>ERZ1027060.52-NODE-52-length-45461-cov-15.239990_pt1 | contig 45461 bp, 23 predicted proteins | sample MGYA00519424_ERZ1027060 | MGnify/ENA primary metagenome ERZ1027060 (study PRJEB26926, sample SAMN06164500) | human gut metagenome | biome: ENVO:00009003; feature: ENVO:2100002; material: ENVO:00002003 | host: Homo sapiens | place: USA | collected 2012 ... | reverse complement strand
TCCGCCACCCGATCAGATTCCGTCCGCCACCCGATCAGATTCCGTCCGCCACCCGATCAGATTCCGTCCGCCGCCCGATTGGATTCCGTACGCTGTCCGATGACTTAACCATCACTACAACACCACACAACAACCACCGCAAAACAACCGTTTCATAACATTTAACTCCTTAAACGCTACGTAATTAATCAAAAAAGCGTAACTTTGCAACTAAAATTATAATAAAACACATATAAAAATGGCACAAGAAGACGTTTTCAAGAAAATCGTGAGTCACTGTAAGGAGTACGGTTTCGTATTCCCAAGTAGCGAGATTTATGACGGACTGGCTGCAGTGTACGACTACGGACAGAACGGTGTAGAACTGAAGAACAACATCAAACAATACTGGTGGAAGAGCATGGTGCTGCTCCACGACAACATCGTGGGCATCGACTCTGCCATCTTCATGCACCCTACTATCTGGAAGGCAAGCGGACACGTAGACGCATTCAACGACCCACTCATCGACAACCGCGACTCAAAGAAGCGCTATCGTGCCGACGTTCTCATCGAGGACCAGATTGCGAAGTACGACGAGAAGATCGAGAAGGAGATTGCCAAGGCACGCAAGCGCTTCGGCGAGAGCTTCGACGAGGCACAGTTCCGCGCTACAAACGCTCGCGTAATCGAACACCAGCAGAAGCGCGACGCTCTCCACGCACGCTATACAGAGGCTATGCAGGGACCTGACCTCGCCGAGCTGAAGCAGATCATCCTCGACGAGGAGATCGTAGACCCGATCAGCGGCACAAAGAACTGGACCGACGTGCGCCAGTTCAACCTCATGTTCTCTACAGAGATGGGCTCCGTATCCGACGGTTCTAACAAGGTGTACCTCCGTCCGGAGACAGCACAGGGCATCTTCGTCAACTACCTCAACGTGCAGAAGACGGGCCGCATGAAGATTCCGTTCGGCATCGCACAGATCGGTAAGGCGTTCCGCAACGAGATCGTAGCACGCCAGTTCATCTTCCGTATGCGCGAGTTCGAGCAGATGGAGATGCAGTTCTTCGTGCAGCCGGGCACCGAGCTCGAGTATTTCCAGAAGTGGAAGGAGCTGCGCATGAAGTGGCATCAGGCTCTGGGCTTCGGCGCCGAGAACTACCGCTTCCACGACCACGAGAAGCTGGCTCACTACGCCAACGCCGCTACCGACATCGAGTTCCACATGCCGTTCGGCTTCAAGGAAGTGGAGGGCATACACAGCCGCACCAACTTCGACCTCTCGCAGCACGAGAAGTTCTCGGGCCGCTCAATCAAGTACTTCGACCCGCAGACCAAGGAGTCGTACACTCCGTATGTCATCGAGACATCTATCGGCGTAGACCGCATGTTCCTCAGCGTGATGTGCCACTCTTATAAAGAGGAGCAGCTCGAAAACGGCGAGACACGCGTCGTACTCATGCTCCCGCCCGCACTCGCGCCGACCAAGCTCGCCGTGCTGCCACTCGTTAAGAAGGACGGACTGCCCGAGAAGGCTCGCGAGATTGTGAACAACCTGAAGTTCCACTTCAACACAAGCTACGACGAGAAGGACACCATCGGCAAGCGCTACCGCCGTCAGGACGCAGTGGGCACACCGTTCTGCGTGACCGTCGACTACGACACACTGCAGGACAACACCGTGACACTCCGCTTCCGCGACACAATGGAGCAGGAGCGCGTGAGCATCGACCAACTCCTCAGCATCATCGAGGACAAGGTGAGCATCACAAGCCTGCTCAAGAAATTGCAGTAAAAACATACTAAATGAAGAAATACTATTTATTCATACTCCTCGCCATGACGACCGTCTTCGCAGCAAGTCTGTCGTCGTGCAGCGAGACCGACAACGAGAAGGAGGAGTTCCCCAACTGGCGAAAGACCAACGAGACGTACTACGACAAGAAGTATGCCGAGGTGAAGCAGCTGGTGGCGGGTGGTGCTGCCGACTGGAAGGTGCTGCGCTCATGGAGCCTCAACGACCAGGTGGCTACACATAGCTACGACTTCGTGCTTGCCAACGTGCTCAACGCTGGCACGGGCTCGGGCTGCCCGTTCTTCACCGACTCGGTGAAGGTGCACTACAGCGGCCGTCTGCTGCCATCCACAAGCTACGCCGAGGGCTATGTCTTCGACAAGTCGTGGCAAGGCGAGTACAACCTCAGCACGATGAAGCCACGCACCTTCGCCGTGAGCGGCGTGGTGAAAGGCTTCGCCACAGCACTGCAGAACATGCACATCGGCGACAGATGGCTCGTGTACATGCCCCATCAGCTGGCATACGGCTCGTCAGCCACGCCGGGCGCAGCCTACTCCACACTCATCTTCGACGTAACGCTCGTAGGCTACTTCCGCAAAACATCCGCTGCAGCTGCTCCGGCTAAGGACGGCACAGCACAACAGCAGACCACCGGCTACTGGGTTTATGAGTAATAATAGGAGGGTATGGCATCCTTGCCATACCCACGCAACCACAAACCAATAGGAGGGTATGGCATTCTTGCCATACCCACGCAACCACAAACCAATAGGAGGGTATGGCATCCTTGCCATACCCACGCAACCACAGACCAATAGGAGGGTATGGCATTCTTGCCATACCCTTTTTACATTATTTAAATCTTATTTTAACACAAATACAAAACATTAGATGTAATTTTGCATTCAAAGAAACAACATCCCTTATCTCAACTACAACATTCGTAATTTTAACGACATAACGACAAGCCTATAACATTAAAAATTACATATTATGACTAAACATTTACGATTTTTTATGCTCACACTGCTCACGATAGTGTGCACGGTGGGGGGGGGTATGCTCAAGAAACGGTAACGGATGAGTTGACCGCAACCATATTAAACGTTTCTACCAATGGCTACAAAAAATTTGCGACAAAAACATTATCGTCTGGTGCAAGTTATGATGGTGCTGCATATGTTGGTACTGGTAAAAGCCAAAAAGGTATTCAAATAAGAACTAAAGTAGATAAAGGTCTATATACTGGTATTATAACATCAGCATCAGGTGGTACAATAAAATCTATCACTATCAATTTTAATAGTAGCAATGCTCAATCTCTTGAGATTTATGGCAAAAACACAGCATACACTACTGCTAAAGATCTATTTGGTTCTGCTGCTGGTGAACTGATCAAAAATGTTCCTAACAGCAAAACAGCTGTAACAATCACTCCTAACAAAGCATACAAATTCATTGGTTTTAAATCTAATGATGGAACTAACTACATAGACAAAATTACCATTGTTTGGGAAAAAGCAGCTACCACCCCTGCTACCACTACCACCTTTGGCACCTACTCAGGCAAGACATTCACATTCACCAATGGCACGCTTGAGGGTTTTACCACGCCTACAGCTACCGCTAAAAAGAGCGACGACAACACCGACTTGTCTAACCTTATTGAATATACAAGCTCTGACGCGGACATCGTAGCCGTTGACTCTAAAACCGGCGAACTGACATTCACCAACACCAAGTTTGGCGAGGCTACCATCACAGCCACCCTGCCTAAAACAGACACCTACCAAACATCTACCGACTCATACTTTGTCGAAAACAAAGACAACCACATCGTTACTTCTCTCTCTTTTAACGGCACCGACATCACTCTTACCGAAGGCAAGACCGATGCCGGCACAGACTTCACGGGCTACACCGCTACCGAAGCCAGCAACATTGCCGGCACTATCACATACGCAGCTTCGGGCGACGCAGTGGCTACTGTCAACCCCACAACGGGCGCAGTAACCATCAACCCAACTGTATATGGCACAACAACCATTACCGCTACATTCACACCTGCAGACCCAACACAATACTCTGGCTCCACCGCTACGTATCAGATTACAAATCAGCAAAAAATAGATGAAAGTACTATCGTATTCGATTGTTCAACATACAATCAATCACTTATCGGTGGTGCGTATGATGACAATAATAACACACCACGCCAATTAAAGAGTGTTGCTGGCAAGGATTACACTTTCACTCTAACACAATGTACGTTCACCAATAATTCCATTCAGATGAAAGCGACGAAAGGAAAAATTGTTTCTCCTACGTTCTCATCATTCCCATCTGGATATAAAGTGGTTGTTACGTATGCCACAAATAAAACTCCGCAACTTTATAGTGCGGAACTCACAGATGCAAAAGCGGAAGTAAACAAATCGCTAAAAACTGTCAGCATCGAACTTCCGTCACCAACAGCAACTTTCACGATACAATCAGGTACAAACTATACTCAAATCAAAAAGATTGAGCTGAGTGCTCTTATCATAAAAGACAATCCTGCCCTCTCATTCGCTGAGGCAACTGTAACAAAGGAGTTAGTAGCGGGCACTATTGACCTTCAGACCATCACCAAGCCTGAAGACCTTGACGCATCTGCTATCACATACGCAAGCTCTGACGACGCAACCGCAAAGGTTGAGGGCAATAGAATCCGCTTGTACAAGACTGGCGAGGCGACCATCACCGCCACATCGGCTGCTACAGACAAGTATGCTGCAGGCACTGCGTCCTACAAGCTCATCATTTCCGACTCACGCAAGGACGCAGCCTTGGCAGTAAAGGCGAACCCCGTAAAGGTGAAACTTGGGGATGATATATACGACCTGGCAAGCAACATCACATGCGACAACGGTCTGAACAGCGAGACGTTCAAATACACAAGCAGCGATAATAGCTATACGATTGTAGACAACTTAATACAAATTAGCAAAATTGGTACAACCACTATCACTGCAAAATTTGGCGGTAACGACTCGTACAAGCCTGCGGAAGTATCATACACTTTCGAAGTGGAAGACCCACACACAACTGATGCCGACTTCAAGTTCACAGCAGAGAGCTACAGCGCAGATTTAGCAGAAGCAACAGCAGGTATTGTAACATTCAATGCTGCAGATGTGCTGCAGAACCCCCACAGCCTCAACGTAACTTACACCATATCGCCAGAAAGTGCTAACGCAACGATTGGAAAAGCTGACGGAGAAGCACTTATTGAAGTTAGTGGCACATACACCATCACCGCTACCGGTGCTGCTAACGATACCTATAAGGAGACAACGGCTACATGCACGCTGAATGTAACAAATGGTAATGAGACAATCATAACATTCATCCCACAAGAGGATCATGGATTAGGAAAAGATAAGGATAACAACAACAACCAAGGCCCAGACGAGATGAAAAAATCGTTTGTGACAATCGCTTCCGGCAACGCCTGGTTCAACAGTGATGAGAACGCATTTTGCTTCTATCAAGCAGACCAAAGCTGGAATAACAAGACAACCATTTCGACAACTGAAGGCTATATTACAAAAATTGAGTTCATTGGTTCATCAAGTAAATACTCACTTAAAAATCTGGAATGCGATGATACTAATTTTGTAGCAGAAGATTACTATGCAAGTTGGACTGGTTCTGCACAGAGCGTAACTTTCACTACAACGCAACAGACTCATGCGACACAAATCATCGTCACAGTAGAAGTACCGAAAGCAAAGAACTACACTCTCGACGAGACAAAGACCGACAACGTCATCAAGGACTGTGCATACGCCAACGTCACGCTGCAGCGCACACTCAGCAAAGAGTACTGGAACACATTCTGCGTGCCGTTCGCACTTGATGCGGAGCAGGTGGCACAGTATTTCGGCGAGGGCACACAGCTCCGCACATACGAAGGCAACTGCAACAACAACATTGTGTACTTCGCAACTGTAGACAACATCGAGGCTGGCAAGCCGTACATCATGAAGCCTGGCAACGCCGTTGTGCAGAACCCAACATTCGAGGGAGTAAGCATGGTGGCAACAGGACTCGACAAGAACGGCAACCCGCAGGCTGTAGGCGATGCAAGCACAGTGCAGATGAAGGGCATCTACAACCAGGTATTGCTGAAGACCGACAAGACTGAACTCTTCCTTGGCGACAACGACCTCTTCTACTACCCGATTGACGATATCGACGCTCGTACTATCGGTGGCTTGCGTGCATACTTCATCGTGCCACAAGGCACCGACATCAAGAAGCTGCGCGCTAACCTCGACGGAACACCAACATCGCTCGACACTATCTTCGACACTGAGGAAAGCAACGCTCCTGTGTATAATCTGCAAGGACAGTGCGTAGGCAACTCACTCCGCGCGCTGAAGAGTGGCATATACATTCAGAACGGCAAGAAAGTAGTAGTGAAGTAAACATACGCAACATTTAACCAGTAATATACTAAAGCACAATGAAAAAGTATTATATAAAGCCATCGATAGCAACGATGGAAATAGAAACAACAAGCATCATGGCTGGCTCTACAGGCATAGATGGCTCTGGCTCACAAGGTGGCATAGATCACCCAAAGCCTGGCGATGGCAGCACATCAAAACATGTGTCGTCGCGCATCTACTTCGACTCGTGGGAGTATGATGACTGCAACGAAGAGGATGAGTATTAATAATACAAAGACAACAAAGGTCGAGCGAAATCGCTCGACCTTTGTTGTTTCAGGGGCACCTGTAGGGGGTGCACTTGTCTCAAGTGCACCAACCGAACAAAATATGCACCAACGGAGCAGAATGTGCACCAACTAATTGGTATTTTACTTGGTTGGTGCACTTGAGACAAGTGCACCCCCTACAAGCTTGTTATCGCAGAACACGACCTTATAGCTTCCGCCTCGCTTTGTCTTGAACTTCAGCACCGCCTCGCCGTAGCGCACCTCGCACGGTTCGCCCGAGCCGGAGAGTATTGTAGCCTCAGCGAGCTTGCCGTTCTTCCAGCTGATAGACACGGTGAAGTTGCCCTTGGCACGCAGTCCGCTCACTGCGCCCTCTGCCCAAGCATCGGGTAGTGCAGGCAGCAGGTGAACGAATCCCATGTGGCTCTGCATAAGCATCTCGGTTACGCCGGCTGTTCCGCCGAAGTTACCATCGATTTGGAACGGAGCGTGCGTGTCCCAGAGGTTGTCGAGCGTGCCGTTCTTCAGCAGATTGCCGTAGAGCGTGTAGGCATGATTGCCGTCGTGTAGGCGTGCCCACTGGTTGAGTTTCCAGCCCATCGACCATCCCGTTGCGCCGTCGCCACGATGCTCGAGCACCACGCGCGATGCCTTAGCCAGTTCGGGCGTTGTGACAGGCGACACGGTGCGACCAGGGTGCAGACCGAAGAGGTGGTTCACGTGGCGATGCTCGTCCTTCGGGTCGTCGATGTCCGTCGACCACTCCATGAGCTGTCCGTAGCGACCTATCTTATACGGCGCGAGATGCTTCAACGCGTCCTCCCACTGGCGGCGCTCCTTGGCACTCTTGCCTAACACGCGGTTAGCCTCCACAGCATCCAGGAGCACCTCGCGTATCACGGCGTGGGCGAACGTAGCACCCTCGTCAACAGGTCCGTGCTCGGGCGATGTGGACGGAGCGGCGGTGTACACGCCGTCGGCGCGATGCCAGAGATAGTCGGCCGCGAAGTCGGCAGACTCCTTCAGTATTTCGTAGTTGTCAGCGAGGAAGCGGCGATCGCGCGTAAAATCGTAGTAGTTCCAGAGGTGTGTGGCGAGCCACGGACCGGCGAACGGCGAGAAGTTCCACGACATATCCTCGCTCGAAAGCGGCGAGGTGAAACCGAAGATATTGCCCGATACGGACGTTGTCCAGCCACGTGTGCCGAAGTACGACTTCGCCGTTACGCGGCCCGGCTTCACGAGCGTACGGATGAAGTTGAAGAGCGGCAGCTCGCACTCCGAGAGTCCCGTCGGGCAAGCCAGCCAGTAGTTCATCTGCAGGTTGATGTTGTTATGGTAGTCGATGCGCCACGGGCCGTCGACGTTGTTGTGCCACAAGCCCTGCAGGTTAGCCGGCATATTGTCGGCACGCGACGACGAGATTAGCAGGTAGCGACCGAACTGATAGTAGAGCTGCTCGAGATAATAGTCGGGCTTGCCCTGGCGGTAAGCCTCAAGACGGCGGTTCACGGGCAGGTCTGCGGTCTCAACCGAAGCGTTGTTGATGTTCAGACGCACGCGGTTGAAAAGCTCCGAATAGTCGGCATAGTGCTCGTTGAGCAGCGAGGCGTAGTCCTTTGTGGCAGCCTTTGCGAGCCAGTCGGCAGTAGTCTGTTTAGGGTCTACACCTACGTAAGCCTTCGGGTCGCTGAAATCGGGGTCGTAGTTGGGTCGGTAGTCGGTGTCGGCAGTGATGAGGAACACCACCTCGTCGGCATCCTTCACCGTGAGCTTGCCACCCTCGTTGCTCACCGCGCCGCCCTTAGCCACAGCCTTTATGCGCACGGCGTACTCCATACTGTTGTTGTCGAGACGTGCCAGCCAGCAGAGCGCGTCGGTGCCGTCCGCCTTCATCTCGCCCGTCGACACGGGGTTGGGAGCGTAGGAGAACACGAGGTTCTGCTTGCCGCGGTGCGAGGCAGCGAAGCGCACCGCCATCACGTTGGCAGGATGCGACACGAAATACTCGCGCTCGTACTGCACGCCGTCCTTGCAGAAGCTCACCTTCGCAAGAGCAGAGTCGAGCGACAGCTCACGGCGATAGTCGGTCATTCCCACTGAGCTGAGTCCGGTCTCAATGTAGAACTCGCCGGCGGTAGTGAAACTGCCGAAGCGGAACGGCTCCTCTGCGTCTGCCTCGTAGGGCACCACGCTGTTGAAGTTCTTGCGTGTGAGCAGCTCCGCCTTCTGCCAGTCGCCTTTGGTGAACGCCTCGCGTATCTCGCCCACCACATGAGCCGACTGCTTGTTCACGTCCCAGTAGTAAGCAGCACCACGCGAGGTGTTCGGACCGCCGCGCCAGAGTGTCTTCTCGTTGAACGTGATGCGCTCAGCCTCAACCGAACCGAGCACGTTGCCGCCGATATTGCCGTTGCCGATTGGCAGCGACTGCGACTCCCATTCGGGGTCGGGGTTGTTCACCAAGTCGCCGGCACGCACCAGCTGACGCTCGGTAGGCATACGGTCGGGACTCGAAGCGAGCCACACTGCCTGTCCGCGCATCGTCGTCGGACGGTCGAACCAATATTTCAAAGGGGTGTTCCGCTCGGCGAAAGCGTTGGCAGACCCCAAGGCACAAAGCGCAAGAAGCGCAAAGAGTTGTTTTTTTGATTGCATTATGATTAGTTTTTTATTTGTCTATCACCACAAAGTTACTGCAAAAAAGCGAAATAAGCAGCAATAAAGACACCTATTATAATAAAAAAGCCGTAAATTTGCAAAAATCAAAATAAAAGACTATGAACAATCTAAACAACATAACCAGCAAGTTCCTCATCGAGGGCACCGTGAGCGACATCAAGCCACTCGGCAACGGACTCATCAACGACACATACCGCATACATACCGCTGAAACAGACCGCCCCGACTACGTTCTGCAACGCATCAACCACCACATCTTCACCGATGTCGATATGCTTCAGCACAACGTGGAGACCGTGACCAACCACATCCGCGAGCAGCTGAAGGCGGAAGGTGTCGACGACCTCGACCGTCGTGTGCTGCGCTTCGTACCCACCGCCGAGGGCAAGACCTACTTCTTCGACGGTGAGAGCTACTGGCGCATGTCGGTATTCATCAGTGATGCCGTGACGATGGAAACCGTGACACCCGACTCGTCCTACGACGCAGGCAAGGCGTTCGGCGACTTCGAGGCGCGGCTGGCTTACATAGCCGACCAGTTGGGCGAGACAATCCCCGACTTCCACAACATGTGCCTACGCCGTGACCAGCTGCGCAAGGTGTACGCCGAAGACCCCGTTGGACGCGCCGAGAGCGTGAAGCAGTTCGTAGAAGAGATTGAGGCGTATATGGACGAGATGTGCCTGGGCGAACGACTCCTCGCCGAGGGCAAACTGCAGAAGCGCGTGTGCCACTGCGACACGAAGGTGAACAACATGATGTTCGACAAACAGGGCAAGGTGCTCTGCGTGATAGACCTCGACACCGTGATGCCGTCGCTCTTCGTCAGCGACTACGGCGACTTCCTGCGCACCGCTGCCAACACCATTGCCGAAGACTCGTCCGAGTACGAGAAGATCGATTTCCGCATGGACATCTTCGAGGCATTCACACGCGGCTACTTAGAGTCGGCACAAGGCTCCCTCCTCACTCCGCTCGAAGTGTCGCTCCTCCCCTACGCTGCCGAGCTCTTCCCCTACATGCAGTGCGTGCGCTTCCTCTGGGACTACCTCTCGGGCGACCACTACTGGAAGTGCCAGTATGCCGAGCATAACCTCACACGCGCCCGCAACCAGTGGCACCTCTTCCTCAAAGCAAAGGCACACGAGGCAGAGATGAAGCGATTCATCGAAGAGCAGAAGAAGTAGAGTTCTGCCATCCGCATCGGTCGTTACGAGCATCCGCATCGGTCGTTACGAGCATCCGCGCCGACCGTTACGAGCATCCGCATCGACCGGTGCGGATCATAAAAGTCACATAATATTTTGCCAGTCTCACCATTTTTCACTAACTTTGCATCCGCTAATGCGCTTGTGGCGGAATTGGTAGACGCGCCAGACTTAGGATCTGGTGTTTTAGGACGTGAAGGTTCGAGTCCTTTCAGGCGCACCATACAGAATCCTAACTGCTTGATATTGAGCAGTTAGGATTTTTGCTTTTATATTTTTAGCAACGGATTGGCAACGTAATTAGCTACTAAATTTTATTTTCTTTTAGTTGCATCCTTCAAAAGAATGTGCTACATTTGTAGAATCTTAAATAGAAAAAGATAATGATCCTTAAAAACAATAATAGTGTGGAATATGAATGAGAATACACATACCTTAAATTCTGAACAAAAAAGGCTCTTTGAGATTCTTGTAAAAGATAAACAAGATGATTGGAAAACCTATTCGAAACGTACAAACATAAAAGTTTGGAAGGGTATTGTTGAAAAATATCCTGAAACAGCTCATTTTATATATGAATTGATACAAAATGCAGATGATACAGCTGCTACAGATGTTAAAATTCTATTATTTAAAGATAAATTGGTCTTCAAACACAATGGTAAACGCCAATTCTCTATAACAGATGCCAGAGAACAAACTGGAGAGATAGGAGATATCAATTCTATCACATCTGTAGGTTGTTCTACAAAAGAAGATGAAGAACAAACTATAGGTAAATTCGGCGTAGGTTTTAAGTCAGTGTTCCAATATACAGATACCCCATCCATATATGACGATACTTTTTGGTTTAAGATAGAAAACTATATTATTCCAACATTATTAGAAAACGACCATGAACTCCGCAATGCAGGCGAAACTCTTTTTGAGCTGCCTTTTAAGGACCCAGAGAAAGCGTATCAAGAGATTCTACAAAGACTACAGAATCTTAATATGCCTGTACTGTTTCTGCCTCATATTCAAAAAATCACCTGGTGTATTGATGGAGAAGAAACGATACATGAGTACTCAAAAGAAGTAATACAAACGGGTGAACGTCATGGCATAAAATATGAATCTTGCCGTATTCATGAATACGACAAGAACCTGTTAATGTATCTGTTCCACCGTGACTGCAATACAATAAAAGGAAAGTATAATATAAGTGTTGGATTTTATGTAAACCCTGACGGATCATTGGATATTGATGCAAAGGGACAAATATATTGTTTCTTCCCGACAAGCGAGCACTTTGATAGTTGTTTTGTAAGCCATGCTCCATTTTTACTTGTTGACAATAGAGATAGTATTAAACGCTATGAGGATATAAATCAAAAGTTCTTGAATTGCATTGCCGAATTAGCGTCTGATGCCTTGTTGTGTCTTAAAGAAATTGGTGAATGCAGGAATTCAAGACTATTAGAATCGGAAGATAACGAAATATCGACTACGAACAAAAACATTCTTATAAACGACAACATATTCCATATCCTAAATATTAAATCAACAGAATACAAAGACTCCTATTTGAGACAGTGTTATTTCAGAATAGTAAGAGATAATAAACTGCTTCTTAATAGGTCAAAGCGTTATGCTTCTATAAACGATGTGTTTTCTGCAACCATTGATTTGGAAAATTTAATTTCCTCTTCACAGATTGCACAATTATGCCAAAACAACGATAGGGATTTTCTTTACTTAAAACAATATAGATCTGATTTTAAGGAAGTCGAAGCAGAATTAAAAATTAAGCCGTTTGATAATGAATACCTAGCAAAGCATATTTCAAATTCCTTCATGGCAAACCAACCATTGGAATGGGCTCACAGACTTCTTACATATATAGAGGACAAAGCACGCGTTTTATGGAGGTCTGATGAACCAAGAATTATTAGCGACACATGGAGTGCTTTCTCCGTAGATTCTTGGAACAAGCTCAAATTTAGATTTGCTTCTATAGCAAAAACACAAGATGGAGAATGGATAAGTCCGTATTATTTGTATAAAAAGAATGCAAATGTCTGTCTGCCATATTCAGGTTTTAAAGATGTAGAAACTGACGCTTTCGGTAAAGTGTTAGATAAGGAAATCTTTGAGAAACATGAAAGCCTTTTCCGGGGTATGGGAATAAAGGAGCCAGACATGGCTGACTATTTAGAAAAGACTCTGCTTGTTCGCTATAAGAAAAATGACATTCCAACAGAAGAAATCTTATTAAAAGATTTTGAGTATATATACAAGTTGGTCTATGCCAATGCAAACCAGAGAATCAAAGATATAATAAAGAAAGAATGGAAACTAAAACAGTTAGACGAATCTCGTTTTACGTTGTGTAATGTATCAGAAATGTACATACCAACAACTGATTTTCTGAATTACGCAAAAGGCGATACTTCTTTTAAATTTGTTGATTGTGACTTTTATACAAAAGGCACAGATTTGTCATACTCTGAAGTTAAACATTTTCTTGAACTATATTTAAACGTTAGTAGCAAACCTCAAATTCGTGAGATAACGATAATAGCAGAGAAACTATATAGAAGGATTAAGTATGATTATTCCTATGAGAATTTCCCTAAATATATTGTTGATTTCCTTGATAAGCAATATTTGGCTGTTACTAAATTTCCTGGTTTTAAAGATTACCAATTGGATGGTTATGATATAAATAATTGTTCAAAAGATTGGTCTCATGCTTTGTGGAGACTTGTCTGTGAAAACGGAATCGATACAAAGAAAAATGGAGAATTAGAATATTGTTTATATCGTGAATGGTCATACCATTTTAAAGATTTCGAGAGCTCTTATTATCATAATTTGAAAAATGACAAGTGGATAGTTAGAGCTGACGGTACATTCTGCAATCCTAACGAAATAACCATTGACGAGTTTCATCAGTTAGGTTATGAAAAAAAAGATACCGTTGAACAGCATTTGACCTTTTTGAATGAGATTCAAGCGGAGAAAATAAAAAAGGATAAAGAAGAACAAGAAGAACAAGACAAAATAAGTAGAGAGAAACTGTATAAGAAATTAGAAGAGCAAAAGTGCTCTGTCGAGACCTTGGCATCAATCGTATCCGCATTAGAAAATGGAGTGGATATAAAAGAAGCTTTAAATGAGTCGCATTCTTCGTATGGCGAAGACAACCATATAGGATTTGACTCTAATTCAAAGTTATGTTCCTATTCTGATGGAAAAACTTCCAGAATACCGAACATCATTACTTCTAATTTGGAATCTCTTGTACAAATCGTAGATAAGGTTGGCGCAGACAATCTTCCTGTTGTGGCAGACCACGTTGATGATATCGTTAACTGGATAATAGATGAAGACAAGGCACCATCTATGGTTCGACGCATTGTGAATTATATCGGCAAGAAGATATATGAACAATATCTTTTAAACGAAGGCATAAAATATGAGTCAGTAAGCAATAGCTTATTAGGTTGTGATTATAACATAAACAATGGTGAGAAATACATAAGCGTTGTCTCTACCATAAAAAGCATTGCAGACAACAAGATACCCATTGGCATATCCGCACTGCAAAATGCATTCCTTCGCAATCATCCCAATGCGCAAATACGGATTGTAAGAATATCTTTCAGTGATATTTCTATACTTCCTCAATACAACCATATTGTAAACCTTTATGGCAAAGAAGAGGAACCTGATTTCAATGACAGATTACGCAAAGAATGTGAAGAACTTGCCATAAACTATTGGAAAGGAGCAGCAATAAATGAATTCGATGCTGTATCCCCGGAATATTCTGTTAAAATAGAACGTAAGAATAAAAAGTAATGATATCTATAGCTCAACAAATATATTACAAGTGGGACATTTGCCACAAAAAATCGACTTCAGATGAAGGTCGGTTTACTGGCGTTTTATCTGAATCAAAGGTCGATTTAAATCCTCATCAGGTGGAAGCTGCTCTATTTGCATTTAAGTCACCATTAAGCAAAGGAGCAATACTTGCCGATGAAGTGGGACTTGGAAAAACCATTGAAGCAGGTATCTTGTTGTCAGAATTATGGGCAGAACATAAAAGACACATATTGATTATAGTTCCAGCTTCATTGAGAAATCAATGGAGCATGGAGTTATTAGAGAAGTTTTTTCTCACGTCTTTAATATTAGAGCAAGGTTCTTACAAAACAATTGCAGCCAAAACAGAAAACCCTTTTCAAACAGATGAAAGTATAATAATCTGTTCTTATCAGTTTGCCGTTACCCATGCGGACGAGTTATCAAAAGTCATGTGGAATCTTGTTGTGATAGACGAGGCTCACAAACTTCGTAACGTATACAAAAAAGGAAATGTGACAGCAAATGTATTGAAGGAGACATTGCGCCCATACAAGAAGATATTGCTTACAGCCACTCCTTTGCAAAACAATTTAAGGGAGCTATATGGACTTATCAGTATAATTGATGATGAATTCTTCTCTTCTGTCCAAACGTTTGAGGAACAGTATAATAAAATATCAATCCGTGACAACTCTAAATATGGAGAATTGAAGGCAAGGATTGCCCATATAGCGCATCGTACATTGAGAAACCAAGTACAGGAGTATGTGAAATACACCAAACGTATTCCTTTTGTGCAAGAGTATCATCCTTCAAAGAAAGAAATTGATTTATATGAAGCTGTTAGCGACTATTTATTTCGTGAGGGCACTTATGGTATACCGGATAGAATACGTCCTTTACTATCACTCCTTTACAGAAAAATTATGTCGTCATCTGCTTATGCACTGTCTTTCACGCTTCAAAGTACAATTGAAAGACTTAAACGAATTAAGGATGAAGGACGACAAATACTTAGTATGTCATCTGTATTAAATGATTTGGAAACCATTGATAATGACGATAATTCAGATTCATATGAAACAGTAGAAATTTCTGAACAAGACAAAGCTGCCATTGATAACGAAATTGAAGAGCTTCGACATTATGTTTCAATGGCCGAAGGAATTGATTGTGAGACAAAGGCTCAAGCATTATTAAAAGCCCTTACTGCATCATTTGACAAGGTTGAACGCCTTGGAGGTCTGCGAAGAGCTTTAATATTTACAGAGAGTCGTAAAACTCAAGAATATCTAAAAAACTTTTTTGAAGCGAACGGTTTCAGAGACAAGGTTGTATGTTTTAATGGAACAAATAGTAATGATGAAGCCAACAATATATATCAGAAATGGTTATTGACCCATACAGGAACCTCTTATGTAACCGGTAATTTGCAGATAGACAAGAAGCAGGCTCTTGTAGATTTCTTTAAGGATTCTGCAGAGATAATGATTGCTACAGAAGCAGGTGCTGAAGGTATAAATCTTCAATTCTGTTCTTTAGTGGTTAATTACGACATGCCTTGGAATCCCCAACGAATAGAACAAAGAATTGGACGTTGCCATCGCTATGGTCAAAAGCAGGATGTAGTAGTTGTGAATTTCGTAAATAAGGCTAATGCTGCAGATTGCCGTGTATATGAGTTACTGTCAACTAAGTTTAATTTATTTGAAGGCGTATTGGGTAGCAGTGATGAAATATTGGGGTCTATAGACTCTACATTTGATTTGGAAAGCAGATTGAGTTCTATATTACGAGTATGCAGAACAGAAAGTGAAATAAACAAGGCTTTCGATTCGTTGCAGAAGGAATTGGAAGATGTTATTTCAGAGCGTATCAAGGATACAAAGAAAACTCTATTGGAAAACTTTGATGAAGACGTTGTTAACTTATTAAAGGTTAGACAAGATGATGACGAAAAGAGAATCGATAGTTATATTCGCCATTTTTGGAAGTTAGCTCTTGTCGCTTTAAATGGGTTCATTTCTGATATAAATGAGAATACATCGTCATTTAAATTAGATGCAGACATTTCAAATGAGATAAAGGCAGGAGTGTACTCTGTAAACAAGAAAGAGACAGATAAAATACAAATAAGGGCAACAAGTTCTATTGGAAGCTATATACTTAGACAAATACCCTACTTGAATGTTGTCGAAGATGTAACTTTCGATTTGACATCATACCCTTATAGATCTATTTTATTAGAAGAATATAAAGACAAAGCCGGTTGGCTTATTGCTTATGAAGTTTCTTCCACTAATGAGTATGACGACGAAGAGAATATCATTTTCTGTGCTATCACCGATGATAAATATGTACTGCCAGCTGAGTTTGGATTTAAATTATTAGAATTAGAAGCAAAAGAAAGTGTCACTTGTAAGTTGCCTGACCATATTAAAGAAGATACAGAATATATATTTGATAAAAACATTGAAAAATATAAAGATCAAGTCAATGCCAGAATGGAGGAATATGCTTCATATGAGATTGAAAAATACGAATCATGGTCAGATGACAAACTTGTTCCTTTGCAAAAGGAAATAATAGATATTAGAAAAGAAAGAGATACAATTCACAGACAAATAAGAAAAGAAAAGGATATCAAGACCAAACTATTACTTAAGAAACAAGAAAACCATTTGTCTGAGAAACTCTCTAAAAAACAGCGTCAACTATTCGACTTGGAAGATGAATACAACAAGAACGTTGACACAATGACAACAAAGTTATTAAAATCATTAGAGTGCAACTTTGATAAAAGGACATTATTCTCTATTAGATGGAGAATTGTTTAACTTAAGATCATTAGTGTCTCGTTAAATCTGAGGCACTAATGACTAAAGACATCGAAAAGTATATATTCGATTATTAAATCAGTTTGCTTTTTGTTGTTATACCTCAAAGAAAAGCATTATATTTGTAGAAGTTAGAAAGCATCAAAGGAAACTATCCGTGTGCTCAAAGACAACGAGCTGCGCCAGTACGGAGAATACCGCACCAAGCGTCTCGTCCTCGATGCCTGGAATAAATTTGGATTTGACAATTAAAAAGAGATAAGTATGACTAAAGAAGATAATATTATACTATATCACTATACCACAATGAATACGTTCTATAATATGATAGAACATTCATTGTGTTATGATGAAGGCGATATACATCCCAAATATATAACAATGTGGGCAACACATTACGCCTTTCAAAACGATCCAACAGAATGTCAGTTGTTCTTTGAAGGATTAAAAGCCGGTGTACTTGATTATACTAAAAAGAACAACATTGCACTTAACGACAAAGAAAAGGAACTCACACAACACCCCCAGTATAATCTGAACATATTTACGATTTCGTTCTCTAAGCAGGAAGATGATTTAACAATGTGGCGTGGATATGGACAAAATGGAGATGGCATAAGTTTAGGTTTCGATTTCTCCAAGCTTCCATCAACTTTACCTATGTATGGAGCAGATTGCAAAGAACGTAAATATTGGAGTGAAAGTGAGCCGACATATTTACTTTATGATGAAATAAAAAAATGTGAGTATGTTGATACAAATAACATCAAGATTGCAGAAGAAGCCTGCAATAAGACATTAAAAAACATTTTCAATAAAGATGAGTGGACAGATGTAAAACAGGCTATAATAAACAATGCTTATGCTCCTATCTATAAAAATAAAAAATATGAAGCAGAGGGCGAATATCGCATCATAAAACATCAAATAATGCCACAATATCGTCTTGCAGACAACAAACTTGTACCATACATCAAAATTAACATCCCCATTGAATGTCTAAAAAGAATCATTGTAGGACCATGTCAATCCTCGTCTGAAGTTGTCATGAGAATAAAATCATTCTTATGGACAAAGTGTTTTGATACAGAAGTAATCATATCGGCTATTCCTTACAGAAATCGATTATAAACATCATGAACAATATTGAATTCATAGATAAATTCAAAGAACTCTGGGAGCACTCAGAAAATGAGGTCGTAGAGTTTAAGAAAGCAGAGACCAACTTTGATGTTGACGAGTTGGGAAAGTACTTCTCCGCTCTTAGCAATGAAGCAAACTTACGAGAACATGAGTTCGCTTGGATAGTCTTCGGTGTTTGGGACAAGAAACACCAAATCATTGGCACCAGTTTCAAAGATGGTGAAGTAGCCTTGAACCGCCTAAAGCAAGACATGTCTCAACACACTACAGACAACCTTATTTTTAGGGATATTGTACCTATTGAGGTTGAAGGCAAACGTGTTTTGTTGTTCCAAGTTCCTGCATCGCCACGCAATATCGTGATGCACTGGAAAGGTGTGGCTTATGGTCGTGATGGTGAAAGTCTAAAACCATTGAACCAAGCCAAACAAGATGCCATCCGCCAACAACCACCAATACCAGATTGGACAGCCCAACTCGTACCCAATGCGACCATAAATGATTTGGATGAGTTGGCTGTGGCTACAGCTAAAGTCATGTTCAAGAAAGTACACTCTTCAAGTATTCCTGCCGAAGAAATAGATGCGTGGACAACAGAAGAGTTCTTAGCTAATAGCATGATGATGCGAGACGGCCAAATCACTCGTGCTGCAATACTGTTATTAGGCAAGCCGCTTTCTATCCAAAAGATTCATCCTGCCGTTGCACAAATCACTTGGACTTGGGAAGATGAAGAAGGTATTGTGCAAGATTATGAACACTTCTCCATTCCTTTCATCTTGACTGTAGATAAGGTGTTGGGCAAGATACGCAACAAAACCATGCGTGAACTGCCAGGCGGAACCCTCTTTCCTGATACGATGAAGCAGTATGATGAATATACCATACGTGAGGCTCTACATAATGCCATCGCCCATCAAGATTACACCTTGCAACAGCGCATAGTTTTCGTAGAAGGTCCAAGCACCTTATACTATGGCAATGGCGGTAGCTTTATTCCCGGCACCATAGAGAATGCTTTGGAGCATAAAGGTCCTCAGTTTCACTATCGCAACGAATGCTTATGCCGAGGCATGGTCAACTTCAACATGATTGATACCGTAGGACGTGGCATCAAGAAGATTTACACTGAACAACGCAATCGTTTCTTCCCCATGCCTGATTACGATATTGACAATGAGCATCGTACTGTAGGAGTCACTATCTATGGCAAGATGATTGACGAGAAATATACCAATCTTTTGAAAACAAATAGCTCTTTGTCTCTGAAAGAGTGCCTTTGGTTAGATGCGGTACAGAAACACCACCCCATTACCAAGGAAGCTGCAAAGCATCTTTATGAAAAAGGATTGATAGAAGGCCGTGCGCCACATTACACCATATCTCTAAAAGTTGCCAAGTTGACAAACCAAATAGGTCATTATACCAAGGAGAAAGGACTTGCTGAAAACAGCATTCAAAAGCTGCTGCTTCAATTAGCGCATAATGCTGGAGAATTAGGTTTCCAGCGTAAAGATGCATTTGAAACCCTTCAACATGTTTTTCCTGCAAACAACACTCGTGACGAAAAGCTACGAAAAATAGGTCGTCTCCTTGTTAATATGGCAAAGGATAAACTTATAGTAAAATCTTCGAATGGCAAAAAATGGCTGATAACAGAGATAGGCGAAAAAGAACTTTACTCATAATATAAGTCTTGCGGTCGTTGCGGTCGTTCTTGCGGTCGTTGCGGTCGTTTTTGCAGTCGTTGCGGTCGTTTTTGCAGTCGTTGCGGTCGTTCTCGGCTATTTTCGGTCGTTCTTTACAAGTGACTCTTCAGATAAAATTGTAATGACATTTTATCTGAAGAGTCACTTGTTTATATCATCTGCCACGTCGCAGCCGATACTTCGCTGGTCGCATCATCGCAGCCGACACAGCAATGCACCTCAGCCGCCAATGCTCATCGTCTCATATAATAACACAGTACGTGAAAAAAGCTGTCATATCTCCCAGCGTCTGCATAACTCGTTATCTACCAGCCTATCTGCCAGCCTCAACAAGCTATCCCCAGCCAGTCAATGCGATTAACGCAGACTGAAAACACGATTACCGCGCAGCGAAAATATCATTACCGCATTGCGGAAACAGAAGTACCACGCTGCGGTAATGTATTTGGGGCTGAAGAAACTTTTTCTTTTTACAAAACACACATCACTCGGGCAGTGCCGTAACAATCACCACACGATTATGCTCGTTCTTCTCATACGGCTGCGCATTGCAGCCGATACCTTGGGCATCGATGCGTGAGGGAGCGATGCCGTAACGCTCTATGAGGATATTACGCACGCTGTCGGTGCGGCGAATAGATAGCATCAGATTTGTTCGTGCCTTGCCTGTGGCTTTGTCGGCATAACCGTCCAAACGAATGCGGGCAGAAGGGTGCTGCTTGAGATATTCGACGATGTTCTCAAACACTATGTCCTGCTTCTTCGCCGGCTTGGCAGAAGCGTAAGCAAAGCTAATAGAGGCAAGACGGAACGCTTCCTGCTTCTTCACCACTGGTTTCTCCACGATGCGGTCCTTAAAGACGGGACGCTCCACTACCCTCTCCACCATATACACCGTGTCGACCACGGCTTCACGACGATGCTTCTTACTGCACTCCTTCCTGACGTATGGCTTTGAGGCGTTGAAGCGATAGGTCAGTCCGAGTGTTGCACCCAACGTCGGCTCATACTTCTTGCCTGCGATGCGACCATCGAAATGGTCGGGCATGAGAGCCGAAGCAATCTCAAGGTTGACATCCATACACTTCATCACGCTGTACTTGGCAGCGACAGAGAAGTTAGCTGTGAGCGAGTTGGTGTTCGCCGTGCCGCGATAGGCGAAGGCGTGAGCGTAGCCAAATCCTACAGCAGGAAGCACGTCAAACCTGCCCTGACTGCGGAAGAGCAGACGCGAGAGGCTCACCATGAAGTCGGCATGAGCGTTGACGTAACGCAGATAATGACGATAGGTGCCGTCAGGGCGGACCGTCACATTATCTATTACAGGGTCGTGAGGACCATATACGGAACCGTCGGTCTGAGGGTCACGCAGATAGAGTCCTTCCGATGTGGACATACCGTTGAGCGCATAGCCTCCAACCTGCAGACGCAGGGCGTAAGCCGGAGTGATCCACTTGCCCACGCCAATAGTGTATGACGGAGTGAGGCGCTTACCGAAGTCCAGCTTGCTGGCATCGCTCGAGAAGATAGTCTGCAAACCTCCGCCTGCCTCAACAAACCATCCGTTCTGTGCTGATGCCGGGAGCACAGATATGCACCCCAGCACCAAGCTTATTATAGTTTTCTTATTCATATATACAGACAGTTTTTAGCTTATTCAACAATGACGAAAGAAGGAACGCGAGGCTCGCTCATTGTGCCATAGCTTGCGCCACTGGCAAAGGTGAACACCGAGGGAGCCTGATAGAGATACTTGTTACGTGTTGAGTAATACTTCAGTGTCACATGTTCCTCCGCTCCCATGCTGCCGTTTATCTCCATGCGGAAGACATACTCGCCGTTCTCTGCCTGCTCCGCCTTTGCCATGCCGCGACACTCAGTGCCCACAAAGGCTGCCATCACGTCGTCCGCCGTTGCCTGACGCACTATGTTCTGAGGCAATGCTACGCAAGCCGTCATCTTGAGAGGATGCTTGCCTTCGACAACGAGAGGTACGGTGAGCGGCTGCTCTGGCGAAGCCTCCACCTTGCCGTCGGCAAACATGAGGCATGCAGGTGCCGTGAACACGTAGTTGTTGCGATGGCTGTAATAGCGTATGTCCACAGCCGTTGACTGTGAGCTGACACCATTCACCACCATCTTATATACGGGTCTGCCGTCCTGCTCGCCCACTACTTCGCCCATGCCGGCGCAGACATTGCCTATGAACGCCGCCAGCTTGTCGCCGCTCTTGTCGGCATAGCTGCCTGTAACGGCGTCAAGGGTGAGGTAAGCGGTCATGCTGCCCTGCGGCACGAAGCTGAGAGTCTGCGGCTGGTCCTCAGAACCAACCACCGAACCGCGCTTGCCGATGACGAAAGACTGCTCGGAAACGAACACCTGCTTCTTCTCCGCGCTGTAATAGCGATACGTCACCTGCTCGCCCTCTGCACGACCGAGGATGTCATAGCAGTAGAGCATATCCGCCTCGCTCTCTACGTGCTTGATGCCGCGGCACTCGTCGCCGACGAAAGCCTGAAGCTCATCACCAGCGGCTACTGTGAACGGCAGCTGTGCCTTGTCCACCTTCACCCATGCCTTGGTAGGTACGGGGAAAGGACCTGACTGCTCGAAGTCAGGGAAAGCAGGATTCTCGGCTGTGCCGTAAATCTTATCCACCTCATACTTTACGTCTGATGCCACGGAAACGTAGACGCGCTTCGCAGCTGCACTGTAATAGCGGAACTCCACATCGCCGTTCTCGCTCGACGGTGCCTTGACATGAAGGAAGAAGAGGCGCACGCCGTCGTTCATCACCTTCTTAGCCACACCGCGACACTCGCCGCCAATGAAGGCTGCCATCATGTCGCCGTCGGCGGCAAGGGTTTCGAGGACGGGGCTGAGACGCACCACGGCGGTCATGCTCATAGGATAAACGCTCTTGTCAGGATCGGTCCACGACGGCACCGAGGCATTGCCAGTGAAGTCGGCTCTCCACCCCGGGGCAGAGGCAGGGGCGTTGTCCGCCACCTGCCACGCCGGAGCCTCGCTTACGAAGTCCTCCTCAACCACGCTCCACTGGGGAGCGGGTTGTTGCGGATAGGTCTTGTCGCTTTCCTCGGTGCATTGCACGAAGAGGAAACCCAATGCGGCAATCAATGAATACTTTATATACTTCATATAGATTTTCTGTTAATATTATTTCTTGATAGCTTTCATAGAGTATACGTTGCCGTCTACGGTGATGCTGACGATATACACACCAGCCGGAACCGTGTTGCCGGCGTTCCATGTGATGTCCACATTGCCGCCAGCGTTGCAGTCGTTCCATGCCACGACTCGCTTACCGCTCATATCTGTCACGTAGACATCGGCGTAGGCATCGCGGTCTACCATGGCGCGTATCTTCAGCTGCGAATAGAACGGCGACGGATAGACATAGAGGCCGCCTTCTGTGCCGAGGAAGCTGATGTGCATCGGCTCGTTGATGGTGCCGACATTGCTGTTGGCAGCATAGCTGATGACGCTCGGTGCCTTGGCTACGACATCGCCGTCGCGCTCTACAGTCACGTCAACAGCCTCTGGCTTGTCGCCACCGATGGCGAGCATGAAGATGGTTCTGCCGTCGGGCAGGGTTATACCCTCAGCATAGCCGCGAGGTTCGCCTGCTACGTAGCTTACGAGGCGGTCGCCTTGCTGCAGACTTACGCCTTCCACCTCCACTACAGCCGTCATATTGGCTGAATACGGGAAGTAAGCGTTTGTGCCGTCAGCGTTCTTGGCAGCTGCCATCGCAGCCTTAGCCTTGCGTCCTACGGAAGTCTTCGACGGATACTGCAGCTGAGCGTCGTCCTGCGACTGACGCTGGAGCATATAACCCTTGCCGTTCTCCATGTATGTAAGACTACCGATCCATCCCAGATTGCCGCTGTACATCGCCATCTGTGTCTGCGACTTCACGATGTCGCCCTCCTTAGCGTCGTAGCCGGCGAGAGCCTCCTTGAGCGTGAAGTTGTCCGAAGGCAGATACGAGATGTAGTTCCAGCGCGGTGTGCCGTCCTCCTTGGCTCCACGGATGGTGAGCTTGTGCGATGTCGGGTCAACCGCTGGTCCTGAGATATGCAAGTTCTGAGGTGCCGAGCTGTGTACGAGATACATCTGGTCATTGTCAATTTCGGTGAGCTGTCCCACCCATCCGTTGCGCTTTGTCCATGATGCGAAGCCGTACTGCTCGCTCTTCACCTGGTCGTCTGATGTCCACTTGCCGTCGGCAAGAAGCTTGTTGAGGTCAGAGAGCTTGTCGGATGCGATGTTCGTCGATATCCACGTCCATCCCTCGTTCAGCGTGATGTTCTGCACTCGATAGTCCTTAGCTGTGAACAGCACTGGCTGTGACGGGCTGCCCACTACGGCGTTGTTCTCGAAGCTTATAGGCTTCTCGCTCTGTGCGATGTAAGTCTGTCCTGTGCTTGCGTCCCAGATGCGGAACTCAAGGTCGGAGCCATTGACATCGTTAGAGTATATCGTGAGCATGGCGTAATACATATCGTTCTGCTTGTAGTAGCGGTTATTGCAAACGCCTACGCACTTTCCGCCGCTGAACGCAGCGAGCATATCCTCGTCGTCGGAAGAGTATACCTTATTTATATACAGCTTGCCGAAGACAGACATATTATACTTGAAGTCAGCCGGATTGACCGTCCACTCAGGTTTCTCGCCTTCCACCTTAACGGTGAGCTGCAGAGCCTCCACCACGTTGTTGTCGCCACGCAGATAAAGAGTCTCGTCGTACGTACCGATGTTCAGACTCGGGTCGATGGTCAGAACGATGTCGGCAGACGAAGTCGGGTCGATAGTGCCGCTTGCGGGTTCTGCCTCCAGCCATGAAGGAAGGTTCTCGATGGTGAAGTGCTCTATCGAGCCACCCTTGTTGAGTGCCTTCACCTTGAGCGTCTTCTCCTCGTTGAGCTTCTTCACTACGGTGAGAGCGTTGTCGCTCCACTTCAGCTGGTTGCGGTCGATGTATGCGCTCCATGTTATCGGCGAGAGAATCTCGTTGCCGTTCTTGTCGCGCACGCCGTCCACCGTGAACTTCACGATAGTCTTCTCTATACGCTCGTAAGGCTCCTTCAGGTTGATGATGAGCGCGTCGTTGTTCACCACGAAGTCGTAGAGCAGCTTGCTCTCAGGTCCCTTTGCCTTGACCGGAGCAGAAGCCTTAGTCTCTACGTCGCCTCCTACAGCCACAGCGTCAGGCACCTTCTGTGTCGGGTCAGCCTGCTGCTTCTGGTCCATAAGAGAGAACTGGAGTTCCTTCACGCCCTGCCACTCGATGTATGTCTCGAACGGATAGTAAGCCAGGAGTCCCTTCTCAGTGCCGTCGAGTCGGTTGCTGTTGCCGTTCTCCACGAGCGTCTCGCTCTTATAGAGATTCCATACACGCACCTCGTCAATCTCACCCTTGAAGAAGTTGTCGGCTCTCTCCTGCTGCAGGTTGTCCGCCGGTGTCCATACACGTGCGCCGAGATGGATGTAAGCCGCTGCTATGCCACCGAGGTCAGCTGCCTCGAAGTAAGTGTTCAGCTTGCCGTCCACATATATCTGACCGCGTCCGCTTGTGCGGTTCACAGCCACAGCCACGTGGTGCCAGTCGTTGTCTGCGAAGCTGCCGTCACATGCCACACGCACTCCATTGTTATGGAATACCAGTCTGCCCTCCTCCAGATTGAGAGCGAAGAGATTGAGCGAACCGCCCATTTCCTCACCGTCACCACGTCCGTTGGAGATGATGGTGGCTGTCTGCTGAGCTTCGTCAGCCTTAAACCAAGTCTCGATGGTGTAGTCCATGCTGTTGTCTACGACACACGAACTGCCCGAAGAGAGCTTCAGATACTGGTCCTTACCGTTGAACGCTGCTGCGCGTCCTTCGGGATTAGCCCATTCGCCGCCTCGCATCTCAAGGTTAGCGCCGTGTGCCTTGTCGGCAAGAACACTGCCCTTAGCCTCCGACATCGGATAGTAAGCGATGAGATTGCTTTCGGCTCCGGAGAGCATTGTCAGCGAGTTGGTCTGCAGACGTGCCGGTGTCATCACCTTGTCCCAGATACGTGCCCCGTGCATCTTGCCTGCGAAGTGTCCGCTTCCGTCCACGCTGGCTCCAAACACATAAGCACCCTCGCCATTATACTCGCCCACCTCAGCTGCGCTGATAAGCTGCTCGTAGTTATAGTAAGCCGACACATTACCCTCATTGTTATATACGAGAGCCACGTGTGCCCATGTGCCCTGCTCATAGTCGAACGCCTTGTCGCTGACGATAGTCTTGTCAGCCACCTTCACCTTCAAGCGGTTGTCGCTCGTCGTTGCAAGTTCTATCGAGCTGTTGGCGTTGCCCTGGCTGAAGAGCACAGCATCCTGAGGCTTGTCTGCAAGTGTCCACATCTCGATGGTGAGGTTCTTGCCGCTCCAGTTGCGCTGGAATTCAGACACGAGTTCGTCGTTCTTTCCGTCGAGGCGTACGCTTACGCTATGGTCAGTCTGTGCACCGTTGCGTATGCCCGTTACCGAGAAATTGTTGTCAGTGAGCAGTCCGTCGGCTATCGGCTCGTTGAACGTCAGCATCACCTCGTCGTTCACGGTGAGCACGCCGTTCGCCGGCTGCGCGCTACCGAAGAGGCGCGGATTATACATATCCTTGATGCCGCTGTGTACGGCAGAATAGTTATATACCTCCTCATTGTTGATCATGCTCGTACCCACCGTGCGCAGGTCGTAACGCTGATCCTGCTGGTCGTCAAGGAACCAGCGATACTTGATGGTGCCCGCGTCTGCCGCCTTTATCATCTCGGCGTTCATGCCGTTCTTCACTGCCTGATCATAGAGAGTCTGATCGTTATAGTAGCTCATGAGCGTCGTCCAGTCGTTGTCGCTGCCCGACGACGGCTTATACTGAAGCATGATGCGGTGGAAATTGTCATAGTTCACGTCGAAGCCGTCAATCACCACGTCCATGTAATGCTTCTGCACGCCGTTCACCTCCGTCGTAGGCAACTTCGTGTTGTACGTCCAGTTGTCCGTCGGCTTCTTCAGGCTCACGTCCGTAGCCGAGGGCGTGAAGTGTACGCTGAACGTCACGTCGTCATAGATGTCGCCCTGGAAGTCAGTCGGGTCACACTGACACTGCGACTGCAACATCAGTCTGAGGTTGTCATAGTTCATCACCGAACCCTTGCGCACCTCTAACGTCTTCGTAAGTGTTCCGCCTGCCGGCACGAGCAATGCCCTGCCGTTGCCGATCGGTGCACCGTCGATGAGCAGCTGTGCTCCGTTCGGATTGCTGCTGTCGTCGATTACGAGGTTATACCAGTTGTCGTCCTGCGACTCCGAGTTGTTGCGCAGATACAGCGTGAAGTAAGCCGACTTGCCCGAAGGAACATTCTCGACGAAGTCCTTCTCCACGGTTATCTCCGGCACCTCCATCTGAACAGTAGCCTCATTTATCACGTGCTGTCCCGGCTCGTAATACTTCGTCTTGTATTCGCCCTCGTAAGGACAAGACGTAGCGCCGCCACGGGTCTTGAAGATGAACGTAGAGAAAGTCTGTCCCTCCTCATTCTTCATATCCTTGTACTTGATGTACTGGTCGCCATCCTTATATCCAGCCTCGCGGCATACGTCTACAGAGAGGTAGTCAGAGCCCTCCTCCGCAAGCACATAACCCTTACAGTGGCGTGCCGTCTCCTCAGTTGAGAACTCGCCGCCGTGTTCGGTGGTAAAGCTCTCGTCTACAGTGAGCACCATACCAGTGCCATTGAGCGTCCATCCGAAGTTGTTGGTGAACTGAGCGCCAATCAAGATCGAGAAGCGTTGAGTCTCCGAACGTCCAACCTCATACTCCTCAGAGTATTCATAAGAAGCACCGCCCTGGAACGAATGGTTCTGCATGAGCTCTGCCTTCACCTTCTGCTCCTCGTTGTTGCGAAGCTGCATCTTCCAGTTGTCAATCGACTGATTAAGGAACATGATAGTATCCTCCTTCAACGGCTGTCCTGCAGGAGCGTAAATCTTGTAACTCGGTCCGTCTGTCGGGGTGTTGGCATTGGCACCCTTAAACACCTTGTCGTTGTTGCTCTTGCCGAAGTTAGGATCGTCTACAGCAAGCTTAGAAACGTAAACAGGCTTCTTGGTGTTGTTAGCCATAGCCTGGAAGTCTACACCTTCAGCCTGCTGATGCAGCAACTTGTTGCGTACATCCTCAAGTTTAGGCAGCAGCACCTGCTCAATGTGTACCTGCGGATAGGTGAACATAGTGCCATACTTCTGCGAAAGTCCCAGACCAGTAGTCTTCACAAGCAGATACTCGTTGCTTTCAGGAGTAACACTGCCGAACAGTTCGTATTCTGAAGGATTGGCGAGATACATCTCACGTGTAGTAACGGCGATGTTTTCGGTCTTGCCCACGCCGATATTAGTAGAATAGCCTACGAAGAGGTCGCCGTCGCTTCCCACATACTGCGGGTCGCTACTTGTCTCGAAGCGTGTGGTAGTGGTCATCGTCTTTGTGTCAGAGTCAGTACCACCGATTGTCTCACTGTGAGAAGCGCCGAATGAGAATTCGTTCTTCACATCGTTCTCGTTCACCACTCCGGCACCAAGACCGGTGAAGGTGATGACCTTGGCACCAACCTTTGCCTCGTTGTTCAATACTCCCTCGTTAGTGACATTTCCCTCATACGTACTTGTAGAAGTAACAGTCACGCCCTTCTCAAGATAAGCATACGAGTTGCTTCCCGGCGGGTCGCGCAGCACGAAGAGCACCTTGTCCGGTCCGTTCGTAACGAAGTCCGAACCTAAAGTCTTTGCACCAATTACGATAGCCTTAGTGTTGCCCTTGCCGTCAAAGCCACCCTTCCAGTTGATTGTTGTAGAAGATGTGCTTTCGCTGTTTTCGCTGTAGGTCATATCCATAGCGGCAGAGCGCAGGGCCGAGGTCATTTCCGGATTGTTCACCTGGAATGTCCATTCTGCCTCACCCTTCTCGTCGGTAGTGATGTCTTCTTGCGTTCCGTACGCAATGTCGCCTCTACTGAATGACAGCTTAGCCTCAGGCGTTGGCACGATGTCTTCCTTAACGCCATCCTTACGTCTGCCGTCCTTATCCTTATATTCGTACACCTCCGCTGTGGTGATGTGATAAGTGACGTATTGTCCCTGCTCATACACCGGCACGCCGAGTGTGTAAGGCTGTGCAGCATTGTCAGGATTGTAGGTCTTCACCTTTATGGTCTTTGTCTGATCGAGTGTAGAGATGCCGAGTTCTTCCTTTCCGAAGAAGTCCTGAAGCTTACCATTCACCTTCTCCTTCACGATGATTGACGGAGTGTAGCGCTTGATGAACTGCTGCTTCTTGTTGTAATATACAGTGTCGCTGCAATTGACAAACTTGCCCTGCGTAGAGATAGAGTCGACATAAGCATTCACCTCGCTCTGCTTTGCAAACTCGTTGCTCAGGTTGAGGTCTTCGCCACTGCCCGGGATGTTGTCATGGCCGGGCACCACTACATTAATCTTATACTTCTCAGGAATGAGGTCGGCAAAGAACTCACCCGTCTCGGCATTAGGATAAATCGTAATCTTGTTGCCCTCGTACACTACGCGGTTGTCGTACTGCTTCTTGGCATATACACCCTTAAAGTGGTTGAGGGTTTCCTCGTGCTTAGTGGCGGTCATTTGGTAGGCATCATTCTGATATGTAAGCTCGATGCGTACGTCGTCAGCGAGGTTGTTCTTCGAAAGCGAGTGGCCTACGGGGAATGCCTCCTGCTTGGTGCCGCCGGCAACACGTCCGATGTAACGTACGGTTGTAACGTCAAAGATTTCGAATCCGTTGTCGTCGTCCTGATAGTTGCGGTCGGTGCCGTCGCTGTTGGTCAGCTTGCCGCCGTTCTCAAACGTATGGTTGGCGAGCACTGCCTTCACCTCGTGCTGTCCTACGGGCACGCTGATGGTGAACTGTCCGTGCGAGTCGGTCTTCACGATGTTGCTCTTGCCGTCCATTACGGTGACGCCGTCCACGGCGAACGACACGCCTTCAACGGGCACGTTGCCACCCTTGTACATCACCTTACCCGAGATGTTGAACGACGACTTGTCGGTGAAGTTCACGGTGTGGCTCTGTGCCTGCGAGTTGATGAGACGCAGCTCCTTTGCCGATGCAAACTGATGTATGCCGAGTGTCGGCACAATCATATACGTAGTTCCGTTGCCGGTGTAGGGCAGCGAACGAATCTGATAAGAACCGTCTGTAGCTGTGTAGCTGCTGTAGCCGAGCTGTGCGGAAGTAGGAATGTCTTTCGAACTGGTCGTAACATTCGTAGCCACACCATGGTTCATGTTGTACTTGGTGCCCTTGTACGAGATGTCGTAGAAGGCGTCGTCAACCGAATAGTCGAAGGTGTAGTAAGCCTGCAGACCGTCCTCATTACCTACGAGGTAGCGGTTGTAGTCGCTTGCGATGGTGTCAGCGCTGAGCGCCTTGTTCCACAGACGCACCTCGTCAATGGCTCCCTCGAAGCCTTCGCCCATCACCACATTGTTGTTGTTGCCCGTAATCTGAGCCGTACGCTCGGCTTCTGCCACAGCCTCACCGTTTATATATATAATAAGGTGTGTAGCGCTTGCCACGGCTGAGAGATGCACGAACTGCGAAGCAGAAACATAGTCGCTGAGCTTCTTCGGAGTCTTCAGCGTCTGAGTGCCAGCTGTGAACTCAATCTTCTTGCCGTTATATGCCAACTTGTACATGCCCGGCTTCTCGATGATGGTGCCTTCCTTGGCTGCTCTCACCCATGCCTGAAGCGTAACTGCTTGCGTGGCGTCATTCAGAAGCTGGTCGTTGTCGACGGTAAGATTAGACGCACCGGTGAACACGTACGACTTGCCCGGAACGCCCGAACCTTCCGTAGGCTCAGCACTTACCTTGGCGCCCGACACAGCCTGGCCGCTCTCGAACGTCACGCGTCCGTAGATGTCACCCGTCGGTGTGCGGAAACCAACGTCAGTAAGTTTCTCGTCGCTCTCAATCAGTTTGCCCGAACACATCACCTGTCCGCGTATGCGATAATCGTATACGATGCCAGGTATAGCATTAACGTCGTTGTAGTAGTAGTCGTTCTGAGCCTCGTTGCCCTCAGTAACGGCTATCTGCTTATAGTCTGTATCAGGAGCGCCATGCTCCTTGCGGTTGATGACAAAGCGCTCAAAGTTGCCCTTGCTGCTCCACGCCAGTTCTACACGGTCTGAGTAGTAGCCCTTGCCGGCTGTAAACGCAACAAGATTGCCTATGCTTGTGGGCATGATTGACTCCGGAGCAGCCACCGTAGGCAGAGTGCCGTAAGCCTCGGTAGGCTTCACCGTAAGGCGGTAACGATATTCGTTGCATATCATTATCATGTTGTCAACATACTTGCCGCTGAGGAATTCTTCCTTCGACAGCTCGATGTTGTCGGTAGTGTTGGTTGTTACGTTGATACGTGTAATCACCGCTTTGGTGCCCGAACTCCAGATGTCGCCCTCTGTCTGCCAAGTGATAGTGGCAGTCTTGGCTTCCTCGTCCAGTACGGCATGTACAGAACCTGCCGTAACATTGCTGTGCTTTGCAGAAGCCGATAGAGAAGTATGCTTACTGAAAGCGTTGTTCCACACGTCAGAGTTGCCTGTATGCGAACGCTTAATGCTGAATTCATAATTCAGACTCTTGCCTAAAGGCACGTCAAACTCATAGCTGTATGCTGTCTTACCAGCCATATACTGGATATTCTGTGTGGTTGTCTCCACAGCATTTGTAGCCTTGTCCGTACTCTTGATTGTGAGCACCATATTGTCCTCAATGCAGTTCTGCGTCGGAGCCGCACTGAGATTCCAGTTCACCTTCGCCTTGCGCGTCACCTGATTATAGTCGGCGCTGATTTCCTTCACCTGCGGATAGGCAGGGCGCGTGTGGCTGTCACTGAGCGTAGAGTATGTCACCTGTTTGTTATAGCTTGGCGTATACTTCTGCTTCACCTTATAGTCGGAGAAGTTGTCAAGGCTCATCTTGTCAGTCGGAACGAAGAACGAACCGCTTGTATTGCTTGCACTGACCGAACCTATTCCGCTTATTTCCTCTCCCGCCGAGTTACATAAGACGAAAGAACCGTAGCTATCAATGGAATAGTCGGAAGCCTTTCCGTCTTTCTTAAAAAAGATGATATATCCAGGAGTTCTGTTCAACACGTAATATCTGCCACCGGTTATCACGGTTTTCGTACAACCATAATTTGTTTTTATGTTAACCGTATGGGTAACATTATTATCGTCGCGTCCTCTACGCCACCATTTACCAGTGTATGTAACGCTCTCGCTCGAATTGACTTGCTTCAAAGGAATGATAAGTCTTAAATAATATGCTTTCTTACCATTGGTCGGATCTGTCGATTTGCCCAGCCAGTAAACATACTTGTAATCGATTCCAGTAACTTCGTCGCTACCAACACTAAGACTCGTCCATTCATTTTTTGGTCCTCTAAGTTTGATTTCCTTACCTGCTACATTCACAGTGAGATAACCATCATCGCGGCAGAATCCGCAATGACCGTTACCGCTGCCACCCCAATCTTGATATACGCGGATATCAAGTTCAAGAGTAGCATTAACCGGATTGAACCGTTGCTTAATCCAAGCATTGTTCCAATCGTCTGCCGACGCCTTCTGCACTGAGAACGCCATCAGCATCACGACACAAAGGAAGAACTGCATGAATCTTCCAGCAGACGTTCGCATGGAACGCCGCGTAGAAACAGAATTGCCTGCAACCCGCCTGTCCAGATAAGGAGGAGGTTGCTGAAGTCTTCTTCTTTTCATTTTAATGATGTTTTAGAGTTATTGATTAATTTATATTATGTGATTTCGTTTCACATTACAAAATTAGACTTTTTTATTAAAATTAAGTGTCTGATTGCTGCGTCGCTATGTCTACTTCCAACAAAAAAGGTGTCCACTTCGTATGAAGTAGACACCTTAACAGTGTGTATCTTAACGGGCTATCATGCTTGTTTGTCTCGCCAGGCTATAGGCGTGCATCCCTCTTTCTCCTTAAACACTCTGTAGAGATAGGAGCGTGAGGAGAAACCACATTCGGAGGAGATGATGTCGTTGCTGAAGTCAGGATTTTCCATCATCATCTTTTTGGCAGCATTGAAGCGTATCTCGCTAAGCCATATTCGGAAGGTGGTGTTCTGACACTGGCTGAAGTATTGCGACAGCTCGGTTTTGTTGATTTCGAGCAAATTTGACAATGTCAGCATATTGACTGTGCAGTCCTTATAGCCTAAGTCGGCACACCAATGGTCGAGGGCAGACCGGATGAAGGCAATTCGTGAGGTAGGTAGCTGTTTGGAGGTTTGTTCACTGCCGATCTCAGGCGCAGACTGCTGCACGTCACACTTGACAGACTCTTCCTCGCTTTCAGCGTTGACAGCATCGGCAGTCAGATTGTTGCCTCTTTCCTTATCCAACAGTTCTTCAGTTGGGACATAATTGAAGCCGAGCGCCACAAAATTGACGATGAAGAAGAGCGTGGCTACGAGTCCGAAGGGACCTATTATATATAGCGACTTAGTGGAAAGGATGGCAAACGGGATGATGGTGGCTGTGATAAAGAGCAGCGTAAGGCAGGCATAAGCATATCGCGTGAAAGGGCGCATGTCGGTGGCTGTCATCGTCTCAAGGAGCTTCTTCCGCTTGTTCATCTCTATTATTATCATGTATATGCAGTAGACAATATTGCCCAAAAAGAGAGCAAGCATCACGTAAAGCCATGCGCCAATGTTCAGGGAACCGCTAAAGCTGTAGCCCACAGCGAAGGCGGCAAGCATGGCGGCGTATACGGCGGCGCAGATAAGGTTCATTTTACGGCGCTTGGTGTGGGTAGCCTCAACGTTGTAGATAGCCATCGCGAAAAGCGTGAAGCAAGGCTGATAAACCATTATGTTGATAACAGCACCTAAGTATGTGCTCGTGGCGCGGAAGCCATAGTGCATCTGCAGGAAGAAGTGTGCTGCCATCAAAAGCAACGCCGAAGATATCATCCAGCGCGAATACTCGTACCGCCGATTTGTCCATCTTACGTGAATACGCGTGACGGCAATGAAGAATGCGCTGATAAGCATTAATATCAGACATGCAAACTGTAACAAATATAGCATAGTATATAATTTTTGTATGTACGTATCAACAAAGATACACGCTGCAAAGATAGTGCAAACCGAAGGCAGAACACCAAGCTTGCTTGAGTGTTATGCTGAGGTGCAGCCTATCTTCTGCAAAGATAGTGCAAACCGAAGGCAGAACATCAAGCTTGCTTGAATGTTATGCTGAGGTGCAGCCTATCTTCTGCAAAGATACGCAAAAAAAACGTATCCGTATATGGTGTTTAACAATTATTACTGCTCAAACGCATATCTGTTTGAAAAAGAGTCAGTAACTTTGCACCCTCATACAACAATAACATTACTAATGAAAAGGAAACATAATCCGAAACAAATCAGCACCGTATTATCGGTAATCATGTGCCTGTTTGCTACCCTCACGCAAACTGCTCATGCTAAGAACATCGCCCCGCAAAAGGCGGCGCAGATCGCAAAAAAGTACATCACACTCCCACACGACAACGCCCTGAAAGCCCCGGCTAACACCTCAACATCTCAACATCTCACCCACTCACCCTACCATCTCTTCAACGCTGCCGACGGTCGCGGCTTCGTGCTCGTTGCGGGCGACGACGAGATGGGCGAAGTGCTCGCATACAGCAAAGAGCACTCCCTCGACACGCTCAACGCTAATCCCTGCGTTAGGTTGTTGCTCGAAGGCTACAAGCAAGGCTACCAGGCACTGAAGGAGGGAACAGTCGTAGCACACGCTCCCTCACGCACCGGACTGTTCACCAAGACCGTCACACCGCTGCTCAAGAGCAAGTGGGGACAGTCCGAGCCGTACAACGAGCTCTGCGGCTATCCCTACACAGGCTGCGTGGCTACAGCTATGGCGCAGATAATGTACTACCACCGCTGGCCTGCACAGGGCAAGGGCGAAAACGGCTACAAGGTGGCTGCCTATGACGACGACGTGTACGTCGACTTCTCTAAGTCGCACTACGACTGGGACAACATGCTCGACGACTACCGCTATCCGGTGCAGCCCACGAAGGAGCAGCGAGCAGCTGTGGCTCTGCTCATGAGAGACTTCGGCGTGGCATCGTTCATGCAGTACACTCCGGCGCTCAGCGGCACACAGGGCGTGAACGCATACAACGCCCTGCAGAAACACTTCGACTACACGTCGGCTTACGTGACAAAGGCGATGGAGGGCGCAACACGCTTCTCCGAGATACTACGCGAGGAACTTCTCAACGGCTGCCCCGTCTACCTGGAGGGCCGCCCTGCCGGCTCAAGCTCAGGCCACGCCTGGGTTACCGACGGCTTCGACGAGAACGGACTCTTCCACATGAACTTCGGATGGGACGGTGGAGGCGATGCCTACTTCTCGCTCACCAACCTTAGCCTGCAGGAGACGGGAGACGAGTTCGGCAACAAACCGCTCGCGTTCAACCGCGCACTGACAGCCATCCTGGCTCACCCGAACAACGGCAAGTATCCCGCAATAGACCCCGGACTGATGGAGAACATGCCGCAGCTGATGTTCAACGAGGGCGGCACGTTCACGATGAAAGATGCCGCAGACAAGGCGTTCGACGCACACAAGGAGCAGGCCATAGAGATGTCGTCGTTCGTAAACAAGGGCAAGGCGTTCAAGGGCGACGTGGGCGTGGCTATATACGACGCTGAGGGCAACTTCAAGAGCGTGGCTTACTCGGACGACCACGCCACGGGCGGATTTACGCAGCGCATCTTCGGCGACTACGGTGGCAGCATGGGCACCGACAACCTCATGGTGCACACACTCTCTACAAAGGTTAGCTTCGACGGACTTGCCAACGGCTACTACCGCCTCGTGCCCGTATGCGCAGCTATGGGCGAAGACGGAACATGGGGCGACTTCCTGCGCATGAAGAAGGCTCCGACAATCGAAGTGGAGCTCACCGACGGCAAGGGACGCATCTCCGAGATCTGCTCTACGGAGAATGTCGTCTTCCAGCTTATGAACCAGCCACGCCTCTCTGCCAGTGCGGAGCAGGGCGAAAGCGTTTACGCCTACTTCAACCTTAAGAACCTCAACGGCGTGCCACGCGACTGCTATCTGCGCGTGCAGCTGCTCGACGAGGCTAAGCAGGTGGTACTAAACACACGTGTCGACCAGCTGACGGAGATTGAGGGCTTCACCGAGATGGAGATACCCGTTAAACTCTCGATACCCACCGACCTCGCCCCAGCACGCTACGAGGTGAAGCTCGAGGCGACACGCGACCAAGAGGAGACCGACTTCTACCCTATCAACAACATACACGACAAGGATGCAGCTTACATCGAAGTAGTGAAGGCTGAGGAGAAGCCGCTCATGGCAAAGGTGGAGGTGTTCTTCAGCGACAACTCGGAGCAGAAGGTGGAGTCGGGCGTACTCGATATGTCGCAGAGCGGACTGTTCAAAATCGGCGTTCTGCTGCGCACTAACGAGAAACTCTCATACGAGGGTCACGTGAAGATGATGTGCGAGGACGTGGAGTGCTGCGAGCAGGTGGCTGTCAACGGCATCGACGACGACGTTACAGTGTCTTCTGCCTTCGACATTCCGCTCTACAGCTACTGGCTGCGCAAGGGCAACGTGCCGTTCGAGGACGGACATATATATAAGGTGATGATGATGGGCACAAAGAACGGCGAAGACATGGAGCTGAAGGTGGCAGACGCACCAGCAACATACATCAAGCGCGAGGGCGACCTGCTCACACTCACCAACGACATACCAACCAGCATTGAGTCGGCTGCGGCTTCTACCGTAAGCGTGAAGCGCGAGGGCTCGCAGATTGTTGTCACCGGCGAAGGCATCAAGAGCGTAAGCCTCTACAACGTGAGCGGCGAGCTGATCACCACCTCACCATCTCAACATCTCAACACCTCAACACTCAAGCCCGGCGTGTACGTGCTGCGCATAGAAACAGGCAAGCAGACACGTGCATACCGCTTCGCACTCTAAAGATTAAGACAAACAAAACAGCCGACAATGCTAACCGTAGGACACAACAAGTCCTATGGTTAGCTTTTTTTTTGCGCAAATAATTCATCGTTTTCCACATTCGTGTTGTTTTATTTCATATATTTGCAAAATCTTTTACAGAAATAACAACCGTAAAGCAACGATGCGCAATCGTTATGCAACGACCAACCACTAATATCCATTATCAACCTAATAAATAAAACGTTATGAACAACATCCCCTCAGTATTTTGGCTGATCCCGATAGCCAGTGTTGTAGCATTGGGAATGGCATGGTTCTTCTTCCGTTCGATGATGAAGGAGGACGAAGGAACAGACCGAATGAAAGAGATTGCCGAGCATGTACGCAAAGGCGCAATGGCTTACCTCAAGCAGCAATATAAGGTTGTGACAATGGTGTTCGTAGTGCTCGCCATCGTCTTCTCGTTCATGGCTTACGTGCTGAAGGTGCAGAACCCGTGGGTGCCGTTCGCTTTCCTCACCGGCGGTCTGTTCTCCGGCTTGGCAGGCTTCTTCGGCATGAAGACCGCCACCTACGCTTCAGCACGCACTGCCAACGGCGCACGCACCGGACTCGACAAGGGCTTGAAAATAGCCTTCCGTAGCGGTGCGGTGATGGGACTCGTCGTCGTGGGTCTCGGACTGCTCGACATCGCCATCTGGTTCGTCGTTCTCAACGCCTTCTACGACGGAGAGGCTACAGCCCTCGTCACCATCACCACCACTATGCTCACCTTCGGCATGGGTGCTTCGACGCAGGCTCTCTTCGCTCGCGTAGGCGGTGGCATATATACAAAGGCTGCCGACGTGGGAGCCGACCTTGTGGGTAAGGTAGAGGCGAACATACCCGAGGACGACCCACGCAACCCCGCCACCATCGCCGACAACGTGGGCGACAACGTGGGCGATGTAGCTGGCATGGGCGCCGACCTCTACGAGAGCTACTGTGGCTCGATACTCTCAACGGCTGCCCTCGGCGCAACGGCGTTCGCCATGAACGCAGACATGCAGCTGCGTGCCGTCATCGCACCAATGGTGATTGCGGCTATCGGCATCTTCCTCTCGCTCATCGGCATCTTCCTCGTGCGCACCAAGGAGGGCGCAACGATGAAGGAACTGCTCCACTCGCTCGGCCTCGGCACCAACGTCAGCGCAGCACTCATCGCCGTTGCCACCTTTATTATATTATATATGCTCGGCATCGAGAACTGGCTCGGACTCTCGTTCTCCGTTATTAGCGGCTTAGTGGCAGGCGTGGTCATCGGTCAAGCCACCGAATACTACACCTCGCATAGCTACGCACCGACGCAGAAGATTGCGGAGGCTTCGCAGACTGGTCCTGCAACGGTTATCATAAAAGGCATCGGAACGGGCATGATATCGACGATGATACCCGTAGTGACCATCTCCGTAGCCATCATGCTCAGCTACCTCTGCGCCAACGGCTTCGATATGTCGCTCTCAGCGAAGTCGATCAGCACCGGTCTTTACGGCATCGGCATCGCTGCCGTGGGTATGCTCTCGACGCTCGGCATCACTCTCGCCACCGATGCCTATGGACCAATCGCCGACAACGCCGGCGGCAATGCAGAGATGAGCGGACTGGGCAAGGAGATACGCGAACGCACAGATGCGCTCGATGCCTTAGGCAACACCACCGCAGCTACGGGCAAGGGCTTCGCTATCGGCTCGGCTGCACTCACGGCTTTAGCCCTCCTCGCCTCTTACATTGAGGAGATAAAAATAGCCATGGTACGCGCCGTGGAGAACGGCAAGCAATACTTTGACGCAGCCGGCAACCTCTTCGACCCGACCAACGCCACAACTATCGACTTCATCGAGTTCTTCCAGGTGAACCTCATCAATCCGAAGGTGCTCGTAGGAGCATTCCTCGGAGCCATGGCTGCCTTCCTGTTCTGCGGACTAACGATGGGCGCAGTAGGACGTGCTGCAGAGTCGATGGTGCAGGAAGTGCGCCGTCAGTTCCGCGAGATAAAGGGCATACTCGAAGGCAAAGCGACACCCGACTACGGCCGTTGCGTGGAGATAAGCACACGCAGCGCACAGCGCGAGATGCTCATCCCGTCGCTGCTTGCCATCATCATACCTATCGTCGTAGGCTTGGTGCTCGGCGTGGCTGGTGTGCTCGGTCTGCTCACGGGAGGCTTGGCAGCAGGCTTCACACTCGCCGTGTTCATGTCCAACTCGGGCGGAGCATGGGACAACGCGAAGAAGATGATAGAGGAAGGCCACTTCGAAGGCAAGGGCAGCGAAAACCACAAAGCGACTATCGTGGGCGACACCGTGGGCGACCCATTCAAGGACACCTCAGGACCTTCGCTGAACATCCTCATCAAGCTCATGTCTATGGTGAGCATCGTGATGGCTGGTCTGACTATCGCCTTCCTGTAACACCATCTCAACACCTCAACATCTCAACACCATATAATACGTTGGTGCACTTGAGACAAGTGCACCCCCTTAGAGGCGACTCGCCAACACCTCACCAACCAGCCCGAAGCCCCGTAGAACTGAGACTTCGGGCTTTTCTTTTCCCTCCAACAGCAAGTCCACACAACCGAAAATACTATGCATTTTAGCAAAGTAAAAGCATTCGTTTTGTGCATTTTACCGAAATAGAAACACCCAATTTATGCATTTTACCGAAATAGAAACACTCAATTTATGCATTTTACCGAAATAAATACAGCGTAAAATGCTATAAATCAATTAAATTATGTATATTTGCAGCACAATCTATAAATCGATTATAAAAAGCTGTACATATGATAGAAGAGAAAGCTATAATACAGGTGTTGGCTGAGCAAAAGGAATATGTTGAAGGCTATCATCCCGAGAAGTGGGTGAAGCGCCGCGAAGAACAGCTATTCGAGTTTGACAGTCCACTTGCCCAAGTGGTTATCGGAGTAAGACGAAGCGGAAAGTCTACGCTTTGCCACAAGATACTGTTGGAGCACAACGTAAAGTATGGCTACGCCAACTTCGACGACGACCGCTTGGCCAATATGCAAGTGGAGGACTTGAACACGGTGCTCTCGTGCATCTATCAGATATATGGTGTTGACATAAAATATATATTCCTCGACGAAATACAAGATGTAGACGGCTGGCATCTGTTTGTAAACCGACTACTTCGCACCAATTTGCACGTTGTTGTTACGGGTAGCAACGCAAAACTCTTGAGCGGCGAATTGGCGACGCATCTCACTGGCAGATACAACGAAATACACCTCTTCCCTTTCTCGTTCCGCGAATACTGCGAATACCATAATATACAGACAAACGGCTTGACTACTAAAGTGGAGGCAGAGACGAAGCGTGCCTTCATGGAGTATATAACGAATGGCGGTTTTCCCGAACTACAGAACATACGCAACAAACGCGGATATGTACAGAGTCTTCTGGAGGCTATTGTGACGAAAGACATACAGCAGCGTTTCAAGATACGCAATGTGGACGTGCTACGTAAGATAGCCAATCATCTGATAAACAACGCCTGCCAGGAAGTAAACTATGGTAACATTGCAGTACTTTTGGGAACAACAGACCAGACGGTGAAAAAATATGTCGACTACCTACGACAGGCATTCCTTATACAGCTACTCTGCAAACACTCGTTCAAGAGTAAGGAAAGGATAAGAAACGCAAAAGCATACATCGTCGACCCGGGACTTCAGAACAACAGAGAGAACTCGTTTGCAGCCGAGAACATCGGTTGGCGATTGGAAAACGTGGTATATACAGAACTACTACGCAGATGCAGCAACGACTTCCTCGACATATACTACTATAAAGCCTCTCCACGATCAAAAGAGGTTGACTTCGTAGTATGCAATCAGGACAAAGCAGTGGAGCTTATTCAGGTGGCATACGACATAGACAGCGATAAGACATTCAATAGGGAGACAAGTTCGCTCGTGAAAGCCTCAAAAGCATTGCATTGCGATAACCTTACGCTTATAGCATTCACACAGACACGAAACGTAGAGATTGACAGCAAACAAATAAAGATTGTATCAGCTATCAATTGGCTGTTGAATATTTGACAATTAATAAAAACAACACTTTTAACAATGATAGAAAGCATAATAATAGCAATAGTAGCAGCCATCATAATTGGCATAGTAGTGTACTCTTACAGCAAGAGAATATCGGAGCTGAAAGACATGCACAACCAACAAACAGAAGAGCTGAAAGAGGCGCACAGCAAGCAAATTGCCGAACTGAAAGAGGCGCACGAGGCGCAGCTCAAACAGGTAAAGGAGACGCAGGAGGCGCAGCTCAAACAAGCAAAGGAGACACAGGAGAAGCAGCTGCAGCAAGCAAAAGAGGCGCAGGAGAAGCAGATAGAAGCACTCCGCGAGATGAACCGCGAGCAGATGCAGAGCCAGATGAAGCTCATCCGCGAGCAGATGCAGACCACATCGGAGGAAATTCTGAAGCGACGCCAGGAGGAGTTGGGCGAACGCAACAAGGAGCAGGTGTCAAAGATAATCGATCCGCTGACGCAGAGTCTGAAGAGTATGAAGGAGGCTTTCGACAAGTCGAAGGAGCAGCAGAGCGAAGCACTCACACGCCTTGATGCCACGATAAAGGTGAACATGGAGAAGAGCGCAGCCTTAGGCGAGACTGCCGACCGACTGACACGTGCGCTAACGGGCGAGGTGAAGGTGCAGGGCAACTTCGGCGAGCTGAAGCTGAAGCAGCTGCTTGAAGACCTCGAACTGAAGGAGGGCGAGCAGTTTGACACGCAGGAAACGCTGCGCGACAAGGCGGGCAAGCAGGCAAAGGGCGACGACGGTCGTGGACTCGTGCCCGACTTCATCCTCCACTTCCCGAACAACCGCCACGTGGTGGTCGACTCGAAGATGTCGCTCACCGACTACGAGCGATACATGAACGCCGAGGACGGCACACCTGAGAAGTCGGAGTATCTGAAAGCACACGTGGCAAGCGTGCGTGCGCAGGTGAAGCGACTGGCACGCAAGGAGTACACGAAATATCTGCCCGACGGATACAACCGCCTCAACTTCGCCATCATGTACGTGCCTATAGAGGGCGCATTGAACCTTGCGCTGCTCAACGACAGCACGCTCTGGCGCGAGGCTTACGACGAGGGCGTGATGATTCTCGGTCCGCAGACCATGTACATGAACCTGCGTGTATTAGAGATGATGTGGACACAGGTGCGACAGCTGAGCAATCAGCAGGCGATGATGGACGCAGCGAACGTCGTAGTGGAGCGCGTGCAGGACTTCGGTATGCGCTTCATCGACGTGGAAACGAGCATGAACAACACAATGGAGAAGATGACGAAGCTGAAGGTGTCGACAGCGGAAAGCGGCAGAAGCATCATCACCGCTGCAAAAAGTCTGCTGAAAGCCGGAGCGAAGGAGAACAAGAAGAAGAAGTCGCTCGACGAAATGGACAATACTGTGTTCATCGAAAGCAACGAATAAAAAATGTCCTCGAAAGTTGCAACCAACTTTCGAGGACATTTTTATAATTGAGAGTTGAGAAAATTGAGAGTTTAGAATTGAGAGTTGATAGTTATGATTACACTTTTAATACTATATAAGCAAGCATGAGCTGCTATACATATCATAACTCTCAATTCTCAACTCTCAACTCTATTTATTAGAGTGCGTCGATCACGCTGCAGATATCACCGAAGATGCGTGGCAACTCGCCGAGTCCGTTGATGTGGTGGTGAATGCCTTCAGCCTTGTACCACTCGATGAGCGGAGCGGTCTGGTTGTGATAAACGTCGAGGCGTTTCTTTATTGTCTCTGCGTTGTCGTCAGAGCGTCCGCTCTCCTGACCGCGCTTCACGAGACGAGTCATCAGCTCGTCCTCCGGAACGTCGAGCTCAATCATAGCAGCCACCTTGTGTCCGCGCTCTGCGAGCATCTTCTTCAGAGCCTCAGCCTGCGGGATTGTACGTGGGAAGCCGTCGAATATTACGCCCTTGTGCTCCTTGCCGAAGCTATCATACACACTTGCGAGGATGTTTACCATCAGCTCGTCGGGGATGAGCTGTCCGTTGTCGATAAAACCCTTGGCAGTCTTGCCAAGTTCTGTTCCGTTCTTGATCTCGTTGCGGAGAACGTCGCCTGTAGAGATGTGGTTGAAGCCATACTTCTCAATCATCAGGTCGCTCTGGGTGCCCTTGCCTGAACCAGGAGCACCGAAAATTACGATGTTTTTCATCTGAATTCTTTATTATATAATGTTATTTGTTGACTTATTTTTAGAAATTCAAAATTCACAACTCCTACTCCACCACTGTATAGATATCGCGCAGGTTGCGTCCCTGCTGGTCGTAGTCGAGTCCGTAGCCGAGGATGAAGTCGTTTGGTATCTCGATGGCTACATACTCTGTGTCGAGAGGCACCTTCAGACACTCCGGCTTGAGCAGCAGAGTGCAAATGTGCACCGACTCCGGCTCCTTCTCCTTGAGTTGCTCGAGAAGAGTCTGCATAGTGAGTCCCGACTCGATGATGTCCTCAACGATGATCACGGTGCGGCCCTTGATATCATCGTTCAAACCGATGAGCTGCTTCACATTGCCTGTAGACGCAGTGCCCTCGTACGACGACATCTTGACGAACGAAATCTCGCACGGCACATTGATCATACGCATGAGGTCGGCAGCGAACACGAACGATCCGTTAAGCATGGCGAGCAGCAATGGGTTCTTGCCTGCCATGTCCTTGTTGATACGATCGGCTACGACCTTTACTTTTTGAAGAATCTCAGCTTCGGGGATTGACACCTTGAAGGTCTTGTCCTTTATTTTTATCACGCTCATAGGGTACAATATTTATAATTAGGTGCAAAGTTACTGAAAGTCTTGCACATAAAAAAACTGCTTGCATATTTTTTTGTCGAGACGCATCGTTATTTATTTAAAAGTTTCCTTACCTTTGTACGCATGAAACAAAATCAAGCATCTTTGAGCAGCAAGCAGTATGCTGTGCCGTTCATCCTCATCACCTCACTCTTCTTCATGTGGGGTTTCGCACGCGCTATTCTCGATGTGCTCAACAAGCATTTCCAGAATGCGCTCGACATCAGTATCACACAGTCGGCTCTCATACAGGTGACCACCTATCTGGGTTACTTCCTCATGGCTATCCCCGCCGGACTGTTCATTAACCGCCAGGGCTACCGCCGTGGCGTGGTAAGCGGACTCCTCCTGTTCGGATTGGGCTCATTGGCGTTCATCCCCTGCTCGATGTTGGGCACGTTCTACGCCTATCTTGTTGCACTGTTCATCATCGGTTGCGGACTGGTATTCCTTGAGACATCTGCCAACCCATATGTTACAGAGCTTGGCCCCAAAGAAACAGCCACATCACGACTCAACTTCTCGCAGTCGTTCAACGGCGTAGGCTCCATGTTCGCCACACTCGTTGTGGGCAGCTTCCTCTTTCAGGGTGCCGACGGCAGCGCAGGCGGCGATGCCGTGATACCTTACACCATCATGGGCGCGTTCGTGCTGCTCATAGCCGTGGTCTTCGCACGCGTACAACTGCCTGAGATAGTGCACGAGAACGACAGCGACACCAAGCAGGGCGCGCACAACCTGAAGATGCTCTTCCGCAACCGTTGGTTCGTGTTCGGACTGCTCGCACTGCTTGCCTACGAGGTGGCAGAGATATCCATCAACTCCTACTTCATCAACTTCGTGACGGGTCAGAACTGGATGAAAGCCTCTACCGGCTCCACTATCCTCACCATCGGCTTGGGCGTATTCATGCTGGCACGCTTCATCGGCGCGGCTGTGATGAGCAACATCGCTGCCGAGAAGTATCTCGCCGTGTGTGCCCTCGGCACCGTGGTGTGCATAACCATCCTGCTGCTCGATCTCGGTCGCGACATATCGGTGCTGGCACTCATAGCCAACTACTTTTTCGAGGCTATCATGTTCCCCACAATCTTCGCCATGACCTTGCGCGGACTCGGCGGACTCACCAAGAGTGCTTCATCAATACTGATGATGACACCAGTAGGCGGTTGCGGATTTCTCTTGATGGGCATCATCGCCGACTCTACCGACAACTTCACGCTGCCGTTCTTCATACCGCTTGCAGGCTTCGCATTCGTGCTTGTGTACGCGCTGCGATATGTAGCTAAGAAATAATAAGAGGGTGTGTCAAAAGCCTAATTATTAAGGTGTTGCCCTTACAGGGCGCACTACTCAATATGTACATTCAATACCCAGGGCGTTGCCCTGGGCTATGTAGTGCTGCCCCTTCGGGTAGGGTGTTCAAAATCGCTTTAAAATCCTGCGCATTTTTTACCTATA
>ERZ1027060.44-NODE-44-length-48133-cov-16.689109_pt1 | contig 48133 bp, 45 predicted proteins | sample MGYA00519424_ERZ1027060 | MGnify/ENA primary metagenome ERZ1027060 (study PRJEB26926, sample SAMN06164500) | human gut metagenome | biome: ENVO:00009003; feature: ENVO:2100002; material: ENVO:00002003 | host: Homo sapiens | place: USA | collected 2012 ... | reverse complement strand
AAAACTGTGTTAAACTATTATTATTATAGCCTGACACAGTTTATTTTACACTCTCTTATAATGTGTAGGTGAGGACGAATTTTTCGTTCTGCATATACATTATGTCTTTCAGTGTGCCTCGTTTAAGATTGAAGTTTTCAAACGAGCCCTCCGATGATATTGTCTTCAGTTTGGTTTGCATTTCGTTAAACATCAGTTTCTCTTCTGAGAAGTACTTATATAGAGTTTCCTTTGCACACCAGCAGAGCAATAACGCTGTTTGTGTATCGTAACAGTCTGTCTGCGATGCTATATTTGTTTGAGGTGATGATGGATTGCTCGTCTTTATCAATTCCTTCAGCATATCTTGTTCCTGTTTCGTAAGAAACTTGTCAACGATTCTGAACACGCGATTGTTGCGATATTCAATATCAACAGCTACGTTCTTTCTCTTCGATATTATGATGCTTGCATAGCCTATGGTGTGGCTGATGCTGATGTTGTAGCCATCAATCGTAGGCTTACCGTCTGCATTGTGACCTATAACGAGGTCGGTTCTGCCTGTTATGGCATGGAGTAGAGCATATACAGCCACGGTTTCTGTCTGTCTTCTTGCGCACTTCTGTTTTAGTTCGTTACATACCATTTGCGGACAAACCTCATCAGTATGAAGTTCGTCCGCAATCTTCCACAGCCCGAGCCGTGTGTCGTTGTCTATATTCTTTATGAATACTAATGGCATAATTTCTACTTCTCTTTATCTGTTGTGTTGTTCTTCTGCTCGTGTATCACAACCTTTATCTTGCTTATACGGCGTTCCTCAATGCCTACAATCTCGAACGTATAGTTCTTGTAGTCGATCTTTTCGTGGATAGATAGGAAGTCGCCCTTTATTTCGAGCAGCAATCCTGCGAGTGTATCAGCGTCGCCCTCAACGTCTGCAAACTCTTCGTCATCGATGTTTAAAATCTTGCAGAAGTCAGTGAGCAAAGTTTTGCCTTCAAACAGATACGTGTTGTAGTTGAGCTTTGAGTAGTACTTGTTCTCTTCGTCGTATTCGTCGTTAATCTCTCCTACGATTTCTTCGAGGATATCTTCAAGAGTTATGAGTCCGCTTGTGCCACCAAACTCGTCCACAACGATAGCAATGTGTATCTTATTCTCTTGAAACTCGCGCATCAAGTCGTCAATCTTCTTCGTCTCTGGTACGAAGTAGGGTGGGCGGATGAGGCTTTGCCAGCGAAAGTTGGCAGGCTTTGAGAGGTGAGGCAGGAGATCCTTAATGTAGAGAATGCCACGAATATTGTCGGCATTGTCCTGATAGATAGGAATGCGACTATAGTTATTCTCCACGATGCTCTTCAGTACATCTTGATAGTTGGAGTGAATATCGAGTGCTACGATGTCCTGACGACTTGTCATCACCTCCTTAGCAGTCTCGTCGCTGAAGCGTATAATACCCTTCAACATACTCTGTTCGTCCTTAATATCCTCCTTATCGGTCAACTCAAGAGCCTGTTCCAAATCGTCAACACTGAGTACATGACTCTCCTTTTGTACCACCTTCTCTGCTAATATGCCACTACGCAGCAATATGTTCTCCATAAACCAAAACAACTTACGGAATACCATGATGCCACCTACGAACTTACGACAGAATCCCAACGGGTTTTGACGACTGTACACTTTTGGCATAATCTCGCCAAAGAGTAACAGAAGGAAGGTTAAGAGTACGGTGAGCGACAGAAATTGCAACCAATATGCTTTCTCGCCGAAGTGTATGAGGTGAGAGAAAATGTAGTTGCAGAGCATGATAATCGTCACATTCACGAAGTTGTTTGTGATGAGTATCGTGGCGAGTGTGCGTTCGCTGTCTTCGCGCAGCAACTTAATGTTACGATCGCTTGCAGTCTTAGCTTCGTTCACCTCAGCCATGTCTGATGGTGAGAGACTGAAGAATGCAATCTCTGAGCCACTTGCGAATGCAGAGAATCCCATGAGCACAACTGTCAGTATAGCTGCTATGATGACACCCATTGTTGGAGTGACGAAGTAAACGTCTGCCAACGACTCGTGTATAAGATTGATATAAGTTTCCAAAGCGTTGTTGTTTGTTCGTTTTTATTGTTTAGAATGGCAATTTGTCTTCATCATCGCTTGTCGCCATTGTTGTGTTTGACGATGATGTAGTAGTGGCTGTTTCGGTTGCACTATTTGTAGTAGGGCGTGGTGTGAGGAGTTCCATGTTGTCGGCATACACCTCGGTGATGAAGCGTCGCTGACCTTTTTTGTCGTCGTAATAGCGGTAACGTATCTTGCCTTCCACGTAGAGTCTGTCGCCTTTGTGTACGTATCTCTCTGCTATCTTTGCAAGATTTCCCCACATTACTATATTATGCCAATCGGTGCGATCGGGCACACGTGTGCCGTTTTGTAGTTGGTAGCCTCTTTCTGTTGTTGCAAGAGGGAACTGTGCTACAGCCTGGTCGGCATCGTAGTATTTCACATCGGGGTCTTTTCCGACATTTCCTATAAGCATTACTTTGTTCATAGTAGTATTGTTCCGTTTAAAGCAAATAAGGGTGTTCTGCTCTATACAAACAGACACCCTTTATCTTGTTTCTCTATATTCTTTTATTCTTTGTTTGCAATATTAATCAGCGTAGCCCTATTTCCACATACCAAGATATTTGTAGTGGAAGTTCTTTCCCTTTGCAGAAGGGAATTGTGAACGGCTATCAATGCGTCCGCGCAGGTGATCGACCATTCTGTTGTAGCAGTCCTGACCAGAGTTTGCCTTGCATCTCACAACGAAGTGAGTGTCGCGGTACTCGTGCTTGCCAGTTGTAGGCACAAGAACAACACGTTTGAAGTCGAGTTCGCCTTCGTACCAACCAGGACGTTCCTCGTTGAGCTTTGTTGTGACAGTTGCCACCATTTCGTGTTTTTCTGCAGCAGGACTATTCTGTGATGCAGAGTGCAATGCTTTCTTTTGCTTGAAGTCGAGCATTGTAGCAGCAGTTGTCTTGATTATGATAAAATAAACGCGTGGACGGATTTTATATCTTTTAGGATAGTACACTTCGCTATTTGCGTAATCGCGTACATCAGCTTCGAGATTAGGTGTCATACCTATTTCTGGTATAGAGCGCAAAAAGTCTAATGCTTCTTCAACATTATATACCAATGTCTCTTTGTCAAAATATCGGAGATATAAATTCATTAATGTCGTGTTTTTTTGTTTTTCAAAAATAACATTCTTAAAATATAAGGATAGAAGAGCGGCAAACGGGACTTGAACCCGCGACCCCAACCTTGGCAAGGTTGTGCTCTACCAACTGAGCTATTGCCGCATTCGCGCTTTTTGCGAGTGCAAAGATACACTATTTTTTTGAAGTGGAGAAGAAAAATGGGGAAAAAGTGATATTTGTTTGCTAATTGTAGGAGGGTATGGCATCTTGCCATACCCACGCTGCCAGAAATTTACATTATTTAGAGTGTATATAGTGATAACTTCTGATGTGTGCGTGGGTATGGCAAGATGCCATACCCTCCTAATATTACTAACAACTCTTGTGCGTCATTATGTCGAGCACCATCTCGTCGGTGCGGTTCATTGCTTCGGCACCGATGCTTGTGAGGTTGCGTATAGAGCGGTCGACATCGTTGTCGATGATGCCCTCTACGGAGCTAACACACTTGCCCTCCATAGAGAGTAGGGCGGAGAGGAGTGCTGTAGACACGCCGGACGATATCTTCAGTGCGCAGCTTGGCTTCGCACCGTCGCATATCATGCCAGTGATATTGGCAATCATGTTCTTCACCGACCAACAGATATGATTGTAGTCGCCACCCATGAGGTAGGTGATACCACAGCTTGAGCCGATGCTTGCCACTACGCAGCCGCAGAGTGCCGACAGTTTGCCGAGGTTCTGCTTGATGTATATGGCGGTAAGGTGGCTAAGGGTGAGTGCGCGGATGAGTTCCTCCTCAGTGTTCTCGTTCTCCTCGGCGTACACAGCCACGGGGTTGGTGGCGCAGATGCCTTGGTTGCCCGAGCCGGAGTTGCTCATCACCGGAATCATCGCGCCGCCCATGCGTGCGTCGCAAGCCGATGCTGTTTTTGAGATAATATGCGAGAAGATAGAGTTGCCGAAGATGCCGTGACTCAGCGGGCGGTCGATAGTCTTGCCGAGGCAGTGGCCGTAGTTGTGCTTCTTCGACTCCTCGGCGATGCGGAAGTTGTAGTCGCGTGTCTTCAGTATGAAGCGCAGATCGTCCTCTGGTGTTGTCATAGCGAAGTCGTAGACAAGTCGCATGTTCAGGCGTATGTCGTTGTTCTCAGCTTCGCCTGCCTTATGGTGACGCTCGTCGAGAAGTACCTCGCCGTCCTTCTCTAAGTAGACAAAGTGGGTGTGTGCAGTGGCAATGGTGGCAGTCGCCTTATGTCCGTCAGCCTCGCAGGTTATCTCTACGTACAGTTTCTCGGTGATGCCACTCTTCAGCTGTATAGAGATGTGTTCGGCATCGATGTACTGCTTGCCTTCGGCGAGGGTCTCTGGGGTGAGGTCTTTCAGCACCTCAAGCTGATACTCCGACTTGCCGATGATGGCTCCGAGAGCGATGGCGATAGGCAGTCCGATCATGCCCGTGCCGGGTATGCCCACGCCCATAGCGTTCTTGAGGATGTTGGCAGATAGCGACGCTGTGATTTTCTCGGGTCGACAGCCTAACAATTCCGTAGCGCGAGCCACACAGAGCGATACACACATCGGCTCGGTGCAGCCAACGGCTGGCACTACCTCGCGATTGATGAGGGCAATGATTTGTTTGCGAATGTCTTCTTCAAGCATATTGTTTAGGGTTATTTGTTGAGAGTTTTTTAGGAAGATGTGTCAAAACTCAATTAGTGCGGGCTGAAAGCCCAACTATCACATAGCCCAGGGCAACGCCCTGGGTGTTGGGATATATGATTGAACACTGCGCCCTGTAAGGGCAATTCCTTAATAATTAGGCTTTTGCCCTTACAGGGCGTATGGTTCGTGTGTGTCTTTTAACCCAAGGCGCTGCCTTGGGCTATGTGGTGCTGCCCCTTCGGGGCGTACCGTTTACGACTTTTGACACATCCTCTTTATTCTGTTGACTCAACCGAGTCAACAGAATATCGTTTCTTACTTCTTTCTGCTCTTCTTAGCAGTGGTCTTCTTAGCCGGAGCTTTTCCCTCCTTCTTCTCCTCTACAACTGGCTGCTGCTTGCGGTCAATCTTCACAAGCTCCACCTTGAAGATAAGAGTAGAGTAGGGCTTAATCTTTCCTGCTGCGCGTGAACCATAAGCCAGCTCCTGCGGGATGTAGAGCATCCATGTGCTGCCTGCAGGCATAGAGGTGAGTGCCTCTGTCCAACCCTTGATAACCTGGTCGGGGCGGAATGTAGAAGTGTCAGGGTTGCGCTTGTAGCTGCTGTCGAAGATGTTGCCGTCGATGGTCTTACCCTCGTAGCGTACGGTTACGTTGTCGTCTTTAGTAGCCACCTCGCCGGTTCCGGCTGTAAGCACCTTGTACTGCAAGCCAGAAGGCAGAGTTACGACACCTTCCTTCTTGGCGTTCTCAGCGAGCCAGTCGACGTTCTCCTTCTTGTAGGCATCCTCCTGGCGGTGCTTCTCGTCGGTCATTGTCTTCTCGTAGTATTTCTTAGCGTCTACCACCTGCATCACTGTGGTGTCGTTGAGCACAGCGTCGATGAAGCCGCGGTTGAAGGTGATGCTATCGAGAGTCCACGGAGTGTTCTTCACTTCGTTGGCAACGCCCGGGTACATGCGTGTCTCAAGCAGCTGTGCAATCTGTACGCCTGCGCTATGAGCCATGAACTGCTTGTCGTTAGAACGCTTGATGCCCTCGCGCAGACCTGCTACGAAAGCACCCATAGAGGTAGAGTCGACACCGAACTGCTTGCCAACGTAATCTATCAGACCAGTGGTGTAGGTCATGCCGGCAGCGTAGCTCAGCGAGTCGGACTTGCTGAGGAGGCTAACAGGAGCCTCGCAGCAACTTGTCTTATCCTTCTTGCACTTCTTGTTCTTCTTCTTGTCCACCTTGCAGCATTCGGTCTTTGCCTTGCTGCACTCCTTCTTGTCCTTTGCAGAGGCGGTGGTGAAGGTTGCAGAGAGAGCTGCAACCAACGCCAATGTCAATATCTTTTTCATTGTTTTTCTTGTCAACTTGTCGATATTCTTACTTTCCGTTTACGCTTATGAGCTCAATCTTAAAGATCAGCGGAGAGTAAGGCTTGATCTGACCAGCCTCACGCTCGCCATAAGCGAGTTCCTGCGGGATGTACACTTCCCATACAGAGCCTACAGGCATGTGTACGAGAGCCTCTGTCCAGCCCTTGATAACCTGATTAACGCGCATAGAAACAGGCTGACCGTTCTTGTAGCTGCTATCGAATACAGTGCCGTCGATGAGCTTGCCCTCGTAGTGTACCTTTACGAGTGAGGTGTCCTTCGGCATCTCGCCGTTGCCCTCTTTGATAACCTTGTACTGTACGCCAGAAGGCAGAGTCTTCACGCCTTCCTTCTTAGCGTTGGCAGCCATCCACTCTTCGCCCTTCTTCTTTGCAGCACCATACTTCTCCTCCATGTACTTCGATTTGATAGCCATCATCTTCTGCTGAGCAACCTGGTTAGCCTGCTCTATTGTCATGATGCCCTTGCCGTGTACGCCCTGGATGAAGCCAGCCATGAAGTTCTTCAGAGAGATTGTCTTTGTAGAGTCGTCGCCGAAGATTTCGTGGTTGATGCCCTTAACCATGCGGTTAGAAATCTGCTGACCGATCTGCACACCCATGTAGTAAGCAGCCTTCTTCTTGTTGTCGCCAGCGTTAGCACCGTCGTTCAGACCCTTTACAAATTCGTCGATATAGGTGGTGTCGATGTCCATCTGCAACAGGTACTGCTTCAGACCCTGTGTCTGTGCCATACCGATAGCGTAGCTCAGTGTGTCTACGTCGTTCTTAAGATTAGCCTTTGCAGGAGTGTTGCCGCAAGAGGCGAAGATGCCAGAAATGGCGATAGCCAAAGCGGCTACGATTGAAAACTTTTTCATTGTTTTGTTATTGTTGTTTTTAGTTGTATTAAAGTACCTTGATAAGCTCTACGTCGAACACCAAAGCTGCGAACGGAGGGATGGCAGCACCTGCGCCACGCTCGCCGTATGCCAACTGGTAAGGGATGAAGAAGCGATATTTTGCGCCCTCAGACATGAGCTGCACGCCTTCTGTCCAGCCTGCAATAACACCGTTGAGAGGGAATGTAGCCGACTCGCCACGCTTGTAGCTGCTGTCGAATACTGTGCCGTCGATGAGGCGACCCTCGTAGTGGCACTCTACTGTGTCCTCAGCGGTCGGCTTCTTGCCGCTACCCTCGTTGAGCACCTGATACATAAGACCAGAAGGCAGCGATACTACGCCCTCCTCAAGAGCCTTATCAGCAAGCCATGACTCGCCCTTATCCTTGTTCTCCTTATACTTCTCGGCTGCGGCAGCACGCTGCTTAGCCTCCTGCTGCTGGAAAAATTCTGTAACAATCGTCTGTGCTTCCTGGTCTGCCACCTGCGGCTCCTTGCCCTCAAGAATGTCCTTGATAGCCTGAGCGAAGTCGTCGATGTTAAGGTTCTCGGCTCCCATCTGCGAGAGCTGGCGGCCTATGCCAAGGCCCAAAGCGTAACTAAGTTTGTCCATAAGTTGTATTTGTTTTTTAATAATGTATCAATGCTTAGGGGCTAAAGTCTTGCAAATTTACTACTTATATTTGATTTCAAATACATTATTGCATAAAAATCACTTTTTTTAAATATTAGCATAACTTATTTTGTGCGTATGTTCACGTTTTATATACATACAAGGATAAAAAAGTAAAATATAAGAGCAAATCTTTGGCAGTTTGCTCTATTTCCATTATTTTTGCAGTTGATAAACGCACATACAGGTTACGTAGTACCTAAACAATAAACGAGTGAATTTTGTCTACTCGTTAACTCGTATTTTAAATATACTATAAATGAAAACCGACCACCTCCTAATCATACGTTTCTCTGCCCAGGGCGAGGTAGCAATGCTTGTGCCCGTGGTCAGTTCGCTTGCACGGCAGTATCCCGACTTGCGCATTACTGTGCTGAGTCGACCCTTTGCGCGTGTGTTCTTCGACGAACTGGCACCGAATGTGGGCTTTATGGAGGCTGACTTGCAAGGCGAATACAGAGGTGTGAAGGGGCTTAACGCACTCTATCGCCGACTCATCGCTAAGAACTTTACGGCTATTGCTGATATGCACGACACGCTCTCGTCAAAGTATCTGCGTATGCGTTTCAAAATGAGTCGTTATCGGGTGGAGCATATTAATCGACATGTGGCTGAACGCCAAAAGCTTACTGCGCAGAATAATAAGAAGCTGCGTCAGTTGTCGACGGCTTTTGACAACTATACTGATGTGCTCGCACGATTAGGTTATCCCGTAGAACTCGACTTCCAATCGGTGTTCCCTGCTACGGGTGGCAATCTGCGACTCGTTTCGGAGGAGATAGGTGAGAAGAAGATATTCCAACAGTGGATAGGCGTTGCGCCGTTCGCTATATATAAAGAGAAGGTATATCCGCCTGAGAAAATGGAACAGGTGGTGGCGGAGATAATACGTCGACACCCGTCGTGTCGTGTGCTGCTCTTCGGGCGCACCGAAGCAGAGCAGAAGGTGCTCGACTCGTGGTGCGCACGTTATAAGGAATGTACAAATGCGTCGGCGTTGCTCGGATCAATCGACCAAGAGCTCATCGTGATGAGCCATCTCGATGTGATGCTCTGCATGGATAGTGTCAATATGCACCTCGCCGCACTCACCGGCATACGCATCGTGAGCGTATGGGGAGCAACACATCCTTACGCCGGATTTCTCGGATACAACCAGCGCATGAGCGATGTGGTGCAGGCTGATATGTCTTGCCGACCATGTAGCGTGTTCGGCAATACGCCCTGTCTGCGTGGCGACAACGCTTGCATGGCTGCTATCGACCCAATAACAATAGCCGATAGCGTGGAGCGCGTGCTGAACGAGCTGCCAGTGCAAACAGGGGTATAGTGAACGCTTAACGTTTAGCGTTTCAACGTAAAGAACTCTCGTCGGTTACCTGTGGCTTTGTAGCTCACGTGTATCCATCGTGCGCCGGTCTTAGCTACCGATTCGAGTATGAGTTGGTCGAAGTCGAGGTGTTCTTTCACGAAGTGGCACATCTTCTGTGCTACCTCCAGACTCGAAACGTGTATGTCTGCCGCCTCGCCCAGCCGATGTTGTGACCTTACAGCACCACCCACAATCTTGTTGACCCGCTCCGAGCGATAACCACTCGTGATACGAAGCACACCGAAGCGGTGGCGCAGCGGTTCGAGCACATTCACGCACAATGCCCGTAGACGCTCTACCTCCACAGCCGTAGGCGTGTTGTCAAGGTTGTAGCGTATTGCTGCGCCAGACAGGGTGAACTCGCGTAGTTTGAAGTGATCAGATAGGCGCAGGTCGCCGTTTGCAATAAAAGCGGTTGCCGCGTTTGCGGCAACCTTCTTTGTGTTTTCCATGTTGTTTTAGATAATTAAAGTTAGTAAATCAAGTAACTATATAATGTTTTTTTTGTGTTTCCTAAGTGTTCTTATGCGCCGCAAAGGTATCCGTACTTCTGGAAATAACAATTCAAGTGGCTTCTTTTACTGTTAAATATTGTTTTTAAACACGTGTTAGGCCGATTTTTAGTAACTTTGCACCTTATTAATATAAAGGGTTGAGGCGTTGGGATGTTGAGATGTTGACAAATGATTAGGATTTCGAGCATCTTTCGCCACATTCTTCAAACCTCAGAAAACAATGAATATGACAAATACAAACATACACGATTATGAGATAATGGCACCAGTAGGCTCGCGTGAGAGTCTGCAGGCAGCCATTCAGGCAGGTGCCGATAGCATCTACTTCGGTGTGGAGCAGCTGAACATGCGCTCACACTCTGCCAACCATTTCACTATTGAGGACTTGCACGAGATTGCAGCCATCTGCACCGAGCATGGCATGAAGAGCTACCTCACCGTCAACACCATCATCTACGACGAAGATGTGGGGCTGATGCATCAGATTATCGACGCTGCCAAGGAAGCGAACATCTCAGCGGTGATAGCTTCCGACGTTGCCGTAATGACCTACTGTCGTGAGGTGGGCGTGGAGGTACATCTCTCTACGCAGCTCAATATCAGCAACGCCGAAGCTCTGAAGTTCTACGCTCAGTTTGCCGACGTTGTGGTCTTAGCACGCGAGCTGAACATGGATCAGGTGGCATACATCTACGAGCAGATAGAGAAACAGCACATCTGCGGCCCGAAGGGCGAGTTGGTACGCATAGAGATGTTCTGCCACGGCGCGTTGTGCATGGCAGTGAGCGGCAAGTGCTACATGAGTCTTGCCAACACCGGACGCTCTGCCAACCGCGGCGAGTGCATGCAGATATGCCGTCGTTCGTACACCGTCACCGACAACGAGACGGGCAACCAGCTCGAGATAGACAACAAGTATATTATGTCGCCGAAGGACCTCAAGACAATCCGCTTCATCGACCGCATGATGCGCTCCGGTGTGCGTGTGTTCAAGATAGAGGGTCGCGCTCGCGGCGCAGAGTACGTCTACAACGTGGTGCGCTGCTACAAGCAGGCTATTGCGGCTGTGCTCGACGGCACGTTCACCGACGAGAAGAAGGACGAGTGGGACACAACACTCGCTACAGTCTTCAACCGTGGCTTCTGGGACGGCTACTACCAGGGTCAGACCTTGGGCGAGTGGAACAGCAACTACGGCTCGAATGCTACGGAGAAGAAGGTGTACGTGGGTCGTGGCGTGAAGTATTTCTCTAATATCGGTGTGGCTGAATTCACGTGCGAGGCGATGGAGTTCTCGGTTGGCGACAAGCTGCTCATCACCGGTCCGACAACGGGCGTGATGTATGTCGACGTAGATGAGATACGCTACGACTTGAAGCCGGTGGAGACAGCGCACAAGGGACAGCACGTGTCGTTCCGCGTGCCGGCGAAGATTAGACCAAGCGACAAACTGTTCAAGATCGTTCCTGCGCAGGTGCAATCTTGAAGGTGAGATGGTGAGATGTTGATGTGTTGACATTTGTAAACTCTCACCATAACAACCCCTAACACCATCTCACCAGCAAATCTCAACATCTCAACACCTCACCATAACACCATAAAATCCCTCACCTCACCATAAAAACAACAATCATGACAATAAACGAAGCACAGGACGAAGTCATTGAACAGTTTCAAGACTTCACCGACTGGATGGACAAATACCAGTTACTCATAGACCTCGGCGGCGATCTTGAACCGCTCGACGACAAGTATAAAAACGAACAGAACCTCATCGACGGCTGTCAAAGCCGCGTGTGGGTACAGTGCGACATGACCGACGACGGTCGTCTCGTGTTCACCGCCGACAGTGATGCACTCATCGTGAAGGGCATCATAGCGCTGCTCATTCAGGTTATCAGCGGACATACGCCGCGCGAGATTCTCGATGCCGACCTCTACTTCATCGAGCGCATCGGTCTGAAGGACCACCTCTCGCCGACACGTTCCAACGGACTGCTCGCCATGGTGAAACAGATACGTATGTATGCATTGGCATACGAGGCGAAGGCTAATGCGTAATTTTGAGTTTTGAATTTTGAATTATGAAACAGATATTATTTTCAGTACTTTCACTGGTTGCCGTCGTGTCGATAGCATGTTCGTGCGCATCTTGCAAAAACGCATCGAAGACAGCCACCGAGCCCGACACCGTGGCGCTCGTAGGTCCGACGTTCCGTGGCGACTCTGCCTACGTGTTTGCTGCAAAGCAGTGCGAGTTTGGTCCACGCGTTATGAACTCTGCGGCTCACGACCGCTGTGGCGAATGGATAATGCAGAAGTTCCGCGAGTTTGGTATGAGCGTTGAGGCTCAGGATGCCGAGCTGAAGGGATGGGACGGCACGATGCTGCGCTCGCGCAACATCATAGCGCGCTTCCGTCCCGAGCAGACCACACGCATACTGCTCTGCGCCCATTGGGACAGTCGTCCGTGGGCAGATAACGACCCCGACTCAACCAATTGGCATCGTCCGGTGATGGCTGCCAACGACGGAGCGAGCGGTGTGGCTGTTATGCTCGAGGTGGCGCGTGCCATACAGAGCGACACAACGCTACAGATAGGTGTCGACTTCGTGTGCTTCGACGCCGAAGACTGGGGCACACCGCGCTGGGCTGACCAGGCTGACGATGCCGACACCTGGGCACTCGGTGCACAGTATTGGGCAGAGAACCTGCCTGAAGGCTATGAGGCACGCTACGGCATACTGCTCGATATGGTGGGCGGACAAGGCACCAAGTTCTATCAGGAGGGCGTGTCGAAGCAGTACGCTTCGGAGATAGTGAACAAGGTGTGGCGCACAGCAGCGCAGATAGGCTACGGCTCGTTTTTCCCGATGAAGGACGGTGCGATGGTCACCGACGACCATGTGCCGGTGAACGAGAAGGCTGGCATCGCCTGCATTGACATCATTGCTTGCTTCCCCGACTGCCCGCAAAGCTCGTTCGGTCCGACATGGCACACCGTCAACGACACGATGGATCATATCGACCCCAACGTGATGAAGGCTGTAGGTCAGACGCTTATACAGGTGCTCTATTCGGAGGAGTAAGGGGTAGTCTAACATATCTACCACCCTCACCATCTCACCCCATCACCATCGATATAAAATAATAACAAACAACAATAACAATGTCATTAAAATGTGGTATCGTAGGACTCCCTAACGTGGGCAAGTCCACCCTTTTCAACTGCCTCTCTAACGCTAAGGCGCAGGCAGCCAACTTCCCTTTCTGTACAATCGAGCCTAACGTGGGTGTCATCACCGTTCCCGATGAGCGCCTCACGAAGCTTGCTGAAATAGTTCACCCGGGTCGCATCGTGCCCGCAACTTGCGAGATAGTAGACATCGCCGGACTCGTTAAGGGTGCGTCTAAGGGCGAAGGCTTGGGCAACAAATTCCTCGGCAACATCCGCGAGACCGACGCCATCATCCACGTGCTGCGCTGCTTCGACGACGACAACATCGTGCGCGAGGGTGGTGCTGTGGTAAATCCGGTTGAGGACAAGGAAGTAATCGACACCGAGCTTCAGCTGAAAGACCTCGAAACCGTTGAGTCGCAGCTTCAGAAGCAGTCGAAGATAGCAGCCATCGGCAACAACAAGGACGCTAAGGTAGCTGTGTCTGTACTCGAAGCCTATAAGGAGGTATTGGAGAAAGGACAGAACGCACGCTGCGTGGAGTTCGAGTCGAAGGAGGAGCAGCACTACGCTCACGACCTCTTCCTGCTCACCGCCAAGCCCGTGCTCTACGTGTGCAACGTAGACGAGGCATCGGCAAAGAGTGGCAACAAGTATTCGGAGCAGATTGCGGAGATAGCAAAGAACGAGGGCGCAGAGATGCTCGTCATCGCTGCGAAGACCGAGGAGGACATTGCGTCGCTCGAAACTTACGAGGACAAGCAGATGTTCCTTGAGGAACTGGGTCTTGAGGAGAGCGGTGTAAACCGTCTTATCAAGAAGGCTTACAACCTGCTCAACCTTCAGACATTCATCACCGCCGGCGAGATGGAGGTGAAGGCATGGACATACTACAAGGGCTGGAAGGCTCCGCAGTGTGCCGGTGTCATCCACACCGACTTCGAGAAGGGCTTCATCCGTGCCGAGGTCATCAAGTATGACGATTACATGCAGTACGGCTCTGAGGCTGCTGTGCGCGAGGCTGGCAAGCTCTCTATCGAGGGCAAGGAGTATGTAGTGCAGGACGGTGACATCATGCACTTCCGTTTCAATGTCTAATGCTGGCGCATTAGACATTGAGGTTGAGGTGTTGTGGTGTTGATGTGTTGACATTACTATACTTGTTGACATTACTATACTATAATATAGTCTATACTATAATATATAGCCTATGAATTATTTCTATTTTAAGAAATTGGACGTATATAACTACTCCAAGGAATTGGTGAAGTATATATACCTCTTGTTGAAAAAGTTCCCAAAAGAAGAGGAATACGCTCTATGCAACCAGTTGCGTAGAGCCGTAATCTCTGTACCTTCAAATATAGCAGAAGGGTTTGGAAGAGCTTCTTCTAAAGAGAAAATCCATTTCATTGACATAGCCTACGGCTCTTTGATGGAGGTAGAGTGTCAGATAGAAATATCCGCCGAATTGGGATACGTTAGCTACGAAGAACAACATGCTGTTAGTAAGCAGGTGGAGGTCATCGCCCGTCTTCTTTATTCTTTGAGGTTCTCAATAATAAAGAATGGGGACAACTCCCAATGGAAGCCATAAACTTCACACCAAATCTCACCATCTCATCATCTCATCATCTCAACCCCTCAACACCAATCTCACCACCTCACCATCTCAACACAATAAAAAATGGCACATTTTTTATACATCCTTTGGGACCCGAGCAGCACAGCGTTCAAGCTCGGTCCTCTTGAGTTCCACTGGTACTCACTCTGTTGGCTTGCCGGTCTTGCGCTGGCATACCTCTGTGTGCAGCGTCTGTACAAGGAGCAGAAGGTGAAGCCCGAGCTGTTCGACCCGCTCTTCATCTACTGCTTCATCGGCATACTCGCCGGAGCACGCTTGGGACATTGCCTCTTCTACCAGCCCGACTTCTTCCTCTCGTCCTGGAAGCACTTCGTGGAGATATTCCTGCCTATCGATTTCCTGCCGGGCGGCGGATGGCGCTTCACGGGCTATCGCGGACTCGCCTCGCATGGCGGTACGTTAGGTCTTATGCTTGCTTTGTGGCTCTACGTGCGCCGCACGAAGATGAACATCTGGCAGGTGCTCGACAACATAGCCATCGCTACACCGCTCACGGCGTGCTTCATACGCCTGGGCAACCTGATGAACTCGGAGATTATCGGCAAGATAACCGACGTGCCCTGGGCGTTCATCTTCCAGCAGGTAGACCCCATGCCGCGCCACCCTGGACAGCTCTACGAGGCTATCACCTACGCTCTGCTGTTCTTCATCGGCTGGTACTTCTACCGCCGTATGCCGCAGCGCGTGGGCACGGGCTTCTTCTTCGGACTCTGCCTTACGTACATCTTCACCGCACGCTTCTTCATCGAGTACACCAAGGAGGTGCAGGAGGCGTTCGAGGCTTCGCTGCCGCTCGACATGGGACAGCTGCTGAGCATACCGTTCGTGGCTATCGGCGTGGCGTGCATGGTAGGCGGAAAGTGGATGGACCGCTTCCGCGACTTCTGCTCTGCGCCGAAGAAGTAAAAGAAGCAAACATATTACGATAAACAAACATAGTAAAAACCCTTTAACGAAAAACAATATGAAAAAACTACGCTACTTCGCGCTCTCAATGCTTGCAGCACTCTCGCTCGCAGCTTCAGCGCAGACAACAACTCCCAACCCCGTGACGCTTACTCTCGACATTCACGAGTGTTATGTTCACGAGACAATGACAACAACCGACGAGACCGCATATTATTATGTGTCTTATCTTGAGAAGGAAATCTTTGAAGAGAAAGGCTATAACGACGACGAGACTCTCGCCAGCGAAGACAAGAAATGGTTCGAGGAGATGGCAAAAGGCTATCAGATGGATGTTAAGGATGTTGTACAGTCGTTCGGCTTCAAGGGCGATGCCGCAGAATATCAGGCAGGCTTGTTGCCCGACCGCGAGTACGTAATCTGGTATCACGGCGTTGACAAGGAAGGCAACACCACCACAGAGATTAAGCGTCTGCCGTTCCGCACGAAGCCTGTGCAGACTATCAGCAACCGCATCAAGCTGAAGGCTCAGAAAACAAATGACGGTGGTATCTTTGTCACTTGCGAGCCCGACGACAAGAACCTCTACTACACATTCGGATCTATCGCAAAGTCGAACATGTTCGACGAGTTCACACACGACGAGCTGACCATACGCGACTATATGCAGACCGGCATCAGTAATCAGATATACGACTATCTTGCAAGTGAAGAGTTTGGTGAGTGGTTCAAGAAAAACGCCAATCAGGGCGACTTCTCTCTTAAATTCGACGAGCTTGTAGCGGGTGAGGAGTACTACATTGTGGCTGCTTACGTAGACAACGAGGCTGGCATCTGCTCAGAGATTGCTACCGTCGAAATCGACGGCGAGGGCAATCCTACCACCAGCATCAACAGCGTGCCGACCAGCACACCTATCGTTGCTGACGGCGTGTACACGCTCGATGGCACACGCGTAGGCACAACGCTCAGCGACGTTCAGCGCGGTGCGTACATCGTGAAGTTCAACGGACGCACGCACAAGGTTGTGAAAAAGTAGTTTTTAGGGGGTGCACTTGTCTCAAGTGCACCAACAAAATAAAAACAATCAGTTCGGTTGGTGCAGTGGATACAGGTGCACCAACAAAATAAAAACAGTCAGTTCGGTTGGTGCACTTCTTGCTCTGGCAAGCGGCAAAGCCGAGCGGAGACAAGTGCACCCCCTGATTTTTAGCGTTTTCTTATCAGTGTCAGTCCGTCGCGCATGGGCAGTATGAGCTGTTCCACGCGCTCGTCGGCAGCCACATAGTCGTTGAAATGGCGTATGCCCACGGTTTGTTGGTCGTGGTCGTAGGCGTGGTCGGTGACGTGTCCGTCCCAGAGCGTGTTGTCGGCAAGGATATATCCGCCTGGGCGCAGCAGCGAGAGCACCATCTCGTATGTCTCTACGTATGTGCGCTTGTCGCCGTCGACAAACGCCATGTCGAACGTCACGCCAAGCTCGGGTGCCTTCTCGTTGGCATCGCCGATGATGAAACTGATCTTGTCGGCATAAGGCGACCCTTCTATCCACGGACGGGTGAAGTCCTCCATCTCGTCGTTTATCTCGAACGTATATAGATGTCCGTCGTCGGGCAGTCCCTCGGCAAGGCAGAGAGCACTATATCCCGAGAATGTACCCACTTCAAGCACATTCTTCGGTTGCACCATCTGCACGAGCATCTTCAGCAGTCTGCCCTGCAGATGTCCCGATGCCATGCGTCCGTGTATGGTGTGTATGTTTGTTGCACGATAGAGGCGGTACAGATAGTCGCCCTCCGTTGAGGTGTGTTCGCGTACGTATTTGTCGAGTTCTTCTGTCATTTTTTTTGTTGTCTGCTATGATGGTGTGTCAGAACTAATATTTAACTGTAGGAGGCTACGGCATTCCTGCCGTAGCCATTGGCAACTGAAATACAATATTCGCAATGGCTACGGCAGGAATGCCGTAGCCTCCTACTCTTCTTTTATTGGTTCGCGCTCGGCTGTCCAGTCGAGCAGTGCTTCGAGTGCCAGTCGGTATGAGTTCATGCCGAAGCCGCTTATCACGCCGAGGCACGCTGCTGCTATCATCGATTTGTGTCTAAATTCTTCGCGTTTGTGCACGTTGCTGATGTGCACCTCTATGACGGGTGCACTGATGGAGCGTATGCAGTCGAGTAGTGCCACTGAGGTGTGTGTGTATGCTCCGGCGTTGAGGATGATGCCGTCCGACTCGAAGCCTGCGTCCTGCAGCTTGTCGATGAGCACGCCCTCCACGTTGCTCTGATAGTAGTCGATCTCCACGTCGGGATACTGACGGCAGAGCTGGTTGAGATACTGCTCGAAAGAGGTGTTGCCGTAGATGCTTGGCTCGCGTGTGCCGAGCATGTTAAGGTTTGGTCCGTTGATGATTGTTATTTTCATAGGAGTTTTGAATTTTGAATTTTCAAATTACCATCCCGATGTCGAACCTCCGCCGCCCGTCGATCCGCCACCGAAGCTACCTCCGCTGAAGCCACCGCCACCGCCTCGTCCGCCTCCTCCGAGCATTGCGCCAGCTATGAAGGCAGCGGCGTTGCCCGAGTCGTCGATGTTCTCGTCGCGTGTGAAGGTGTGCCCACAGTGTGGGCAGAGGAAAGTGGTGCGTCGCACACGTCGTCCGTTGGAGAGTCGCAGCACCTGTTGTGCCACGCGCTTCACGCCCTTCTTGCGGCATTTCGGACAGCGCTGTGCCTCGCCGACGAGGAATATTACGAATATTGCTATGCCTATAATTATGAGTAACGCTATGATACCCACCAGCATATCCTCGTCGTCATCTGTTGGTTCGGGCTGCATCGAGCCGTCGAGCACCTGCGCCGCAGCCCTCACGCCGTCAATCATACCCCCGTCCCAGTCGCCTGCCTTGAAGCGTGGCACCATGCGTTGCATCTGTATGCGTTTCGACATGGCATCGGTCATGGTGCCCTCCAAGCCGTAGCCTACGGTGAAGCGCACCTTACGCTGGTCGGCGACGAAGAGGATGAGCAGTCCGTTGTTGCTCTTCTGCTTGCCTATGCCCCACTGACGGAACAGCTCGTGAGCGAAGTTGAAGATGTCTGCCTCGCCAATGCTGGGCAGCATCACCACCGCTGTCTCTATGCCCGTGCTGGCTTCGAGCCGTCCGAGCACGGCGTTGATAGAGTCGCGTGCCGAGCCAGAAAGGATATGCGACGGGTCGGAAACATACTGGCGTGCATCGTTAAGACGCACGTTGGGCACGTCCTGCAGCGTGTATTGCTTCGCCTCGCCCGCCGCAAACGTCAGCGTTGCGACGAGAGAGAGAATCAGTAGGCTTATGACTCGTTTCATTTTCATATTTTTATTGCTAACCCGTTTACTTGTCTCCTTGTCAACTTAAAAAGATGTAATCTCCCTGTCAACTCGTCAACTTATAAAACCTAAAACTCCACCTTTGGAGCCTTCTCTGCTCCGGCCTCAGCCTCGAAGTAGTTGCGCTTCTCGAAGCCGAACATCGAAGCGATGATGTTGCGTGGGAAGCGGCGGAGCGATGTGTTGTACTTCTTCGCTGTGTCGTTGAAGTCTTTGCGAGCCACGTTGATGCGGTTCTCCGTGCCTTCGAGCTGCGACTGCAGTTCGAGGAAGTTCTGGTTAGCCTTCAGGTCGGGATAGTTCTCGGTGATGGCGAGCAGTTTGCCAAGCGCCGTTGTCACGTCGCCCTGCGCCTTCTGATAAGCCGCGAGCTGTTGCGGAGTGCAGTTAGACGGGTCTATCTTCACCTGCGTAGCCTGCGAGCGTGCCGCCATCACCGACTCGAGCGTTTCGCTCTCGTGTTTGGCGTAGCCCTTCACGGTGTTCACGAGGTTGGGTATAAGGTCGCTACGACGCTGATACTGTGTCTCTACGTTTGCCCAACTATTACTTACATTCTCGTCCATCGATACCAGTCCGTTGTACGATGATATGCCCCAAATGGCTACTAACGCTATCACCACGATGGTGATGATCAATCCTTTGTTCTTCTTCATAATTTATGATGTTGTTAATGTTGTTATGGTGAGGTGTTGAGGTGGTGAGGTGTTGAGGTGGTGAGATGGTGAGATGTTGTTGTGGTGAGGTGTTGATATTTGTAATCAAAACTCAACTTTCCCAAACTCCCCACAATTAATAATTAATAATTAAAAATTAATAACTAAATCTGTCCTGCCTCCACCTGCCTTACGATGCGCTCCGTGTATCGGTCGGCACCGTCGGGGTCGTACTTCTTCATCAGCGACGCACCGAACAGTGCGGCGAACGCCTGATAGAATCCTGCGCGTATCGGTCCGAGGAACGCCTGTACGAGCTGATACGACGATGAGTCGCACTCTCTATACACGAGCTTTATGAGCAGTTTGCCTTGCGTGTAGGTCAACTTCTTCATTCGCGGTGTGTATTCCGCACGTATTCCGCGCTCCACTCGCTTCAGATGCTCCTCCTTCGCCTTCTTGTTGGGCAGCGTCTGTAGGAAGTCGTACGTCTCGATGATGATGTTGTTCACCTCCTTAGCTATCGGCAGCACCTTCTTCACGTTCGCCACCAATCGGTTGTATGCTTGCCGTTGCTTCTCGTCCTTAAACACCAGTTGCGGATAAATAGCCAGCGGGTTCAGCTCCACGTATTGTATGCTATCGCCCTTATACAGTGCCTTACCCACCTTCACCATAGGTACGAAGGCAGGCTGATTGGCAGCGTCACTGCCATCAGTCTCGCCAGCAACGTCTAAGCCTGCCTGCGCCATCAGTGCGAGGTGGCAGAAGATGGCTATGATGAGTATTGATAATCTCTGTTTCATGTCTGACAAAAGTACGCAGAAAAATCCAAATAAATACAAATCTCTCCCACTTTTAAGCTATTTTTCAGTACCTTTGCAACTTATATATATAATAATGTGTAATTTTCACAACAACTGATGACATACAACACTACCTTTTTACGATTGTTTGAGACAATACTCTTTTGTTTTGTGCTCTTCGTGTCGACCGTTTCCCGTGCGCAGGACACCGTTATAGAGTGCGATTCGGCTCTGATTTTACCGTCCGACACCAATGCTGTGGTCTCAGGTTGCGATGCCGACACTATGTTCTCAGTCGCCGAGTGCAAAGACCCTACGCACCGAGTGCGCCCGGCGGAGTGGATTGTGCCCAGCGTGGCAGCCGTTGGCGGAGCGTTATGTGTAAAGACAGCGTGGGGCAAGCAGTTTCGCCACTGGGCACAGAAGAATCTCTCGCGACACGGCGAGAAGAAGGTGTGGGCAGATAACTATATGCCATACATACCCGCAGCAGCGGTTTACGCTTTAGACCTCTGTGGAGTGAAGGCGCAGCACAGTTTTCTTGACCGCACCATTATCCTCGGCATGTCGGCTGTTACGATGGTGGCAGTGACGAAAGGTGCGAAGATGGCGTTCAAGGAGTCGCGCCCCGATGGTAATGGCAAGGATGCGTTCCCGTCCGGACACACCGCCATATCGTTCATGTGTGCCGAGTTTCTGTGGCAGGAGTATCGTGCCTCGAAGCCGTGGATAGGCTACACGGGCTATGCGCTCGCTGCCGGAGTGGCTTATCTGCGTGTGCATAACAACCGCCACTGGGTGAGCGATGTCGTGGCTGGTGCAGCTGTCGGAATGCTCTCTACGAAGTTCGCCTACTGGCTCTACCCGAAGCTGTTTAAGGAACACAAGCGTGGCGTGAAGAAGGCGGTGGCTTTCGGTGCTCCGTATTACAACGGTAAGGAGGCAGGCGTGAACTTCGCACTCGTTTTTTAGTTGACATCATTAAATGTATAAAACACATCCACTTACACACAAACTTCCTGTAAAAAAATTTGCATTCTCAAAGATTATTAGTATCTTTGCAACGTTAGTTCCAGCCGAGCCTCTTTACAATGCTTAAATAGGCTGGGCTTTTTTGTTTATAGACTATGGCAAAAAGAAATTTTGGGAAAGAATACAAGACTTCACAAGAACTTGTAACCCTGTTAGAACATCGCGGATTGACAATCAATGATAGACAAAAGGCTCAACTTTATTTGGAGAGCATTGGCTATTATCGATTGTCTGCATATATGCACCCCTTGTTGAAAACTCCAAAATCTCTACATCAGTATAAGACTGGTGCTTCATTTGCCAAAGTAATGATGCTTTATCGTTTTGACAAGAAGTTGCGAATGCTCCTCTTCAATGAGATTGAGAAGATTGAAATTGCAATAAGAGAAGCTGTGATGAATATGGCAGCAGAACGAACTGGCGACATTTATTGGCTTACCAACTCCTCGTATTTTCGTGATCAAACCATTTTCAATAATAGCATGGCAATGTTGTCAAAGGAATATGAGCGATCAACAGAGGATTTTATAGAACATTTCAAAAGAACTTATACGGAGCCGTTTCCGCCTGCATGGATTCTTGGCGAACTTCTCCCAATGGGTAGTGTGAACATGTACTATAGAAATCTGAAAGACAAAACTCTCAAAAAACAGATTGCAAAACGTTTCGGTCTTCATGCTCCCGTGTTGGAGTCGTGGCTGTCAGTACTTACACTTACTCGCAATGCATGTTGCCATCATGCCCGTGTCTGGAATAAAGTCAACAAAATCATCCCAAACGATATGAAAGGCATGACCATGCCATGGATTACGATTGATGCTGACAAGCGGAGAATCTATTACAACATATGCATCATCAAGTATTTTCTCAATATTATTTCTCCAAACAATGATATGTCAGACAAGATAAACCGCCTTTTTGAGGCTTTTCCCGAAATAGACCAAAAAGCTCTTGGTTTCACAGTAGGTTGGGAGAACGAACCTCTATGGCACCATTGATTATCAGTTTGACTTAGTACATAATTTTAAAAACATTCTGCGGCTCCCAATGCCGCAACAAACAAATAAAAACTCAAGACACATGGCTCAGAAAAAGAACGACGACGGACTGACGCCGATGATGCGACAGTTCTATACGTTCAAAAAAGAACATCCAGACGCATTGCTGCTCTTCCGTTGTGGCGACTTCTACGAGACATACGCCGACGACGCTGTGGAGGCAGCAAAGATTCTCGGCATCACGCTGACACGACGCTCCAACGGCAAGAACCCGAGCTCGGCAGCGTGCGAGATGGCTGGCTTCCCGTATCATGCGCTCGACACCTATCTGCCTAAGCTGATACGTGCCGGTAAGCGTGTGGCTATATGCGACCAGCTGGAGGACCCGAAGCTCACGAAGACACTCGTGAAGCGTGGCATCACGGAGCTGGTTACGCCGGGCGTGGCGATGGACGACACCGTGCTCAACTATAAGGAGAACAACTTCCTGGCAGCGGTGTGTATGGCTAAGACGGCGTGCGGCGTGGCGTTCCTCGACATCTCTACGGGCGAGTTCCTCACGGGTGAGGGCACGTTCGACTACGTAGAGAAACTTCTGAGCAGCATACAACCGAAGGAAGTGCTGTACGACCGACAGCTGAAGCGCGAGTTTGAGGAGCGTTTCGGCTCCAAGTGGTGTGTCTTCGAGCTCGACGACTGGATGCTCACCGAGCAGAGCTCGCGACAGAAACTGCTCTCCCACTTTGGCACCACAACGCTGAAGGGCTTCGGCGTAGACCATCTGCACCTCGGCGTGACGGCGGCAGGAGCCATACTGCAGTATCTGGAGATGACGCAGCACACACAGATTGGACACATCACGTCGCTTGCGCGCATCGATGCCGACCGCTATGTGCGTCTCGACCGCTTCACAATCCACTCGCTGGAGCTGCTGCAGTCGATGCAGGACGACGGCGTGTCGCTGCTCTCCGTCATCGACCGCACCTGCACACCGATGGGCGGCAGACTGCTGCGCCGCTGGACGATATTTCCGCTGCGCGACGTGGCGACCATCAACAAGCGTCTCGACGTGGTGGAGACGTTCTTCCGTAAGCCCGACTTCCGTCAGACCGTCGACGAGCATCTGCACCGCATCGGCGACATAGAGCGTATCATCTCGAAAGTGGCTGTGGGCAGAGTGTCGCCCAGAGAGGTGGTGCAACTGAAGTACGCCCTCGGCGCATTGAAGCCGATAAAGGCGGCGTGCCTCACCAACGACAGCGCAGAGATACGTTCCATTGGCGACCAGATAAACCTCTGCGAGGCGCTGTACGAGCGCATCGACCGCGAGTTGCAGCAAGACCCGCCACAGCTTGTGGCTAAAGGCGGCGTGATTGCTACCGGCTTCTCGCCGGAGCTCGACGAGCTGCGCTCCATCTCGCGCGGCGGACGCGACTATCTGCTGAAAATACAGGAGGAGGAAGCGCAGAAGACCGGCATACAGTCGCTGAAGGTGGGCTACAACAACGTGTTCGGCTACTATCTTGAGGTGCGCAACACGTACAAAGACCAGGTGCCACAGGAGTGGATACGCAAGCAGACGCTTGCCAACGCCGAACGCTACATAACCGAGGAGCTGAAGCAGTACGAGCAGAAGATAATGGGTGCCGACGAGCAGATTCTTGCGCTCGAAACCCGACTCTTCACCGAGCTTGTGACGGACATGCAGGAGTATATTCCGCTCATCCAGGCTGATGCCAACATCGTGGCGCGACTCGACTGCCTACTCTCGTTCGCCAAGACTGCCGAGGAGCACCGCTACGTGCGCCCCGTGGTTGAAGACGACAACGTGCTTGAGATACGCGCCGGACGCCACCCCGTCATCGAGACACAGCTACCCGTAGGCGAGGAGTACGTGCCAAACGACATAGAGCTCGACACCGAGCAGCAGCAGATAATGATTATAACGGGTCCGAACATGGCTGGTAAGTCGGCGTTGCTGCGCCAGACGGCACTCATCACGCTCATGGCGCAGATGGGCTGCTTCGTGCCTGCCGACTCGGCTCACGTGGGCGTGGTAGACAAGATCTTCACACGCGTAGGAGCATCGGACAATATCTCGCTCGGCGAGTCGACGTTCATGGTGGAGATGACCGAAGCGTCCAACATATTAAATAATGTGACACCGCACTCGCTGGTGCTCTTCGACGAGCTTGGTCGTGGCACATCCACATACGACGGCATATCTATCGCCTGGGCTATCGTGGAGTACCTACACCAGAACCCGAAGGCGCAGGCACGCACGCTCTTCGCCACCCACTACCATGAGCTGAACGAGATGGAGAAGAACTTTCAGCGCATAAAGAACTACAACGTGTCGGTGAAGGAACTGGACGGCAAAGTCATCTTCCTGCGCAAGCTGATGCGTGGCGGATCGGAGCACTCGTTCGGTATACACGTGGCAGAGATAGCCGGTATGCCGCGCTCGGTGGTGAAGCGTGCGGAGAACATACTGAAGCAGCTTGAGGCTGATAATGCGAGCGTAGGAGTAGAGTCAGCCCGCCAGATTGTAAGTCAGCAAAGCACAAATGGCATGCAGCTATCGCTCTTTCAGCTCGACGACCCCGTGCTCTGCCAGATACGCGACGAGATAATAGGTCTTGATATCAACAACCTCACGCCCGTAGAGGCGCTCAACAAACTCTTTGATATCAAGAAGATAGTGACGGGACGAAGCTAAGAAGTTGCGCTACAACCAGCGCATGAGTATATCCCACACGGCTACGATGTGGCACACGCTGCCTGCGAGCACGAAGAAGTGGAACACGGTGTGCATAAAGCGGCGCTTGCGTACAGCGTAGAACACGGCACCGGTGATGAAGCACACGCCCTCGGCTATAATCCATATTATGGCTGAGGGGTCAACACAATGCATGAGCGGCTTGAAAGCTACGAGCACGCTCAAGCCCATAGCCACGTAGCATATTGTTTCTAAGTTGCTATGGCCCTTTAACGACGAGAAACTCTTCACGGTGCCGGCAATGGCGGCAGTCCAGATGAAGGCGAAAAGCGTCCAACCCCAGTAGCCATACTCGCGCAGAGCGACGAGCGTGATGGGCGAATACGAGCCGGCGATATGCCAGTAGATAGCAGCGTGGTCCCACTTGCGCAGGCGTTCCTTCCATGGCGACCATGCCGAGAGAGCATGGTACACGGTTGAGGCGATGTAGCTTGAGAGCATACCGAAGAGGTAGAGTATCACGCCGGCTGTTGCCCAACCGTTACGTGCCCAACCGCACCACACGAGCAGTACGGTGCCTACGAGCATACCGAGGATAATGCCTGCTGCATGTGACCACGAATTCCAGAGTTCTTCCTTATGACTGAAGTAGATTTTCATACACTTTCCTTTTGTTTCCTCGCAAAGTTAGTGCAAATTGAAGATAATACAAAATAAGTTTACTTATTTTTATTGTTGAGATGCAGCCTAACTAATTTAAAGTTAGTGCAAATCGAATACAATACAAGAATTGCAAAGATAAGAATTGCAATTCTAAGTTTACTTATTTTTATTATCGTCCTTGCATAGTTTCAGCAAGTCGTTCGGATACATATAGCTATTATGTCGTAGTTTGGAAAAACAGAAGCAGTTGTTTTGTTCAAAAACCCTGACCACCATCTCCGTGCAATACAGTGCTTTCGATGTGGAGTGGTCGAAATTGAAATCGAATGGCACCCTGTTCTTTACCAGCGTCTCCACCGACTGTCGTATGGCGAGGGTGTCCACCGTGCAAGGCGCTTTTCGTGTGTAGATGCAATACGAGCCATTGTTGCGCAGGTACTCCTCTGGCGTTTCGAGTACAATCTTCTTTTTTACTGTCGACGCATGAGCCAACTTTACGCCCTCGGCATATCTGACGACTATTCCGCAATGAGAAGGTGTGGAGTCTGCCACCTCGAGAGAGAGCGACCCGGATAGGGTCCGTACGGCTACAGACTCCCACGAATCTCCTACGCTGAAGAAGACGTCGCCCGTCTCGAACGTAGATGTGTCGGGCTCAATGTATGCAGGGCGGTTCAGCCAGACGATGCCTATCCATACAATGAGGAACAAAAAGACGAAGGTGCATCCACATCCAATGATGCGGAGGTAACTTCTTTTCTTTTTATCCATTTCGTTAAGCTTTTATTTTGTGAACATTTCGATGCGGCAAACGCTTGCGCCGAGCACGCCAGCAAGGATGTAGAGCCAGCAACCCCAAGCCGGTGAGACACCATTAGGCAGAACCACGGCAAAGAGGAGGCAGAGCACGCTGCCTGCTAAGAAGCAGATAATGCAGAGGTTGTCTTTCAACATGCCCGTGAGCTTCGCGCTTATAGGCTTGCCTACTACGACGAGCAATGGGGCTAAGAGGATAAGCAGCGAGAGGAAACGGCTAAATCCGAGTCCGCTACCCTCAAACAGTACTTTCAGTCCGTTGGCTTTTGCTTTGCCGAGAATGTCGATTACTGGGCAGAAACCATAGAATATGAGCATGAGTATTGCGAGGCCAATAACAAGGGGTTCCTTGTACTGTTTAATCTGTTTTAATAAGTCGTCCATAGTGATTTCGGTTTTATTGTGAAGTATAAGTTTACGAGTTTACAAGCGACGAATGAGCAAGTATTTTCACTTGGTAATCGAAGCGTGATATTACCACGCTACGGCAACGTTGTTTGCGTAGCGTGGCAATATTGTTTGCGTGGCGTGGCAACGTTGTTTGCGTAGCGTGGCAATAACACCAAAGTTTTTGTGTTGTATTATTCTTTCACTTCCAGCTTGTAAGTCTTAGCAGTTTTGCTGCCCTCGATGTCCGATTCTCCGAAGCGTACGGGGTCGAACTTTACGGGTGTGTTGGCTTTAATGAATACCTTGCCGTTGACATCTTCTACATCAACATAGCCTGCCTTCGTCTTGAACACCTCTTTGCCCTCAGCGTCGTAGCCTACGAGGTACACGGGGATGCTTTTTAGTACATAGTTTAATTCGGTTTGTGTGTCGGCTTTAGCAATGGCTGTGCCCTTGATGTTGAACTTCGGTTTAAGATCCGACTTGCTGAAGAATTCTTCGAACTCGAGCGACAGGGGTTCGGTAATGTTGAAGTTGCATTCCGCAATCTCAATAGGCTTGCCACTGAGTGCTTTTGCACTTTCCTCCATTTTCTCCTTCCACTTCGCGGTCATCTTCTCCGACTTCTCGATAAGAGCCTTCTTATCTTCTGCCGTCTTGATGTTCTCCGCTTCTTTCTTGATCTTTGCCTTCTCCTCAACGAATTGAGCGTACTGGTCGGGGATTGCTCCCAACAAGTTGTTCTTAGACGAGCTGCCTCCCGAGCACGAGAACAACAGCGGCATAAACAAGGCAGCAACTGCCATCATTTTTAATATTTTCATAAGTTTTGTGTTAGTTAAATGATTAACGATTGTTTGTTTCGATTGCAAAGTTAAGCACAGAGCAGAATATCTCTGTTCTCAATCTCTCAAAATGTTGTTCACAAAGGGTAAAACGAGTTCGCAAAGCGTAAAAGAATCGTTAACAACTTTCCTAACACGTTGTGGTTTAGCAGGTTGCTTCGTTGCGATATTTTGTTGGCGAGGTGCCCATAATCTTGCTAAACACGCGAATAAACGACTGTGAGCTGTTAAATCCCGACTTCTCGGCTATCATCGTGATGTTCTCATTCGAGTGGAGAAGCAGGTTGCAGGCGTACTCTATGCGGTATTTGTTGACATAATCGTAGAATGTACATTCGGCTTCTCGGTTGAAGAACGCGCTGACGTAGGTGCGGTTGGTGCCGGTGGCGGTGGCTATGTCCGACACTTTGAGGTTGGGGTTGAGGAATATCTGCTCCTTGTCGAACAGTGTGCTTATCTGTTTGCCCACCTCCGACATTTCGCTTTCTGCTACCTCCGTATTCTCCAACACATCGTCGCTTGTGCTGTCGGAGAGCTCGCCCAACACCGACTCGTGCTTGTAGGTGTAGTAGGCGATGAACATCCACATCACTAACGTGCTTGTCATATACAATACTTCGATGGCATAGTTCGCTTCCATGCAATCGATAGTCCATATCACGAGGATGAAGATGAACGAGAAGAAGATGGCGCGTAGCCAGTTGAGGTTGATGTTCTCGGTGTACGAGAAGCGTTGCTTCAGTTGGGCGTGGTATCGCGGAATGGCGAACGCTGCCCATACAGCGTAGCTCACACCGTACACTGCAGCCTCAAGCACCTCGGCATAGTAGAACACTATATCCTTCGTTATGGCGAAGAGCGTGAACGGTGCTATGAACAATAGTTCGTGGAGGATGATAGTGCGTCGATTAAGTGTGGCTGGGCTGCACAGCTCGATGAGCACGAACACGTATAGCGGCACAACAATCATGTCGGCTGCGGTTATAACCATCCAGTCGAGTTCGTCGATTTCGGTGAACGGCTTGATGAAGAAGAGGTCTTTCAGACACTGCAAGCCGATGACGAACATCATCACCGCAACAAGACGCGAGAGTAGCTTCTTGTCTTTGCGGTAGAAGAGCCATGACATCATGAAGTAGAACATGACGCACAGTCCGTAGATGAAATAGATGGCGTATAACATATTGTTCAGGTGTGTTTATGTAGAATAACTCTCAGCCCTTGCGTCCGAAGTCGGCAGGCACTTCGCCCCACTTCTTCGTCTCCCACTTCACCACAGGGTTTTTTATCTGATGCGTGCGCAGCCATGTCTCGGCGCGTGCTATGATCTGGTAGAGTTGCTCGGTTTGCGGTGTGCGTTCGAGCTTCGTCTTGCACTGTCGCTTCTGCACCCACAGGATGGCGTTGTGCGAGTCGGAGTAGATGGTCTTGCCCTCTATGCCTTGCTTGTCGAGCAGGGCGAGAGCGTGTACTATGGCGAGAAATTCGCCTATGTTGTTCGTGCCGTGCACGGGTCCGAAGTGGAACACCTGCGCACCCGTCGCGAGGTCGATAGCCTGATACTCCATCGGACCGGGGTTGCCGGAGCAGGCTGCGTCAACAGCCCAAGCGTTCGCCGTCACTTCCATAGGGAGCGGCAGCACGGTGTCGTGACGGTAATCGGGAGGGTTTTGCATCTATGAGTTTTGAGTTTTATACCATGAACATGATTATTACTTGCGCTATGATCACTCTGATGAACATGCCGAGCGGATACACCGAAGTGTACGCCACGGCAGCGCGTTCGCCCGGGATGGTGTCGTTGGCGTAGCTCAGTGCCATCGGGTTAGCCATTGCTCCGCAGAGCAGTCCGCAGATGGTACCGAAGTCGAACTTGCGCGTTTTCAGTGCGATGGCACCCACGATGAGCAGCGGCAGCATGGTGAGCACTAAGCCGATGCCCACCCACATCAAGCCCTCGGGGCGGATGATGGTGCTGAGGAAGTCCTTGCCGGCTACGAGTCCGAGGCAGGCGAGGTAGAGCGACAGACCCATCTTGCGCAGCATCAGCGATGCCGAGCGCGTGGTGTAGGTGATGAGGTGTATGCGTGCGCCGAGCGAGCCGATGATGATACCCATGATGATTGGTCCGCCGGCGATGCCAAGCTTCACCGGTGCGCTCATGCCAGGTATGCTGATTGGTATCATGCCGAGTGCCAAGCCTAAGAGCAGTCCGAAGAAGATGGCACCGAGGTTGGGCTCGTTAAGCCCCGTCACGGCGTTGCCGAAGAACGCCTCAGCGTGGTTGATGTCCTCCGGTGTGCCCACGATGGTCACGCGGTCGCCATACTGCAGGTGGAGCGAGTCGGTAGCAAGCAGCTTGATGTCGCCACGCATCACTCGCGACACGTTCACGCCGTAGGTCTCGCGCATGTGCAGCGAGCCGAGCGTTTTGCCGTTCAGACGGCTGCGGGTCATCACTATCACACGGCTCTCCACCGACGAGTCGATGGCGTTCCAGTCAATCTTCTCGCGGTTCCAGTCCTTCTCCACGTGTTCGCCGAAGAGGATGTTCATGGCTGCCACCTCGTCGCGGTTGGTCACCACGAGCACGTTGTCGCCATGCTGCATCACGGTCTGTGCCAACGGCACAATCACCTTGCCGTCGCGCCAGATGCGCGAGATGATGAAGTGGCGGTGGGTCGACTGCGATATCTGCGCTATCGTCTTGCCCGAGATGGCGGGGTTCACGCAGATAAACTGTCCGACGTATGTGCTGTCGTCGGCACTGCTGTTGCACTGCTGCAGGTCTTCTTTGCGCACAAACAACTTGCGCAGCAATATCATGGCGAAGATGACACCCACTACGCCTAACGGATAGGTCACGGCGCAACCCAACGCCGCACCGCTGCTCGAGATGTGCTGTGTGGCAAGTGCCTGCTGCGCTGCACCGAGTGCTGGTGTGTTCGTCGTCGCTCCGCAGAGTATGCCCACCATGTCGGGAATGCTTATGGGCAGCACGAAGCACAGCGATAGTGCCATCACCGTGCCGAGCAGTATCACGCCCATGCTCCAGCCGTTGAGCGAAGCACCGTCGTGACGCATCATACCGATGAAGTTTGGTCCGACGTGCAGACCCAGGGCGTAGACGAAGATAGAGAGGCCGAAGGTCTCTGCAAAACTCACCATCTGTTCGTCGGCAGTGAAGTGGAGGCTGCCCGCCACGATGCCCATGAAGAACACGAACGCCACGCCGAGCGAGATGCCGCGAATGCGCAACTTGCCCAGCGCCATGCCCACGCTGATAATCAGCGCCAACACCACCAGCGTCTGTACTGCCGAGTGTATGGTGAAAAGACTGTCAATCCATTCCATTGTATCTTTATGTCATTTGTTTTAGAGTTTTTATTAGCTACCTTCAGGAGGCTCAGGGGGTGCACTTGTCTCAAGTGCACCAACGTAGCACTGTTGGCGCACTTCTTGCTCTACTGGTGTACTTCTTGCTCTGTTGGTGCACTTGAGACAAGTGCACCCCCTGAAGGCACCCCCTAAGCACCCACTAATGATTCTTTCTGCAAAGGTACTGCAAACCGCCGACTCCACAAAACAAAAGCAACAAAAAAGGCGCTGCCCACTGAGGGCAACGCCTTAATATTCATTTATATAAGCTATTCTGTTGCTTTGTAACCGTTTCGTCGATTACTTAACGAGCACCTTGCGTGTGGTGCCGTCAGACATCTTCAGGATGTTCACGCCCTTCACAGGAGCCGAAACCTGAACGCCGTTCACAGTGTAGCGAGCCACAACTGTAGCCTCAGTGCCAGTTGTTACGTCCTCGATACCAGTAGAACCAGTGACGCGAGCCTTGCCAGCGTTGATGATCTTGCCAGATGTCTTGTCGAGGAGCATTGCTACAACGTAAACCTGATCGAGCTTGAGAGCCTCCTTCAGAGCTACCTTTGTAGGCATCTTGAGCGTGTACTCAGTGTTTACTATGCCGTTCTCAACAAGTGTAGGTAGGGTTGCCTTGTTTGTTTTGCTAACAAAAGAACTTGCGATGAGTACATCGTTGTATGCTGTTTTGTATGAAGTGCCCTTATCCCAATATGGTTGGAGCTCATCAGGCGTTGCTTCTTTTGATTTATATGTTCCTTGTGCACCTGAGTACTCTTTTGCATAAGCATTTTGTTGCAACCAAGTGTCATCATTGCCAGTAAGTCCGTTAGCGGTCAGTACGAATATGATGTCGTAGTCGCCAGACACCAACGACTCTACTGAAGCCGTTGCGTTAACCTTAGTGTCTTCCTCTGCGAATACACCGTTCACCTTCACTTCTGCAATTGGATGGTCTTCAAGTATCTTTGCCACATAAGTAGGTGCATTGAGATATGGGTCTACAGCACTTGTGCTGCGGTTTACCACAGCCTGTGGGGCTGAACCATGGCTAAGTTTTGGCACTTTGTAATTGGTGTTGTACATTGGGTCTGCGCTATCGAAGTAGTGCCATGCAATAGCGATGAACTGATCACCGTATTGTTTTTGCATCATCTCCAAGCCTGCATGACCACGTACGCACCACGGACAATTTGTGCCTGTATTTTCTTCTACTACAGCATACTTCTTAAACTCCTTTGTGCGAGTGATAAGTGTACCAGTTGCAGAGTTTTCTTCGCAAGCGTTATTCTCGCCGTTCACCTTAGTAATGGTTAATGTAGCGGGATACTCACCATTTGTCGATGCTGCTGCGAACGGAATCTTTACTTCGTGTATTACATTTGCACCATAGTCCTTACCGAGGTCGAGGTGCTGCTCTGCGCCTGTTTTGCCATCGATTGTAAGGGTGTAGTCGATGCTTGTGAGCTTTGAGCCTTTGTTGTTTAATTTTACAGTTACATCTTTGGTCGTGCCAAGTGGAACATATGTCTTATTAAAATCGAGAGGCAGTACAGAGTTGGCGGTAGCACCTTCTAAGATGAGCTGGATGGCGAGAGCTTTGTCGCCAGCATCAAGCTGATACCAATCTTCGCCGTGTCCACCACCAGAGGCAGGAACGTTAGCAAATATGAATAATGGGCTTGTGGCGTTGGATTTCGCACCGAAAGGATAGTTGTTGCTCTTCTGTGTATAGTTGTATCCTACTAACAGTCCTTCAATAGATGAGCTAAGCTCTATCTTATTGTCGAACATTACCTCATGCCATTCGCCAGTGTTCTTGGGACCTACTGCAGACGTTACGCTCTTGTTAGAGGTTGCAAGAGTTTTAAGTTCAGAGATTTCGTTGTTCTTAAACTTCACATTCTCTATAACTATACCTGTTGATGTTTCACCTTGAGCCAAGTTGAAGCGTACACCAACTATCTTCTTGCCGTAGTAGGGAGTGAGTTCCTTGGCTGTGAATAAAACTCCTATTTTATTGTTACCAGGTACAGTGGTAAGACCTAAGTAATTGTCACAAGTCTCAATATCATCATAGAAACCCACGACACGCTCGTTTTTGGCAACTTTAACTTTTGCAGGAGCCTTGTGTGCACCGAAAGCCTCTGTCTGAACACCGAGCGGGCTCTGTAACTTTTCTACGGTGAGGTTTTGCGCGTTAGCAGTCACTGCTAACAGCATCGCAAAAGCAGAAAGCAAGATTTTCTTCATAATAATTTCCCTTTCTGAAAATGTAAAACTTATTTTTTTTATTTGATGTATTTCACGGTCTTGCCGTTAGAGAGCTTCACAATGTTCAAGCCCTTCTGTGGAGCAGAGAGACGTGTGCCATCGGCAGCATAGCGTGCTACGACTGTAGCGTTTGCGTTGTCAGTAACACCGTTGATAGCTGTTGTGCCGTCGTAAACGAATTTCACGGTTACGCTTGAGCATTCGCCAACTTCTTGCCACTCGAACTGTTCGATATCGAATTCATCAAGACCTAATGATACCCTTTTGCAAGCTACCAATGTGAGTTTAACAGTTGCTTCGCCTTTCAATGCTTTGCCTTCCTTGTCTGTGCCCATAATCCATTCTGTAGCCAAATCGTCAAGCTTATCAACAAAATCGCTGGTACTGTTGAATGTGCCCTTCTCTGAAGCAGCACTGCAGCTGCCAAGCAGGCAGTACTGGATTGTGCCATGGTCAAGATTCTCTACTTCTACACGCAACTTAGCACCCAGTTTCTCACCGTTAAGCTCAGGCTTTACTGGCTTTACAAAGAGACCTGTATTAATCTGAAGTCTTTTGCCTGACTTCTCTACTTCTGTCTTTGTTAATGTGGAGCCGTTTGGTACGACGTTACCATCCTTGTCTGCGAACTCGAACATGCCCTTTGTACCCTGTGCGAACATTGCTACAGAGCAGAAAAGAGCAACAAAAAGTGTAAAGATTTTCTTCATATTATTCAGTTTTTTATTGTTATTTATTGTTAGGGTGTATTGAAAGTTACTACTCGGCAGTGTTCTCTGCCAAGACAGCCTTCTTTGTTACCTGCTGAACTCCTTTGTCGTTGTACACAAAGGCTACTACCGAAACCTTTTCGGCGTTCCACTTCTCGGGCAGTGTGTATGTGTACTGCTTCTTAGCAATCGCGCCCTCGTCCACGGTTACGTCTTCGCCCCATGTGCCGTTGACAGCTGCGCGGAACACGTGGTTGTGCACATAGTTGTCATTGGTTGTGCCGTCGTCCATTATCTGGAAAGCAACGATGCCGTCCTCAATGAGCCATACCTGCAACTTGCCAGTTGTTGTGCCTTCGATGCTGATAGCTTCAACAGCTGTGGTGAGTTGGCGTGATGTAGCGTCGTAAGTGTTGTTGATGCTGAGTGTGATAGGGGCTTTCTTCGTAATAAGCTTGTTTACATATTGTGCCCACGTGTTGACATTTCCGACTGGTTGCTTTGTTGCACGACTGAAGATAGCCCATGGTTGTCCATGCTTGCTGTCCTTGTCCCAATTGCGGTAGTAATCATTGCCCGTTTCGGTAGCGAGTCCATCTTCACCGTCCTCACTGAGTGGACCACTATGTATACCTACTGCGATAACGTTGTCCTCTCCGTAAGTTTTAATTATATCGTTGATGATGGTTGTACCATTCGGACAGTTTTTACAATTTTGTCCGGTGAAGTCTTCGATGAGCACTGCGCGTCCTGCTTCAGCTGGCTTCACATAGATGAGTCGGTCGTTGGGATCGACTTCCTGACATGCCACTGTTGCGAAAATGGCGATGGCGCTTGCTGCGCCTAACAATATATTCTTCAGTTTCATAATAGTGGCTTTAGAAGTTATAATTGTAAGATACTGTTACACCCTTGCTTGCCGGCACGTAGCGACATACGCCACCCGAGCAGTTGTAGCCTGCACGTGTCTTGCCGTAGCCAACTTGCAGACGGTGTGCACCGTGAGTGAAGGTTACGGAGCCATTGATATAGTGCTCCTTGTGTGTACCTTTTGACTTATCTTCGGCACCTAAAGATGTATAGTAGTGTTCGTTGCCGTTATACTGGTCGCTGATAGTGAACATGAAGTGGGGCAAGAACGAGAGCTCTAAGAGTCCGAAACACCAATCGCCTTGATCTTTGTCTGTGTGCAAGTATTGTGCCTCGCCACGCAGTGTGAGCTTCTTATTGATGCGGTATTTAGCTTCTGCAATGTAGATGTCGGAGTGTATTATGCCTCCATGACCCTCTGCAACGGTCTTGTTATAGAACTGGTTCATGTACATAAGGTTGAGCTTGAAGTCTTTCGTGATCTTCTTCTCTAACTGAACATTGATGTCCTGATAATAAAGCTCGTCGCCCTGCTTCCAGAATGGCGAACCGTAGCCGTCTGTTCCTGGTTTGCCGCCGTCGTGTATCTTCTTGTCGATAGAGCGGATGTGCGAGAAGTTGAGCTTCACGCTTGTACCATACTTGCCACCAAGGAATGTCTTGCGCTTAAACTGGTAGCCGAGCTCTGCCTGATATGCCCACTCGCCGTTAGGCTGTGTGCCGTAACTATAGAGCGAAGCCAAGGCATATGTCTGCTGCATGGCGAACGCTGGCAAGTGGTTGATTGTAGATGCTGTGGCAGATGTTTCGGTGCGGCATGAGCGGAAGTTCATGTTGTCCGAACGTTTAGCCTGCAAGAGGATACTCATACCGCTCTGCGAGTAGGACGTAGAGAGCATCGTCACGTAGCCCTTGCGGTAGATGTACGGGAATTTGCCGTCGAACGTAGGGTCTTCAGTCTTCTGTGCATACTCGCCGAGCACGCTGAAGCCGCCCTTTTGGAAGTTGGCACGTACGTCGAAAGCGTTGGTGTTCTCAACGAAGCGCAACTTATGGATGGCATCGGCAAAAACGTCCTCCTTCTGGTGCTGGTGGTTTACAACCCATGATGCACCGAGCGTGAGGTTTGTGCCCGACTGCTGCATCTTCTGCGACCACTCAGACACGCTGAGTTCGAGGTCGGCACCACCGATGAGCGACTGTGTGTCCCAGTAGCGACGCTGTGTGCCTACGATCACCTTTGCCTGCACGCCCTTGAATGGGCGCACCATTACGCGGCCACCGAGCAGCGAGTTGTCGATGCCGAGCGAGCGTTCCTCGTATGTGCGGAGGATGAAGCCCGAGCCGAACTGCTCGTAGAAGTTACCGAGTGTGAGTTCGGCGTTCTTCAGTTTGCCCTTGATGTAATAAAACGGCACACCCCAGCCTTTGAAGTCCTTGTCAAAGCCTGGGAGCGGATGGTCGAGATATTCGAGACGCACACCGGCGTCTACATACTTGGAGAGGGCGTGAACCTCGGCGTAGGTGTTGTTGAGCACTTTATCGTCATAGGTTCCCGTACCAATCTTGTTGTCTTCCTGCGGAACGAGGAAGTCGGTCTGCAAGCTACCCGTAATCTGTACGTCGTAGTCCTTAGCGACCTTTATTGTTTGTGCGCTCGCTGTGGCTGCCGACAGAGTGAGGGCAGCGAGAGCGAGCGTAAGCTTTTTGTTCATATTAATGTTGTTAGGGTTGTCGGTGAGAGTGATAACTGCGAACTCGTCAACATGTTAACATATCAACATGTCAACTCGTTTACTTGTTCACAAGCTTGCGTACTTCCTCGATGAGTTCTTCCTCAGCGCCCTCGGTATAGCCGTTGTGCTTAGACACAATCTTGCCGTTGCCGTCGCATACGATTACGTAAGGGATGGTCTGAATGCCGAGTGCGCGCTTGAAGTCGCTATTCGGGTCGAGGAGCACCTCGTACTGCCAGCCGTGGTTGTCAACGAGTGGCTTCACCTTGTTAATATTCTGAGCCTGGTCGATAGATACGGCTATTACCTTCACGCCAGTCTCCTCCTGCCACTCCTCATACACCTCGCTGATGGCTGTGAGCTCGCGGTTGCAAGGCTTGCACCATGTAGCAAAGAAGTCGATGATGAACGGCTTGCCGTTGTTTGAGAGTGTGTCGGTAGACACTGACTTGCCGTCGATGCTCTTAAGCATCACTTTCGGCAGCTGTGCGCTTGCTGTGGTAACGATACCAAGCAAAAGCAGTGTTGCAAGTAATAATTTCTTCATAGTCGTAAGTATTTTGTTGCAAAATTAAATAAAAACCCTTTTGCGTGTGCATTACAAGGGTTAATTTTGTATAAAAGTGGCATTTTGACACACACACACCTTTTTGTTTTTCTACTTGTTTATGAGTTTATATGTGGTGCTCTTGCCGTTTGTTAGTTTTATATTTACCACTACCGCTTGCGTGTTGGTAGTAAATGTAGGTATGTATGCTTCGCGTTTTCCACTGAGCTGCTGACTAAATATGTTGCGTCCGTTGATGGTACTGATATATATGGTGTTGATACCTATGTCGGAGCGTGCGATGAGAGCACCGTTCTCCAGGGTGAGCACTACTGCCTTATTGCTATTGTCAGCTATGGTGTGAACGTCGGTTATAACGGGTTTGCCCGTACTCTCGTCGGCATCTTCTATAGCTTCGTAGATGGCTGGTGTTGTGTTGCCCGTCCATGCTATCTGTAGAGCTACCGGCTTTGTGTTGGCATCGAAGCTGAATGTCACTACACCGTTTTTGCTTTCAGGAGTAATGGGCTTCCATGTGTTGCCGTTCTGTGTGAGCGAGTAGGTTGCGTTTTGCATCGTTGTGTCGTCGCAGAAGAGTGTGAGGCTCTTGGCTTTTGCCACGTTGAGGAAGCGATATACGAACTTGCTGCCGTCGGCGGTTGTAGGGAGGTTGGTGCTGGTGAAGGTGGTGGCGTCGGCATCGGTTGCTGCCTCTACATTATTGCCCTCAGCGTCGCTCATCGGTGTGAGTACCGGTGCAGGTAGTCCGTTGATTTCTATCTCGTGTAGGCGCATCCACTTGGGTTGTCCCCAGATGGCTGTAATCTTCAGGCGTACGTATTTTGCTTCTATTTTTATCGGGTTGAAGTTGTGGTCGGTGGGCACAAAGTCGAGTGCCATCACGTCGGTGCCTGCCTCTGGCTCTGTAGCCACATAGAAGTTCTGCTGTAGCGACATGTCGTACTCACGTGTTTGAGTTCCCTTGACGGTGAGGTCGGTCCAGTTGTGGTTGTCTGTCGACACACTGAGGAGTGCTGTCTTGGGATAATCGCCGTTGGTGGTGCCCATGCAGATGCGTACGTTCTCTATCGTTGTTGGTTCGTAGAGTTCGAGTGTATAGGTGTCACCTACCACCATGTCGCGGTTCAGGCAGGTATAGGTGGTGTAGTCGCCGTCGGTCATCAGTTGTGCCGTGTGGTTGTTCCAATAGTTGTAGGCTGGTGGAGTTATGCTTCTCACTTCCTCTGGCGTGTTGTTGTAGACGAAGAGTTGTACGGATGCTGCGTCGAGCGTCAGGTTCTTCTGTTTGTTGCTCACGTTGAGCACCACTATGTAGTGTACGTACTCGTCGGTTGTAACGTTATTTGTCTCCATCTCATTCCATGTCTTGCCGTCGGTGCTATACATGAACTTATAGTCGGTATCGGCGAAGAGTTTAGAGGCAATGGTTATCTGTTTGAGCTGCACGGGCTGGGCAAGTGCTATACCGGCGTAGCCGCCTTCGGGGAGCGTAGCTGATCCCTTTAGTGATATACACTCGTCGCTCTGGCTCAGGTTGAGTTGTGTGCTCTCGGCGTTGGTCAGGACGGTGTTCTTATCGGTTGTGGTAGGGAAGAGTTGATTGGATATGTGCTTGCTGAGGTAGGTGGTAACAAAGGGTGTGAGGTAGCGCCATGAGGCGTGGGTGAGTCGCTGGTCGGTGCTGATTCCGTCGCTACCAAAACCCGACATGTGGTTTGTCATGTAGTCGGGCGACGAGGTGAGCGTGTTTGCAAGTTTCACGCTGGGCAGGTAATCGGCCCATGCCTCTATGATGTTGTCGGCTTTCTGCGATGCTATGAAGCCCTTTGTGGCAGCTGCCATGGCGCGCAGACGCAGTACCCATGGGCGTATGTCGATGTAGAGCAGACTGTCGCTCGTCACTTTCGAGTGCTCCATAGTGGTGAGCACGTCGCAGTTGTCCACAATCTGTGTCATCAGCGCAGTCAGTTGGTCGTTCTTCGGGTCGCGCTTATATGCTTCTATCGCTGTGTTGAGTGCCGTTGGGTCGTTCTTGCTCAGATATGGAGCGAGGAAGCGATAGGCATTCTGTAGTTCGGTACGACCTGGAAAGAGGGCTCTGAACGATGCTTCCCATGAAGCGTTGTTGTCGAAACCGCGGTTGTTCCAACTGTAGTCGCCTGCCGAGAACACAGCGGTGCGTGCTGCCGATCCCTGCTCCATAGGGTTGCAGAGGATGCCCTGATTGCTTGCTGTTAGCTCGGTTTCCAGGCATGCGTTGTTGTCTACGTTCGGCATGTCGAAGAAGTTGGAGCGCATATCGAGCGGGTATATCTCGCTTGGTCCGCTGCCGTTGTCGTTGCACGGGTAGTTCCACCACCAAATGACGTTACGTCCGAACTGATACTGTACAGTATTCAGATCGTAGTTGTTGGGTACCGACCATACGCCGCCACCAGTGTAATAGATGGTGACATCCTTCGGGATGCTTGAGAGTGCTTTGAAGAACTGATTGAACTGCCATTGTGATGCAGCGTAGTTGCGACAGTAGATTTGCGGCGTGAAGCGCAGTGGTTTTACGATATCGGTAGGGCTGGTGCTATTGGTGTTCCATCGGCTCTCTATGCTGCGCTGTATGTCAGTGATGCGTGAGGAGGTGAGGTTCATGTCGTTCTGATTCTCGGGTCTGTTCACGTCGTCGGCAAAGACTGCAAACTGGCGGAAACCTAAGGTGTGCATCTTCTCGAACTTACCCATTATCTTCTCTACTACACCGTTGTCGTTGAGTAAGTCGTCGCCTGGGTGTATCGCCCACACCACGCTCACCTTGGTTTGGTGTGCCACGTCGGTGAATTCGCGCAAATCCTGCTGTGTCACGAAGCCCGACTTGCGTTGTGCTTCTGTTAGTTCTGTAGGATATGCCTCTGTCCATTTGCCCGAGTGGTATACGTCGCTCTTTGGTCCGTATACGTAGCAGTTCATCTTGTTGCGCATCATAAAGCGCAGCAAGTCCTTGCGCACCTCGCTGGAGTAGGGCTTTCCATAAAAACCTTCGATGATGCCACGCTCCTTAAGGTCGGCGTAGTCGCTGATAGTGACGGTGGGCATCTGCTTTGTTTCGGCATCGAGCATCTGTTCGAGCGAGGCGAGACCCATGAATGTGGCATCGGTATTCTCGCCGATGATGATGAGCTGAGCTACTCCGTCGTGTGCATTGGTGAGCGAGAGCACGTGGCGGTCGAACTTGCCGCTCTTGGTGAGTACGCTGAGGTTGAGTTGGAGCTTTGTAGCAGCCGCTTTTGTCAAGCCGTTGCCTGAAGCTACGCCGAGGTATATGTTCGAGAGAGTGTTCGATTCGGTGGTTGAGATGGTAGCTGTGAAGCCATGCTCTGCGAAAATGGTCTGAGCACGCTGACGTGTGTATGTGTCAATTGCATCGTCGCATACTATATTTACGTTCTTTGTGAACGCTACCTTGCTGCCATTGCCCGCAGTCTGTGTGTGCGGAATGGGATAAATGGTGTATTGTGCGCTCGCAGTGAACGGGAAGAATAAGGTGGCGAGGGCAAGAAGTTGGGTCTTAAATCGGTTCATAGTTGTTAGGTGTATAGGGGTAAATAGTTTGGTGCAGTTAAGATAACTGCACCAAACTTTATTGTTATGCATCTCCGAAGGCTGCGGCTTCGGCGGCTGCGATTATTTCCTCTCGAGTCTGTTCCTTAGCCGAGATATGGCTGAGGTCGAAGTCTTCGTCAGAGAGGTTGAGGTCGGCTGAAGTCAGTTTTGAAGAAACGGGCTCTACGGATTTTGTTGCCTCTGTTTTCGTGGCTGTAGCTGCTTCGGCTGCTTCGTCTTTGCGGTACATAGGTGAGCGGCGGTTGCGCTTAGCCTTGGGATTATTAGAGTCATTAGAATCTCTAAAATCACTAGAGCTCCTATAACCACTAGAATTTCTAGAATCACTAGAATTTCTAGAACTTATAGAACCTCTATAATCACTATCTGAATTAGAACCATTTGAAGCACCAGAGCCTTCTACCTCTACCTCCATTCCTGAGCTTACTATGATAAAATCGTCTGGTTGTTCTGTCGATGGTACGTTCTCCACTGGTTCCTCCTCCATCTTTGTGCGATTGGTCTTAGCAGCGAACACTTGGTCGATGAACTGCGGTTCGCGGCGGAGCTTCTCCAGTGTGAGCTTAGAGGCGAGCTGCTGGCTTTCCTTCTTACTATATCCCTTGCCGTCGCAGCCTTCCACGCCTTCGAGCATCACACGATAGATGAACACGGGTGAACCTGTCTTATCTTTCTCCTCCAGAATCGACTTGAAGTCGATGCGCACACGGTTCTTCTGACTCCATTCGATGAGCTTGCTCTTGAAGTTCACTTCCTTATAAGCAACCTTGTCGATGTTTATCATTTGTGTCAGTATTCGTTTGCGCATGAACTTCATGCAGGCATCGTAGCCGCGGTCGAGGTATATGGCTCCTACGAGAGCCTCGAAAGCGTTGCCGCCCATGTATGAGTTGTGCGATTGTGAGCGTCCGCTTGAGAGGATGAGTTGGTTGATGCCCATCTCCTGTGCCAGTCGGTTGAGCGTGTCGCGCTGTACAAGTTTTGAGCGAGTGTTGGTGAGGAAGCCCTCGCGTTTGCCAGGGAAGTGGCGGTAGACAATGTCGCCAACGGTAGCGTCGAGCACGGCATCGCCGAGGAACTCCAGTCGCTCGTTGTTCACGGGCTTGCCCTTCGCATTGCGCTTATACATGCTCTTGTGCATCAGCGCGAGTTTGTAATAGCTAATGTCGTGTGGGTAGAAGCCTATGATTTTGCGTAAAGACAAATAAAGCTCCTTGTCCTTGCGGAAAGGGAGCTTCATTCTGTCGATGAGATTACTCAGCATATTTCTTGAATATTACACATGCGTTGTGTCCACCGAAACCGAACGTGTTGCTCAGTGCTGCACGTACCTCGCGCTTCTCAGCCTTGTTGAACGTGTAGTTGAGTGTATAGTCGATTTCTGGGTCCTCGTCGCCTTCAACGTGGTTGATGGTTGGCGGGATGATGTCGTTCTTCACTGCGAGCACTGATGCGAGTGCCTCGACAGCTCCGGCAGCACCGAGGAGGTGACCAGTCATTGATTTTGTTGAACTGATGTTGAGCTTGTAAGCTGCTTCGCCGAACACCTGCTTGATTGCCTTTGCCTCAGAGATGTCGCCTACAGGTGTTGATGTACCGTGTACGTTGATGTAGTCGATATCCTCTGGCTTCATGCCTGCGTCCTCGAGTGCGTTCTGCATAACGAGGCAAGCACCGAGTCCTTCTGGGTGTGATGCTGTGATGTGGTGTGCGTCGGCAGACATGCCTTCGCCAACCATCTCGGCGTATATCTTCGCTCCGCGTGCCTTAGCGTGTTCCAGCTCCTCGAGGATGAGGCAGCCAGCACCTTCGCCCATGATGAAGCCGTCGCGTGATGCGCTGAACGGACGTGAAGCGTGCTCTGGGTCGTCGTTGCGTGTAGAGAGGGCGTGCATTGCGTTGAAGCCGCCTACGCCGCTTGGTGTGATGGCAGCCTCTGCACCACCGCTTACGATTACGTTTGCCTTACCCAAGCGGATGAGGTTGAATGCGTCGGCGAGTGCGTTTGTAGAAGAAGCGCAAGCCGATGTTGTGGCAAAGTTGGGGCCGTGAAGACCGTACATAATAGAGATGTGTCCGGCTGCGATGTCGGCAATCATCTTCGGAATGAAGAAGGGATTGAATTTCGGACCGAGCTCCTGGTGTGTTGCCCAGTAGCCCACCTCTTCCTCGAAGGTCTTGATACCACCGATGCCTACGCCGTAGATTACGCCGATGCGGTTCTTATCTTCTTCGTCGAGATTTAAACCGCTGTCCTGCATTGCCTGCATAGCTGCGATGATAGCGAGCTGTGCGTAGCGGTCCATCTTGCGTGCTTCCTTGCGGTCGATGTAGTCGTTGACCTTAAGGTTTTTCACTTCGCAAGCGAATTGTGTCTTGAACGAAGAAGCGTCAAACAATGTAATAGGCGCTGCGCCACTTACGCCGTTGAGCATGTTGTTCCATGTTTCTTCTGGATTATTGCCAATCGGAGTTACTGCGCCAAGACCTGTTACTACTACTCTTTTTAATTCCATGTAACTGAAAAATGTCAAAAAAAAATGGTTTATGGTTTATGGCGCGCAATGGAATTATAACAAAGAATGTTTGTTATGGTTGTGCATACCATAAACTATAAACCATCGGTTTATTTATTTTGCGTTCTCGATGTAAGCGATAGCGTCGCCAACTGTAGAGATTTTCTCTGCCTGATCGTCAGGGATGTTTACGCCAAACTCCTTCTCGAACTCCATGATGAGCTCAACTGTGTCGAGAGAGTCTGCACCGAGGTCGTTTGTGAAGCTTGCTTCTGGCTTAACGTCTGCCTCATCTACACCGAGTTTGTCAACGATAATAGCCTTTACTTTTGATTCGATTTCTGACATAATTTTTAATTTTTAAAATGTTTATAATATTGATTTCTAATTTAATGCGGATGCAAAGGAACAACTTTTTTATTAAATAGACAAATATTTTACCATAAAAAGGCGATTTGGCTGCACACATGCCCTATGGTTGTGCAAGTTTTTGGGGTGGTTAGGGTGCGTTTAGGCCGTTCTAAGCCTCTTTAAGCCAGCTAAGCCTTTCTAAACCTTTGCTTAATTGCTAACCGAGAGCACTCCCAATGGTCCGGTGGTACTTCCGCGATAGCGCAGGAGCTTCTTTCCGTTTGAGGTGATGCCACGGTTGTTGAGGTCGTATTGGCGCTTACAGGTGGGGCAGGTGGCAAAGCCGCGAGTGTCCATTGTTAAGCGGTGGCTCATGGTTTGCGTCTCGTAGTAGCAGTTGGGGCACTGACTGTCGTATATGTATAGCGTGGCGGGTGAGCTAAGATTGCTGAAGCCCACAATGATGCCGCTTTTGTTGTATAGCCCGAGGGTGAAGGTGCGGCGTGCGTCCTCACCTGCAGGCTCTTGTCTGCTGCTCTGTCTTTGGTTGTTGGCGAAGTAGATGAAGCGTCTGCCGCTCTCTGTACCCTCATAGATGTTGCAGAACACACCTGGCGACATGGGGTTGAGCGCACTTTGCAGCGTGGCATCTTGATACACCCCATTGTTGAAAAAGAAGGTGCAGCGTTCCGAGGCGTACTCGAAGTCGGCATCGGTGCAAGCAGCGAAGATTAATGCGCACAACGCAATAGCTATTCTTGTTATCCTATACATATTTATATATTGTTACTTGGGGTGTCTTTAGGGGGGCTTTAAGGGGGTGCACTTGTCTCAAGTGCACCAACGTAGAAGAGGTGTGTCAACGTAGAAGCGGTGTGCCAACGTTGCTCTGTTGGTGCACTTGAGACAAGTGCACCCCCTGGAAAAGTCTTTAGATCTTTCCGCCGTAGCACAGGTCGCCTGCGTCGCCGAAGCCTGGCACGATATATTTGTGCTCGTTCAGTCCGTTGTCGATAGCTCCGCACCAGATGGTGGTGTCCTCAGGGAATGTCTTACGGATATGTTCGATGCCCTCTGGCGAAGCCATTACGCACACTACGTGCACCTTTTTCGGTGTGCCCTTGGTGAGCAGAGCCTTATAGCCCATCTCCATTGAACCGCCGGTGGCGAGCATTGGGTCGACGATGAGCAGTGTGGCATTGTTCAGGTCGGGTGTAGCGAGATACTCCACGTGTATGCCCACCTTTGTGTGTTCCTTGTCCTCGTACTCGCGGTATGCGCTCACGAAGGCGTTACCAGCGTGGTCGAAGATATTGAGGAAACCCTGATGGAATGGCAGACCAGCGCGGAAGATAGTGCCGAGCACGAGTTTGTCAGTAGGCACGTTCACCTTTGCTGTGCCGAGCGGAGTCTGCACGTCGCGTGTCTCATAGTTGAGAGTCTTGCTGAGTTCGTAAGCGATGAGCTCGCCTACGCGCATTATATTATTGCGGAACAGGAGGCGGTTTGACTGATAGTCTTTGTCGCGCATTTCCGCCATGTACTTGTTGATGATAGAGTTTTGCTTGCTAAAGTCGATTATTTCCATATTGTTTAAGTTTAAACTGAGCAAAGTTACAATTATTAACTGAAATTTTGCATATGTAGGAAGTTAAAGAATTTAAAGTGCCAATGAATTGCGTTTTGTACTGAGTTCTACTTCTTTCTCCTACGCACGAATTGCTCGCACTCGGCGAGTATCTTCACGCGTGCCACCTTCATCACTACATAGTAAAGAGCTACGGCGAGCACGAAGCGTGTCAACAACAGCAGCCAGAGGTTTTCGATGGGCTGTGTGGCGTAGTGTGTGGCGGTCATCACGGCAGTGGCTGTGAGTGCGAACGGCATAACGTCGCAGAAGAACATGCGAAAGCCGTAGCCTGTGAGACGGCGCACAAAGAAGAGCCACACGCCAAGCCACAGCACGTTGAGTATGGTGTACGCCTGCACCATGCGCACGATGCCTTGTTGCCAGATGAGTATCATCGTCGCAATTTGCACTACGCCGAGCGAGAACGTACACCAGAAGAAGGTGCCCGATTTGCCTTTCGAGATAATCATGTTAGAGAACAGTGTAGCGATGGGCATTGTGGCACCAGCTATGCACAGTATCTGTATCAGTTCTGCCGATGCGAGCCACTTCTCGCCGATGGCTATCACGATGAACTCCTTAGCCACCAGTCCGAAGCCTAATAACAACGGGAAGGCTATGAACGCCGTGAAGCGCATCATCTTGCGAAACACATCGGTCTGTCTGCCCGGCTCGTTGCCTAAGCTTACGAGCACCGGTTGCGCTACCTGCGCCACCATGCTCTGCACCAGCGAGTAGCACTTCGTGTTCCATTGGTACGCCTGGTTGTAGTTGCCTGTGTCGCGCGGTGAGAAGTAGTGGCCTAAGAGTATGTTCAGCACGTTGTTGTTCACGTGTGTCATTATCGTTGTGGCGAGAATTTTGCACGAGAAGCGGAACATCCGTCGCACGGGAGCAAACGAGATGCCGTGTATGGTGGGTCGCCAGGGCGAGAAGTGCCACTGGAAGAAGGTGTTTATCGACACATACACCAGTCCCTGCGTGGCGAGCGACCAGTAGGCTGCGCCCGCGAACGCCATGCCCACGCCCACGAGGCTCGATGTGATGACGGCGATGGCACCTGCGGCAGCCTGCTGCTTCGCCTTCAGGTGTTTGAAGAGATAAGCCGACTGTGCTGTGCCTAATGAGGCGATGATGATGCTCAGGAAGGCGTAGCGGCAGAGCGGTACGACGCGTTCCGTGTGGTAGTAGTCGCCGATGAGTGGCGCAGCGAAGAAGAGTAGGGTGTATAATGTAGTGGCAACAACTATGTTGAACCAGAACACCGAGTTGTAATCCTCCGGTCGTGGGTCTTTGAGATTGGTGAGTGCGGTGCGGAAACCGCTGTCTTGCAGTGCGGTGGCTACGAGCGAGAAAATGCTTATCATCGCCATCATGCCATAGTCGGACGGTGCTAACAGGCGTCCCAGTACGATGCCGAACGCCAATCCCACCACCTGTTGCACTCCACTATTGAGTCCGCCCCAAAGTAGTCCCTTTGCCGTCTTTTCCTTTAGAGTTTCCATATTCGTTTACTTTCGTCTGCAAAGTTACACATTAGTTGCTGTTTATTACAGCCTGCACGAGTCTTTTACCCATCACGTCGTAATTGCCCGAGCGGTCTACTCCGGCGAAGTCCATCATCACGAGTCCGGTTGTCATGTGTCCTTTTATGCGTTCGGCGAGAAACTTGTTTGTGTCGGCAGCGTTGGCGCGATAGCCCTCACTTGTGGATACGGGGTCTTTGGTGAACTCCGTAGAGGTGTACTTAAAGCCAGATGTGTGGTTGATGAACCACATATTGGGGTACTGCTTCGCCACCTCTTCGCTGTTTGCCACCTTCAGTAGGCGTTCTATCGCCTCCAGCTTCGCCGTCGTGCCGCCCTCCCAGGTCATGTTGTAGAAGTCCTGCACGCAGAGTGTGCCCTCCATTGCGTATCCGTGCATGGTAGCAGGCTTCTGCCAGTCGACCTCGGCATCGAAGTGCCAACCCTTGATGTATCCGCCTCGCGGTGTTGGTCGGTATGTGTCGCGACTCAGTACGAGTATTCTGCCACGCAACTGTCCCACGGTGAGGCCTGGTCGAAAGTCGACAATCAGGTCGCTATTCTCCGCCAATGCGTAGTCGACCATCGCTTCCCATGTGCTTCCGTCGCGATTGGCAGAGCGTTCGTGCTGCATGATGATGATGGCAAACTCGGTGGGGTGGGCTTGAAGTGAGTCGCGCAGCACGTTGAACACCCCGTTGAAGGTTTGCTGTGTGGCAAATTCGCCGTGGTAAATCTGTAATGTGCGCTTTGCTTCCTTTGCTTTCTTTGACGACTTGGTGAGCTTTTCCTCGCGCACATCGGGGCGCAGGTCAAATGCGCGCACGCCAACCGCCCACTGCTCACTGATGTTCAGTTCCTGTGTGCGTGCGATGTAGTTGCCTGCTAATGTGTCCTGCGGCAGGAAGCCGTAGCCGGTGCAAGCGTCGTGAGTGCCGGGTATGGAGAGACGACACACACGGCGGTCGTCGTCGATGCGTGCGAGCCAGTCGTAAGCGTATGTGGAGGTGAAGGCTGCCACGGAGAGCAGCAGAGAGAGGAAAATCTTGTGCATGATGGTGAGATGTTGTTGTGGTGGGGTGTTGTTATGGTGGGGTGTTGTTATGGTGAGGTGTTGTTATGGTGAGGTGTTGTTATGGTGAGATGTTGTTATGTTGGGGTGTTTTTGCAAATTTACAAAAACATATTTAATAAGTAGGTGTTCTGCGTAATGTTTTTATGGCTCATATAATATTGTTGTGTTTTTAACAATCTGTATTTCTTATGCAAACAACT
>ERZ1027060.23-NODE-23-length-63101-cov-16.949894_pt1 | contig 63101 bp, 39 predicted proteins | sample MGYA00519424_ERZ1027060 | MGnify/ENA primary metagenome ERZ1027060 (study PRJEB26926, sample SAMN06164500) | human gut metagenome | biome: ENVO:00009003; feature: ENVO:2100002; material: ENVO:00002003 | host: Homo sapiens | place: USA | collected 2012 ... | reverse complement strand
GCAGGATGCCATACCCTCCTACATCTGTGTAAATCCGTGCTATCTGTGGGAGACTCTTCTCTGCAAGAAACTTCTGTGCGTTCCGTGGGTTCTGTGGGAATATAGTCTCCCACGGATTACACAGATCAACACAGATGGTTGGTTGCGTTAATTCGCCCACGGAATTCACGGAATTCACAGAAGCTTGGGGGTGCTGTTGGCTGCGTGGGTATGGCAGGATGCCATACCCTCCTAATCTGTGCGCATCCGTGCTATCTGTGGGAGGTATTTCTCTGCCAGAAGGTTCTGTGCGTTCTGTGGGCGATATCCCTGCTTGTTTTCTTGGTGCAGTTCTTGCTCTGGCAGGCGGCAAAGTCGAGCTGAGACTACTGGATTCCGGAGGCTGCGTGGGTATGGCAGGATGCCATACCCTCCTAATCTGTGCGCATCCGTGCCAATCTGTGGGAGGTATTTCTCTGCCAGAAGGTTCTGTGCGTTCCGTGGGTTCTGTGGGAGGTACTTCTCTGCCAGAAGGTTCTGTGCTTTCCGTGCGTTCTGTGGGAGGTACTTCTCAACCAGAAGAGTGCGTTCCGTGGGCGACTACAATTTCTCGATGCGGAAGCGTCTGACGATGCCGAAGACGAGAGCATGAGTGTAGGTGTGCTGTTTGAGGTTGTTCACGCTTGCCTGGCGCCAGTCGCCGAGGTAGCCGATGCGCCACGTGGTGTGCAGCGCACGGAAGTCAAGCGTGAGCATCTGTCGGAGCGACGGCGTGGAGGCGATAGTCGTCGGCACGCAGTTATGGTCGTAGTTGCCACGTGAGAAAATCTCGTAGTACGATTGCCCGTAGTTGGGCGAGAACATCAGACCGCAGAGCGGAGCCGATGCCTCGTAGTGCAGTGTGAACGGTCGTTGTTGGCGGCGGAATAGTCGGAAGTCGAAGTCGGCAGCCACGGTAGGCTTCAGCTGCAGTGCCAGTCGTGCCTGTGCCGGGTTGTTGCTGCCCCGTGTGTTATAAAGAAAGCCCACGCTCAGCTCCGCGGTGCCACCGGCGAGCAGTCGCAGATGACAACTGCCCACGGGCATCTGCCACTTGCGCAGCAGCGAGTAGGCAAAGGTGTATCCGCCCCCTATCTCGCCCCCATTGCCCGAGCGGTTGTCGGCAGTGGCGATGCAGCCCTCGTGCAGCAATTGGTGCACGAGGCAGGTGGAGTCCTTCTCGCGGCGCGTGTGCGACAGGAAGCGCAGGTCGGTGCCGCGGTACTTCTCCGGCGAGAGGTAGGTGTCGAGGATGTCGGTGTAGCCTACCCCCAGCATAAGAGCATTCTCCCTCAGGGGGTGCAGTTGTCTCAACTGCACCGACGTATCTGTATTTAAGTAATCTGGTGCAGTTCTTGCTCTGGCAAGCGGCAAAGCCGAGCGGAGACAACTGCACCCCTCTGGGATACTTCCGTGTTGCTTGGTTGGTGCAGTTGGGACAACTGCACCCCCTGAGAGGAAATCTGGTGCAGTTGAGACAACTGCACCCCCTGAGGCAGCACCCCCTGAGGTACACCATAGCATGGCGAGCAATAGACTACAAATCCTCATGCTCGGTGAAAATATTAAGTTGTCCGGTCATTTCGTCAATCACCTGCTGCTGACTCTTGCCAGCATCAGGGTCGAGGTTCACCTCTTCAGCTTCCTCCTCGTCCTCCTCCGCTTCGGGTTCGGGGAAGCGTGTTGGTTCCAGCTCCTTCACCCCCTGCACGTCGAACGTGGTGACACGCTTGCCCTTCGCCTTGAAGCCCTTCACGGCGATAAACTCCTCCGCGTCTATCTCCAACGACGGGCGTTGCGTCTCAGAGCCGTCAGGCGCAGTGGTCGGTGCGAAGTCGACCTCTATGCGTGGGAACGGCGTATCGGTGAGCAGCAGTAGCTTGCTCTTCGAGTTCTCGCCGATGTAGTTCTGCCAGCGTTTCGTCGCCTCCATGCGGAAGCGTTTGAGGTAGAGGTTGTTGGCGTTGTCGGCATCGAACAGGGCTGCTGTCCACACCTTGTCAGGGTCCCACTTCTCGATGAGCTTTATGTTGTCCTCATAGTGGTTGTTGGCGTCGAATGTAGAGATGTAGAAGTTGCCGTCGTCGAGCACCACGAGTATAGAGTCGTCGTCGAAGAATTCGCCCAAGAGTCGTCCGTGCTCGTCGTAGTTGAGTCGGTTTACGTCCGGGTCGTACCACACCTTTCTGCCACCAAGCGTAGAGTGGCCGTGACTCTTCAGTCCGATGCGGTGGATAGGGTTGCGTGTGAGCAGGTTGCCCTTCGAGGCGCGTCCCTTGATGGCGATTTCGGAGAAGTCCTTCTCGATGAAGATGCGCTTCAGGCGTGGGTTCGCCTCCAATGTCACCTTTATCACTTCCGCCTCGCCGTTCGGGTTGGCGGTGAAGTAGAGTATGCGTGAGCCGGCAGTGCCCTGCGTGCAGTCGTACTCGCGACCGGCAGTCATCGTCGGTACGAAGAAACGCTTGATGTATGCCGCGCCAGCCTTGCCGTCGCGGTACACTACATTATATATAGTGCGCTTGTCGTTCTTCTTGAACACCTGCACGTGCAGGATGTTCTTGCCCACGAATATCTTGTCGGCAGCATGCACCATCTTGTACTTACCGTCCTTGAAGAACACGATGATGTCGTCGATGTCCGAGCAGTTGCACACGAACTCGTCCTTCTTCAGACCCGTGCCGATGAATCCCTCGGCGCGGTTGATGTATAGCTTCTGGTTCGCCTCCACCACCTTCGAAGCCTCGATGGTGTCGAAGTTGCGTATCTCGGTGCGGCGCGGATGATCCTTGCCGTACTTCTCGCGCAGAAACTCGAACCAGTGTATCGTCACGTCGGTCATGTGCGCAAGGTCGTACTCTATCTCAGCCAGCTCCGCCTTGATGCGCACTATCAGCTCGTCTGCCTTATCCTTATTATATTTAAGTATGCGCTGCATCTTTATCTCGAGCAGGCGCAGGATGTCGTCGCGTGTTATTTCGCGGTGGAACGAGTACTCGAAGTCCTGCACGCGGAACACCTGGTTCTTGAACGGCTCCAGCTTCGAGTCGATGAAGCTGACCACCTCGTCCTGCGACTTCGCCTGCTCGAACTTCTTCTCCTTGTAGATGCGCTCCTCGATGAAGATACGCTCGAGCGACGAGAAGAACAGCTGCTCCTCCAGCTCCGACTGGCGTATCTGCAACTCGCGGCGCAGCAGACCCATGGTGGAGTCAGTGGAGTGGCGCAGCACGTCGCTCACGGTGAGGAAGCACGGCTTGTTGTCCTCTATCACGCAGCAGTTGGGCGATATGTTTATCTCGCAGTCGGAGAAGGCGTAGAGCGCGTCGATCGTCTTGTCGGACGATACGCCCGGAGCCAAGTGCACCTGTATCTCCACCTCAGCAGCCGTGTTGTCGTCAACCTTCTTCGCCTTTATCTTGCCCTTCTCGATAGCCTTCAGGATGGAGTCGATGAGCGTAGACGTGGTCTTCGAGAACGGTATCTCGCGGATGACGATAGTCTTCTGGTCGAGCTTCTCTATCTTCGCACGCACCTTTACGGTGCCACCACGCTGTCCGTCGTTGTACTTCGCCACGTCGATAGAACCGCCCGTGGGGAAGTCGGGGTAGAGGTGGAACTCCTCGCCACGCAGGTAGGCGATGGCAGCATCGCATATCTCCACGAGGTTATGCGGCAGGATCTTCGAGCTCAGACCCACGGCAATGCCCTCCGCGCCCTGCGCTAACAGGAGCGGGAACTTCGCCGGCAGCGTAATCGGTTCCTTGTTGCGTCCGTCGTAGGAGAGCTGCCAATCGGTGGTCTTAGGGTTGAACACCACGTCGAGCGCGAACTTCGAGAGTCGTGCCTCAATGTATCGCGGTGCAGCCGCACGGTCGCCCGTGAGGATGTTGCCCCAGTTGCCCTGACAGTCGACGAGCAAGTCCTTCTGTCCCATCTGCACAAGAGCGTCGCCGATGGAAGCGTCGCCGTGAGGGTGAAACTGCATGGTGTGTCCCACGATGTTAGCCACCTTGTTGAAACGGCCGTCGTCCATGCGCTTCATCGAGTGGAGTATGCGTCGTTGCACAGGCTTCAAACCGTCCTCGATATGAGGCACGGCACGCTCTAAGATTACGTATGAGGCGTAATCCAGAAACCAGTTTTGGTACATACCACTGAGGTGATGCACTGCTGAAGCGTCGAAACGGTTGACAGGTTTGTAGTCGGAGTGATCGCTTGGCATGATGTCTTTTTTCTCGTCGTCCATGTTTTTTATTTTTTTAGTTGACAAGTGTACGAGTAAACGAGTACACGAGTGGATAAGTTGACAAGTAGACGAGTAAACGAGTGTACAAGGCGTCTATTTTTGTTCAAAAATCTTGTCAACAGGCAAAAGTACAAAAAAAAAAACAATTATTGAGTTATGCTCCCGTCTTTTTGTTGAAAATGCCGTATTTACGAGGGTTTTTGCGTCCTATGACACAACGAAATGGGGGGGGGTAAATGCGCTTCTGCAATAAAACATTAATAGGGGTAAGGTGAAAAATTAAGTCTAAAAAATTAGGTTTAATTGAAAAAATAGTTTAACTTTGCAGCCGTGACATAACTATTTTTTAGTTATAATTGATGAAATAGAGTTGTTATAATGAAAATCAATGCGGTTTTCGACATGCTAAAAGCTTGTCGAGACGGCAATTTTTAAAACCATCAATAAAAACAACGTGACTAAGACAACAAAAAACTGGCTTTACGCTATATTTTTGATAATTGCGGTGCTTTTTCCGCAAATCGGCAAAGCTCAGATATTCGAGAGCAAGACTGGTGTGGATACGCTTACATTTGCTGAGCGTATCTCACTGCGCACCAATGCTGTCGATTGGACTTTGCTGACTCCTAATTTAGGTGTAGAATTCGATGTAAAATCGACCAACTGGAACCGCTGGGCTGTTGGACTTACGTTAAAGACAAAGTGGAATACACCAGCAACATTCAAAAACCGAGTTTTCTATAACATTACGGAGGTGCGTGCCGACTTCCGCAACTATTGGCGTACCCGTCAGATAAATAATAAGGTACCCGCGCATACCGGCTTCATCGACCGTCTCTTCTCATGCCGTCGCCGTGTGGTGAAGCATCCGAAGACTACATATTATAGAGGTGCGTACATGTCGTTCAGCGATTTCTCGATAAAGTTTGGCAGAGAAGGACATCAAGGCAAAGCATTGTCGGCTGGTATTACATACGGTATAATAAAACCTCTCTACGCTTTCCGCACAGGTAACACTCTCGACCTCGACCTCGGCTTCGATGCAGGCTTCGTAGCAGTCAACTCGGAGAAGTTCATATACAATCGTGCCGACAACTGCTACACACGCACCAAGCAAGGTTCGTGGAAGGTTGTTCCGTTCCCGATGCCCACTGCGGCACGTGTAGGATTCGTGTATCGTTTTGGCAGCTATCCAATCACGAAGAAATATCGTTGGCGTTACGATGCCGATGCACAATATCAGTACAGAGTTGACAGTATCGCTAACCAGCGCGTTGTTGATGCTATCAATAAGCATAACAGAGATTCTGTTGAGTCTGTTATCTACAAGGAGTTCTGGCAGGTTTACGACTCTGCGGCTGTTGTCAATAATGCTAAGGCTGACTCGATGCGCATAGTGAACGCTAAGCTGAAAGCAGAGGCTGACCGCAAGCAGGCAGAGGCTGACCGACTGAAGGCTGTTGAGGCTCAGAAGGAGAAGGAACGCCTGAAAGCCGAAAAGAAAAATAAGGGCAAAAAGGCAGAAGAGAAACCTGAGCCAACCGAAGGTGTCGAGGCTACAGAACCGAACGGAACCACCGAGCCTACTGGGGAGCAGACCCCAGTAGAGGGCGAGGCTCATACAGAGGGAGGAACTCCTACTGAAGAGCAACAGACTCCTGCAGAAAGTGAGGCTCCAACAGAAGAGCAGACCCCTGCAGAGGAGCAGACTCCTGCAGAGGAAGTCTCAACATCTCAACCCACAACATCTCAACCTACGACATCTCAACAGGAAACTAATCAGCCTTCTGCTGAACCAGGAAAGGAGGCAAGCGATGAATAGTAAGAAGTTATTATACACACTCCTTCTTGGAGCAACACTCACCTCATGTACTGAGGTAGAGATTTGTGAAAGAAATCACCCACATACGGGCGATGTCAACTTCACATATACATGGAATAAGCCAGAGGACAAGCCGAAGCGAATGGGCGTGCTCTGCTATCGTGTCGTGGGACAGTGGAAAGAAATTGCGGAGGTTAATACTGACGACCTCACACTGCGCCTCATCGGTAAGACGACCATCACACCCGAAAACCGTCCAAGCGAAAACCCGGACGAGGGTGACAACACTGGTGGCGACAACACTGGCGGTGATAACGCAGGCGGTAACAACACAGATGCTACAGTACCAACAGAAACTGAAAATGTAGAGTCTGTAAAGCGTCAAGTTCTCTTGGCTTATGCAGACGAGCCGGCTGAACCGACCGAGCCAACCGAGCCGACTGAACCGACTGAGCCGACTGAACCAACCGAACCGACTGAGCCTGGTACTGGAACGACTCCCCCTCCGTTTACGCCGACTATAAATATTCCGCGCGGCTATTATAAGTTTGCGACATTCCCGCTCGACAACCCAGCCATCGACTACTCGGAGCTTGAGCAGTTCATTGAAAAGGATGCTAACAAATACCCGTTGCAGAACGTAGGCTTGAGCTATAAGGTGTATGACATAAAAGACCCAAAGCTCAACAAACCATTAGCTTGGCAAGACTTCAACCCGTACGCGAAGTACATACAGCCCGATGTGGAGCCACTCTATTACGACTCAACAGTAGTGCAACGAGTACGCGCCGATAGTCAGACAACCTTCGAGTTCAAACCGAAGATACTCTCGCAGAATATAGACATCAACTTCAACATCGTAAAGAATACGGATGAGGTGCAGTTTAAGGTGACGGAGGTATGGGCAGAGATAAGTGGCGTGCCTACTTATATAAAGATGAACACAGGCTATCTCGACATAACGAAGACAAGTAAGATGTTGTTTAAGACCGACATCAAGCCGAACAACCCAGACGACAATGGCAACGACACCAACGAGAACAAGCGCATGGCTTGCCACGGCAATATTAATGTGACGGGCGTGGTGAATGTGCAGCGTGCTTACGGAGAGACTTTAGAAGATGTGCGCAAGAAGATATACGGCCCTGGTATAATGCAGGTGGTTATATACACCGAAGTGTACAACCCAAAAACAGGACAAACCTTCCCTCAGAAGTGGCAAGGCATCATAAACCTCTACAACACTCTGAACAAAGCAAAACTGATGACTACGACATCTGATAACAAGTACGTGTACCGCAATGGCGAACATGGAGCAATAAACATCAGTGCCGAAATACTTCTTGATGGAAAAACGGTCGGTAATATAGACAAGGGTGGTGACGCTCTCGACCGTTGGATACAGACGGATTCCGATATAAATATCGACATTTAAAAAATAACCTATAAGATGAAACGAACGAAACATATTGTTAACATCTTGACAGCTGCAGTAACACTGCTGCTCACAGCGTCGTGCAATGTCTCTTATCCAGACTTGGACCTGCCGCACGAAGAACCGCCAACAAACGATGAGGATGTCAACATCGACAAGACATCGATTTTGTTATATACCAGTAATCCGGCATACTTCTCGGTAGTGTCCGACACACGTGGCTCTGTGGGCACACGTGGTACGGGTGCGTTCGAACCAATGGAGACCGTGGCATACAACCGCGACAAGTACTTGAATGCTAAATTCCACATCTTCGCATTCCGTGCTTACAACGATGCCGATCCAAACGGCGGACAGGGAGTGCTTACGGAAGAACCCTCTATGTCGAGATACCGCTATGCTCAAGATGCGAGCGGGGGCAACATGGACGAGTACAACACATCGTGTCTGCTCGACGGACCAGATTACAAATTGGGTATGCCGTTCAAGTTCGAACCCGACCAGTTTATCGGCACAATGAATGTGCTCACCAAAGACTATCCTGAAGACATCTATTACAGCTATCGTTATCAGGATGTGGGCTACAACTTCTTCGGTTATTTCGTAGACGATCTTGATTTGAGTAACTATACGCGCGAAAAGGATAAGATATCTTATGACATAGAAATCGACGGCTATCAGGATGTGCTCGTGGGCGCAGCCAAGACTCCGCTTACGGAAGCCGACTTCGCCGAAGGTGGTATCTACGAAAAGGCTGCCAGACTGACCGAAGAGGAGAAGCAAAAGATACTAAACATACCTGGTAACTATAGTACGTTTGCGGCACACCGAAACGTGCACCCAGTCGTAAACATGAAGCATCAGCTCACGATGCTGAAGTTCTTTGCTTATCCGGGTGCTTCGTCGGCTAAGGACGTAGTGATAAAGGATATTTCGGTGATGACGCTGACAAAGGGCACACTCACCGTAGCAAGCCGTAACATTGACGACTGTAAACTCGTGTTCAAACCCGAGAATGGGGTTGATGTGCTGCAAAAGGCGGTGAAACTGGGCGAGTACCAAAAGGAAACCGATGAATCCGGAGAGACGCACAATGTCTATGGCAAGATTATACCTAAGCTGAGAGATGAAGGCTATCAGGTAGAATGGAAGGACGAGTGGGCGGACAACGAGAGCCAAGTGGTGCCAGGCGTTACACACGTGCCTACTACAAAGGAGAAGATGGACGAGGCATCCGTTGAGCTCGGTGCCGGCTTGCTCGTAGCTCCGCAGGAGTCGTACGTAGTGACGCTCACATACGAATTCCCCGACGGACCTCGTGGTCAGATGAAGGAGCACAAGACCGTATACAAAATCACGCCCGCAAAGAAAGAGGGCGAGCAAGCAAGCTTCGAGAAAGGCCTATTATATAATATAAAGATAGGTGTCTACGGCTTGGAGAAGATCCAGATCAGCGGAAACGTTAAGGGATGGGTCGAGGGTGGAAATATCGATATCGACCAGGACAAAGACCCTAACAACCCTGACATCAATGGATATTAAAATAGGAATAAGACAATCTTTTAAAAATAACTTTTTATTAATTTAAATTTTTCACGACTATGAAGAAAATGTTTTTCTTTGCATTGGCTGCAGCTGGTATGCTGACAGCATGCTCAAATGAGGACACTCTCGGTGGAAATGGCGAGCAGAACGTATCTGAACAGCAGATCCGTCTCGGCGTTGCTTCGTCTAAGGTTCAGACCCGTGGTACAGGTACCGTAGGTGGCATGACTGACGACGACAACAAATGGGCAGGCCAGACTCTCTGGGTGTACATGCTCCAGAAGGGTAGCATGGATCTTGCTTTGTACAAGGCTCCGGCTGCTGGTGGTGTAGCAACTCCTGATGTTGAGGTATTCAACAACAAGGAGTTTAAGGCTCCTACTACAGCTGACAACACAAAATCTGGTTTGGCTACTACAGCTGACGGCACTATCGCTTACTACCCAGTTAGCGGCAACTACGACTTCTGGGGATATCGCGTTGACGATGCTGCAGTAGGAGGTACACCTACTGTAAAGATTGTTGATGACAATGGTGATGAGGTTACTGCGGATCATATGGATCAGGCTACAAAGCGTGTTGTTGATATCAAGATTGATGGTTCGCAGGACATCATGGCAGGCAAGGCAGCTCCTTCTGCTGATGAGGTTACTAAGCTTGGTGGCTATGCTGACAACTTCTACTCTGCTTATGCAGCACGTAAGGGCGTTCAGCCGAACATCACATTCGAACACCTCCTCACACGTTTCACATTCGAGGTACGTGCAGGATCTAAGGCAACAGCGGGTCTTCCAGCAGGTGGCAATACAGACGCTGTTAAGGTAACAGGTGTTTCTGTAGGCTCAAAGACAACTGGTACTCTTACAGTAGCTTACACAGGCGCGACTAAGAAAGCTGCAGAGCTTCTTACTTTCACTGGCGATGCTTCTCCTCTCATTTTGAAGCAGCGTGATGAAGCTGTAGCAGATAACAATGCACCACTCGTTGCTCTTAAGCCTGTTACTTTGACATGGACAGATGATGCTGCAACAATAGGTGATGTTCTTAAGGTAGGCGAGGCTCTCCTCGTTGCTCCTGGTGAGACAGAGTATCCTCTTACAATCGCTCTTTCTCAGGATGTTCTTCAGAAGGTTGGTGAGAATAAGGTTACTATGCCTCTCGAGCAGAAGGCTACTATCAAGATGGACGGTACAAAGACATTTGAGCCGGGTAAGTCTTACAAGGTTACTATCACTGTTTACGGTCTTGAGGACATCAGAGTTACAGCTACTCTCGTACCTTGGGCTGACGGTGGTTCAATCGATATCGACGACGACCGCGATCCGAACAACGGCAAGTACACTGAGCCTACTGTAACTCCAGAGCCAATAGAGCCTTAATCAGAGCATCTGATAAGAATCTCTATTTGAGTATGCAACCGCATAAGGGTGCATATACAAAGCGTAGGGGCTTGCCCCTGCAGAAATGGATTGGAGATATATAGACTCTCTTCCTCGCTGCAAAAGGTGAGGAAGAGACGAGTGTTTCAACAATCCTAATGAATAAACGTTTTTTTAGAAAAACAATAAATTCAACAAACAAATGAATAAGCATATATTCTTAATGGGAATGGCTGCTGCCATGTTTATGACCAGCTGCACAAACGAGGACGACCTCGCTGGCGGTAACAACAATCAGCGACTGAACTCTGATGTGCCTATCGTGCTTTCTGCTGGTCAGCAGGCAAACAAGACCCGCGCATCGCTCGGCAATGTTGTTGATGGCAAATATGACGGCACATTCGATACACCTGCCGACAAGAATCTCGGCTTCTTCTGTCTTGCTACTGGCAAGATTGCAGCTAAGCAGGACATCAATTGGCAGGAAGGCTTCGACAACCCTAACATCCTTTGGTTGAAGAATATTCAGGCTAAGGCTGTGACTTCTTTCGATGACGACTTGGGTAAGAAGGTCACAGATCTTCAGCTGTTCGATGAGAATGGTGGCACAACACCTACTAATCACTATTACCCGATGGGTAGCCAGTATAGCTATACATTCTATGGCTATTATCCTTACTCTGCGAACGTGGATCATCAAGGCAATAAGTACAGCGTGAATATAACAGGTCTGGACGGCACAACCGATCTTATCTGGGGTAAGTCGTTCGTAAAACCAGATGATCCTGACAAGGCGGACGCTTACAGCGCAAAGTATCTGCGCGACAAGAAGAATCACGTACAGGCTAACGGTGGAATGTGGAATGAGAAGGCACACAAGGAGAGCCGTCCGAAGCTCACCTTCGTGCACAAGCTCATGAAGTTCAACATCATCCTCAAAAAGGGTAGCGGCGAAACTACTCGTATTGAAAAGTTGGGTATCAAGTCGGCTAAGCTCCTCAATGTGGCTGACGCAGGTACACTTACTATTGCTGACCTCGACAATCGTCTCGATGCTTTGACTGACGATGTTAAGGGTAAGGAAGGTGAGTTTGTTGTCGACTGGGCTACTGCTGCGAACCACAACACTGAGGCTAATGCCTTTGATTTGCATGACAAGAACGGCAATGTTATCGGTAACCCAACTAACGGTCCGTACCTCGGCGAAAACACAGATGTTACTGTTGGTGACGGCTTCCTTATCCCAGTACCGACAAAGATCGGCACTAACGAAGACGGCTCTACAAAATATGAAGACAATGGCTACCTTGGTACAGACGCTGCAGCATTGGCGAACAAGGGTATCTTCCGCTTGCGTGTAGAGTACTACCTCTCTGACGCACCCGAAAAGGTGTACAAGGCAGCACAGTACGAGATTACTCCAACATTCAAGAAGACTGTTGGTGGTGCTGCTGTTGTTGAGGATTGGCAGGCTGGTTACGAGTATGACATCGTAATCTCAGTTTCTGACCCAGAGCAGATTCAGACATACGGCGAACTCACTCCGTGGGAGAAGCGCGTAATCGAACTCGAATAAGCATTATAATTATAGAGCGGGTGTGGCGTTAAGCCATACCCACTCTTAATGATTTCTCAGACAAAAAACACTCCAACACCCAACAAACACCCTAAAACATACAACCGGTGTAGCCCACGATAGGGCAGCACCCACTAAAGTAGAAATATCAAAGCCCCACAATATATAAAGCAACACGCAGGTGCAGCGCGATGCCGCACCTTTAAACATAACATAGTAAAAATGAAGAAATTACTCTTGACATTCTTGATGCTCTCGGCAGTGTTCTCCGCTCGGGCGCAGAAGCTCGCCGTCAACACCGATGTGCTTATGGATGCGTGCATGATACCAAGCGTCGGTTTGGAGATGACGGTCGGCAACTGGTCGACCCTCGGACTCAATGTGCTCGGATGTAATAAGCCGTATGGCAAGAACATAAAGTTGTTGGCAGCACAGCCCGAATACAGATACTACTTCTCAGGACGTCCGATGCATAGCTTATTCGTTGGCGTTGGAGGCGTAGGCGCAATTTACGATGCTTCTATAAAAGGAAAAGTGTACAAAGGAATAGCTTACGGTGGTGGCATCACATTTGGTTACGTAATGAATGTCACGAAGCGACTCTTTATCGACTTCCACGCCGGAGTGGCTGCTGTAGGCTACAATCGTAAGGAATACTTCGCAGGAGATAACTACGGCGACTATGTGGTAGGCGGACTCAACAGACCGAACGCATCAGGATATTACCTAATGCCACAACGCATAGGCATCTCAGTGGCTTACATCCTCAAATAATATAATAACACACAATAACAATGAAACGAAACTTTTTACGACATATATGCTTCGCGCTGATAGCTATACTGCTTGTCACCTTCACCGCTACGGCTGCCGTTCTGCAGCAGGACGACGGAGGTTCGCGTAAGGTGAAGATCAAGGTGTACTTGAAGATGGGTAAGAAGGGCGAGCCAAAGCCTGCAAAGACGGTGCAGTATTGTACATCATTCCGCTCTATCAACAAGGCTCTTGATGCAGCCAATCGTATCAACGTGGCTAACACGAAGGTGTTCAGTGGCGATTCGAAAGCATTGGAGAAAGAACTACGTTCGCTCGGCATAGCATTCAAGCTCTCTAAGTCGAATGGTGAGATTGAGGAGTTCCTCATGAGCGGTCAGGGCGTTGTAGTCTTCGACGAGGAGTACGGTGCAAGGGCTGTAGAGATAAAGTCGGGACAGGACAAGTTCACGGTGACGCTTGAGAGTAGCGACCAAATTCTTGATGAGACCGTTGTCGACGGTAAGTATCGCAACACCAACCCTACGATGAAGCCCGTGCCTGGTATGGACACCGGCGATAGAGTGACGTTCAATGTCAACTTCACCATCCCAGAGGGTTACACCACAGAGAAGTCGCGCATCATCTGCCAACCGATGGCTGTCGACTGTCAGACCGAAGACACTATAGCCTATCTGCAGCCCATAATACTTGAGGGCGCAGAGTATCATAAGAAGCAGGATAAGCGTATGGGCTTCAACTATATGAAGAACGATTCGGTGGCTCGTGGCTATGACCCATCGTACGTCTTGGAGCGCGATAAGGAGGTGGCTTATAGTACCAATGTCACCTTTAAGAAGCCCGATAAGGAGAAGACATACCGAGGAAGCTATCGCGTTGTGCTCGAGGATTATCATCATCGCACATGGGATAGCGGAGAGATGACAACTGGCTCGTGCCTTGCGTTCAAGCCATTGAAGTTTCTCGACTTCTCAGTGACGGCTGCCGATATGCCACTCACAAGCGAGTTTCAGGAGGCAGCAGAGGAGAATATGGCTAACGTGACCCGCGACTTGCGACTGAAGTTCGTCGTTGGTAAGGACGTGTTGCTCAACGACTCGATGAACATAGTAGAGCAACAAGCCATTGTGAAGGAGCTGAAGTCGTATGGCGATTTGCTTTGGGACGTACAGGTACAGGGCGGTGCTTCGCCTGAGGGTAGTGTGGAGCTCAACACCCGACTTGCTACACAGCGTGCGGCTGTGGCTCGCAATATTCTGAAGCGCCACTTGAGCTCGGATATACGTGTGTCGACACTCGAACCACGCGTGTTTACATGGGACGACGTGCTTGAGCAAGTTGGCAAGAATGGCAATCAGGAGGTGTACGACGCAGTGAAGAACACCATCGAGACATACAAACCGAACGAAGTGTTCGGAATGTTGAAGCTACAGCCGTTCTTCGAGAGCGATATCGTACCTATTCTTGAAAACCTGCGTATCATGGTTGTGAAATATCGTTACGAGATAAAACATATTATGAACGCAGAAGAGGCAGTGGAGAACTACTTCGCACACAAGCGCGAATATATCTCGGGCGAGAAGAAAATGTCGAACGGTGACTACTTCAACCTCTTGGCTACAGTCACCGATAGCTTAGAGCTCGACACCATCACAACACTTGCTTACAAGCACATCATTGCGCAGTCTGACTACACACGTCTGAAGCTTGCCCCATACGTGGCTAACCAAATGGCACTGATGGCAAGTCGCAGAGGTATGCCCGATGTGAACATCCTGAAGCCGTTTATCGACTTCCGTAAGGGTGTGAACCAAATGGATATGAGCGACCGCTATAACCCCGTGAAGATAAACCGCGAGCAGATTGTGCTCAACCAAGCCGTGATGTACTTCCAGGAGGCAAAGCTCGACACCGCGATGTTCTTCATTGAGATGTTGGAGAAAAAGAATGTGCAGCTGCAGGCTACAAAGCGCCTACGTATGCTCATCACATTCCAGCAAGGCTACCCGTTCTATATACAGGGCTTGATAACCGACCCAGAGCAGGTGGCAAAGATAAAGGAAGCAGAGCGCTACGTGTTCAGTACGGGCGACGACAACCGTGCTATCATCTACACCGAACTGCACGGATATCTTAACAAATCGCGCAAAGAATGCGAGGCTCTTATCGACCGTATGCCCGACGATAACCCAAAGAAGTGGTATCTGAAAGGCATTATATGGGCTGACGAGTGGGGACGTGAACCGCAGATAGATGACTACTCGGCAGCAGACAGCGGTTTTAGAGAACTCACAGAAGAAGAGGAGAACGAACTGCTGCGCACCGACCCCGAGAAGGCTGAAGAGTACTACAAGCAGCTTGACGAGTATAAAAAGAAGAACACCGAACCGCAGCTTGACGTAAGCAAGGTGCCGTTCTACCTCGCCTACTTCCAGCATAGCTTCGATCTGGAGCCTAAGTTCATACGCCTGTATCGCAACGAAGGCAATGTGAACGACGACATCCGTAAGAAGTCGAAGTATATGCGAAAAGATATTCCGGCTTATCGAAAGAAGTTCGAGATACTCAAAGCCTACACCGACCGTAAGAAGGCTGAGGAAAGCGGAGCTGTAAGTGAGACAAAGGAAGAAGTGCAGTCGGCAGATAACAAGGATAACACCGCTGACGATAACAAATAAGACCAAGAACAATGAGCATTAACATCATACGCCTTTACGCAACAGCGATTTGTTTGATAGGTGGCTTGAGCTGTAGTGTAGCAAGAACGACAACGTTCAGTGTCGCTCCACGTGCTATCACACAGGTGCCCGACTCACTATGGGACGAGTCGGGTGAGGAAGACACCATTGGCAAAACTCGCCACAACTACGCTACGGAGTTCAATGCCCTCAAGTACGTGCTTGAGGACCGCTATCGTGGCTATGACGACACCTTCAGAAAGAAGTGGTACGACCACCTCTTCTTAGGCTTCGGCGGAGGATTGCATAAAGACTTAGAATATGCAGGCTATAACCTCTCGCCAATCACGATGGCGCACGTGAGTGTGGGTAAGCAGTTCAACCCTTACCATACAGTGCGCCTTACAGCCGGATTGGGATATGGCTACTATGAGGGTAACAAGAAGAACTATAAACAGTGGCAAGGTTCTGTCGACTGGATATATAGTCTGTCGACGTTGATGGACGGCTATTGTCCGTCTCGACTGCTCGATGTGTCAACAGTGTTTGGCTTTGGCGTGCGCCACAACACAACAAACATAGTTGACAACCATCGCACACGATACGAAATACGTGGAGGTGTGCAGGGAAAGATATTCACCGGTCCGCAAGGATACCTCACTATAGAGCCGTATGTAGGTGTCAAGTCAAGACACCTGCATAATAAGTTCGGAGGCTTCTATGGTGTAAACATCGGTATGGTGTACTATCTGCACAACAACCTCTCTATCGAGGATCGTATGCGCTATATGAAGAACCGCCCTGAATATGTGGACAGCACAATGCAGTGGTATCCGCAGAAATGGCGTACACCATGGTTTGCCGAGCTCTCAGGAGGCATGGCATGGTGCGTGGGAGGTGAAAATGTGAGCCCAAAGATTGGACACTCTACGAAGATGTCTGTAGGTAGATGGTTCTCGCCGTCGGTAGGTGTGCGCCTTAGCTTAGGACTCACCTCCGCCACATGGGACAAAACCCATGAGGCAATGGGCGAACAGGACGAGGATAGACGCGCTATGCTAAGCATACCAGTGCAAGACGATGCTGTTGTCGACCTGCATGATATGACCGCTGATGCAACCGCAGAGGCTCTTATCAATCCGTTAGGATTTATGAAGAACTACTCTTTCGACCAACCATTCAACGTGGCGTTAGCATTCGGTGGCGGTCTTAGTTGGATTATGCGAGAGCAGAAGACCCATCTGCGCACCATTAGTACGTTCTACACGGCAGGCTTACACCTCTCGTATAACCTCAGCAACGACTTGCAGGTGTTCCTCGAACCGAGCTTCACCAACTATAACTACCGAATACCGTATCGCAACATAGACGCAGTGAAGCGTTTCAACGCCCAAAGAGTAGTGGTTCGTCTTGGTTTCACAGCCTATACACGTGCTACAAACTATCGTATGAGAAAGCAAGATGACTATGAGGCACCACGCATTCCGCTTAGCTTCGGTTTGGGCGCAGGTACGATGCTGTTCAACACCAAGAAGACATACGAGGGCGCAGCGTTCAACTACAATGCACAGGCCTTCGTTGAAGGACATTTCGGTAAGGTGCATGGCGTACGTGCTTCGTTCGAATACTTGTCTATCAATAGCGTTGCGCCGGACAACTATACTGGCACAACCGAGTATGGTACAGAATACACCACTACCGGACTCTTCAAGAACAACTACAAGCGAGGCTTCGTGGCACTCAACTATTTGCTGAATGTCACCAACCTCTGCTCTGGCTACCAAAGCAATCGTATGTTTGAAGCAGAGTTGTTCGCAGGTCCGGCGTTGTTGCTGTCGTTAGGCAATAGCACAGAACCTGATGGTTCGATAAAGGTGAACAGTTCGCACACCATGTCGTACTCACCAAGAAAGTACAACACCAGCCCGCTTATGGGTGCCAATGGAGGTATCAAGATAAAGATGAACGTGGCTAAGCACATCGCTGTGACGCTCACACCGCAGCTCTACGTAGTGCGTTATGACCCGAATATGCTTGGCGTTAATATGATGAAGCTGCGCACGTTCCAGACACTCAACCTCGGTGTGCAGTACACACTATAATCGGTGTGCAGTACGTATTATAAGTAAATAATAGGGCGGAGGAACCAACACCTTCGCCACTCTTAAAGCTATACAAAATATGAACATGAGAAAAATCGCTATAGGCTTGCTCGCTTTCGCACTTGTTGCGCCTTCGATTGCTTCTGTCTCGCTGAAGGACAAGAAGGAGAAGAAACCGAAGACCGAAAAGAAAGCAAAGGTCGACAACAAGACAAAGGCTAACAAAGCGTCAAGTTCTAATTCGCCACGCAAGGTGCAGACCATCAACGATGTAGAAGCCGCAATTTTGGGTATAGAGAAGATTGTGTCGCATACACTCGTTGAGGTGGAACCTATTGTGCAGCAGATTTGCGAGTCGCAACAGACCAAGAAGAGCGTGTGCCCACGTATCTACGTAGGCGCAGCCAATGCCTTTTGGCTCAAATCGGGTGTCAGCGATACCACATACGCTTTGAAATACATCGACAAAGCTATAGAACTCGACCCCCATTATAGTCCTGCCTATATGCTCAAAGGCGACATCTACAAGTGGGCTGATGACACTACTGTAGCTGTAAACTACTATAAGAAGGCGATAGAGATGGCTCCCAACGACTTCAGAACGTATCGTAAGTATGCAGCGTTTGTAGAGGCGGGTTTGGACAAGGTGACAGAGCGTGCGTTTGCGGGCGATACAGAGGCTCAAGAAGAAGTACGTAAACGTAGAGCAAAGCTGGAAAATATATACGCAATGGCTAAGGAAGCCAATCCTACATTCCCATATAATCGTGATTGTGCACGTTTGTATGCTGCATACGGTCTTACTACAAATGAGATTCAAAAGGGCATTCAGTTGTATGATGAAGCTCAAAAGGACTCTTTAGAGGCTGACGACTATACATCACAGGCCCGAATGGTATATACCTTTGTGGACAATGCCGATGGTAACACAAAGTTGCAGCTCTATACGCGCATTATGAATATTTGCGATAGTGGTTTGGTTAGATATCCTGCATACTATTATATTCTCTCCACTGGTGCGGATTGGGCGAACAGAGCGTATGATCTTGTAAAGAAGCAGCAAGGTGATGCTCTTTATGAGTATAAGAAGTTGTTCGCTTCAAGGGCATTGGAGTATAGTGAAACTTTGATCGCAAGCAAAGACACAGCTATTACCGATTTGAATTACTTGAATTATGGTAAGGCACTTATTAATAACAATAAGTTAAATCAGGGAATAGATGTGTTGAAGGAATTGCTAAAGAGCCCGACAATTAAAGATGATCAGGTAGCTTCTGCAATGGGTGTTATCAGTAACACCTATAAGGATATGGGCGAATACGATAAGGCAGAAACGGCTTATCAAGAGTATATCAATACTGTTGAAAGCAATGGTAAGCTGAACTATTTCCATCTGCAGAACTATGCTGCGATGTATAAGGATAAGGCGGAAGAGTGTGTCGGAATGGAGCAGGTGGCAGCTTATAAGAAAGCCTTTGATATATATGGACAGGCAGCAGAGCGATTCCCTGATTATGCAGACTATGGCTATATCAATCAGCTTCAGTTGAGTCCGTTAATCGACCCTGATCAAGAGGCAGGCGTTGGATTGCAACCTGCTTTGCAGCTGTATAATAGCGTTTCTGCAAATGCTTCTTGGCAGTTGATGGCAACTCGTTATTTGGTTGGCTACTATTTCAATGTGAAGAAGAGCAAGGAGTTGGCTCGTAAATACTTTATGCGTTGGCACGAGCTCGACCCAGACAACGAGACTGTCAAGCGAAACATCGCAATCTTGTATAAGGTTAAACTATAAGATGAAGATATAACTTCACATCAGATATCCAGGCTATGGCAGCAATGTCATAGCCTTTTTTGTTCATTCGGAAAACCCTTTTTTATATAGAAGCAATATATCATAGTAAAGTATCAGTACGCGAAAAAATCTACCATATCTCCCAGTATTGCCGTAACTTACACATTACGAGCATGTTAAAGACTGGCAGATGTACTTCTGAGAGCTATATCTGCCAGCCTATCTACCAGGCATCTACCATTCTATCCGTTGTCTAATCTGCCACGCCGTTCTCATTAGTCTGCTACCACAACATCATTACCCTGCTGTGGCAACATTGTTGTCCTGCTGCGGCAACATTGTTGTCCTGCTGCGGCAACATTGTTGTTCTGCTGCGGCAACATTGTTGTTCTGCTGCGGCAATATGTGAAAGGCATGAAGCAATATAAGGGAGTTGAATTGTTTACTGGACAGCAATAAAAAAATCCTGATTTCCAAACGAAATCAGGATTTTCATTTTATGAAGAAGCGCAAAGGCTATTTGAAACAATATTCTTGTTCAAAAAAGTGTTCCATTCTTTAAAACGGTTAGCGAACGAAGAGGAGCTCGCGATATTTCGGGAGTGTCCAAAGTTCATCGGCAACGATGAGTTCGAGCTTATCGATGTGATAGCGTATCTCCTCCATCTTCGGAGCTACGGTGTCGTGGTAGGCGATTGCCTTAAGATGCTCGTCTTCAATGCGGTTGGCAACGCGGCGAGCCTCAACGAGCTCTTCTACACCGTTCTCAATAATTTGTGTGCGCTCGGCTATCTCCTCGATGATTTTCTTGTTGCGCGAGGTGAGTTTCTCGGCTTTCTCGTGTGGGAAGATGTCGAACATGCTCTGCACGTTCTTAGCCAGACGGCTCTGATAGTGGGTGCAGACGGGGATGATGTGGTTCATAGAAAGGTCGCCGAAGACGCGTGCCTCAATCTGTATCTTCTTGGTGTAGGTCTCCCATTTCACCTCGTTGCGTGCCTCGAGCTCTTTGCGTGTCATTACGTTCTGACCCTCGAACATGCGTATTGTCGACTCGTCGAGATAGCGTTCGAAGACCTTCGGACATGATGTTTCACAATCCAAGCCGCGGCGCTTAGCCTCCTCTACCCACTCCTCAGAGTAGCCATTGCCTTCAAAATGGATTGGTGCGCAGGTCTTTACGTCCTCGCGAACCACCTCAAGAATAGCACTTATCTTATCCTCACCCTTCTCAATAAGCGCGTCGACACGCTGCTTAAACGAATGGAGAGCCTCAGCCACGGCGGTGTTGAGCACAATCATTGCCGAAGCGCAGTTTGCCTCTGAGCCCACGGCGCGGAACTCGAAGCGGTTTCCGGTGAAGGCGAATGGTGATGTGCGGTTGCGGTCGGTGTTATCGATGAGCAGTTCTGGAATCTCTGGGATGTCGAGTTTCAAGCCCAACTTGCCTGCAACGTCGAAGAGTTCGTCCTTATCGGAAGTTGCTATATGGTCGAGAATTTCTGTAAGCTGTCGTCCGAGGAACGACGACACGATAGCTGGAGGGGCCTCGTTTCCACCGAGTCGGTGGGCGTTCGTGGCACTCATGATGGAAGCCTTGAGCAGTCCGTTGTGCTTATATACAGCCATGAGTGTCTCTACGATGAATACGATGAAGCGGAGGTTATCCTCCGGTGTCTTGCCTGGTCCGTGGAGCAGCACGCCGGTGTCGGTAGCGAGACTCCAGTTCTCGTGCTTGCCCGAACCGTTGATGCCTGCGAACGGTTTCTCGTGGAGTAACACGCGGAAGCCATGACGGCGTGCCACCTTCTTCATGAGCGACATGAGGAGCATGTTATGGTCGATGGCGATGTTGGTCTCCTCGAAGATTGGCGCCAACTCGAACTGGTTGGGTGCCACCTCGTTGTGACGGGTCTTGCAAGGGATGCCAAGTTCCAGTGCCTGAATCTCAAGATCCTTCATGAACGCCTGCACGCGCTCGGGGATAGCACCGAAGTAGTGGTCGTCCATCTGCTGGTTCTTTGCAGAGTCGTGGCCCATGAGTGTGCGGCCGGTGAGCATAAGGTCGGGACGTGCCGAGTAGAGTCCCTCGTCGACGAGGAAGTACTCCTGCTCCCAACCGAGGTTGGAGATGACCTTCTTAACCTCCGGATAGAAGTAGTGACAGACAGCCGTTGCCGCCTCGTTCACAGCGTGAAGCGAGCGCAGGAGCGGTGCTTTATAGTCGAGTGCTTCGCCCGTGTATGAGATAAAGATGGTAGGAATACAGAGCGTGTCGTCGATGATGAACACCGGCGATGTTGGGTCCCAAGCCGAGTAGCCGCGTGCCTCGAAGGTGTTGCGGATGCCTCCGTTAGGGAACGAGCTGGCATCAGGCTCTTGCTGCACGAGCAGTTTGCCCGAGAACTCCTCGATCATTCCGCCCTTGCCGTCGTGCTCGATGAAGGCATCGTGCTTCTCGGCTGTGCCCTCGGTGAGCGGCTGAAACCAGTGTGTGTAGTGTGTGACGCCATTCTCGTCAGCCCATTGTTTCATGCCTTTAGCCACGGCATCAGCCATGGAACGGTCGAGACGTGCTCCGTTGTCGATAACGTCGATGAGTTTTTCGTACACTTCGCGTGGCAGATACTTGTACATCTTCGCACGGTTGAACACGTTCTTGCCGAAGAACTCCGACGGACGTTCTACGGGTGTGATCACTTCAACTGCTTTCTTATTGAAAGCATCGGCTACAACCTCAAATCGTAAATTTGCCATTGTCTGTTGGGTATTTAGTCGTTATATTGTTTTTATTCTTATCTTGTTATGTAAATTTAGTGAGTGGAACGTATCCACTCCCCTATCCTGCGCATCGCCTCCTCACAATCTTCACGCTTTCCGAAGGCTGTGAGACGCACATAGCCCTCACCACTCGGTCCGAAGCCCACGCCTGGCGTGCAGACCACACCCACAGCATAGAGCATCTGCTCGAAGAAGCGCCACGAGTCGATGCCGTGCGGTGTCTTCACCCATAGATATGGAGCATTTCTTCCGCCGAACACCTCGAAGCCCATCTGCGTGAGCGACTCGCGCAGCAGCTCGGCGTTTTGCATATAATAGGCTATCGTGTCACGCACCTGACGCTTGCCCTCGGGCGTATATATTGCGGCAGCGGCGCGTTGCGATATGTAACTTGTGCCGTTAAACTTGGTCGACTGGCGACGCTCCCACAGATGGTTGAGCGGCACGCGCTGCTTGCCATCGAGCGTGACGGCGGTGAGTTCCTTCGGTATGACGGTATAACCGCAGCGCACACCGGTGAAGCCGGCTGTCTTCGAATAGCTGCGAAACTCAATGGCGCATTGCTTTGCGCCGCGTATCTCGTATATAGAGTGCGGTATGTCGGCATCTTGGATGTATGCCTCGTAGGCTGCATCGTAGAGAATGAGCGTGTCGTTAGCCAGCGCATACTTCACCCATTTCTTCAGTTCGGCTTTCGAGAGCACCGTCCCCGTGGGGTTATTCGGATAGCAGAGGTAAATCATATCAACACGATGGTCGGGTATCTGCGGCACGAAGCCATTCTCAGCCGTGCATGGCAGGTAGTTGACATTGCTCCAACGACCGTTTTCAAGCACTCCGGCGCGTCCGCACATCACGTTCGAGTCGATATACACTGGATATATCGGGTCGGTGACACCGATGGAGTTGTCCCAGCGCACAATCTCGCCGATGTTGCCCGTGTCGCTCTTTGCTCCGTCGTTGACGAACACTTCGCTCGGGTCGAGATGTATGCCACGCGGTGCGAAGTCGTTCTTGATTATCGCCTCGCGCAGGAAGTCATAACCATGCTCTGGCCCGTAGCCGTGGAACGTGTCAGCCGATGCCATCTCGTCTACTGCCTTATGCATTGCATCCACTACGGCGGGGCACAACGGCTGCGTTACGTCGCCGATGCCAAGACTGATGACACGCATCTGCGGATGCGACACTTTGAAGGCATTCACCTTCCGAGCTATGTCTGCGAACAGATAGCTGTCCGAGAGTTTCAAGAAATGTTCGTTAACCAAAGCCATACTCTCTAAGTTTTTATATCATGATTGCTGAATGCAGAACATTGTAGGCTGAACACAGAACCATGCAATCCTGAATTATGATTTAAATCTCTATTTCTCCATCAAAAACGAAAGCCGCCGGTCCTGTCATATAGACATGTCCGTCGGCTTCATTCCATTCGATATGTAAGGTGCCACCATCCATGGCGATGATGCTACGACGCAAGGCTCTACCCGTAACCGCCGCTGCCACAGCTGTTGCACAAGCACCTGTGCCACATGCCATAGTGATACCACTGCCACGTTCCCACACTCGTGTGCGGATGTTGCCATCTGACTTCAGTTCTGCAAACTCAATGTTGCAACGCTCTGGGAACGCCGTAGCATACTCCATGGCAGAGCCGTAGCGAGCCACATCGAGTGTATCGATATCGTCAACAAAGCATACAAAATGGGGGTTGCCCATCGACACGAACGTGCCGTGGAACGTGTGCGAACCGACGGTGAGCACTCCGCCAACCGTCTCGTCATACTGCTCGGGCACACGAAACGAAGGTGCAAGCATATCCACCGTTACGCTCTCCACCTTGGTTTCCGGGGTTTCGTTGCCAACAAGATGTAGCTTCAGAAGCTTCACGCCCGAGAGTGTCTGCAGACGTATCGTTGTCTTGTCGGTGAGCCGGCGCTCGTAGAGATACTTTCCGATGCAACGCGAAGCATTGCCGCACATCTTCGCTTCCGAACCATCAGCGTTAAAGATGCGCATGGAGAAGTCGGCATCAACACCACCATAAGGTTTGCCGATAAGCACAAGTCCGTCGCTACCGATGCCTGTGTGACGGTTGCTCCATGCGATGGCAGCCGCAGAGGGGTTGGGCACGTCGTACTTCTGCGCGTCAACGTAGATGTAGTCGTTGCCTGCTCCATGCATCTTTGTAAATCTTACCGATTTTGTCATTTTGCTTATCCTTTTACCTTAAAGCGGAGCCTTGATAGCCCCATGATTATTACGACTGCAAAATTACAACTATTTACGCAAATACGAATAAATTAGCAAGGCATTTTCGTAATAATTAGCACAAAGTTTCAAATTGAAAGCACTTGTATCAAAAATGCTTTCAATTTGAGAGAAAAAAGCACCGTACAGGCTTTTCCACTTACAATCTATTACAACAGTGCTTTGATTTCTGCCTCTATATCCTTTATCTGCGCATCGCGCTTCACGACGTTGCAGTTGCGGTCGAGCAGGAAGAACGTAGGCACCTGCTGCACGTTGTAGAGGCGGAGTACTTGTTGCGAATCGTCGTCCATACGTGTGCTCACCCATGGCAGTGCGGAGGTCTGTGTCTTCCAGAAGTGCTCGTCTTCGTCGAGGCTCACCTGATAGATTTCAAATCCCTGAGCATGATACTTGTTATACAGTTCGCGCAACATCATGATGCGCTTCATCGACTCGCCAGTAGCAAAGACATGGAAGTCGAGCATCACTACCTTACCTTTGAGCGAGGAGAGACTGCGCTGTGCACCACGATTGTCAGTGAGCGTGAAGTCGAGCATACCAGAAGTGTTCACCTTCGCTGGGTCGATAGATGCCTCAGCCTTGCTGCGCAACATACGCACCTCTTTCATACCCTCAATAGCTATATTGTGGAGGTTCTTACCACGCTCAGCGTTGGGGTAGAACGCATCCCAGCTGGTAGCCACAGCAGCGAACACACGCACATCCTGCTCTGAGGTGCGCGGGTTGAAGATGAGCACGGGCTGACCGCCTGCATATAGCGTCTGAAAGAGGGCAAAGTAGGAAGATGCCTTCATCGGCTGCTTGAAGATATAGCGTGTCTTCACGTCGGTCTTGTATGCCTCCAGCACCTTCTGTACACTATCCGCAACGGCATCAACACCGAGTTGTGGGTTGCGAGCGATGTTGTTGATGCGCTGCTGAAGCTGCATCTGCATTAGTGCGAGTTCCTTGATACGCGAGCAGTCGTCCGATCCGCTCACCTCATAGTCGGAAGCCATTGCGGGATACTTCGCCTTTACGGTGATGGTCTCGGTAGAATCGATCGACACGTTTATGATTTGTCCGGCGATACGCAGGCGATAGAACTCGGGGGCTGTGACAGCCTTGCCATCGAACGAGAATGTGCCGTCGGCGGAGAGTTTCACCGAGTCGACGGTCTGTACACCATTCAGACCCATATTCTCGAAGTAGAGAACGGAGTCGGCAGCATTCTCGATGTTGCCTTCCACGTGGAATTTGCGCTCGTTGCATGATGTGAAGCCGAGCGCAGTAAGTGCTGCAAAAGCAAATGCAGCAACCTTTTTTGTCATAATATTCATCGTTGTATTGCTTGTTTGCTTGTTTTAATATGCAAACTTACGCATTATTTTCGGAAAACAAGCAGAAAGGAGCGGATTAGTAGGCATCGCGGAACAACTTTCTACTTTTGCAGGGGTATTGAGCAAGCGCAGGCGTAATGGTTAAAGAAAAAGAGGCTGCGACAAATGCCGCAGCCTCCTATCCGGTTAGTTTACAACCGGCTTGTTACTTTACAATCTGTTTATAAGTCTTGCCGTCGGCAGCGCGAACGATGTTCAGACCCTTCTGCGGAGCAGAGAGGCGCATACCGCTTGCGTTGAAGAACTGTACGGTCTTGGCGTTGTCTGTAGCCTCAACGCCGTTGATGCCGGTGAAGTTCTTGTCGCCGAATGTGATATAGTAAGCATAGTCGGGATAGCTTGCGCCGTAGCCGCCCATGTCTACGTACATGTCTGCATAGAGTTTATCGCCCTTGCTGTAGGCGTCAGAGAAGGAGATATATAAGTAATAGCCTTCCCATCCGCTCAATGTCATAGGGCATGTTGCCTCGTTGGCTGTATATGTAACCATGCCGTTCGCGTCGGTGGTGCCTTCGGCGTAGAAGCTGACAACATCCTCGCCGGCGATGTCGGTAAGGGTGAACAGATACTTGCCTTCGCCGTCGTCGCGTACAGAGATTGTAGCTTCTTCTCTTTCGTCGGTGTTGCTACCGTTCACAACAGTCATCTTGCCGGTGTACACCTTAGCCTCTGCGAGCGGCTTGCCGAACACCACCTTGATAGGCATAGTGTATGCCTCACCGTCAATCTGCAGATATGCCTTGTCGCCTGAGACAGTACCCTTCAGGCTCACCTTCGTCCACTCCTTGAGCGCCATGCTCGGAGATCCAACGAGAGTAGCCGTAAGGTCGGTTGAGTCGAACACGAGGTCGGCGCCGTTCTTGGTGTACGGCACTTCGCAGAGCGTGAGGTCACCCATGTTGGTGTCACCCATAGAAGCCATGCGCATCTGCTTGAGCACGATAGTTGCGTAGCCGTCGCCGAAGTCGGAGAAGAGGAGCATCTTGTCGGCGTAGTCGCCGTCCATGCTGCTGAACGAAACGAAGAGGTTGTCCTTGATCTCCTTCTCCGAGTAGCCGTCATAGCCTACATAGCAAGCCACTTCGTCCTTGCCGAGGAGGAACTTGTATGTGCCCGACACGTTTGCGCCGAAGACATATCCGCCTACGGTGTCAACGGTGAGCTCAGCACCGTCACTGAGTCCGAGTTCCTTAGCCAATGCACCGGCATTGGAGAGCACAGCCTTGCCGTTCTTGAGTGTGGTGTTGAAATAGCTCTGTGCGTTGTTGCCGCTGCCTTCCATGAGTTCAGCCTCAACATCCTTTATCGTTACGTTGCCGAGCACCTGTCCGTTGAGCGTTACGTTCTTCAGGATGATGTCGTAGGTGGTGAGGCTCGACGGCTTGAAGCCGACGGTTGTGTTGCTGAAGTGTGACACCTGGTTCTTGTAGTAGTACATGGCGTAGGTGTTATAGTCCACTGCGTCTGTAGCCTCGAACGGAGCATCTACCACGCGAGCCTGCTTGTAGGTGGCGTTGGAGCGCGATGTGCCCTCCTTGCTGCCGAAGCGGAGCGCCTTCTCGATGATTATGTTCTTGAGCTGACCGGCGTCGTACACCTGCTTGCCGTTGATGCGCAGACCGTACTGATAAGAGAGGTCTACCGTCACGTCGCCTTCGATGCCGTCGAGCGTCTGTGCGTACTGCCAGATGCCGAAGTCGTCGGTCACAACAGAGATGTATTTGCAGACGAGCTGCTTTGTAGCGGCGGTGTAATAGCAGTGGATATAGCCGCTCGGGTTCTTGCCGCTATACCAGTTGTCGATGTTCCAGCCGAGCGAGAAGACGTTCTCGCCCTCGTTCTTGCAGGTAGAGAGGTCGACAGTGGCTTCAAACTTCTGTGCCATGAAGTCGATATCGAAGTCCCACGCAAATGATGCGTCGTCCTGATGGTAATTGTCTTCGCCGACCACCACTTGGTCAGCTGCCATTACTGTGAGAGTAGAGAACAGTAAGGCGATGAAAGTAAATAATTTTTTCATAATATGTTTTTAGTTATATGGTTATTTAGTCATTCCAGTTTGTGTAGTCTTGTTCAAGCTAATATCGTTTAGAAGCTCTGCAGCCACGCTTTTAGGTCGAGTAGCATCTCGATGTGATAGCGAAAGCTGGTGCGCAAGCCGTAGCCATGTCCGCCACCAGGATACACATGTAGCGACGCCGGAACGTCGTGACGATAAAGCTCAGCGTAGTAGTTGACGCCATTCATCGGTTGCACCACATGATCATCGTCGGAGAGGGCGATGAAAGCGTGCGGTGTGAGGCGTGTCACCTGAAGGTCGGTGCAGTATTTCTGTTCATCCTTCTTGCGTGGACGCTCACCGAGCAGGTTCCTACGCGAGCCTTGATGACAATAGCCATCGAGCATCGTAATCACCGGATAGAAGAGTATCTGGAAGTTGGGCTTAGCCTCGTCCTTAGAGAGTGTGGCTACCGTAGAGGCGAGATGTCCGCCTGCCGAAAATCCCATCACGCCCACGTTGTCCTTATCAATATGCCATGCCTCGGCATTGGCACGCACCAAGCGCAGTGCCTCCTCAGCATCACTAACGGGCACCTTCGGATTGCCTGCAGGCATACGATAGTGAAGCACGATGGCTGCTATGCCTTGGTCGTTGAAGAACGGAGCCCAGTCGGTGCCTTCGTGCCCCATCGACAGACTCTCGTAGCCTCCACCAGGGCAGATGACAACAGCGCGCCCCGTGGCACGCTTCTCCTCCGGAAGGAACACCTTCACGTATGCGGTATCGCCCAAGGCGTTGCTATTTGGGGCTTTCTTCTGCCAAAGTTGCACGTCGAACGCGCGCTGTGCGAGAGCAGGCGCAGCGAGAATAAGGCAAAACACTGAGAGAAGTATGGTCTTGAGCGCAAGCATAGAACCGCGCATCGGGTATGCGAAGTATTTCATTTCTGTTACAAAAGTTGGTTTTTAGAATATTTATTTGCAAAGGTAGCACTTTTTTTGTAATATTGTAGTACATAAAAGTGCTTTTGTAATCATTAATTAATAGTAACAGAAATGCATCCATTAGAGAAGTTCGAGTACTGCCCGCGCTGCGGCAGTCATCATTTTGTAGAGAATGGTGTGAGAAGTAAGAAATGTGAGAATTGCGGATTCGAGTATTTTATGAATCCCAGTGCAGCCAACGTAGCAATCATCAAGAACAGCAAGGGCGAAATACTCGTCACTCTGCGCAAGCAGGAGCCTGCAAAGGGTACACTCGATCTCCCTGGCGGATTTACCGAAATTGGTGAGACATCGGAGGAGGGCGTGAAGCGCGAGGTGATGGAGGAGACCGGACTAAATGTCACTGCCGTGCGCTACCTCTTCTCACTGCCCAACGTCTATCGTTATAGTGGCATCGAACTGCCTACGCTCGACATGTTCTACGAGTGCGACATCGAGGACGAAACGGTGCTCGCCGCCAACGACGATGCTGCAGAGTGTATGTGGATTAAGCCGGAGGACATTCACACCGAGCAGTTTGGACTGCGCTCTGTACGTTGGGGACTGGTAAAGTTTCTTGAACAACAGAAGTAACGTGGGGTTCTCTCTTAGTTGAGAGTTGAAAATTGAGAATTGAGAGTTATGATATGCCTTTGCAATCCCACGGATTTCATTTCTGCCAAGGAATATTCCCACGGAATTCACGGAACACACAGAACTTTCTGCTGAGATATACTCCCACAGATTTCAGATTTTCACGGATGCTGACTTTAGGGGGTGCACTTGTCTCAAGTGCACCAACATAGCAAGAGGTATATCAACATTGCTCGGTTGGTGCACTTGAGACAAGTGCACCCCCTTATAGTTACCAATCCTTATACGGGTGTACGAGCAGTTGTGAGTTGTAATAGCGGCGGTCGCCCGTCACCTCCTCACCGATGAAGCAGGGCTTTGTAAATGGTTCATCCACCGAGGCGAGTTCCACCTCTGCAACCACCAGTCCGGCGTTGTCGCCAAAGAACTCGTCTACCTCGAACGTGTGGCGCGCATCGGGCGACTTCACGAGCCAGCGACACTTGTCTATCACTCCGCCGCGGCAGAGCTCGAAGAGATGCTCCGCCTCATCGTTCGTTATCTCCTTCTCAAACTCGTAGCGCGAGAGTCCGGCACGGTCACTGTGACTCTTGATGGTGAGCCAGGAGCGGTCGTCGCGGGTGCGAACACGAACGGTAGCCGTCTGGCAGGGCATGTATCCCTGTTTGATATGGCTATGAGAAAAGGCAGCCGACTTAAAGTCGCTGCCTTTACGTATGAGGAACTTACGTTCAATTTCTAATCCACTCATATTTTGTGTCTATTATACCTGGGTTAACGACCAAACAATGAACGCTGCGGTAAGCACAACAAGCGTCCAAATGATACCCTTGATAACCTTCTTTGCTTTCTTCTCTTGCTCTGCCGCATACTTAGCGCGGCGCATATTACTTTTCTGGCTCATAGTTATTTTGATTTTTAATTGGTTGTTTTTTATAGAATATCTAGAACTTCTAGAATATCTAGAGTTTCTATAATATCTAGAGTTTTCTAGAATCTCTATAGCATCATCTCTTACTCCTCCTCGCTCACTGGGAACTCCATGAGATACGCCTTGATGAAGCCGTCTATCTTGCCATCCATCACACCATCAACATCAGTGGTTTGGAAGTTGGTGCGGTGGTCCTTCACGCGGCGGTCGTCGAAGACGTAGCTGCGTATCTGGCTGCCCCACTCTATCTTCTTCTTGCCTGCCTCTATTTTAGCTTGCGCCTCAAGACGTTTCTTCATGGCGCGGTCGTAGAGCTGCGACTTGAGGAGGCGCATAGCGTTGTTGCGGTTCTCGAGCTGTTTGCGGCTTTCAGTGTTCTCGATGAGGATTTCTTCTTCCTCACCGGTATCGGGGTCGGTGTATTGGTAGCGCAGGCGTACACCCGTCTCTACCTTGTTCACGTTCTGACCGCCTGCACCGCCTGAGCGGAAGAGGTCCCAACTAACCTTCGACGGATCGACATATACCTCTATGGTGTCGTCGACAAGTGGTGACACGAACACCGAAGCGAACGATGTCATGCGCTTGCCCTGCGCGTTGAACGGCGACACACGCACGAGGCGGTGCACTCCGTTCTCGCTCTTGAGGAAACCGTAGGCGTACTCGCCGCCTTCTATCTCCATCGTAACGCTCTTGATGCCTGCCTCATCGCCCTCTTGAAGGTTGCTGATTGTCACCTTATGTCCGTGAGCCTCAGCCCAGCGCATATACATACGCATGAGCATCTGCGCCCAATCCTGACTCTCCGTGCCACCTGCGCCTGAGTTAATCTTCATCACGCAGTCCATAGGGTCTTCCTTCTGGCGCAGCATGTTCATCAGCTCGAGGTCTTCGATGGCAGCGATTGCCTTCGAGTAGTCGTCGTCTACCTCCTCTTCGGTTACGAGTTCGTCTTTATGGAAGTCGAAGGCGAGCTGCAGCTCATCGGCAAGCTGACGCACGTGAGCATAGCCTTTTATCCAACGCTCCAGCGTCTTCACCTTCTTCATCTGTTCCTCAGCACGCTTCGGGTCTTCCCAAAAGTCGGGAGCCTGCGTGCGGAGCTGTTCTTCTTCGTATTCTACTTTCTTCTGGTCTATATTAAGATAGTGCTTGAGGGCATCGGTGCGCTCAAGCACATCTTTCAGTTGGTCGGAAGTGATCATTATTCTTCGTACATTTTTTCTATTTCCTGCTTGTAGTTCTTGTACACCACAGGGCGGCGTATCTTTAGCGTATTGGTGAGCTCGCCCGACTCCAACGAGAAGTGGTGTGGGATGAGTGTGATGCGCTTCACCTGCTCGTAGTGTGCGAGTTGCTGCTGCAAGGTTTTTATGCGTTCAAGAATCATCTTGTTCACCTTAAGGTTGGCGCAGAGGTCTTCGCGTGAGCTAAATTCGATACCGTGCTCCTTCGCCCACTCCTCCACGAGTCGGAATTCTGGCACGATGAGTGCCGATACGAACTTGCGCTCGTTGGCAACCACTGCCACCTGGTCGATATACTTGTCGACGAGGATGAGCGACTCCACGAGCTGCGGCGCGATATACTTGCCGTTGGAGGTCTTGAAGAGGTCCTTGATGCGGTCGGTGAGGAAGAGTTCGCCGTCCTTTATGTATCCAGCGTCGCCTGTGCGGAAGTAACCATCTTCGGTGAATGCCTCCTTATTGGCTGCGTCGCGGTGATAGTAACCCTTAGTGATGGTCGGACCCTTGAGGAGTACCTCATCGTTGTCGCCTATCTTCACCTCAATGCCTGGGATTGGGTAGCCTACGCCTCCGATTGTGTATGGCTTGTCGCTGCGGTCGCACGACACGGTGGCAAGACTCTCTGTCAAGCCATAGCCCACAATCATGTTGATGCCTACGGAGTGAACGAAACGCTCCACCTCGGGTGCTACGCGTGCGCCTGCTGTTGGGAAGATATTACCGTTCTCCAAGCCGAGCTGCTTGCGAACGAGTCGCAGAATTGTCTTATCTACGAGTTTGTACTCCATAGCAAGCCATGGCGACGGACACTTGCGACGACTCTTGCAGTCGACGTTGTAGCGGCGTCCCACCTCAAGCGCATGGCGAAAGAGCTTCCGCTGGAGTGGACTTGCACTTTCTATCTTCTCCAGCACTGCCTGATACACCTTCTCCCAGAAGCGCGGCACTGCCGACATACACGTTGGATGTGTCTCACGCATCGACTGCTGTATCTCGTGCGGGTCGGTATTAATGATAATGTGTGCTCCGACCGATAAGCTGAGGTATGTGAAGCCACGCTCGAAGATGTGCGTGACTGGCAGGAATTGCATTGTGCGGTCTTTATCGCTGATGCCTACCACAGCGGCATTAGCAGTGAGTGCTGCATCGTACTGACCGTATGTGAGCATGACACCCTTTGAGTCGCCGGTTGTACCGGATGTGTAGAGGATGTTGCAGAGGTCGTCCATCGATGCCTCGTTATACAACTGCTCCACTTCCGACTGGCGCGGCAAGCCTTCGCCGTGCTTCAGGAAGTCGTCGAAGTAGAGCGCAGCGGGGTCGTGTGTAGAGATGCGCACAGAGCGGTCGAAGATGATGATGCGCTCCAGCGTATGGCAGAGTGCGAATATGCGGTGTGCCTTGTCGTACTGCTCCTGCTCGCCGACAAAGATGAAGCGCACCTGCGCATCGTTAATCATATATTGTATCTGCTGCTCAGAGGCTGTGGCATAGAACGGGATAGATACAAGCTTCACGCCATAGGCACCGAAGTCGGTAATGAGGTACTGCAGACAGTTCTGTGAGAACACAGCAATCTTGTCATGCGGCTTCGCACCAAGGTTGAGCAGAGCGTTGCTCGCTTGCTTTACCAACTGTGAGAATCGGTTGTAACTGGTCTTCTTCCAAACAGAAGAGCCAAAGCTTTTACAGGTAAACGCGGGACGTTCGCCGTATTTTTCCGCCAACTTGTGGGCGATTACCGAAAGGTGACATCTTGTTTGCATAAGCATTGTATTTAGCAAGACTGCTGCGTGCAGCCTATATGATTATGCAAAAATACGCTAAAAATAGGAAAGAACAAAAAAAACGATAATATATTTTTTCAAAATGAGACTTAACAATATGGAAATACAGAAGAATGTAGTGGAAGAATAGAAGAACGGGCAAGCAACAAGACTGATTAACAAAAAAGCAAATGCTTAACCAGCGTTTTGCCGGTTAAGCATTTGCTTTATATACAATGTGAACTAAACTGTTTACTTCACAACCTTCTCGCCATTAACGATGTATAATCCCTTACCGAGCTTCGACACATCGTTGCCAAGATAGCGTCCGTCAAGCGAGTAGACACCGTATACAGCAGGTGTAGTGTTACCAGTTGTCACTACACTCTCAATACCAGTCCAACTACTATCGCTATCCAACTCAAGCGACTCTATCTCACGGTCTTCATTGATAACCAAGATATAACTATTATGATCTACCTCATGGCTACGAATTGGCTGCCATGTCGTTTCATCGTCGTCCTTAGCAGCAAGGAACACGCGATATTCGCCAGCAGGGAGTGCTGCTACAGAACCAGTAATGTCATCTATCCAGAATCCCTTACTTGTATCCTGGCCATCCAGTCGCTGTCCTTTCTTTAGGAGATAAGCTTTACCAGTATTGAGGTTGATAGCTCTAAGCTGAATATAACCCGAGAATGGATCGATATCGGTATTAATCAAGTAACCATCCAAGCTTGCGGTGATACTCTTCTCATCATAGGTCATATCCAGTTTTCCACTCATGCAAATGAGCGAGCGTACAGAGCCCTGATAACGTGTATCAGTTGCAGTACGCATCTCTACCATCTGCTGTCCATCGCTGAAACCGTTGAGACCTGCGATATCGAAATATCCATTCTGGTCACCGTTCCATCCCCAGTTGACATGCACATCGCCATCCTCATTGTAACCATCAAGAATGAAACAGTGACCACCAGTAGTATTACTCTGACCACCATAAAGCACTGGACACTTGTCGTTGAGCTCGCGATAAACAATATTCATCCACTCTTCTACATTGAAGAACGAACGATTATAGCACTTTATGTGCTTATTAAAGCCGAAGTACTTGCGTAGCGCACGGCACGACTCATAGATGAAAGCACCCGAACCGCTGATTGTGTACTGCATACTCACGGCATAACCACAGTGCTTCATGATAGTAGCTACAGCATTAGCCTGCTCTTCGGTATAAGAGCCATCCTTGTATTCGTTGAGCATCTTATCCCACTGATATGTAGTATTGCTAAAGTCAGCCTCAAGAGTCTGTGACGGTTCACCTGAACCAGGTGCAAAGTCGTAACGAACATCGCCCTCACCATGCACCGGATACTTGAAATAGTGCAAAATCATAGACATCGCGGTAGACACACATCCCGTAACATAATGCTTCTTTTTGCCCGTCTTCTTGTCGGTGTAGAGCGGAGTCATATTGTTGTATGGAGTATCCTGTCCCCAACGTGTGGTAAGCAATTCGCCTACGCTTGCTGCGTATTCAGGCGACGGTTTGGCTTCTTCCAGTTTACGTCCCTGCTGCTTTGCACGTTCGAGCGAAGCGTTCAGCGTTGTCATATACCAATCGAAGCCAGGGTTATTATTTGTTGTAAACTGTGTCTCAGAGTAGCCAAACACGGGTTTAAACTGATCGTCATTAGCAACAATGGCAAAGCCACCATTTTCGTAGCCAACAACTGTGAGTTGGGTGTTCTTTGCAAGTATGCGCAAAGGCTGAGCCGAGCGCACCTTGTGCATTGCCGAAGGCATCTTCGCAAGCGCAGCAGCGGCTGCCTGACGTATCTGAGTCTCCGAGCGTTCTGCTGCCGAAACTTGCAGTGCGGCTGAAGCAAGAAGAGCAATTGCGATAAATTTCTTTGTCATATCTTTGAATTGATTTTAAAAAACACTAAGCGGATTGACGGAGTCATTAAAACCCCGACAATCCGCCCTATGAGTTTATGTTATGTGTAAATCACAATAACGAGTTTAAGTCTTATTTTCTCTGAAGCTTGAGGTTAACATAGGGAATGGACATGCCCGAAGCAGAGATATAGAGTACATCGTTAGGATTGAATGTTATCTCCTTCGAAACAGCGTTGTTCTCATCAACAGTGAACTTACCCTTAATCTCACCATCAGCCAACTTGTTATTCTTTACTACCTGCCAAGAGAACTCGTAGCCCTGGATTGAGTAAACAGTTTCCGTAGATGTACAGTTGAAATTCAGCTGACCGTTCTTTGTTGCCTCATCATACGAGTAGTTGAAGCTCCATGACAACGGCACTTCACTTCCTGTCAAAGCGAAATTGAACTTAGAAGTATAAGCAAGCACCTGCTTACCGCGAAGTGGTGAATCATCATCAGCAATTACAGACAATGTAACGTCAGCCGTGTAATCCTTCACAACCGGAGTTCCGTCTTCATTCATCAACGGATTGCCATCTTTATCAAACTGCACCTCAGAGTAGTACATCAACCAATCACCAGCAATGAGGTCATAAATTGTACGTTCATCGTTCTCGATTTTCACGTCAAGAGTATTCTTAGCACCCAACTTAGCACCTTCAACGCTGAGTGTGAAGCGCACCTTGCGGTCGCTATTAATAATCTTATCGTCAAGCACCTTCATCTCGAAGTTCATAACCTCACTTGTGACAGTGTCAGTCTTCACAACAAGAGTCTTGGTTGTGATTGAATAGTCGCCCTCAGAGCCATTAACACTCTCCTTAGCTGCTGCTTCGCTACCACCATCAACGCCCTCTGCTTTGATGGTAAGACGGATCATACCATTACGCTTTCCGGTAATCTTAACAGGGAGCTTAATCAATCCCTCGTTCTCCTTTACTGTCATTGTAGTTTTTTCAAACTCCACGGCAGTAGTTGCATCTGTGTTGTAGGTTTCGTCATCACTACAAGCAGTGAAGAGTATGGCTGCAACCATCAGCATGAACAATTTTATATATTTCATATTTGTTCTGTTTTAAAATGTTACGTATTCGTTTTATGAATTAGTAGCCAGGGTTCTGCTTCAACTTCTTATTTACCTCAACTTCGTCCTTCGGGATTGGCCAAAGCATACGATAGTCTGTTGCAGCAATGTTGAGATCGGTTGTGTTAGAACCAGGGTTGCTACAGAGGTCGCGCTGCTGTGGTACGCCACGCTTTACGCCCATGCCGTAACGCTTGAGATCCTTGAAGCGGAAGCCCTCACCTACGAACTCGCGTGCGCGTTCATCCTTTACATCAGAAAGAAGAGTTGCAGCATCTGTATATGTAACAGCCTTGAAGCCTGAGATACGCTTCTTGCGGAAGTCGTTCAGATACTTGGCAGCCTTTGTCAGGTCATGTGTAGGAGCGAGTGCATAAGCTTCAGCTGCGATGAGATACATCTCAGGCAAGCGGAACACCTTCGGCATGTGAGAGAATTCTGCCGACTCGTCCTTACTTGTCATGAGCCAAAGGATACCCTCCTTGTTAAACTTATTGAGACACTGTACACGACCAGCAGCACCAGTAGATGTAACCACGCTAACCTCTGTAAAGAATACAGAACGGCGGTAGTCCTTTGCATCGTAGAGGTTCAACAAATCCTTTGTCGGGATATAGTCCGGTGTCGAGCCAACCTGCTTCGGGAGATAAACACTACCCGTAGCGTTAGGCAGGTCGGATGTTGAAGATGAAACAAGGGTAAAGAGCGACTCCGAAGTACCATTATACTTCTTGTCATACTGGAACTGCATACCATCATAGTACCACTCGTTGACAAGCTGAGATGCAGAAGAACAAAGTGCATACTTTGCAGTAGTGTTCTTGATAACAAGTTCTGCCTCCTTATATGCCGTCACGTAATCCTTCTTATTCAGAGCTACACGTGCACGAAGAGCGTGGATACAGTCGAGAGTTACATACTCAGAGCGGTATATACCAGTTGTTGTAACATACTGCATAGCCTTGTCGAGGTCATCGTTAACCTGCTTGTACGACTCTTCAAGTGTGTTACGTCCAGGATATGATGCAGGGTTAAAATTCTCGCTAAAATGCAAATTGTATGATGCACCAAGGTCTGGCTGTGTTGCATTTGTTTCGCTATATGCGGGACTATAGTACTCCAAAAGACCGAAGATAGCATAAGCACGCATGAAGTAAGCATCGCCTAACGCTGCATGTGCAATCTTAAGACCTTCAGTGCCTTTCACGTTGTCACCGTCAGGGAAAAGGTCGGGCTTTTCCTCTGGCTTAGCCTTTGCATAGCCATCGATGATGAAGTTAGCCTGCGAAATGAGCCCCTGATAGCCTCCATACACACTTGAGAACGATCCTGTATGTGTTGTAAAGTCCCAACGATACATGTCACCGAGCGTGTTTGAGAAACCAGCCATAGCATTGAACTGGTCAGACTGCACATCGGTAGAGTTGATGAAGCTATTACCGCTTACGCAGCCCTTGAGTGCTGCATAAAGTGTGGCACGCGCAGCGTTGAAGCTGGAAGGAGTCTCAAGTGCCGAATCGGTAGGCAGGTAGCCTACTGGTTCGATGTCGAGCTCGCAAGAAGTAGTCATAAGACCAACTGCAAGTGCCAATGTCAAATATATTTTTTTCATATACTTTATCTCCTTATTATATGTGATATATTAGAATGTTAACTGTGCACCGAATGAGAACTGACGTGTGTTAGGATAGTTACCTACAGACAAGAATCCGTCAACCTCAGGATCGTAGCCACTATAGTTAGTGATGGTGAACAGGTTACGTGAAGCGAAGTAAACAGTAACACCCTTGAGGATGTGTGTAGCGTTCATCCACTGCTGTGGCAACTTGTAAGAGAGCTGCAAGAACTTCAGACGAAGGAAGTTTGCGTTCTCGAGCAAGTGGGTATCCATATGGCGCTGTGCGTTAGCTGCAGCGATTGTTGTAACATCGCCTGGCTTCTGCCACATATCTAACATCTTTGTGCTCTGGTTCCACTGTGTTGCGAAACTTGGGTTCTCGATAAAGTAACGCTCCTGGTTGATCATTGAGCGACCGAACACGCCAGCAAACTGCAACTCAAGTGTCAAGCCCTTCCAAGATGTAGTAGAGTTAAGACCGAACTGCCAAGGTGCAGAAGCGTTCTTGCCTGTAAACACGCGGTTGTTCTCATCGTAAACCTTTGTCTCGTTGCCGTACTTGTCGAGCCATACGTTCTGACCGTCAGCAGGGTCTACGCGACTCCAACGTACCATATAGAACTCACCGTACGGGTGACCTACCTTCAGCTTGGTATAGTCGCTCATAGCGTACTCGTCCTGACCGTTGAAGAGCTTCGTAATCTCGTTCTTTGTGTAGCTTACGTTTGCACTTACGTTCCAGTACAAATCCTTTGTGCTAAAGATGTCGCATCCTACTGTAGCCTCGAAACCACGGTTGAAGAGCGAACCTACGTTAGCATAACGAGAGCCGAAACCTGTTGTATAAGATACTGGCACAGCAAGAATCATATCAACAGTCTTCTTGTCGAAGAACTCGAAGTTGTATGTAAATCTCTTGAACATACGTCCAGAGAGTGCGAGGTTGAGGGTCTTAACCTTCTCCCAAGAGAGTTCTGAGTTGCGCGGATTAACAACGCCAAGACCTGCGACACCATTATAGTTGCCACTAACACCTGCAAGAGCTAATGCGAGGTTTGAAGAGATATTGGCATTACCGGTAACACCGTAAGAAGCCTTAACCTGCAACTCGTCAAGCCACTTCTTTGACGACTGCATAAACTTCTCACCCGTTACGTTCCACATAATGGCAGCAGCACCGAATGTAGCCCACTGATGACCTTCTGCGAAGAGCGAAGAGCCGTCGCGACGACCTGAGAGGTCGAGGAAGTAGCGGTTGCCGTAAGCGTAGTTAGCCATTGCGAACCAAGAGTTGCGAGCCTCTTTTGTCTCAGAGTCGCCAGGAACACTGGCATAAGCCTGCACACCGCGCGACATAAGGAGGAGGCGGTTGTCTGTAAGACCTGCCATACCTGCGCTGAATGCGGTAGTCTTATCGTTCATTGACTCCTGACCCAGGAGCACTGTAAAGTCGTGTACACGAGCAACATTAAACTTGTACTCAGCAGTGTTGGTGACAGTCCAACGGTAGAAACGTGACATCGACTTGTTCACCTGAGCTGTCGGGAAGATGTTATAGTCCTCGCCCAGAGTGGTGAGCTGCTTATAGAATGTACGATAGTCATTACAGTCGAGACCCAAAGATGAACGGATGTTCAATCCCTTAATCGGGCTGATGTTAACGAACACGTTCTCGTTAATACGGATACGGTCGTTGTATGAAGGCTGCAGCTCCGAGAGCCACTCCGGAGAGTAGACAGCGCTCATATCATCATACTTGTGGAGTTTCTTGCCATAGCCAGAGAATGTACCTTTCTCCATATCCACATCAAGCATTTCGTATGGGCTCTGTGTTGGCAGATACATACGTGCAGCAAAGATTTTGTTGTACAAGCTGGTGCCTTGGCTACCAAATGCTGTTGTATTGTTCTTTGTATAAGCAAGGTTGGTGTTAGAACCGAGCTTCAACCAGTCGTTAACCTTAATCTCTACGTTTGCACGAACAGTCTCACGGCGCAAGCTTGAGTCGTCCATGATACCATCTGCTTTGTAGTGACCGTATGAGATAAGATAGTTGGCGTTAGATGTACCACCACGTACCGAAGCGTTGATGTTCACAGTAGGAGCTGAGCTACCGAAGAAGTAGTCGCGCCAGTTGGTAGAAACACCTGTCTTCTTATAGAAGTTCTTCTTTGCAAGATAACCAGCGTTGGTTGCGAGACTCGGGTTGACAACCTGCTGGAAATCCAACCACTGGTTAGCGTTCATCACCTCTGTCTTGTCACCAGCAAGCTGTGACATAGAGTAAGAAGCCGAAACAGACACCTCAGGAGCCTGACCATACTTACCCTTCTTTGTTGTGATTACGATAACGCCATTGGCAGCGAGTGAACCGTAAACAGCTGTAGAAGAAGCATCCTTGAGAACTGTCACATTCTCAATATCGTTAGGGTTAAGTGAGAGATATGTATTCTGAGATACCATTGAGCCATCAAGAATGTAGAGAGGTTCTGTGGCTGCATTGATAGAAGTAATACCACGAATACGCATTGAAGCGGTAGCTGAAGGATCACCCGAAGAGGTCATAACCTGCAAACCTGCCACCTGACCCTGAAGAGCGTCGGCAACGTTAGCAACCGGGCGATTTGAAAGCTTTTCCGAATTAACAGTAGATACTGAACCTGCAATGGTACCAAGCTTACGAGCAGAACCATAACCCATTACAACCACCTCACCAAGTGCCTCACTATCCGTATAGAGAGTCACCTTCATGCCGTCTTTTGCAGGCATTGTGGCTGTCTGCATACCAATATATGTAATGACGAGCTGTGTGCCCGGCTTTACATCGATTTTGAACTCACCATCGAGGTTGGTGACAGCTCCCTTGTCTGTCTTGTCACCCTTGACCTTAACGGTGGCACCAATCACAGGTTCGCCGTCCTCACTTGAGACTACGAAACCCTTGACTGTGGTCTGTGCCAATGCCATTCCTATACTGAGGAAGAGGCAGGCAAGCATCATTGTCAGTCTTTTTTTCATATTAATTCTCTCTCTTTAAATTAATTAATTATTTATTATTTGATTTTATTCTTATCTGGTACGTCCTCGTATTCGTTAAGATAACATTATTCTACAAATACAAAACACATACAAAACACTATGCGCTTAATGAAATTTTAAAACTCATTTGCAAATTTAATTAATAATTGTTTCCCAACCAAATATTTTAACTCAAAAAGCTATGTTTTAATACAAAAACGCTCCATTTCACATAAAAACGTGATATTTTTCTTAATATTTATAAGTTTTTGCGAACTTAAAAAATCAAAATGACGCAATTATTCCGTTTGCCCAAACAATATTATTATGATGTTTAGTTCGCGCACACATAAAACAAATTGACAATGCGGATACAACAAGTGTCAAGACAATATTTGAGTTTTCTGATATTTTGCCAACCGAAATCTGGGGTTTTCAAACTCTAATGTGCAGCCTCAGCCACTTGATTGTAATGGGTATGTCATCGGACAGCGGACGGAATCTGATCGGGTGGCGGACGGAATCTGATCGGACGGCGGACGGAATCCGATCGGGTGGCGGACGGAATCCGATCGGGTGGCGGACGGAATCTGATTGGGTGGCGGAGTGCCTTCAAGGGGGTGCACTTGTCTCAAGTGCACCAACAAAGCAACATTGATACTCCTCTTGTTTTGTTGGTGCAGCTCTTGCTTGCTTGGTTGGTGCAGTTCTTGCTTGGTTGGTGCACTTGAGACAAGTGCACCCCCTGAAGTTACTTTACGATCTTCTTGCCTCCAACGACGTAGATGCCCTTGCCAAGTGCTGAGGCATCGGTGCCGAGATAGCGACCGTCGATGCTGTAGATGCGGTTGTCTACTGTCTTCTTGACTACAGTAACGCCGTTGATGTCGTCAACAACACCCTTGAATGTGTTGTCGATGACATTCTTGTCATCGCCACCGCAAACTAAGAACGAGACAGAACCCTTCGAACGCTTTATCTGAGTGATAGGGATACCGAGCACGCTGGAGCCGTCGGTGTTCTTGTTGTAGAGCTTTGCAGCCGGTTCCGAGTCGTCGGTGAACTCGTCGTTCATCGTCACGCCCTTCGACTCGTACGGATAGAGGTCGCCCTGCAGCGAGTATTGAGTGTTCTCGCGCGAGCCGTCGGCGTTGACTACCGTGCAGCACTGTATCTTCTGAGTGCTCGCGTTGACGGTGTTGTTAGCCCAGCGCGACGGAACATAGTTGACGTGTACGATGAGCAGACCGTTGCTTCCATAGAGTCCCTTATCCCAACCGGTGTTCTGACGGTTCTCTAAGAGGAAGTACTCGTTGGTGTTCTTGTAGTTGTACATGATGAATGGGCGTCCGTAGTCGGATACCGACTTCATGTCCTTCACCGTTGCCGGATCAATAAGCTCTATCGGCTCCACCCAACCGGCGTAGATGCGCTCGAAGGCTGTGTAGTTGCAGGGCACGAAGCCGTTGCCGTTGTACGAACCCTGATCCATCACGTCGAAGACTGACATGCCATAGCCGCCACCGCCGGTTGTGTCGTACATATCGGCAAAGCCGAGGCAGTGGGAGAACTCATGGCAGATGGTGCCGATGCCTGCGGAGATATATCTGCTTGAGCCCTGCGTTTCTGGCTGCAGCTCGTTGGCGCAGGCGTATGTGTTTATCTTACCTGTAGGATAAGAGAGCACACCGCAGGGCCAGTAGCGCAACTCCGACTCGTGCGGCCAGATGGTGCTGTTAGAGCCGCCCGATGCCTGACCTAAGCCTGCATAGAGGAAGAACACCTGGTCGGCTTCGCCGTCGCCGTCCCAGTCGTAGTTCTTTAGGTTCACCTTATCCTTGATGCCGTCGCAAGCCTCCTTAATCATCTCGTAGACCTTCTCGTCCTTCTGATATGCTCCGTCATTACCATAGTAGCCATAATTCTTTGACATCGTGACAGGACCTACCACGTCGAAGTCGAGCTCGAACTGTCCGTTCGACTGTGCGAGGAAGTAGTCGCGCACGCTGCCTACGTAGCCTTCTTCTTCGTTGGTGAAGTCTTTACCGTTGATCACATTCTTATAGTACTCGAGGTCGTGTCCGTCGGCGAACTTCTTGTTCTTGAAGTCGACAAGCACCACAAGACCTTTCTTCACGCCCTTGTATGTGATATGGTCGCCACCGAGTCCGCGCATCTTGTCGTCGGCACCCTTCAGCGAGTTTTTCACACGTGCGAGGCGTGCCACACGTCCCTGCTCTGTTCTTGCACGACGTGCGGCAGCGGCAGGCTTCTGCGCTTCGAGGTCGAACGCCTCGAACACATTCTCGTCAGTGGCAGTAGTACGATAAGCTGTTCCGTCGGTGCCTTCCCACCAACTCAGATACTCGTCACCACGCAACTCCACCGACACCTGTGTGCCGTTGGCAAGTGTAATAACCTTCTGCAGCTTCTTTGCCGGCACGGCATTGGCTGCGGTGCCGAATGCGAAGAGCATTGACAACATCAAGTAAAGTTTCTTCATCTTTGCTATTTTGATTGTTTATTAATTCACTAATTGCTTGCTTACTAATTGCTTGTCAATTACAAATGATATGCCTATCTGTAAATACAGCACAATTAGTAAGAAAACACTATACGCCACAAAATTAACTAAATTGTTGCAAACCAACGAACAACGGCGTTGATTATTTGCAAATTTGTTGGTTTTTAACAAAAACAGATGGAAGGAAAGGGGGTGCACTTGTCTCAAGTGCACCAACAGAATAGTATGTGCACCAATAAAGCAGTTTGTGCACCAACAAAGCAGTTTGTGCACCAACAAAGCATAAATGAACCTATTGAAAGGAAACTAATACTAATACACTTACTACTTTGTTGGTGCACTTGAGACAAGTGCACCCCCTAACAAATGCACCCCCTAACAAGTGCACCCCCTATCCCTTACGGGATATAGCGCACGAATGCTTCCATTGCCTCGTAGCAAGCCAAGCCGAGACTATGATAGAGTTCGGCTGTGGCGTGGTTGCGGTCTTCGGCACGCTGCCAGAAGAGTCGCTCGTCGTTGCCGAGGAATGGTGCACTCTCCATCTGCGATGAGTGTTTTAGGATGCAGTTGCGCTTGCCGCGGAGTTCCTCTGGCGACATAGGCACGCACATCTCGATGTTCTCTATTTCCCACTCTGCCCATGCACCGCGGTACATCCAGATGCGGCAGTCGTCGAGCCACTTCGCACCTGCCTCCTTCTCGAGGTCGATGGCAGCCATGACGGCATCGGTACACTTGCGGTGAGTGCCATGTGGGTCGGCGAGGTCGCCGGCTACGTATATCTGGTGAGGTTTAACCTGCTGAAGCAGTTCGCGAACGATGTTCACATCCGCCTCGCCCATCGGCAGCTTTTCAATCTTGCCCGACTCATAGAACGGCAGGTCGAGGAAGTGGACGTGGTCGAGCGGTATGCCGTTGTATGTGCAGGCGGTGCGTGCCTCGCCGCGGCGTATTAGTCCCTTGATGGTGCGCACCTCCGGGGTGTCCATATCGCTCGGCTTCTTCTGAGCGAAGAAGTCCTTGATGTCGCCGTACATCTTCTTTATCACCTCATCCTTGTTGTCGCAGAAGAGCTGGTTGTAGCCGTTCACGAAGTGCATGAAGCGTGTCACCTCCTCGTCGCCGACAGCAATGTTGCCCGATGTCTGATAAGCTATGTGCACGTCGTGGTTCTGCTGAACGAGTCGACGGATTGTGCCGCCCATCGAGATTACGTCGTCGTCGGGGTGCGGCGAGAATACTATCACGCGCTTCTGTGCCGGCAGTGCGCGCTCCGGGCGGTTGGTGTCGTCGGCGTTCGGTTTGCCGCCAGGCCAACCGGTGATGGTGTGCTGCAGGTCGTTGAATATCTTTATGTTGCAGTTGTAAGCCGAGCCAAAGAGGGCGAGCAAGTCAGAGAGTCCGTTCTCGTTATAGTCCTTGTTGGTGAGCTTGAGGATTGGCTTCTGCACGAGCTGGCAGAGCCAAACCACTGCGGCGCGTATCGTCTTGTCGGTCCACTCGCAGTTGGTCACGAGCCACGGGTGAACGATGCGTGTTAGCTTGCTGGCTGCTGCGAGGTCGATAACGAACTTAGCGTCGTTGTGTGTCTGTACGAACGATGCTGGCACGGTGTCGGTGATGCCACCCTCTACTATCTTCTGCACCACCTCCGACTTCTCCTCGCCCCATGCTGTGAGGAACATCTTGTGAGCGGAGAGCAGGGTGTGGACACCCATTGTGATAGAGCACGGCGGCACCTGGTCGAGTGTGCCAAAGCTGTTGCTCATCTCCTCGCGTGCCGTCTGATCGATGAGGATGATGCGGCTCTGCGAGGCGAGACTTGAGCCTGGCTCGTTGGCAGCGATGTTACCCATGCGTCCGATACCGAGCAGAGCGATGTCGATGCCGCCCTCTGCAGCGATGAGCTGCTCGTAGGCGCGACAGTGTTCGAACACGTCGTCCTGTGCGATTGAGCCGTCTGGGGTGTGGATATTCTCTGCCTTCACGTCGACATGGTCGAGGAAGCGGTGACGCAACTGGTTGATGGCACTCTGTGCGCAGTTCTTATCGAGTGGGAAGTACTCGTATGCGTTGAACACGACCACGTTGTCGAAACTCAAGCCTGCCTCGTGGCGATGTATGAGTTCCTCGTAGATGGGGTTCAACGACAAACCGGTGCCAAGGGCGAGCACGCACTTCTTGCCGGCTGCCTTTGCACGTTTGATTTCTGACTCTACAACGTCTGCGATTACCTTTGCACCCTCCTCTACCTTCGGGTAGATATCGGTGAAGAGTTTCTCGCAACGTGTCATTTCGGAGCGCTCAACTGCCGTGCGAGGGCGATAGTACTGCTCCGGTACCTTATTCAATACAATCTGCGAACTTAAATTAAGTTTCATAATGATTATTTTTTTAGTTGAAAAAGTTTAATTATTGGTGAAATGAGGTGTTGAGGTGTTGAGGAGTTGTGATGTTGATATATGTAATGTCACCACATCAACATCTCAACACAACAACATTCTTATGGACGGCACGCCGCAGCCGTAGCCCACTTCGACGGCTTCGGTCCCATTACGAGTTCGAGTGTTCCGCCGTGGCGAATGTCGTTGAATTCGATGTACGAGTTCTTCAGAGCTTTGCCATTGAGGCGTGCGCTCTGCACGTAGATGTTACGGTCGGAGTTGTTCTTCGCCACGATGGTGAATGTCTTGCCTGAGCCGACGTTCACTGTCGCCTTGTCGAAGAGCGGCGAGCCGATTACGAAGCGTCCGCCGACGGGGTCTACCTGATAGAGACCAACCGACGAGAGGATGTACCAAGCCGACATCTGACCCACGTCCTCGTTGCCAGAGAGTCCGTCGGGCTGGTCGAGATACATCTCGTTGAGCATCTTACGGAGCAGCGGTGCCGCCTTGTCGGGACGGCCGGCGTAGTTGTACATATATATAACATGGTGGCTCGGTTCGTTGCCGTGCGCATACTGTCCGGTCATGCCCGACATATCGGGCGAAGCGTTGTCGCCTGCCCATCCCTCAACAAAGAAGAGCGAGTCGAGCTTCGACATGAACGCCTTGTCAGACCCGAAGAGCTGTATGAGTCCCTTCACGTCGTGCGGCACGAGGAAGGTGTACTGCCATGCGTTGCCCTCGGTGTAGTCGTTGGTGCGGTGCTCGGCGAAGAACGGATTGAACGGCAGGCGGAACTTGCCGTCGGTGCCTACGGCACGCATGAAGCGTGTCTCCGGATCGTAGTATTTCTTGTACGAGCGCGAGCGATTGAAGAAGTACTCGTAGTCGTCTGCCTTGCCCAACAGCTTAGCCACCTTTGCCACGCCGTCGTCAGCAGCGCAGTATTCGAGTGCCTTTGCCACGGTCTCGTTCTCGGGTTCGAGGTTCCAGGGTATGTATCCGTGCTCCTTGAGCAAGCCGAGCGAGCGGATGTCCTTCATTTGTGTAGCCTTCAGTGCCTCCAAAGCTAATTCCTTATCCTCCACGAAGCCCTTCATGGTGAGGTCGGCAAGCACGATGGCACCGGGGTTGCCCACCATGCAGTCGGTCTCGGAGCCCATCAGATGCCACACGGGCAGACGGCCCTGCTGCTTGTAGATGTTGAGGAACGTCTGGGCGAAGTCGCGCTGCATCTCGGGGAAGGCGACAGTCATCAGCGGGTGAGCGGCGCGGTATGTGTCCCAGAGCGAGAGCGTGGTGTAGTTGGTGAAGTCTGCCTTATGCACCTTGCCGTCGGCACCGCGATACTCGCGGTCTACGTCGTTGAACTTAGAGCAAGAGGTCATAAGATGGTACATCGCGGTGTAGAACACGCGCTTCTTTGTCTGGTCGTTGGTCTGGATCTGTATGCGTGCGAGCTCGCGGTTCCAAGCGTCGTCGGCTGCCTTCACCGTTGCGTCGAAGTCCCAGCCTGCCATCTCTGCCTGCATGTTCAGCTTCGCCTTGTCGATGCTCACGGGCGAAAGTGCCACCTTCACGAGCAGCGGTTTGGTGTTGTCAGCCACCGACAACACTACGCGTTCCATCGAGTCGAGACGGTGCACGGTGACGGGCTGCGAGAAGTCGATAGAGAAATAGATGCGGCGGTCGGCTGCCCAACCGTTTGAACGGCGGAAGCCGGTGAGGCGTGTGGTGCTCTCCTGGGTGAGCAGGCAGTCGTTGAGCTTGTCCCAGCCGATGCACTGCGAGAGGTCGAGGGCGAGCTGAGCCTTTGCGCCGTCCTTGAATGTATAGCGATGGAAGCCACAACGCTCTGTGGCTGTAAGCTCCACGAGCACGTTGGGGTCGGTGAGCTGCAGCGAGTAATAGCCGGGGTGTACCTTTTCGGCTTCGTGGGTGAAGCGTGTGGAAGTCTGCTTAAAGTCCTTCACGGGCAGGAATGCCACGTCGCCCAAGCAGCCGATGCCGGTGCCCGAGAGGTGCATGTGTCCGAAGCCGATAAGCTCATCGTCGTCGTAGTAGTAGCCCGAGCACCAGTCCCAACCGCGTGTGGGCTCTGTAGGACCGAGCTGAACGAGTCCGAACGGCACGTTTGCACCCATGAACGTGTGTCCATGACCGCCGGTTCCTACGTACTGATTGACGTATTGTGTAAGATTCTGCACAGTAGCTGCAACGGCTGTAGCACTAAAGCACACTACAAGGGCTGCAACTGACAAGAGTCGTGATAAATAGTTTGTTCTCATAAATTTAGTATTTTACAATTGCAAAAATACTGATTTTAAAATTTGTAGGCGAAACAATGTAGTTAGAAAATACTTACGTAACATACAAAAGATGTTAAATCAAAAACACTCATCACAATTATTATATATAGAGAGGTGAAAAAAAGAGCTATTTGCGTACTTTTGCACACGAATTAATAAACAAGATCATGAAGAAACAGACAATTGCAATCGACACCCCCTTTCAGAAGAGCGATGCTTACGGCGCACTGAGTATGCCTGTGTATCATACGCTGGCTTACGAGTTTGCTGATGCCGACGTGATGTCGGACGCTTTCTGCGGACGCATCGAGGAGCCCGACTACTCGCGCGTGATGAACCCTACGGTGAACTACCTGGAGCTGAAGGTGAAGGCACTGACCGGTGCCGACCGCGTGACGGCTATGTCGTCGGGCATGGCTGCCATCTCGGGAACACTCATCTCGCTCGCTGAGCAGGGAAAGAACGTGGTGGCATCGCGCCACATGTTCGGCAACACCTACTCGCTGCTGACAAAGACGCTGCCACGCTTCGGCGTGACGACGCATCTGTGCGACCTTACGAACCTCGACGAAGTGCGCCGAGCTGTGGATGATGAAACCTGCTGCATCTTTCTCGAAATAATAACAAACCCGCAGCTGGAGGTGGCTGATCTCACGGCTCTGGCTGAGATAGCGCACGCGCACAACATTCCGCTTGTGGCTGACACGACGGCGATACCGTTCACGGAGTTCTGTGCACATGAGCTGGGTGTGGACATCGAAGTGGTGTCTACGACGAAGTATCTATCGGGGGGCGCAACATCGCTCGGCGGAATGGTCATCGACTACGGTGGCTTCCCTGAGTTCGCACGTCGTCTGCACGACGAGATGCTCTTCAACCTCGGTGCTTATATGACACCGCACGTTGCCTACATGCAGAACCTCGGTCTGGAGAACCTGCGTGCACGCTACGACTTGCAGGTGCGCAACACGGTGTATCTCGTGAACGCCCTGCGACAGATGGAGGGCATCAAGAGCGTGAACTACGTGGGACTGCCCGACAACCCGTACTATGAACTGGCGCAACGTCAGTTCGGCAAGACGGCGGGCTGTATGTTCACCATCGACTTAGAGTCGAAGGAGGCTTGCTTCCGCTTTATCAATAATCTGAAGCTGGTGCGCCGCGCCACTAACCTCTTCGATAACCGCACACTCGCCATACATCCTGCAAGCACCATCTTCGGCCCGTTCAGCGACGAGCAGCGTGCTGCAATGGACGTGCTCGACACCACAATACGCATCTCTGTGGGTCTGGAGGACATGGACGACATTATTGAGGACTTCCGTCAAGCATTATAATCAGGGGGTGCACTTGTCTCAAGTGCACCAACCAAGCAGAACGAGTATTATTTGGTTGGTGCAGTTGAGACAACTGCACCCCCTAAGAAGAAAACTATGAAATACGACTTTGACAAAATCATTGACCGCTCGGGCTCGGGCGACCTCAAGCACGAGGTGCTCGCCGAGCGATATGGCAGGGGCGACCTGCTGCCACTATGGGTGGCTGACATGGACTTCGAGACGCCACAGTTTATAACCGACGCGTTGCGCAAACGACTCGAGCACTCGCTCTACGGCTACACGATAGTGCCACGCAACTATTGGCAGACGATTGCGAAGTGGATTGAGGACCACCACCAGTGGCGCGTCGAGGAGCAGTGGATGCGCTTCATACCGGGCATCGTGAAGGGCATCGGCTTCGCCATCAACGTGTTCGTGAAGGAGGACGAGAAGGTTATAATTCAGCCGCCGGTGTACCACCCGTTCCGACTGACACCGGAGGGCAATCATCGTCAGGTGGTGTACAATCCGCTACGCGAGAACGCCGACGGCTCTTACTCGATGGACTTCGACAACTTAGCAGAGGTGGCGGACGAGAAGTGTCGCGTGCTTATCCTATCCAATCCGCATAACCCGGCAGGCATCACGTGGGATGCGGAGACGCTGCGCCGCCTGGCTGACTTCTGCTCTGAGCGCAACATCATCGTCATCAGCGACGAGATTCACTCCGACATGGCTATCTTCGGCAACAAACACGTGCCGTTCGCATCGGTATCTGACGCTGCAGCCGAGTGTAGCATCACGTTCGGTGCTCCGTCGAAGACGTTCAACATAGCGGGCATCGTCAGCTCGTGGTGCATTGTGCCGAACGAGAAGCTGCGCCAACCGCTATTCGACTGGATGGCGGCGAACGAGCTGGACGAGCCGCATCTCTTTGCACCGATCGCTACGATGGCTGCATTCAACGAGGGCGAGGAATGGCGACAGCAGATGCTGGCATACGTGGAGCAGAACATTCTGTTCGTTGAGGAGTTCCTCAGCAAGCACCTACCGCAGATTAAGGCGGTGCGACCGCAGGCATCGTTCCTCGTATGGCTCGACTGTCGCGGACTGCACCTCGACCACGATGCGCTCATCGACCTCTTCGTCAACCGCGCACGACTCGCCCTCAACGACGGCGAGATGTTCGGAAAGGAAGGCAAGGGATTTATGCGCATGAATGTGGCTACGCCGAGAAGCGTGCTAAAGGAAGCACTCGAAAGACTTGTTTTAGCTGCGAGTTGAGAATTTAGAGTTGAGAGTTATGATTGGTATTGTCATTTTATTAGCAACTATCTAATCTGTTGTAGACATACATATCATAACTCTCCATTTTCAACTTTTGACAAATTGAAGCATTACACCTTAATGCTTCAAATTACCTACATTTTGGTATTGCACAATATACCAAATCACAATAACTTTGCATTTCTCAATCAACAACTTATTTTGTATAATTGACAAATTGTCAAGAAATGAGGAAGGTAATAACATTACTATTATTTTTGATAATATCGGCAGCAGCAATAGCCGACAACATACGTTTTAAGGTGTCGGGACATGTGCTCGACAATCGCACTATGCAGCCCATACAATATGCCATTGTCAAAGTGTCGAATCTTGAATTGTGGGCAGCAACCGATGCCAACGGCATGTTTATAATCGAGAATGTGCCACAAGGAACTGTCTCAATTGAGGTGAGCACTTTGGGGTATGTCACTCGCACCGTACAATTTAACATCAGCCACAACACCGACCTAAAGAATATCCGACTGAAGGAGGCTAACCTTAGCATTCCGGGCGTGGAGGTAACAGCACGCAAGAGGTCGACCATGGGTACCACGACATATTCTATCGACCGTACCACGCTCGACCACTCTCAGGCCCTGTCGCTTAACGATATTATGGCCCTTCTGCCCGGAGGCCAGACCGTCAACTCCACTCTGACAGACGATTCACGCATGGCACTACGCTCCACAACAGGTGAGAAAGGCAATGCGTCATTCGGCACTGCCATTGAGATAGATGGAATGCGACTGAACAACAATGCAAGTATGAGCGAGACGCAGTCGGCTTCTACACGCAACATTTCAACTTCCAACATTGAGAGCATTGAGGTAATAGCCGGAATACCGGGCGTTGAATATGGCGACATAAGCAACGGCATGGTGAAGGTGAATACCCGTCGCGGACACACTCCATGGATTGTGGAGGCTTCCATGAATCCGTACACCCGACAGGTAGCACTAACCAAGGGCTTCGCATTGGCACACAATGCCGGAACGCTTAATTTCTCTATAGAACATGCACAATCGTTCACCGACATTACATCGCCACATACCGCTTATAGCCGCAACATACTATCGACTACTTACAATAAGGTATTCCGCATGAAGGGTTCAAGCCTCAATCTGACAGCTGGACTTACGGGCAACATTGGCGGATACAATTCGGAGGCAGACCCCGATGCCTTTCGCGATACCTATCAGCGTCAACGCGACAATCAGCTACGTGCTAACATGATGCTTGACTGGCTCTACAACAGCAGGAGTTCAGGAGTGTTCAACATAACATTGCAGGCAGCCTTCTCTACAGCCGATCGACGCTCGGACAACAACACCAACACATCGTCGTCATCCACACAAGCCAGTCTGCACACCACTATCAACGGCTATGCTATAGCCCAAGACTATGCCGATGGCATGGGCACGGGCAGCATCATACTTAGTCCGACGGGATACTGGTATGTGCGTTCGTTCAACGACCAGAAGCTACAGAGTCTACAACTCAAACTAAAGGGTGAGTGGACACGACGCATACTCAGCGCGGTGAACAAACTTACTGTAGGCACCGAACTGAACTCTACACGCAACAATGGTCACGGCACATATTACGACGACATGCGTTTGGCTCCCACATGGCGACCATACGACTATAGTCTCCTGCCAACAATGCATAGCCTGGCAATGTTTATAGAGGAACGGCTAACCATGGGCAGACTGATGCTTGTAGGCGGACTGCGCAACGATATCACCATAATCAGCGGTTCAGAATATGGCACCGCATCCAGCCTCTCACCACGATTCAATGCTCGCTATAATATAATAAAAGGTAAGAACGTCTCGCTCACACTACATGCCGGCTATGGCAAAAGCGTCAAACTACCATCGTTTCAAGTGCTTTATCCTGCCGACACTTATACTGACCGACTCGTGTTCACCCCTGGTTCTACTGCCGACGGCAAAGCATACTATGCCTACTACACCAATGTGCAGCGTGCTATATATAACAGCAATCTGAAATGGCAGCACTCCAATCAAATGGAGGCAGGACTGGAAGCAACGGTCGGTAAGGCACGACTGAGCCTGTCGGCATATTGGAACCGCACGTACAATCCGTATCAGACACTGAATGTATACTCTCCATTTGCCTACAACCAGACATCGCAGTCGGCTCTTGAAGGATGTAGCATTGCCGCTGCCGACCGCATATATAGTGTCAATCCATCGACTGGTGTGATAAGCGTAACATCTGCAACCAACGGCAACACCGTAAACTTACCCTACTCTATCCGCCGCACATACACAGCCAACCGTCAGTATGTGAATGGTTCTCCCGTGACACGCTACGGACTGGAATGGGTGGCAGAGATGCCTATCATCAACAACCACCATACTCTGGGACTGTCGCTGCGCATCGACGGCAAGTACTATCACTATCGTGGCACAGACAATACACTCATAGCCGGATGTCCCAATGGCATCGGCGACCAAGCCGAAGGTTCGGGCACACAACCGCTTATAGGCTACTACGTAGGCAGCAACGTCGCATCAGCCTCAACGACAAGCACCCCTACGGTGAGCAACGGCATGATGAACAAGGGATGCAGCCTCAACACCACGCTGACGGCACGCATACCACGACTGAGACTCATCATGACAATGCGACTTGAAGCAACCATGCTCAACTACCGACGCAACCTGTCAAGCAATCGCACAACGATAGCATTAAATGAGGCTGGCGACGTGACTGGAACTAAATACGTGGGGCAGACTGACCATTATGTGGCTGTGTATCCTAAATATTACTCAACATGGGATAACCCTTCGGAGCGCATTCCATACGCTGAGGCCCTTCTGGCTGCCAAAGACAACAACCCCACACTCTACCGGCAATTGTGTGATCTAATAGTAAGAAGCAACACCGCCTACTACTTCAATCCGCAGAATATATCGGCATATTACTCAGCCAACTTCTCCGTGACGAAGGAGATAGGCAGATGGGTGAGCCTATCGTTCTACGCCAACAACTTCTTCAACAATCTGGCATCCGTCCGAAATAAGCAAACGGGACTGAAGACATCGCTGTTTGATAGCGGATACATACCAAAATTCTACTATGGAGCATCCGTCAGAGTGAAACTATAGACAATAGACGAGTTGACAAGAAACAAGTAAAACAAGGAGATATGAATAATATAATAAAACACTCATTCTTCATACTGCTTACTATGCTGACCATGCTGGTGGCATCGTGCAGCTACGACGAACAAATTAACACCTACAATGTCGAGGTGAGGCTGAATCATAACGTAGACGGTGTTGCCGTAAAGATGACAAACAGCATAGGTAGCACCTTCGAAGCAGCTACCGATGCCAACGGTATAGCTCGCTTCACGCTACCCACCGGAATATACAGTGTCAGCGCATCGAAGGTGAGCGACGACGAATATTTCCGTCATGTATACAACGGAGCATTGTCTGACGTAGCAATAGGCAGCAACAACACTACAATAGAGCTGCCCGTAAGCATCACAACTATGCAGACTGCCAACCCTATCATCATAAAGGAACTGTATAATGGAGGCTGTCAGAAGGACGATGGCTCGGGAAAGTTCGCCATAGACAAATGTATAATCCTGTACAACAACTCATCAGAGACGGTGTCGCTCGACAACGTAGGTTTCGGCATTATCGAGCCATACAATGCAGAAGCCAACACCCACTCGTTTCTCAACGGTGGTAAACTCGATTATGCCGACAAAGACTGGATTCCAGCACTCAACGGCATCTGGTATTTCCAGAAGGGCAATACAATAGCACCCTACTCAGAACTCGTAGTAAACGTGCATGGCGCCATTGACAACACTCCAACCTACAGCAACTCCATCAACTATGCCAACACTGCCTACTATTGTATGTACGACATGGAGGCAACAAGCAGCGACGGAGGCAAGTACAACAACACTCGGTATTATCCCTCGCCTGCCGATGTTATCGCCACAAACCACTATCTGAAGGCTGTGAAATACGGCAAAAGCAATGCTTGGCCTATGAGCCAGACTTCGCCAGCCGTGATACTGTTCCGCACAGAAGATATTACACCAAAGCAATTCGGTGAGAACCCAGACAACATAATATACCCAACGGGCAATGAAGGCAACATAGTGTATGCCTGCCTGAAAATGCCACGCAGGTGGGTGATTGATGCCATGGAAGTATACAACGCCACGGCTCTTGCCAAATGCAAGAAACGCCTCACGCCAGACCTCGACAACGGCTATGCAACTCTGACCGGAGGTTACGGCCACTCTCTAATAAGAAAGGTGGAGAAGACTGTAGACGGACATGCCATATATCAAGACACCAATAATTCAACGAATGATTTCTATGAAGCTGACAATTGTTCTCTACGCTAATCTGCTGTGCCTACCAGCCATGGCACAACGCGACTTCCAGCTAACCCAACAGCGCAACCCATGGCTCACAGCAAGCAATGCCGCCGCACTGACCACCTATGCAGACAGCACCATAGCCCACGCCACCATATCTTATCGTCACGACGGAGGTAAGCTGCACACCATGTCAGAAGGAAAGCGGCAGGAAGCTTATGATGCCGATGTGCAGTCATACTACAGGCTCTCGTCTGACATTGTGGCTTACGGCAGAGCCACGTACAGCCGACACAATATCTCAGAAGCAGCAGGCAGTATGCTTATGCCTACAATGAAGTTAATGCCGTTCGACCTTGTCGAGGCGGATAACAATGCTGGCGACAAGAGCATGGAGACATTCAGCATCAACGGAGCCATCGGGTGGAAGGCATGGCGATGTCTTGCCATTGGCGCACAACTCAACTATACGGCTGGCACATATGCCAAGCAGCGCGACCTACGCCACAGTAACACGCTGATGGATATAAACGCTGGTCTTGACGCACAGTTTTTGTTACCACACAACAGTGGCATTGGCATAGGGATGGTGTACAGCCGCCGCACTGAGGCGATGCAGTTCAAGACCTATGGTACAACTGACCAAATATACTACACACTCATCGACTATGCCAACCATCATGGCGAACGCGAAGCATTCGGCACCGAAGGATTCACCGATAGCAAAAACCGTTTACCACTACTGTCTGAATACATTGGTGTGAGGGTTCAAGGCAAATACAACCGCCTCTTTGCCGACATCGTATACAGTCATCGTAATGGCTACTATGGACGCAAGTCGCAATACAGTGCATCACACGAGCAGCACCATGGCGATAACTTCGCATTGCATCTGCGCTACGACATAACACAAAGGGCTGAGCGTCTTGTATGGGTTGACTTGAGAATGGCCACCGAGCAGCTTACGTCTGAACGCGAGAACTATCGCCGCACCATAGCCACCAACGGCACATCAGCCATATACTACGAATACTTCGAACCAACAAAGATGGCAGACAAGGTACAGACATACGGTACAGCAACCCTCAACACCTACTGGGAACCATCTGGCAATATATACCTATGGCACATAACGGGAGGTGCCAGGTACTGGATTCGCCAACAGACTGCCTACGTTTATCCCGATATATACACCGCCTCACACCACATCATAACCCCGTTTGTCAGTGCACGACGCAGTGTGCTCACACGAGGAGGATATTTATGGTCGGCAGAGGCAGGAGGCTCTGCCGCAATGGGCAGCTACAGACAATGGGCAGCCCACGCTGCCATTACCTACGAGATGCCCTTAAAAGGCACGTCCATACGACCTGCCATTTCCCTGAGGTACAACCTCCGCCAAGCCACCAATAGCAACACTAAAGGACAAACACGCAATACGCTTATCATCACAGCAGCAGCAACATTTTAAACACAACTTTAAAAAACATAATATGAAAAAAATCTTTACACTCATCTTCGCTTGCATAGCAACGATGACAGTTATGGCACAGAGCGATGGCTCTACAGTATCTAACAGCTGGGGACTTAAAGGTTCGGGTACACAAGGCGACCCTTACCTCATCAGCACAGCAGCCGATTTCGAAGCAATGGCTAAGAATTGCAACGCCAACCACAAAGGAACGGGCGAGTACTTCAAGATGACTAATGACATCGACTTCGGCGGTTCGGCAGAAAATCCCGTTCAACTGCCCGCAATAGGCAAGGACGGCAACGCCAAAATTACCCAGATAGCCTATGGCTTCGACGGCACTTTCGACGGCTACAACCATACCATCAGAGGCATCTACCACACCGAGAGCGGCAACAATGCCGCCGGCAAGTACAACGCCCTGTTTGGTTGTATCGACAAGAACGGTGTCGTTAGAAACATCGTCTTCGACGAGAACAACCACATCACAAGCTACAACTACGTTGGCACTATTGCCTCGATCAACATGGGCACTATACTGGAATGTGTCAACAATGCCGACATCACTGCTACCAACTTTGCCGCTGGCGGTATATGCGGATTTATGGTCAACGGTTGTGGCACAATAAAAAACTGTGAAAACTACGGTAACGTCAAAGCCATGACCTATGCATCGGGCATCTGCGGTGGTTCGCAGTCGGGCAAGAGCATCACCACTTACAACTATCTTATAGAAGACTGCCTCAACAGCGGCAAGCTGTCTACAACCAATGGCGTAGGATCGGCTGGTATTGCCGGCTCTTACTCGGGTGCCATAAAGAATTGCAACAACAACGGCAATGTAGACGACACAAAGGGTACAGCCAAGTCGAAGCAGTACACAGCAGGCATCGTAAGCTGCGCCAGCTTTGCAGTAGACATCGAAGGCTGTTACAACAGAGGCGCGATAAGCGGCGTGAAGAATGTCGGTGGCATCGTTGGCAACGTGATGAAGGGCGACGAGGCTGCCACTGTTATAAAGAATTGTCGCAACGATGGCTCGGTTAGCGGACAAGACATGTACGTTGCCGGCATCGCAGCCAACTCTGCACGTAACGAGGGAGTGGTGTCTGTAGTATCATGCACCAACAATGGCGAGGTTACATCAACTGGCACTACCGAGTTTATTGGCAACCTTCGCGGCAACACCACCATCGCTCTTGGCGAAGGCAACGTTATTGGTGCCGGTCTTAAGGCGCTGCCTCTCGACCCTGACAAAGAAACAGGCATCGACAACACTAATGTCAACACCGGCAAAACTGCCAACGGCGTATTCTTGAGAAACGGACAGATTGTTATCGTCAAAAACAACAAGAAGTACACTATCAGCGGCATTGAGATTGCCGAGTAATAAATAACAGTTGAGACATAAATATCAGTTCCCAACTTTAACACTTAATCTCTTTATATGAAACAAAGACGAATCTTCTCTCTTCTGATGTGCCTGGGCTGCAGTATGGCTGTGTCGGCACAGACGTTGCCTCTCGATAGTTGTATACGCAAAGGTAAGCTCGCCAACGGGCTTACCTACTACATACGCCACAACGACCAAACTCCGGGGCAAGCAGACTTCTACATTGCACAGCGTGTAGGCTCTATACTCGAGCAACCCGAACAGCGCGGACTGGCTCACTTCCTTGAGCACATGGCGTTCAACGGCACACGCAACTTTCCTGACGGCAATGGAGGCAAACACTCTGTACGCAACTGGTGCGAACGCAACGGCATCAAATTCGGGGCCGACCTTAATGCCTACACATCCATCGATCAGACCGTGTACAACATATCCAATGCTCCTGTGAGCAAGGCTGGCGTAACCGACACCTGTCTCACCATACTGCACGACTGGGCAGGCTCACTACTGCTTAAAGACAACGAGATTGACCAAGAACGTGGCGTGATACGAGAAGAGTGGCGCACACGACGTTCGCGCATGGCAGCGCAGCGTATGATGGAGAATGCTATGCCCGTGATATACGCTGGGTCGAAATATGCCGACTGCCTACCAATAGGACACATCGAAGTGGTGGACACATTCCACTACGACACACTGCGCGACTATTACCAAAAGTGGTATCGTCCCGACCTGCAGGGCATCATCGTAGTGGGCGACATCGACGTAGACCAGATAGAAGCCAAGATACGAAAACTCTTCAGTGACAATCCCATGCCCATTGGTGCTCCGCAGCGCACATACTATACAGTACCCGACAACAAAGAGATGATTGTTTACACACAGGCCGACAACGAGCAGCCAACACTCAATTTCTCACTCTACATGAAGCACGATGCCGAGCAACGCCAGTCGAGAGCCACACGCGAGGCATTCCTCAGCAGCTACAAGTCACGACTCGCCATGTTCATACTGCGCCAGCGTCTGGCAAAGCTGTCACACGAGGCACAACCCCGAGTGATGTCGGCAAACTGTCGCGTAGGCAACTTCTACGTCACCACTGAAAAGGATGCTTTCGCCCTCAACCTCGGACTCATGCCCAACAATCCGCAGGTTGGCATAGATGCTGCCATCGAGATAGTGGAGAAGGCAAGACGCTACGGCTTTACCGCCGCCGAGCTTGAGCATGCCAAGGTGCAGCACACCGTAAACATCGAACACCGTTTGGACAACAAGAACAAGACACGCAATGCCGAATATGCAAAGAATATTGTGTCCAACTTCTGCAACAACGAGCCTTGCATGAACATCGAATACGAGGCTGCACTGGAGGCAGAATTCTCAGCTACCGTTACACTCGACGACATCAACAAAACGATGGCGGAGATAGTGGACAACCAAAATCAAGTGTGCATCGTCTTCGGACCCACCAAGTACGACGGCAAGCCATACACCATGCCCACATCCGACCAGTTCAAGACGTGGATAGAAAGCGCGCAACAGCGTGAATACACCAACGACAACACAGCGCAGCAGGTAGACCCCGTATTCATGAAGAAGCTGCCCAAAAAGGGTAAGATACTCTCAAAGCGAGCAACCGACAATGGTTACACCGAATACGTCCTTTCGAACGGCATAAAGGTAAGTGCCAGACAGTCAGACATCGAACCCAACCGCCTCACCATCAACATGTTCCGTCTTGGCGGCCGCTCGCTATATCCCGACACAGATGCCCCTACACTACAATTCCTTAACAGCGTAGTTAAAGAGAGCGGAGCAGCTGACTTCGATTTTCTCACTCTCGAGAAGAAGCGCCGTGGCAAGGCACTGCGTGTAGTTCCATACATCGATGCCGAGGAAGAGGGCGTAAAGGGAGTGTGTGTAGCCTCCGACTTTAAGACATGGTTACAGATAATGTATCTCTATCTCACCAATCCACGCAAGGACAAGGCGATATTTCAGAATATGATAACCAAACAGCAGTCAATGCTGCGAAATCGCAACGCAAGCCCTAATGTCACCTATAACGACTCGCTGCGCGTAGCCGTATACGGTAAACGCAAGCGCACTCAACCGCTCACGGCGGAACGTATGAACGAGGTAAACTTCGACCGCATCTACCAGATTTACAATGAGCGTTTCAGTAATCTTGCAGGAATGCACCTCATCGTTACGGGCGACATACGTCAGGACGATTTCGACGATTTACTCTGCCAATACGTGGCAAGCCTGCCAGGAAAGCGCAATAGCAACAACGACTGCAAGCCAGGACAATACACACTCAACATACAGAAGGGACAGGTGACAAAGGTGTTCCACAAACAGATGATAACACCCTCGGCACAGACCAACATCGTATACTCAGCCCCAATAGCCTATACCGCCGACACCGACCTCAAGCTCGATGTATTGTCGCAGATAATGCGCGGTGTGTACACTGAAAAGGTGCGCGAGGAACGTGGCGGCACATACGGAGTGAGCGTAGAGGGCCAGTTCTGGAAATATCCTACAGACGGATGTTCCATGACCGTAAGTTTTCGTTGCGACCCCGACAAATACGACGAACTGGTGCCACTCATCGACCTCAATCTGCAGCGCATGGCCACCGAAGGTCCCACCATCGAGCAACTGCAGAAGGTGAAGGAGTTTGAGCGCAAGAACTATCAACGTGCCGTGCTCACCAACGGATGGTGGGAATACGTGCGCTACCACCAGCTGCGAGAAGGTATCGACTTCAACCGCAACTATCTGCAGAAGGTAGACAGTCTCACCACCGATGACATACGCCAATTCTGCCGACAGCTCACAGCCCCGGGCAATCGCATTCAGGTAACAATGAAATAATTGAATTCATAAAAAACGACAAACATTATGCTTTCAACACATAAGTGTATAAAACGAGGAGCGGCTACATTATTGCTGCTCCTCGCAGCCTCAAACATCCACTCTGGCAACGTAATAACACGCCATACCGATGGCACCACTATCGTGCGCACCACCACTATATGCAACGCACGCGGATATCGTAAGTCCACGCCCGTAGAAGTACACTTCAAGAACGGCAAGGTGCAGAAAGTGGTAGCACTGAAAAACGAAGAAACTGTACCCTACTTTGCCCGTGTAAAGCAGTTTCTGCTGCCGCTATACAATAACCTCAAAATCTCAAAGGCAAAGAAGCTAACCCAACGCACCGATATAGACGGATGCACCGGAGCTACATTCAGCACAAAGGCTGTACAAAAAAACATAAAGGCAGCTATAGATTATTACGAGAAACAGAAGCGGTAGCTAATATATGTAACTTAAGCAAGCAACAAATAAAAAACCGCCCAGCATCACTGCTCGGCGGTTTTTAAACTCTTTTCTTGATTTATTAAACAATTACAAACTGCTTCTTATTTATTCATTTACATTACTGGCTTTACTAATACTAATTTGTATTAATAACGAAATGTTGTCTCAACATTACACTGCAAAAGTACAAACTTTCGATAAACTTGCGATTGCAATCGGTAAAAGATATGTGTCATTGTGTAAAAATCGTCGATTTCAACGACTTTTTAATCGTTTGACACGCTATTTTTACCATTTGACGCACGAAACTCTATCGGACTCTTGCCCTCACGCTGCTGGAATGCACGGCGGAAAGTGGACAAAGAATTGAAGCCCGACTTCATGGCGATGGTGTCGAGAGTGTCGTCAGTGGAGTGAAGAAGCAGCTTAGCGTGATGTATGCGGTAATCGTTGACAAAGTCGTAGAACGTGGTGTCGCAACACTGGTTGATATATTGCGATAGGTATGTGCGATTGGTGCCAAGAAGAGCAGCCAACTCCGTGAGTCGCAAACGCGGATTGAGGTACACATGGTCGCGCTCGAAGAGCAGGTGCATACGCTCAGCGAAGGCTGCTTCCTGCTGTACGCTCTGCTCGTCAGTGGGGACGTCCGACAATTCTGTATCCGTATCGATGTCGGTCTTCAGCGAGGTAGCAACGGATGCTAAAGCCTCATCACCTGCCTCTGAAGGTGCCACTACCGATTGGGAGTCGGCAGACTCGTATGCCTTAACAATGCTTATCACGCGAGCCTGACGATAGAAGAAGAAACAAGCCACCGCCCACACCACGAGCGAACCAATAAGGTAGATGGCATCATTCTCACAACTGGGGTTCACGCTGTCGTATATCCACAGCAGAAGGATACAGAAGAACGACACGATAATGCCGCGCAACCAGTTGAAGTTGATATATTTCTCGTAGGAGAACTCCTCCATCAGCGCACGCTCGAAGCGGGGCACTTCGTGCAGCGACCAACTCAAGAGCAAAACGCCATAAACAAACGAGGAGATGTGTATCACGTCGAACACTAACGGCTCGGGGTAAACTAACGACACGGTCATAAACGCTAAGAACGGGATATACAACAACGACGCACGCCACCAGTTGAGCCATCCAGGGCGACATGCTTCGATAAGAACGATGGCATAAAGCGGCATAGTGAACAGGTCTATGCTCGAAGAGTACAATGATTCGAGCGCACTGTCATAATAACCGTCTCCTATAAGCGCAAGGTTCTTAACGTATAGTGCTACGGTGACGAGCATGAGCGTGCTGACATAGATGTTCAGCGAAGTGCGACGCTTGTAACTGAACAACAATGCCATCATCAGATGGAACATAATGCTCGCTCCATATAAGAAGTATAACAAGTTGCAACCGGTCATAGTCCTTGCTTAGAAATCCTATATATGTTTGTAAATGTAATTGTATAAATCGCTGCTGCGTATGACTAAAAAGCTCACAATCGATGCTTTTTGTTGTCTTGACAATGCAAAGTTAGGAATAAAATATCTGCAACGCAAACATTATCTGTAATTTTTTGTTGGTATTTAGGAGGTATATATACATCTGTCTCTTATACACATCTGACGCTGCCGACGATACTCCTTGTGTAG
>ERZ1027060.15-NODE-15-length-70076-cov-15.809072_pt1 | contig 70076 bp, 50 predicted proteins | sample MGYA00519424_ERZ1027060 | MGnify/ENA primary metagenome ERZ1027060 (study PRJEB26926, sample SAMN06164500) | human gut metagenome | biome: ENVO:00009003; feature: ENVO:2100002; material: ENVO:00002003 | host: Homo sapiens | place: USA | collected 2012 ... | reverse complement strand
CTGCCGTAGCCATTAGTAACTGAAATACAACTGTTTGCAATGACTACGGCAAGAACTGAAAGTCAGCGGCGCGTAGCGGAAAGCTAATGCCGTAGTCTCCTACAGTTAGCCATTCATCACAATTCTATAGTTTTGAAACACCCTCCCCTTGAAAACATATAAAAATAGAAAATATGAAATTATCTTTACGCAAATCATTATTCACTATCGCCATCTTCTCGTTCGTCGGCGCCTTCGCACAAGGCCCCAACAACAGTGGCACCTACTACAGCGCTGCTGATGGCAAGAAGGGAAAGGCTCTCAAGACAGCATTATCAAAGATTATCGGCAACCCTGACGTTGTTTCTTATGACGGACTCATATCGGCTTACAAGAAGACCGACCGTCGCGACGACGGTAAGGTGTGGGATATGTATTCTTGCACGACCAACTACAACTTCAACGATAATGGTGGCAACTATAAGAACGAAGGCGATATATATAACCGCGAACACTCGTTCCCGAAAAGTTGGTTTAACAAGAAATCGCCAATGGTCAGCGACATTGTTCACGTAGTGCCAACCGACGGAAAGGTAAATGGTATGCGCGGCAACAATCCGTTCGGTGAGACCAAGGGCGAGACATACAAATCAAACAAGGGTTTCAGCAAACTCGGTAAGTCGACAACCCCTGGTTATTCTGGCACCGTATTCGAGCCGAACGACATCTACAAGGGCGACTTTGCGCGCATCTATCTCTACATGGCTACATGCTACGAGAGCAAGATAAGCGGTTGGTCGAGCCCGATGCTCGCCGGCAACTCCTATCCTGCTTACAAGGAATGGGCGCTCAACCTGCTGCTGAAGTGGGCAGAGCAGGACCCCGTGAGCGAGAAGGAGATTAACCGCAACACGGCTGCCTACGGCGTGCAGAAGAACCGCAACCCGTTCGTCGACTATCCTGGTCTGGAGCGTTACATCTGGGGCGACATGCAGAACGTGCCGTTCAGCTACGACAACTACCAGAACCCAACGTCGATCATCACCGTCAACGCACCCACCACTCCGCGCCCGGTACGCATCTACACCATCAGCGGCACACTCGTGCGCACTACCAACGATGCAGACCGCGCCCTCGACGGACTCAACAAGGGCATCTACATCGTAAACGGTAAGAAGTACGTTGTGCAATAGAGCTTTTAAAAGTAAAAAGGTAAAAGAGTAAAAAAGTAAAAAAGTAAAACGCTCTGCTTTTAAAAGTAAAAAGATAGGAGGTATGGGCATCCTGCCCATACCACGCACCCTAAGCATAGCATTTTAAGTAAGAAAAGTAAAAGCGGCTGCTGGAAACGAAACGTTTCCAGCAGCCGCTTTTTCGTATATATTTTAGCATTTACCACACTTTTCTTGGGGAACTTTCACACAAACACCACACTTTTCTTGGGGAACTTTCGCACAAACACCACACTTTTCTTGGGGAACTTGTTAATTAATTGAACTTTCGCAAGTTCAGAAGTTAATGGTATTAAAGAAGTTTATCACTCCCTGGGGGCGTTCAAGAAGTTTACGGACAATAGCTTTTTTGCTTAAAAAATATTGCCACGCTACTAAAACAATATTGCCACGCTACTAAAACAACATTGCCACGCTACGGCAACATCGTTGTCGCAGCGTGGCAATAACACAATCAGATATAAAGGTGCGCGAGCCAGTGGCTACGCGAAATCAGCAAATGCAGAGTCTTGCTATTCTATGCTTCCAAGGCAGCAGCAAACTCGCGGTGGAACGTGTTGTGGAAGTGGATTATCTCGCGGCGAGCCTCATCGTCGAGTTCCCAGATGTTAGCTTCGCCTGCACGGTGAGCTTGTATGTGGCGCACGCAGCGTGCTATCTTGCGTTTGTTGTTGCGCGCCTGGAGCTGGTCGCCCTGTATTGGTTTCTGCGAGATGTAGGAGAAGGCTGCGAGACGCTGCATGAAAGCCTCGTAGCGATTGAAGAGCAGTGCCTGGCGCATCATCTTCTCGGGGTCGGCATCGAGACCGTCCATATCAATGAGTCCGTCGAGGTTCTCGTGGCTCCAGTCGGCATCACCAAGCCAGTACCACTGAAAGCCGAGGTGCTGCTCCATGTGCATGAGTCGCTGCGCAAGCATGTCCTCGTCTACGCTCTCCTCGGCACTGAACTGCTCGAAGGCGAAGCGTGCGAGAGCCACACCGGTGAGTTCCACAGCATCGGCGCCCTCCACCTCGTCGCCGGTGAGAGCGATGCGCCAGCGCATCATCTTGTTCTTCACGAGCACAGAGTGAGCACCCATGAGCAGGTCGCTGAGCGAGCCTTGCAGGTCGATTTCCTTCACGAGAGCCATGCGGTTGCGCATATCGCGCACCGAGAGTCGGTTGTCGTCGTTGAGCACGCACATATAGTTGAGCTTTCCATCGTCGAGTGCTATCTGGAAGCGGTCGTTAGAGTGGTCGCCCACGAAAGCATACGAGTAGTTGTGGATGTCGCTGTGCGCTATCTCAAGGTCGCCCGAGAGTTTGTTGCCGTCGGCATCGAGGAGCGAGAAGCCTACGTATGGTATCTGCAGGCGCAGCGTGAACGGATTGCCCTTGCGCGGAGTGAGTCGGCAAACGATGCCGTCGTCGCCGAAGTCGTCCTTGCGCACAACGAAGCCCTCGTCGGTCTCCTGCGCACGGTCGATTTCTATGGTGCCCTGTCGCCATGTGAAGTCGAAGACAATCTCCTGCTCGTCCTCGCGCACTACAGAGAGGAAGCGGTCGGGCGAGATGCCGAGATACACCGCCTCTACCGGCTGCACCTCCTCATCGCCGTCGCCAAGCACGCAGATGTCAAGACTGCCCACCATCGGGTCGTCCTCCCAATCGTCGGCATCGGCTCCGTCGGCGCGGAACACCACAAACGAGAGGCGGCACTGCTGGCGTGTGCCATCAGCGCGACATAGAAAATAAGATGTTTCCTCGGGTACGTAGATCGGACTGCTGATGTAGGGGTTCATGCAGCGAGTCGAGTATTCGACCTCAGTCCAAGCGGACGAGGCGTGTGTGTTTTTACTGCTTGTCATATATGCTTTACAATGTTATCCTTTAATCTTTTCGGGTGCTGTCTGCCAGGAATTGCGGCAAACGGAGTGCAAAATTACTAAAAAATGGCGAAACAAGCAAGTTGAGAGTTGAGAATTGAGAGTTGAGAGTTGAGAGTTGAGAATTGAGAGTTGAGAGTTGAGAGTTGAAAATTACGAAAAAGCAGGAAAACGACTGGAAGATAGATGGAAGAAAGGCTGGTAGATTTCCCGTTTTCGAGAAAATCTACCAGCCTTTAAATGGTTTATAATATGAAGGTTACGGCGGTTCTGGAAGATATGGTAGATTTTTTCAGCACCCATACATTCTACAGACAACCGTAAATTGAAGCGAAAAAATTACTTTTTCCGTGTCTTCGAGAACGAGTACGGAGCATCGCTCTCAGCCGTGCCGCGCTGCTTGTTAGGCTCCGAAGCCATATCGTAGACGAACTGTGCACCGTTCATAAGGTCGGTGCGCGTAACGTAGTTCTTCGTGTACGGAGCGCCGTTGAGCTGCAGTGCCTTCACGTAGCAGTTCTCGTCCTCGTTGTTGCGTGCCTTGATGTTTACGCTCTTGCCGTTCTCGAGGTGGAGCGTCATCTCGTCGAAGCGCGGTGCGCCGAGCACATACTCGCCCGAACCTGGGCATACCGGGTAGAAGCCCATTGCCGAGAACACATACCACGCAGAGGTCTGTCCGTTGTCCTCGTCGCCGCAGTAGCCGTCGGGGTTGGCGTTGTACATGCGGTCCATGGTCTGACGAATCCAGTACTGCGTCTTCCACGGCTCGCCCGAGTAGCCATAGAGATAAATCATGTGCTGTACGGGTTGATTGCCGTGAGCGTAGTTGCCCATGTTCATAATCTGCATCTCGCGAATCTCGTGGATAACAGCACCGTAGTAGCTGTCGTCGAACAATGGCGGCACGTTGAACACCGAGTCGAGCATCTGGTTGAACACCTGCTTGCCACCCATGAGGTCGATAAGTCCCTGCGGGTCGTGGAACACCGACCAAGTGTAGTGCCAAGCGTTGCCCTCGGTGAAGGCGTCACCCCACTTCAGCGGAGAGAACGGCTTCTGGAACTCGCCGTTCTGCAGACGACCGCGCATGAGGTTGGTCTCCTTGTCAAACACGTTGCGATAGTTGAACGCACGCTTGCGGAACGGCTCAAGTTCCTTCTTCGACTTACCCAGCTGCTTGCCGAACTGATATATACACCAGTCGTCGTAAGCGTACTCGAGTGTGCGAGCCACGTTCTCGTTAATCTTCACGTCGTAAGGCACGTAGCCCAGCTTGTTATAGTATTCGTAGCCGAGACGACCGGTAGACGAAACCGTCGGGTGAACAGCCTTTGTGCCATGCACCACAGCCTCCCAGAGCTTCTCTGCGTCGTAGTTCTTCAGTCCGCAGAGGTAAGCATCAGCCACGATAGACGCCGAATTGTTGCCCACCATGCAACCGCGATGACCCGGCGAAGCCCACTCGGGCAGGAAGCCGCTCTCCTTGTATGCGTTCACCAAGCCCGCCTGCATCTTCTCGTTCATCGACGGATACATCACGTTGAGCAGCGGGAAGAGACAGCGGAAGGTGTCCCAGAAGCCGGTGTCGGTGAACATATAGCCGGGCAGCACCTCGCCATTGTACGGCGAATAGTGTACGATTTCGCCCTGCACATTCTTCTCGTAGAACGAGCGTGGGAAGAGCACCGAGCGGTAGAGGCACGAATAGAACGTGCGGAGGTGGTCGATGTCGTGCGACTTCACCTCTATCTTGCCAAGCACGTCGTTCCATGTCTTGCGTCCGCGAGCCTTCACAGCGTCGAAATCGTCGTTGCCAAGTTCCTTGAGGTTCTCTACAGCCTGCTCCTCAGAGATGAACGACGAGGCGATGCGCACGTTGAGCTGCTCGCCGCGCTTTGTCTTGAAGCCTACAATGGCACCGGCGTGGTTGCACTGGCTCACCAGCTCGCCACTCTTTATCTCGCCGTTCACAACTACGGATGTATATGCGAACGGACGGTCGAACTTCAGAACGAAGTAGTTCTTGAAGTTTTCGGGCACGCCACCGTTGTTCTTTGTCGTATAGCCCACAACCATGTTCTGCTCGGGCAGCACCTTCACGTAAGAACCATCGTCGTAAGCGTCAACAACGAAGCTCGCCTGCTCAGCTTCGGGATACGTAACGCGCATGATGGCAGCACGCTCCGTGGGCGCAATCTCAGTAACGACATCGTAGTCGGCAAGATAGGCACGATAGTAATAAGGTGTAGCCACCTCAGCCTTGTGCGAGAACCACGACGCACGCTTCTCCTCATCGAACACGGGTGCGCCGACCTCAGGCATAACGGCAAACTGACCGTAGTCGTTAATCCACGGACTCGGCTGGTGGGTCTGCTTGAAACCGCGCAGCTTGTCGGCAGAATAGGTGTATGTCCAGCCATCGCCCATCTTTCCTGTCTGCGGAGTCCAGAAGTTCATACCCCACGGCATAGCCACAGCCGGATAGGTATTACCCGTAGAAAGCGAGTGCTTCGACTCCGATCCGACAAGCGTGCTGACGTAGTCGACCGGCTCGTAGGTCTTGGCAGTGCCTGCACACACGGAAGCGAGTGCGAGCACGGCGGTGAATAGTTTTCTCTTGCTCATATTTGTTTGTTTTAGTTATTGTAGATAATGTCTATAATATACTTCGTCATTGCAAAGTTAGCAATTTCAGCCGAAATACACAATAAACAACGCGCACATACGTTGTTTATTATAAACAATTAAACACATGAAAGCAATAATTTCGCTCGCTATATTACTAATGGCTACGCTCACGGCGTGGGCTGACAACGCAAAAGACCGCTGGACAATCTATCCCAGTTACAGCAACATAACCGAGATTGAGCCTGTCGGCAACATATGTTTTGTGCTCGCCTCGGGGGCAGTGTTCTCCTACAACATCACGGACGGAGATGTGCAAACGTACGACAAAGCAGGCGTAATGTCTGACGTAGAGGTGAGCCACATCGGATGGTCGAAGGCAGGAAAGTGCTTGGTTGTGGTCTACACAAACTCGAACATCGACCTGCTGTCTGCCAATGGCGACGTTATCAACGTGCCCGACCTCTACCGAAAGTCGACAACATACAGCAAAACTGTCAACCACATCGATTTCGACGGTCCATACGCCTATCTTGCTACGGCATTCGGCGTGGTGAAGTTGAACACGCGCGACGGTGCCATCATGGACACATACCAACTCGACACCGACGTGAGCTACACGTATGTGAAGAACGGGTACCTCTACGCCGAGTCGAAGGAGCGCGGACGCCTGCGCTGCAAACTCACCGACAACCTGCTCGACAAGAGCCGCTGGGTGCGCGAAGACGGATTTACGACGCTGCGCGAGAATCGCACAAACGTACAAGACAAACAGACAAACCTCTGGTGGACAAAGACTGCCGACGGCAAACTGACGTATTACACCGTAGATGCCGACGGCAAACGCACATACAAAACAGAAGGTGTGCTGCCCGAAGGTCCGGCATCGAACAACTTCTACCGCCTATACAATCACAACGGAAAGATATATGCCGTGGGCGGACTTTTCAGTCAGGAAACAAACGGCAATCTGCCTGGCGACGTGCATGTATGGGACGGCACGACGTGGGGACACTATGAGCAACCTACAGAAGCACAGCTCGGACATAAGAATGTAGACTATCTGTGCATGGACTTCGACCCGCTGAAGGAGGGTCACGTGATGGTGGGCGCCAAGAGCGGTCTGTACGAATTTCAGGACGGCAAGTTCGTGAAGTGCTACAACCGCGACAATAGTCCGCTCGAGTCGGCTACAGCCGACAAGAGCAAGAACTATGTCATGGCAACCGGCGTGAAGTACGACCCTACGGGCAATCTGTGGGTGCTGAACAGTCAGATTACAAATCCGCTGAAAATGCTCGGCAAGGACGGCGAGTGGAGCGTGATGAACAACATCGAATTGACGAAGAACAATGCTTGGGATGTGAAGGAGCTGTTCCTGAGTCCGACATACGGCTACATGTGGTTCGTGAACAGCTACTGGGAGGAGACGAAACTCTTTGCCTACGACTACAAGAACAACAAGCTGTACGACGCAGGCGGACCAACATACACCAACGAGGACTATGCAACAATCAAGCCCTACTACCTGTTTCATGTAACGGAGGACAAGAACAAAAATATTTGGCTGTCGACATCGGCGGGGCCGCTGTATATGACGCCAAACGACGTGAAGAATGGAGGCGGTTGGGTGACACAACACAAGGTGCCGCGCAACGACGGAACGAACCTCGCCGACTATCTGCTCTCTAACGTAGAGACACGATGCATCGCCGTCGACGGCGGCAACCGCAAGTGGATAGCAACGTCTAACGGAGTGTTCCTCATCAGCGACGACTGCAACACGCAGGTCGAGCACTTCACCACCGACAACTCGCCACTGCTGTCGAACACGGTACACTACGTACTTGTCGACCCTAACTCAAATATGGTATATTTTGCCACCGACAAAGGTCTGTGCTCTTATCAAAGCGATGCCACCACCCCGAACGAGAAGATGACCAAGGACAACGTATATGCCTACCCCAACCCTGTTACGCCCGACTATACAGGCGACATAACCATCGTCGGACTGAGCTATAACGCCGACGTGAAGATTGTCACAACCAACGGCACTCTCGTCAACCAAGGCAGAAGCACTGGCGGTTCGTACCGCTGGAACGGATGCGACCTGAAGGGCAAGCGCGTGGCGAGCGGCATCTACATGGTGGAGACAGCCACAGAAGACGGCAGCAAAGGCACTGTGTGCAAGATAGCCATCATCAACTAACTCACGATGTATATGATTTCTATTTGCATCGCTACATACAACGGCGCAAGATACATAGCCGAGCAGTTGGCATCGATACTCAAGCAACTCTCAGCCGAGGACGAAGTGGTGGTGAGCGACGACGGGTCTACGGACGGAACCTTAGACATTGTGCGCAGCTTCAACGACCGCAGAATACGCATCGTCGACGGACCGCAACGCCACTCGCCTACGCTCAACTTCGAGTGGGCACTGCGCAATGCCAAAGGCGAATACATTTTTCTTGCAGACCAGGACGACGTATGGCTTGAGGGCAAGGTGAGAAGATGCGTGGAGGAACTGCAGATGTGCGACTGCGTGGTGAGCGACGCGATGGTTACGGACAGCCTTCTGAACACAACAAGCGAGTCGCTCTTCCAACTGATGCACGTAAGGCGCGGACGACTCTCGAATCTTCTCTGGCGCAATGGCTATACGGGCTGTTGCATGGCGTTCAAGCGTGAGGTGCTGAGCAAGGCACTGCCCTTCCCTACCGACATCCCGATGCACGACATCTGGATCGGCAACGTGGCTGCGTTCTGCGGTTCGTTGCACTTCATCAACGACCGACTGCTGCTGTTTCGCCGACACGACGCGGCTACATCGTGCAACGGCAAGGGAAGCAATTACTCGCTTTGGCAGAAACTTTCGTTTCGCTGGCACACGCTTAAGAATATCGTCAAACTGAAAACCGGAATAAGATAACCTTATCTCAATACGCAACAGAAAAAACGTAATCCATGACTCTGAGCATAATAATACCTATATATAATGTGGCAGACTCGCTGCGCCGATGCGTAGACAGCGTGCTTGCGCAGCGCATCAGCGACTGCGAACTGCTGCTCGTCGACGACGGTTCGACCGATGAGAGCGGACGAATAGCTGACGAATACGCGGCAAAGCACGCCAACATACGCAGCTTCCACAAACCGAACGGCGGACTCTCCGACGCACGCAACTTCGGACTGCAACATGTCGTAGGCAGATACGTAACGTTCGTGGACAGCGACGACGAGGTGGCGGCTGATACGTATGCACCGCTGCTCGATGCGCTCGCCAAACATGCCGAATACGACATCATCGAATTCACAATGCTGCAGAAGCCTGGTTTGCCCGACGAAACGCTGTTCTGTCCTGGCGAACATGTTTTCGACGATGCACTCGACTGGCTCGCCTACAAGGGTACGGAGCACTGCTGGGTTTGCAACAAAATATTCAAGCGCGAACTGTTCGACAACGTAAGGTTCCCGATTGGAAAGAAGTTTGAGGATATGCTCACACACATCCTACTGATAAAGCAGCGCCCGTACATAGCTACCGTCAACCACGGACGTTACATCTACCACTACAATACGGAGGGCATAGCGGCGAAGGACAAGGCAAACGGACTGACATCGCTGCTCGAAGCACAGCTGACACTCGTAAGAGAGCTGGGTATCGACACGCGCAGACGGCGCTGGCACCGCCTGTACATGGACATGCTGACGGCGCAGCTATACACCTTCCGCCGCACAGAAACCATACTTCTGAAGCCTCAACGCATTGCCATATGTGGTTACGCCACGTGGAAAGACTCGCTGAAGGCGCTGCTCGTAGACACAATCGGTCTGCGAATGACGTGCCGTTTGTTCAAAACATTAAGCCGATAAGATTATGAAGATAGTATATATTGTTGAGGATTTCGCCGAGAACGGCGGTGTAGAACGCATTGTATCGCTGAAGGCCAACGAGCTTTCAACGAAGTACGGGCACGATGTGACGATAGTGTCTGTGTACAAGAACGAGCGACCCGTGCTGTATAGTCTTGACAAGAGCATAGGGTTCGTGAGACTCGACGTGCCGTTCGCCACGAAAAGCCACAGACGCATTGCGACACTCGCAAGTAGGTTGGCGACACTCGCACGTGCTGCAAGCCGACTCAACAAGGCTGTGAAGCAGCTCAACCCCGATATCATCTTCTTCACCACAACGCTCGGCGCACTGCTTCTTCCGTTCTGTCGCACGAAGGCAAAGCGTGTGTACGAGTCGCATCTTGCGCGTCCGTTCAATCCGTACCAGCAGTTGTTCTGGCTCACGAAGCGCAGCGCCGATGCCGTTATCTGCCTCACAAAGGGCGACATGCACGCTTTCGGAGACGGCAAGAACGTGCAACTGATACCCAACTTCATTGAGCAGCCGAAACGCAGCGTGGCAGACTACGGTCGGAAGAAGGCGATAGCTGTGGGCAGACTGGAGAATCAGAAGGGATTCGATATGCTCATCGACTGCTGGAAACGAGTGGCTGAACAGCATCCCGACTGGCACCTGGACATATACGGTGTGGGGGCGCTCCACGACAAGCTGCAAGAACAAATAGACCAGCTGCGTCTGAACGACTATATCACGCTCTGCGGACGCTCCAACAACATAATGGATGTCTACCCAGAATACAGTCTGCACATCATGTCGTCGCGCTATGAGGGTCAGCCGATGACGCTCATCGAGGCGCAGGCGTGCGGTCTGCCTTCTGTAGTGTTCAACTTCAAGTTCGGTGCGGCTGACATTGTGCAGAACGGCGTCAACGGCATCATCGTGGAGCAGAACGACTGCAAGGCGTTCAGCGAGGCACTTTGCAAAATGATGAGTTCGGAGGATATGCGCAAGAAGTACGGACAGAATGCGCTCGAAGTAGGCAGACAGTACTTCAAGGATAATGTTTTTGGAAAGTGGATTGAGTTGTTGGAATTTATCTCAAAAACGTAAATAACGGAAATGCAAAACAGAATACATTGGCTTGACAACCTACGAGGACTCTGTATGGTGGCAATACTATATGATCATACAGAGACATATTATATTGGTAAGAATGCAATAATCACAGACTTGTATGTAACGGATGCGTTGTACCTATTCTTCATCATATCAGGATACTTCATCTACAAACCTAACGGAGAAGTTTGCGTAAAACACAAGATGAAATCGATATTACGAACACTGATCATACCATATTTCATATTCACAACAGCAATGGCAATCCCAAAAGCCGTAGCTAATGGCAGAGAGTTAGACCTTATAGGTATAACAACAAATATATTGACCGGTCAGGCTTCGTGGTTTGTGGCGGCACTTGCTGTCGCTGAAATACTGTTTATCTCCACATTGAAAATAGTAAAGGGAAACATAAAATGGATGCTTGCGGTGTGCACAACTACATTTATAGCATCTATTTGGCTCTCGACTGTCACAAGCTATTGTTTCTGGCAGATAGACAATGCGCTGATGGCGATGCTATTTCTATTAATCGGTTATGCTTATCATAAATACGAGCCGAACATAAGAAACGACATCAAGTGGATAGTGGTGTGTCTATTGGCATTTGTGTTTTTAAAGATTTATGTAGTACGGGCAGACATAACATTGGCTATATGGCACATCAACATCAGCAACTACGTAGTATTCGCAGCAAACGTAGTAATTGGTTGCCTCGCTATGTTCGGACTATTCCGTAATCTTCCATCATGTAGAATGCTCGAATGGATAGGAAAGCACTCACTCGTTTATTACTTCCTGTGTGGTGGTGTGCCGCTTCTTGTCAGCAAATTAGCTGCGCATGTCGGTTTCTATTACAACAATAGCCATGTAAGGGTGTTCGTAGCATTTGCTATTGTACTTATTGTCTCTACAATCCTTACATGGACAATCTACCGCTACATACCTTTTGTCACTGGCAGAAGCCGTAGCAACCGACAATGGATAGTGGGTTAGGCATTGTTGACCATTTAACCTTTGGCAAGCAGTGAGCGATATAATTGTTCGTACTGCTCTGCTACGTGGCGGTAGTCGTGATACTTATGAACAAACTGTATGCTCTCTTGCGCCATTCTCTCGAGCGTTCCGTCGGTGAAGAGGGCACGCTCTATCGTCGCTATGTTCTCCTCGTCGGGCACATCTGGGCGCACGTTGATAATCGGGCGCAGCGTATCCTCGCCAATAAACTCATAGTATTCTTCTTCGCCTCCGCCTATGACAACCGTTCCGCGTGCCATTGCCGCAAGCGAGTTCATCGACGGGGTGTAGCTGTATAATTGATCAACGAGCACGTCAGCCTCAGCAAGCAGACGCATGTACTCGTCGTAAGGCACTCCTTCTACGTATTTAATCTGCACCATGCCAGGATGGCGACGCGCCACCTCCTCCACGAACATGGCTATCTTCATTGCACCCTTCATGAAGTCGCGCTTGGGCTGAAGACCTATAAGGATGGTGAGGTGGTGAGATGGTGAGGTGGTGAGATTTGTTGGGAGTTGAGAGTCGTTGGGGTGAGAGGGTGTGTCATTACACACACATTTCACCATCTCACCATCACACCATCTCACCATCTTTTCACACTCCATCGGCAGCGGTATGTAATGGAGTTTGGCAGCGTAAGGCGGTTCGTTGTAGTCGAGCCAATACTCGTAGAGACAGGGCACGAGGGCATCAGCCATGGCTGTCGTCTTACGCCACGAAGCCTCAGCACCGTGCTCAACAACTTCAGCGATGCGGTCGCGATGCTGGTCGGTGTTCTGCAGTTGCCCACTCCAAAAGGTGTCGGAATAGGCAGGTACGCCCTGCGCCTGACGGCGGAATATCTGCGGGTCGTCGCCGAAGCAGCCTTTCACTACGCAGCGATTGGTGAGCTTGAGGAAACGCAGCAGCAGCGTGTTCCAGCGATACATGAGCGGCACGAACTGATAGTTGTGTATCTGCACCACGTCGTTGCCACACAGTTGCGGTAGATGGCGCAGCAACTGCCACACCACCCACAAGCCTCCGAACTTGCCCCAACGCAGGTTACGGCGCAGGTTGATATCGCGCGGAGCATCGTGCCAGCCATTGCCGTCGGACATGGTTGTGACGCGGTGTCCACGCTCGAGGAGTCCTTTCTTCAGTGTGTTGTGAAGAAAGCTCGCCTCGCCTATCAATAGTATCTTCATATATCGTCTTTTTTATGATGGTGATGTGGTGAGATGGTGATGTGGTGAGATGGTGATGTGGTGAGATATGTGGGGTAATGTCAACATCTCAACATCTCAACACCTCAACACCTCAATATCTCACAACCGCTTGAAGTTGCCGTTACCGTCGAGCACCTCGTAAGTCTCTACTGTGACACGCTTGCCCTTTATCTGCAGCACGTCGAACGAGGCGTTGCCGTCATCGTCGCGCCAGGCGTTATTCACCTGATGGATGTCGTAGCCACGATAGTGCTGAACCGACTTGGTGTGGGTATGACCGACGAAGAACGCAGCGAGGTTATAGTGCTCGAGAATGTCGAACAGCTGCGTGCGCTGCTCCTCCGTCCACCACTCCAATGCCCACGCGTCGAAGCCGTAGTGCTGCACGTAGACCACGGGCTTACCGTCGGAAGCGTACTTCTTCAGGTCGTCGGCAATCCACTGCATGTTGCTCTCGCAGTAGGTGGTGTCGCCGGCAGCGAGTTGTCCGCACACGAAGTGAACGCCGCCGATGTCGAACGAGTAGGAACGCGACGAGCGGTGTATGTTCAAGATGCGTCCAGCTTGCTTCATGTCGAGCAGCGTAGAGTCGAGATAATGGAGGTTGAACTCCATACCTATGCGATTCTGCTCCGGTCTGCCGCTTTCGGGCGAGATGTCGTGGTTGCCGAACGTGGGATAAGTGTCGTAGTGGATTTGTCGGTAGCCTGGTCCACGCTCCCAACGCTGCCGGTATAGGTCGAGTATCTTCGGATGCGACTTGTCGAAGAGGTCGCCGGCGAGTATCACTCCGTCGATGCGACGCTGGTCGCCGAGCGCATTGATGGCGAGCACATGGTGAAACTGGTCGGTCTCGGGTGGCAGGTCGAAATGCAGGTCGGCTGCTATGACGACGGTACAGTTTGCCTCTCGCTTCTTCTCCGATGCGTAGCCGTTGAGGGCTGAGAGCACGAAGAGCAGCAGAGTGGCGAATATCATTTTTGTAAGCATGTGATTATTTATGTTGTTATGGTGAGATGGTGAGGTGGTGAGATATGTTGTGGTGGTGATAAGATGTTGTTATGGTGAGGTGGTGATAAGATGGTGAGATGTGTAATGTCAACACATCAACATCTCAACACTTCAACATCTTATCATCTCAACACCTCACAGCAGAACGCAACTAAATTGCGTTCTGCCCAACCTTGATCTCCTTCTCCACGCTCTCGCCATCGCCCCAGATGAGCGTCAGCTTGAATGGGATATTGGTGTTAATAGTTACTTTTGGCTTCTCGTTGACAGAGTTGCGCTTAGCCACCTTGAACGAGATATTGCCGTCGGCACCGAGCGGATAGCGGTCGATGCCGTAAGCATCGAGCAGCTGCACGTCGAGCGTCACGTGCGAGTCCTGTATGTCGGCACGTATGCCGAAGATATACTCGATAAGGTCGGCGATTGGCGGCAGACCGGTCCAACCCACAAAGTCCTTGCGAGCCATGAAGCCCGGCGCTGCATCCTCCGGAGCGTAATACTCCCAGAACGTGCCCGTCTTGCGATACACCTTCAGCACATTGTTGTAATGGTTCATCACGATGTCGTGAGCCAGTCGGCGGTAGCCCTTCTCCACGAGTCCGGACACAACCATATAGTTGGTTCCGGGCCATACGCCACCTTCCCAGTAGCGTCCGTTAGCCTTATACTTCGGGTTGTCGGCAGCAAGCGATGCCACACGGTGCGGGCGATTGAACTTGCAAGTGTCGTCGAGGTGCTCCACGAGGCGGTCGAGGCGTTGCTTGGGCAGCACATCGGTATGCAAAGCCCAATAAGCATAGATGCCCTGCGTCGCAGAGAGCGAGTCGTTGGCATACTGGTCGTAGAGGAAGCCGTCGCGTTCGCTCCACATGTTCTTGTTGATGTACGCCGAGAGATTCTTAATGTCGTCCTCAAACTCCTCTATCTCCTGCCAGCGCTCAAGATAGAAGCCCATCTTCAGCAGTATGTTCGCCACCATTATCTGTTGCAGACAGGCATCGAGCCATATCATGTGACCGTTGCTATAGATAGTGTTGTAGCCTTCGGGCACACGTGGCATATTGTCCATGCCTGTGCCCCATCCGCTGCTCCAGTATGTACCATTGCGCCATGTGCGGTTGAGTTTGAGCCACTTGTAGTAGGCGGCAAGCACGGGGAACACCTTGTTCAGACGGTTGTCGTCGCCGAACTGCGTGTAGTAGAGCCACTCCGACCACGGCAGCAGGTTCGGACCAGTAGATGTAGGGTCGTAGCGGCCGAAGCAGTCGGAGCCGTCGGCGCGTATCTCGCGACAGATAAATCCGTCGGGATGCTGCTTGGCATAGAAGTTGTCGAGCGTCTTCTGGAACGGGAAGAAGCGGTCGCCGTAGCGGCAGAACATCGTGATGAACGCATCGTCCCACATGAAGATGTTGCCGTTATAGGCGGGCGAGATGTATGAGGTGACGAAGCCCGAGTCGTCGAGCGGCTGACAGACGTTCTTCAGTCCTATCTGCCACGCCTTCCAGTACATCTCTATCTCCTTCGGGTGTCCCTCCCAATAGGGCGAGGGCAGCACCTTACGTGCCTGTTCGAAGGTGCCGGGCTTCGGTTTCTCTACCTTTGCCGTACGGAATGTGTTCTCTGCCACGAGTGTCTGCATGACGTAGGTGTTCTTGTAAGGCAGCTTGTAGAGCGGCGAGCCGGAAGATATGAGGTTCTGAGCCGGCGCAAGCACCGCAAAGAGCGAGGCTGTAAGGGTTAATATCGTTTTCTTCATTTATCTGTATATTACTTGATTACTCCGTATGTGAGCAACTGCTTGATGCGCTTGAACACGTCGGTATTCTCGTAGATGCCAGTGAAGTGTTCTGCGCCCGGACCGAACGCGTAGACTGGCACCATGGCACCGGAGTGGTCGCGTGTAGAGAAGCAGCACTCTACGCGTCCTTCGTTCTTGTCGCCGTTGACGAGCGTGAGTCCGCCCGTCTCGTGGTCGGCTGTCACTACAACGAGTGTCTCGCCGTCTTCTGCCGCCCACTTCATCACCTTACCCACGGTCTGGTCGAAGTCGAGTGTCTCCTTCATGAGCATGTCGAGCTGGTTGAAGTGGCCGTAGTCGTCGAGCTGCGAGCCTTCGATCATCATGAAGAAGCCCTTCTTGTTGCGGTTCATCAGTTCGATGCCCTTCATCGACGCACGCGCAAGCAGGTCGCCGCGCTCGTCGGGCAGCGGAGTATCCTTGTCGTAAGGCACGGCGAAGACACGGCTGTTCTTATCGTATGCGAAGAAGTCGTCGAGCGAGCGCGACACGTGATAGCCCTTCACACGCAGTTCGTTGAAGATGTCGCGTCCGTCCTTGCGGTTGGTGAACTTCTCCGCTCCACCGCCGAACACAAAGTCGACACCACTTGTAGGATAGTCGCCGACGAGCTCTTCCTCCTTGTCGCGGTCGACGTTGTGGCAGCAGAAGTCGCATGGCGTAGCGTCCCAAAGTCGGCATGTGACGGCGATGCCCGCATCCTTGCCGAGCTCCTTCGCTACATCTACGAGCGAGGGCACTGGTTTGCCTTCTGTGTCTACGCCTACGGCATGGTAGTTGGTCTTTACGCCCGTAGCGAGCGATGTGCCACCCGAGCCGGAGTCGGTGACGAGCTTGTTGGCTGCCCACGTCTTCGACAGACCTGTGGCGGTGGCGTTCTCGAGCCACAACTTGCCGCGGTTGGCTGTCCATGCGGTGTAGACGTGCATGAGACTCATGCCGTCGCCAATCATCAATATCACGTTCTTCACCTTCTTGCCCTTCGGTGTCGCAATCTTCTCAACGGCGTATGGCTTGTCGTATGTGAAGGTCTGGGTGGGCATGTTGTACTGTGCACTGGCACTCTGCACGCAGAGGGCGAGGGCTGCTATGACTAATGTGTTCTTTATTTTCATACTGTTCTATTATAGATTGCTCATTTATTGCTACACTAAAACGATTGTTTCAGGTCGTAGACAAAGGTAAGAATTATTTTTGTGAACAGGAAAGTTTTCTTAACATTGCGAGACATAATTGCGTTTTTTTCTATATTTTTGCAGTGTACTGAAGATTTACTTTGGTCGACATTCAGAATTAATTCGTTAAAACATAAAAAGGGAATGAACAAAAATCTATTACTCTCATTGCTCTTCTTGCTTATTGTGGGAACGACATTCGCTCAACATCAGTTTCACTTCAAGGACGGCAAGTTCAAGGTGGTGCAGTTCACCGACATCCACTGGGACCCTACATCGCCCGGATGCGACACTACACGCAACACCATCCTGGCTGTACTCAACCAGGAGAAGCCCGACATCGCTATACTGACGGGCGATATCGTCACAGCCAATCCTGCCAAGAAGGGATGGGAGGCTGTCATAAAGATATTCGAAGAGGCGAAGATGCCGTTCGCAGTAACGCTGGGCAATCATGATGCCGAACCGCAGTTTATGAGCAAGCAGGAGATATTCGACATGCTTCTGAAGTCGTCTTACTTCGTAGGCTCGCACGGACCGCAGGGCATTCCAGGGCATGGCCAGTATGTCATTCCGGTGTACGGGTCGAAGGAGAAGGACAAGGTGCAGTCGCTGCTCTATTGCATCGACTCTAACGATTATCCCGAAACCGACGAGCTGGGACACTACGACTGGATTCACTTCGAACAGATTGCCTGGTACCGCGACCAGAGTAAACGCTACACGGCGATAAACGGCGGCAAACCGCTACCTGCGTTGGCGTTCTTCCACATCGCGCTGCCCGAATACAAGAATCTGATGAACCGCAAAGGCACCTGGGGCAGATGCGACGAGGGCGAGGTGTGTTCGGCTGACATCAATAGTGGCATGTTCGCTTCGTTCGCCGAGTGTAAGGACGTGATGGGCGTGTTCGTCGGTCACGACCACGACAACGAGTTCATAGGATTGGAGAAGGGTATCTGCCTCGCCTACGGACGTGTTACGGGTACGGATGCTTACGGCGGACTGGTGCGCGGTGGCCGCGTCATCGAGATGTACGAGGGCGAGAGACGTTTCGACTCATGGGTGACTACGCCGCAGGGCAAGGAATTCGCCTTCTATTATCCGTCGGGCATCACCTCGATTGACGAAGAGGGACCGTACCTGCCTGCCGTGGACGTGAAGCCGAAGAAGCACGGCGTGAACTACACCTACTACGAAGGCAAGTTCAAGAAGACTGCCGACATCTTCAACAATGGTAAGAAGATGAAGGAGGGCGTGCTGAACAACTTCATCATTACCGAGGCTCAAAGCGAGGACCACTTTGGCTACGACTTCCGCTCGTACATAAAGATTCCGAAGAAGGGTGTCTATTATTTCGACATCGCTTCCGACGACGGCTCACGACTGTTCATCGACGGCAAGGAGATTATAGACAACGACGGCTCGCACAGTCAGGAGTTCGTGGCTGGAAAGGTGGCACTCGATGAGGGTTTTCATGAGATGCGCGTACTCTACTTCGAGGATTACATGGGACAGAGCCTTAAAATAAAGATTACGGATCGCTACAACAGTAGCCGCATACTGCCCGACGACATGCTTTACGCTAAATAAAGGTAAAGTTATCACGCAAAAAACTCCGCACAGCGAAACATTCTGCTGTGCGGAGTTTTTTGGTTTAATAAGTATTAGTAACCAACGGCTAACGAGTGTTTGAAACCGTCGGTTAATGAGTTTTTAATAGCCGTCGTTCTGGTGCAGCGCACCACCCGACTTCGTTATTTCTGTTGAAGGATACGGGAACACCATGAGGTGGTCATCGTATGCAACGGGCTTAACAGCAGGGTCAACTTCGTTCAGATAGTCGGCGTAGGGACCAACGACGAAGGTGCTATTCCAGTCGCTACGTTCAGCATAGTGGCGAGCACGTGGGTGAGCGTTCAACTCCTTCTGAGCAAGTGCCTTGATTTCTGCATCGCCAGAGTGGAACCAACGCTTGAGGTCGTAGAGGTGGTCGCTGTACTCGAAGGCGAGCTCGCAACGGCGCTCGTGGTAGAGGTCGGTCCATGTGGCGTTGCCCGAAAGCGGAGTGAGGTGCGAGCGGTTGCGCACGCGGTTGATATCCTTTGCAGCGAGGTCGGCATGACCGAGCGCGAGGTTTGCCTCGGCACGGAACAGAAGCATCTCGGCAAAGCGGATGAGCGGCATATTCACACGCGCTGTAGGCCAGTCGCCGTTAGAGCTTACATATCCCTTCGTTGCATCCTCGTGCTTGAACGGATCCATGTACTTGTTAATCATGAAGCCCGACTCAACGTCTGAGGTTGAGTAGAACTTGCGTGTCTCGCCGAAGAACTGGAACTCCTGTCCGTATTCGAGCACCGAACGTGTGATGCGGGCGTTGCCTGCACCGTCCTTCAGCATCTCCTCGAAGATGTCATAAGAGGGTTTAATCTGACCCCAACCGTTGTAGATACCCCAACCCTTGTTCTCAAGGATAACGCCAGGGAACTCAGAGCCGCCAGGAGTGTCGCCACCAGTGCCTGCAATACCGAAGAGGTACTCCTTGGTCCAATAGTTGGAGAAGTCGGAAGAGAAGACATCAGCGAACTCCGGAGCGAGATCGCGGCCATAGTCCTGTTCCAACGAGTTGACCATAGAGATGACGTTCGACCACTGCGACTTGTCGAACGCAGCCCAGTAAGCATACACCTTAGCCTTGTAAGCAACAGCGGCTGCCTTGTGAGCACGTCCGCGGTTGTCGATGTCGTACTCTTCAAACGTAGGCAGATACTTGATGGCATTGTCGAGGTCTTCGATAATCATCTTGTAGTTGTCCATTACAGTAGCCTGCTGCTTCGGAATAGAGTTGTCGTAGCCGCCAGCGAAGTCTTCATAACGTACAAACGGTACGCCCTGTTTGTCATTGCCATAGCGGTAGGCAACATAGAAGTGGCTGAAGGCACGCATGAAGAACGCCTCGCCAAGCGAGCGCTTCTCAACAGCGGTAAGAGCGGTTTTATGCTCCTTATTCAGCAACTGCTCCACAACCCAGTTGGCACGAGAGATAACACCTGTCAAACGCTCGTATGTACCTTTAAGAGGCGACTCGTCACCTGTGTACTGGAGCGTGGCGAGGGTGTTGTAGCTGCGCGTACGACCCCAAACGATGTCGCACGCACCACCTTGCTCCCAATAGATTTCGCGACCGAAGAGACCCTCCTGATGAATCGGTCTATAGAGAGCATCGATGGCATCTATCGCCTGGCTGTCATTAGTAAAATATTGCGTTGTCGTCGGATCGCCCTCCTTCTGTACGTCGAGGAAGTCGCTACACGAGCTCAACAGTGCCGCAGAGAAAACGGCTGCCAATATATATTTTGCTTTCATAGATATTGCTTTTTAGTTGTTTTAGTAAGTAAGTTTCACACCGAATGAGAATGTGCGAGCCACCGGATACTTCATTGCGTCCCATCCGCCACACTCTGGGTCGATGCCAGTGTAGTTGGTGATGGTGCAGAGATTCTCGCCACTTACGTAAACACTCAGACGACTATTGCGCGAGTTGAGGTGTGCACTCTTGCGAAGTAGGTTGGTGAGGTCGTAGCTCACGGTCACGTTCTTCAAGCGGAGGTAAGAGGCGTTCTCAAGATACCAGTCGGAGGGCGTAGAGAAGTTGCCGTTCGGGTCGTTCTTTGAGAGGCGCGGAATGTCCGAACCACGATTTGTCTCACTCCATGCGTCGAGGATGCGCGAGTCGCGGTTGAAGTTGCCCTCCACGTCAGAAAGTGTCATAAACTTGGCTACGTTCATAGCCTTGGCACCTGCCACGCCCTGAAGCATTGCAGAGAAGGTGAGGTCTTTCCATGTGAAGCCGGCAGAGAACGAGAAGGTGTACTTCGGTGTGGCTGAACCACAATATTGGCGGTCGGCATCGGTTATCTTGCCGTCCTTGTTGTAGTCGATGAACTTCAAGTCGCCTGCCTTTGCGTTGGGCTGAATACGATTGCCGTCCTTGTCTACATAAGCTGCAGCTTCAGCGTCGCTCTGGAAGATGCCACCATTCTTTATGAGATAGAACGAACCGAGAGGCTGACCCTCTGCATCCTGGTAGCAGTAAGGCAGGTTGCGGAACGAACCATCGCCAGTCCATACACCGGGCTTACCGTTGGCATCACGCACGCCGATATTGCTAACCCAGTTCTTGAGCCAAGCGAAGTTGCCACTAACGTAGTACGACCAATCTTTGTTGATGCGGTCGTTCCAGTTGAGCGAAAGCTCTATACCACGGTTGCGTACCTCGCCCTGATTGATGAGCATCGGGTCGAGACCGATAGAGCCAGGCCAGTTCATCGACTGGGTCTGGATGAGGTCGAAAGTGCGCTTCTCGAACCAGTCGAACTGCATAGCCAAGCGGTCGTTGAACATATTGAGGTCGATACCGAGGTCGAACTGTTCTGATGTCTCCCAAGTAAGCTTGTTGTTGAGAGCGATAGAGTTGTAGATGAATGTGTCCCACAGCAGGTTCTTCTCAACGCCATACTGTGCCTGCTCCTGCCATGAGTCCTTAGAGAGCACTGCCGAGCGGTAGTTGTAGCCGATAGAGCCGAGGTTGCCTACTCTACCCCAAGAAGCGCGGAGCTTCAGGAGCGACACAACGTCGGTCTTCGGGAAGAACGCCTCGTTAGAAATCTTCCAACCGGCTGTCACTGCAGGGAAGTCGCCGTGGTTCTTGCTCTTAGGCAGACGACCAGCGTAGTCGCGACGCCAAGAAGCGGTGAGGAAGTAGCGGTCGTCGAAAGAGTAAGCCAAACGGCCGATAAGCGATACGTTGGCATCAGGACCTGTAAGATAGTCCTTGCCAGACACCGAGCCTGCGTAAGCGATATACTGCAGATAATCTGACTCGTCGGCGAAGGTCTTGCCGTTCAGCTCGAAGCCACGCACATTGAAGTGGTCGGCTGTGGTAGAGAAGAGTGCGCCCAAAGTATGCTTGCCGAAGGTATTGTCGTATGTAAGGGTGTTCTCCGTCTTCCACTGGTCGGTGCGGTAGGTGCTCTCGGTGAGCGAGTTGCTGCCGTCGGGCTTACCTACTTCGTCGCGACGTGGCGAGAAGCCTTTGTAGAAGTTCGACTGCAGGTTGTATGTGAAGCGGCTCACGAACTTCAAGCCCGGCACTACGTTAGCTATCTCTAACGATGTGGTTGACCAGGCATCGTTGGTGCGGTCGAAGATATTCTTCGATGAAAGGGTGTTGATTGGGTTAACTGCGTCGCCATGGGCATCGGCGAAGTTGCTGCCATACGTATCGATGTAAGCTGGATCCTCGGTTGTTGTTCCGCCGAAGCCGCTCTTTGTAAACGGACTGTAAACGGTGGCACTTGCCGGCATATAGATAGCCGAGAGAATCGGTCCGGTGTAGCCCTCGTTTGTAGCGGTGGTGCGACTCTCGGTGTTCTTCCAAACGAAGTCTTCGCTGATAGATACCCACTTGTTAATCTGATACTTGCCCGTATAGTGCAGCGCGAGGTTCTTGTTGAACGTGTAGCGCATGATGCCCTCGTCGTTGTCGTAAGCGAACGAGAGGCGGTTGGTGAAGGTGTCGGTACCGGTGTTGATGGCTACGTTGTGACGCTGGTAGAAGGCGGTGCGGAACACCTCGTCCATCCAGTTGGTACGGGTTGTTGCAATCCAAGGATTCTTCTCAACGTTCCAGCCGTCGGGCAATGGGAGTCCGGCGTTTGCGAACGAGCGCTTACGCATCTCAATCTCTTGCTGAGCGTTGAGCGGTTTGGGCAGGTTAGTGGCGTTACGCACGCCCACCATACCATCGTAAGACACAGATGTAGCACCCTTCTTTGCCTTCTTGGTGGTAACGAGCACTACGCCGCCTGCTCCCGACTGCGCACCATAGATAGCAGCCGAAGCGGCATCCTTCAGCACTACGATCGACTCAATGTCGTTGAGCGAAGCAATCGGTGCACCCGGCACTCCATCGACTACCCACAGCACGTTGTCGCCGTTCTGCGAGCCTTGACCACGGATCACGATGTTAGGAGCGGCTGTAGGGTCGCCACCATCGGCAGACACCGTAACGCCTGCCAGCTGACCCTGCAACATGCCTTCGGTAGAGGTGACAGGACGCACTGCAAGCTCGTCGACATTGCTCACAACACCAACGGCTGCCGAGAGGTCTTTCTTCTTGGTAGCGGTACCGTAGCCGATAGCCACAACCTCGTTGAGCATCTTGCTGTCCTCCTCGAGAACAACGGTGATGTTGCGATTATTCGCACCTACCTTTACGTTCTTGGTTGTATAGCCTACATACGATATCTCAAGCGTGCCTCCAGGCAACACCTGAAGCGCAAAATTACCATTCACATCTGTAACAGTAGCAGCTTTATAGCCAACCAACTTTACAGAGGCTCCGATGATTGGCTCTCCGTTCTGATCCTTCACAACACCGTGTACGGAAATGCTACCGCGCAACGGCTGTTGAACCTCAGTGGCATTGGAGAAAGCAGTGCCTGCATAAGCCGAGGAGGAAAACGACAACATGGAACATGCGGCTACTCCAAAGATGCCCCACATCCAATTTTGTTTAGAAAAACCTTTTCCCATGTTCAATAAATTTTAATTAATATATGCAATAGATTATTATTCGCTGTAAATGTAATAGTTGATATACATTGCAAATGTAGGCAAAATATTAAAATCAAGCAAATAAATGTTTCAAAGATTTAAATAATGAAACGCTATTTTAAAGATTACGTATCAAAACAACTGAAAAACAGAGCGAATCCGACTGATTAGCAACATCTTTTTGCATTGATACAAGACAATACGAGGCAAAAAAAACGTGCATAACTTTTGCCGTTACATATTAAAATGCTAACTTTGCAAATGGAAAAAGCTATACATTATTATATAATGTGGCAGACCAGCAACGAAACAAACGTTTTTATTCATAAAACAATAAACAATTATGGTAAACTACAAAGAATTGGGCTTGGTGAACACACGTGATATGTTCGCAAGAGCCATCAAGGGTGGTTACGCTATCCCTGCATTCAACTTCAACAACCTCGAGCAGCTCCAGGCTATCATCAAGGCTTCTTCAGAGCTGAAGTCACCGGTTATCCTCCAGGTATCTAAGGGCGCACGTGCTTACGCTAACGAGACTCTTCTCCGTTACATGGCAGAGGGCGCTGTAGAGTACGCTAAGGAGCTCGGTTGCAAGCATCCTGAGATCGTTCTCCACCTCGACCACGGTGACAGCTTCGAGCTTTGCAAGAGCTGTGTAGACCTTGGCTTCTCTTCTGTAATGATCGACGGTTCTTCACTTCCTTACGAGGAGAACATCGCTCTTACAAAGAAGGTTGTAGAGTACGCTCATCAGTTCGACGTAACTGTAGAGGGTGAGCTCGGTGTATTGGCTGGTGTAGAGGATGAGGTATCTTCTGACGTATGCCACTATACAAAGCCTGAGGAGGTTATCGACTTCACAACTCGTACAGGCGTTGACTCATTGGCTATCTCTATCGGTACTTCACACGGTGCTTACAAGTTCACTCCGGAGCAGTGCACACGCGACCCGAAGACTGGCAAGCTCGTTCCTCCTCCATTGGCATTCGACGTCCTCGACGAGATCATGGAGAAGCTCCCAGGTTTCCCAATCGTTCTCCACGGTTCTTCTTCTGTACCACAGGAGTATGTTGACATGATCAACGAGTATGGTGGCAAGTTGCCTGACGCTGTTGGTATTCCTGAGGAGCAGCTCCGCAAGGCTTCTGCTTCTGCAGTTTGCAAGATCAACATCGACTCTGACTCCCGTCTCGCATTCACCGCTGCTGTTCGCAAGGTATTCCACGACAAACCAGGTGAGTTCGACCCACGTAAGTACTGCGGTCCTGCACGCGACCTCATGGAGCAGATGTACAAGCACAAGATCACAGATGTGCTCGGTTCTGACGGCAAGCTCGCTCAGTGCTAATCAAGCAGTTTAGTATTAAAAGCTAAATAAACACGGCGCGCCCGAAACGTTCATTCGTTTCGGGCGCGCTTCTTTTGTTAGAATAGATGTCAGAGCTAAAACTGCTTTAACTATTGCATGCCATCTTCCGGCGCAGAATATGTGCATTGATAGCCATCGAAATGAAAAAAGGTGAACCAAACGGTTCACCTTTTTATATTTGTAAAAGTTAATAAGCATTACTTCAGTTCCATAATCTGCTTTGCAGTCTCATCATCAGGACGTACCTCAAGCAGCTTAGCAGCCCACTGCTTTGCGTCGGCTACCTTGTCGTTCTGTATGTAATGAACAGCAAGATATTGGTAAGCAGTGCCGAGCTTCTTCAAGTCGGCAGCTGTCTTCTCCGGCAACGACTCGATCTTCTCAGCAAGCTTCTTGTAGTAAGGCATAGCCAAACCAACCTTCAGATCAGGGTTGATAGCGTGGAACACGTTAGCCTGCTTGAAGAGAGCGTAAACAGCAGCATAGTCGTACTTCTCTGCGATAGTGCCATAGATGTCAGCTGCCTTCTGCAAAGCAGCCTTCTTAGCAGCCTCGTCGGCAGCAGCCTCTGACTGCTCAAGATAGATGTCAGCGAAGTTGTCATACTCCTTGTATGTGCACTCCTCACCCTTAACAGCGAGATATGCCTCGTAAGCAGCTACTGCCTCGTCGAACTTCTTTGCCTTGAGGTAAGCATCAGAGATGAGTTTGTTCACTTCCTTGTTCTCAGGATCAACCTCTGGAATATGCTTGTAAGCTGTGATTGCATCGTCTATACGACCTACGTTCAACAAAGCGTCAGCGTAGTAGGTGTAGTCGCTTGCTGTGTACTTAACAGTGTCGGTAGCAGCGAAAAGCTTGTCACCATACTCAACGGCTGTTGGGTAGTTCTTCTGCTTGTCAGAAGCGTAGAGCACAACGCGGTTGAATGAACCGTAGTTAGGATACTTCTGAATACCCTTCTGCGCGAGGCTTACTGCCTTGTCGTACTCCTCAAGAGCGTACGCTGTGAGAGCATAGTCGAAGAGGATATAGTCCTCGATTGTTGTCGGGTCAGCCACCTTGTCGTAGTGAGACATAGCCGACTTCAACTGACCATTGCGTGAGTACATACGACCTGCAGCAGCATCTACAGGATAGTCGGGCTTCACTGTGCGGAGCTTCTCAAGCATAGCGACAGCTCCGTCTGGGTCTACCTTCTGGTACACTGTAGCATATCTTACGTATGATGTCGGGTTAGCCGGCTCATAGTATGTACCCTGCTCATAGTAGCCAGCAGCCTTACCGCCGTCGTCCTGTGCAGAAGCGATATCGCCGAGGAGGATGTAGCCCTCGGCGCTCTTGCCGTTAGCCTTGATTGCAAGGTTAGCTATCTCTTCTGCCATCTGGTAGTTCTTAGCCTCAAGGAAAGCACGACCGAGAGCTGCGATAGCTGTAGCGTCCTTCTTGTAAGTCTTCTTGAAAGCCTTTACCTGATCCTTAGTAGCGATAGCGTCGCCCTTAGCATCTACAATCACTTTTGTGATGGCGTCGATATCAGCCTGTGATGTCTGCGCCATTGCTGGTACTGACAAGCCTGCGAGGAGCAGTCCAGCTACGAGGTATTTCATTGTTTTCATAGTTCTGTATAATTTGAATGTTAATATTCTGTTTATTTCATTGACGTACGACTACCGCTCTTGGTTTAAAGCGTGGGGGTGCGTATTAGCATACGTTTACGTTAATTAGCACAACACAACTATTGGTTGTGTACCTGTACGTCGCGTATGGTTATCTCGCCACGTGTGGGGAGCAGACCTGCCTTAAAGAGGATGAGCTGACCCTTCGGCGACTCGATGAAGTGGGCAAAGCCCCAAGGCAGTCCGCGCTTCGGGTCGTTAAGCAACGCCCATATTGTGCGAACGAATGGATAGCGTCCGTTGAGGAGCCACGCCTGATATGGTTTCCATGAGTTATATGGTGTGGCTTTATCGAGTTTCGATACCGACATCACGCGTATTGCCTTGTTCCATGTGGTATTGGTTGAGTCGCGCTTGTCGTTGAGCCAGTTGCTACCGATAACGCCGATGGCATTCGGGGTGGATGCTACGTAGTCGATAACGTCCTTACTATCCTTTGCTGCGAACACGTTCGGACTGTCGATTGGCTTTCCGCCGAGGATTGAGTCGCAACAGTAGTTCACGGCACTCGACTTACGATTGTCGAAGCACACCCAAATCTCGCCGAGTTTTGAGCCTGGGTTCACTTCGCTCCACTTGGTTTTCTTGCCTAAGAGTATCGCCTTGATATCGTTGACGGTGATACATGAGTCGAGGTTCTGATTGTTACAGATGAGTGCCATGCCGTCGTAGGCGAGACGCACTGCTTCGGGCAGCATATTCAAGCCGTCCTTCACATATGTGTACTCCTTCGGAGTGAAATTGCGTGCGGTAATCGTGAGCCATGTCTTCTGCTGGAGGAGCATGTTGATGCCGTCAATCTCGTTGGTATAGATAGGCTTGAGCTTGGTGTTCGGGCATTGCATGTGATAGACTTCTACGAGTTCGTCGATTATCGGACTGAAGCTCTCGTCACACGCGAAGCTTATCTCACCTTGCGTAGTGGTATCGGTTCTACCGTCCTTACGTTTCTTTTCGCCACCGCAAGACATCATTACGAGCGTCATTGCAAGCAGTGCGAGTATGGAGATGTTCTTAAAATTCGTTTTCATAGTTGTATCTAAACAAATAGTTTAACACAATAATATATATAATGTATAGAATAACATTCGCTTTAAGTGGACCACATGTGGGTCGTGGGGTGTGTCTGGCTACGTGTGCCGCAAAAGTGGTTAGGGGTATATTGGTTGCCGATTGCATCGGAATACGATTCAAGTATATTGTCGATTGCATCGGAATGCTTATTCAAGGTGCTAATGTTCGACAAACAAATGTTTATTTAAGCTACAACCATCCATGAGTTCCGGCATAAAGCCGAAGCCACGTGGATGGTTGTTATTGCTAATCTTACTGTCTAAGCATGTAAGATGTTCGTATGCGTCAAGATTACTGGAGGCGGAATGCTACCGGCACCTGATACTTAACACGCACAGCTGAACCATTCTGCTTACCAGGTGTCCAGCGCGGCATGTTCTTAACCACGCGCATAGCCTCACGGTCGAGTGACGGGTCAACACCACGCAAGATCTTTACGTCGGAGATAGAACCATCGCGTTCAACAACGAAGCCTACAACAACACGACCCTGTACGCCGTTTTCGGCAGCCACTGTCGGATAGCTGATATGGCTTGAGAGGTAGCTCATAAGTGCACCGTCGCCACCAGGGAACATAGGCATCTGCTCTACGACTGTGAAGACCTTGGTTTCCTCAACATGCTTCGGAGGCTCCGGAGCTGCGATTTCTTCCTTGGCCTTGAGTACAGCGCCACCGACCTCGTCGTTACCCTCTACTGTGAAGGCACCGACAGCCTTGTCGCTCTTCTGTACCTCGTCGAGCTTAATCTCGTCCTCTTCCTTAACCTCTTCGTCCTTCTTGATGACAGGAGCGGTGAACTTAACAGAAGACTTAACCTGCTCTACGACCTTTTCAGGCTCTTGTCTGATTACTTCCTTCTTCTCAACCTTAGCCTCTTTCTTCTTTTCAGTCTGAAGTTTTGCGAGCTCCACTGCTTGAGTGTTCTCAACTTTCTTATTAGCCTCAGCCATTTTCTGAAGCTGAAGTCCGAGATAGAGAAGTGCTGCAGCAAGGCCTACGATTAACAAAGCCCAAACGTTACGCTTGGCAGTGCCTTTGCGCAACTTATAGGCTCCATATGCCTGGTTTCTGCCCTCAAACACGAGGTCAGTCCATTCATTGGATATCAAATCTATTTTTGACATTTCTTCGTCCTTTCTTTAATTATTAGTCATTTACTTGACACCTCTTGAGCGCAGAAGCTTAGCATCCTGCTCATTGATCTTGTCAATGACATAAGTACCAATACTGCAGATAGTCATTTCGTCCAAAGCATCAACCATGTTCTTGTATGAAGCCTCGTCAGTACACTTGATGATGATGGTCATTGTCGGCACCTTGCCAGTCTCGAGCTCACCCTTCTTAATCTTAGTCAGCTCAGCGTCATACACTGCCTCTGGATAAGCAGCTGGGTTAGCGAGCTTCTTCTTGTCAAGAGCGTCCTTAGCCATCATAATGTCCTTAACAGGCTGCGAGCCGTCTTCGGTGATGTGGTTGAAGAGCACCGAGCGGATACCCTTCTGACCCCATGTTGTTTCCTTCAGACAGGTCGGGTCATCATACTTAGGCAGACCGTCAACGTGGTAGATCTTATCGTTACCACACACGTAGATAGTGACAGTCTGTGATGCCTTAGCAGCGTTACGATCCTTTTCAGAGATATTCTCGTCGTTCGAAGGCATGGTTAAGTTCATAGTCTGAGGCTTAGCCAAAGATGTACAGAGCATGAAGAACGTGATAAGAAGCATCATCATGTCCACCATCGGCGTGAAGTCCACGCGGGTCTGCATCTTTTTCTGTCTGCTTGCTTTTTTCTTTGCCATGTCTTAGTCCTCCGAATTAGATTTAAGCGCGGTAATGAGATAGTAGCGGTTCTCGCTCATGTCCTGGAGCTCCGACATCATCTTCTTGATGGTCTTGTACGGAGTGCCTGCATCCGCCTTGATGGCGAGCTTCATTTCCGAGCCGTTGTTATCGCGAGCCATCTTCACCCAATCCTGGAACTGGCTCATCTTACCGTCCACGCTATCAGTAGGGATACCCTTTGTAGCCTGGTATTCATTCAATTTTTCCTCCAAGTTCAGTGCAGATGCAAGGTCTTGCATCTCGACGCCGATAGAGGCAGCACTGCGGGCAGTTTCCATCTGTCCCTTAGTGAGCTGCACGCCATACTGGTCTGCCATGCCCTGAACGAGTTCGCCCATTCTCTTTGGATTATCCATTCCAACGAAGATACGGCCGTCCTTATCGCAGAGGATTGTCAAGACATTTGTCTCCGGCACCTTTACTTCAGATACCGAGCCCGGAGTAATGACCTTCACTGCTTCGTTCTTCACGAATGTTGATGTCAACATGAAGAAGGTGAGCAAGAGGACCATCACGTCGGACATAGGAGTCATATCTATCCAAACATCCGCTTTCTTAACTTTTACTTTACCCATAATGATAAATGTTTTAAAGGGTTAGTAAAATTAAGCCTCGTCTGCGTGGTTTGCTTCGTATGTCTTAGCAATAGTGTAACCTACTTCGTCAAGAGCGTATGTCAGCTTATCAATCTTGTTTGAATAGTAGTTATATGAGACTACGGCTACCCATGATGTCAAAATACCAGATGCGGTATTAACGAGGGCCTCAGAGATACCTTCAGAAAGCTGGAGTGAGTCACCACCACCACCTGAAGCAAGAGCAGCAAATGAACGGATCATACCAACCACAGTACCGAAAAGAGCGGTAAGAGTACCGAGTGTAACGATAGTTGCGATGATAGGCATGTTCATCTGAAGTGTAGGCATCTCGAGCTGTGTAGCCTCCTCGTGAGCCTGCTGGATCTTAGAAACCTTAGCAGCACGCTTGAGGTTTGTAGTTGCCTCCATCTCCTTGTAAGCTGCGATAGAAGCGCCAACAACGTTAGCTACGCTACCCTGCTGCTTGTCGCAAAGCTCCTGTGCCTTAGCCATATCACCTGCTGTGATAGCCTTCTTTACAGAAACAACGAACTTACCGAGTGAGCTCTTACCGAAAGCTGTGCGGAGAGCGAAGAAGCGCTCGATAGAGAGAGCGATTACAGAGAAGAGAAGAGTGATGATCACAGGAACGACAACACCACCTTTGTAGACTGTACCCATGAGGTTACCGTCCTTAACCGGCTGTGTCGGATCACCGTTTACGAAGTGCTCAGGTGCACCAAGGATGTACTTGAAGAAAAGCACTGCGAGTACAAAACATACAAGGATGATAAAGAACGCATTTTTAACACCCTGGAATCCTGAAGACTTCTTCGGATTCGCTTTAGCTTGTGTAGTTGCCATAATTTTTTGTAAAGTTTAATAAGTTATTAAATGGTTAATAAAAAAAATCATTTTTATGTTAGCACTATTTCAAATAGTATTAGTGGTTTCTTACCTATATCCACTCTCGATGCTATATCAGCATGGCAAAGTTAGCAAATAATGGCAAATAATCACCCTATTGTCATAGCTTTAACATTTTTTTTATTTGAGTTTTGCCAGTGTCTCTTTAATACGGCGCATTGCTTCGCGAATATTATCGTCGCTGGTGGCGTAACTCATGCGGAAACATTCGGGGTCGCCAAAGGCGTCACCGCCTACTGTTGCCACGTGTCCTTCTTCGAGCAGGAACATGGCAAGGTCGGTCGAATTGTTGATGGTCTTGCCCTCGTAGCTCTTGCCGTAGAAGCCTGAGCACTTGGGGAAGAGATAGAATGCACCCTGAGGGCAGTTCACCTCGAGTCCGGGTATCTCCTTCGCCAGTTCCACGATGAGGTCGCGACGGCGCTCAAAGGCTTTACGCATTGTCTCAACGCACTCCTGCGATGTGGTGTATGCTGCTTCTGCTGCCTTCTGGCTTACTGAGCACGGACCGCTTGTATATTGTCCCTGCAGTTTGTTGCAGCCTTTGACAATCCACTCGGGTGCTGCGATGAAGCCGATACGCCAGCCTGTCATGGCGTATGCTTTCGACACGCCGTTGACGATGATTGTGCGCTCCTTCATGCCGGGGAACTGAGCGATACTCTCGTGCTTGCCTACGTAGTTGATATGTTCGTATATCTCGTCGGCGAGTACGAACAAGTCGTCGTGACGCTTGATAACCTCTGCCAGTGCTTCAAGCTCGTCCTTTGTATATACGCTGCCGGTTGGGTTACTTGGCGAGCAGAGTATGAGCATACGTGTCTTCGGTGTGATAGCTGCCTCAAGTTGCTCGGGAGTCATCTTGAAGTTCTGCTCGAAACCTGCGTTCACAATGACCGGCGTACCACCTGCCAGCTTCACCATCTGCGGATAGCTCACCCAGTAAGGAGCCGGAATTATCACTTCTTCTCCGTCGTTGACGAGTGCCATCACTGTGTTGCAGACGCTCTGCTTGGCTCCGCTCGAGACGAGTATCTCGCTTGTTGTATAGTCGAGATTGTTTTCGTTCTTCAGTTTTGCTACGATAGCCTTACGCAGATCCATGTATCCCGGAACTGGCGAATAGCGTGAGAAGTTTTCGTCGACAGCCTTCTTTGCAGCCTCTTTAATGTGGTCGGGTGTGTTGAAGTCGGGCTCACCAACACTCATGTTGATTACGTCTATGCCCTGTGCCTTCATCTCGCCGCTCTTCTGCGACATTGCAAGTGTCTGTGACGGAGCGAGACGATTGAGTCGATTTGATAATTCTGCCATTATTATAAATATGTATAGTTATAATTTCTTGCAAAATTATAAAGAAATTCTGAGTTTGGCGAATAAAACAAAGAGGAATTAAAAGTAAAACTACAAAATGCAATGAGATTTTGTTCTTTTTTAAACATCCAGAGTCGTGGAAGTACGCATCGGACGGCGGACGCAACCTGATCGGACAGCGGACGCAACCTGATCGGACGGCGGACGCAACCTGATCGGACGGCGGACGCAATCTGATTGGACGGCGGACGCAATCAGTGACGAAAAAAGGGTATGTCAGAAGTCAAACAAGATGAGCTGCAAGCCCAAATCAATTGATTTCTGACACACCCTTCACACTAAATATGTACAATGGGGTTCAAAACCGCATTATTAATTCTCAACGCTCTCGCTATTGAAAGCCGATGTGATGCGATAATTCACGTCGCCGTCGTAGGTGACGGTAGAGTTTTTGAGGGCACTCCATACGGGGGCGATGTAGTCGCTCTCGCCATTCTTGTCGGAAAGTTTGTAGTAGGAGTGTATCTCTATGGTGAGTCCGTCGTTGTAGCGGCGTTCGAGGGCCTTGAGCAGTTCCTTTGTCACGCCGGTGATATTGATTGTGATGCCTGCAGGCTGACGCTCAACGGTGAGCTTGACATTGGCACCGATAGTTGCATCGTAATCCTGCACCTCGAAATACTTCTCGAAGTAGCGCACAAGAGCTGCCGACTCGACACCCTCTACTGTATAGTCGATGCCTACGGGGAGGAACACCTTCACGTCCTTAGCTTCCTTGATATGCAGGGATGTCTTGATCTCGCCCCATGAAGAGTGCTTCTGCTGATGGATGTCAACCAAGAGGGTCGGGTCGATAGGCTTGATGTTGTAGATAGTTGGATAATAGTCGGAAAGCTGCTGATAGCTGAGCTGCATCTTACCATCGTTCTCGCCGAAGGTAATCTCTTGGAAGCCCTCGTCCTTGCAGGCATCACACGCTGCCTTGATGTCGTCTTTGTCGGTGAGCAAGCCGTCAACATGCCAACCGTTCTCCATGCTCTTGGCGAGATACCATATCACACGGATGTTCTTTTCCACCACGGTAGGCGACACCGGATTGGTGCGACCACACCAGCTTGTGAGTTTCTTTACAATGGTGGCAGTGGTGGTGTCGCCTGCTGCAATAAGGGTGCGCAAGCCCGAACCATTTGTACTGAGCAGATAGTCGAAGTTCTTGTCCTTATTTATAGTAATGTATGGGCAGTCGGTGTACACCTTGCCGTTGTTCACAACTCCAACGTACTTGTTTGGAGCGACATTAAAACCAAGGCGTGGGTCGACCTTTACATTGAAATAATTGACATTGGCGGTTGGAGACAGAGGATTGGCAGCACGTGTTACAGCATTCACCTTCTGATAGTTATTCAGGACATCAACGCCCATATACACCTCGGTTTGAGGCGCATTAGCCAACAAAGAGTCGTCAGTACCATTGGCCTCTTCTGAGCTTGAACATGCTGTAAATGCAGCAACGGCTGCAAAGAGAGCAAATAGCTTGTGTAGCTTTATCATAATCAGTTTATTGTTTGTATGTTAAATCAAGATTGAATATATAGCATAAAATCGGCTGCAAATGTACATCATTTGTTGAAAACGGCAAAGTTTTTGAATAACTTTTTCGTAAAAATCACGCCAAAATCTGCCGATTACATTCGTCTCTTCTGACTTTGTCCTGCGCCGGTTCCCTTATACTTGCTATTTGTGGCATTAAAGCGATAGCGGATGCCCAGCGTGATGCTACTGACGGAGTAAGCATCGTAAAACAATGTTCGTGCAGCGCCGGAATAGAACGTGCGGTGCTGATTGCCGGTGGCGAATAGGTCGGATACGTCAAGGGTTAACGTCAAGCGATTTTTAAATAATGCCTTGTAAAGAGAAAGATCGGTGTTGAAATATCCCTTACGTATATTTTTGTTTCCCATGTTTCCTTCGGTCTGTGCGGTCATTACGAGCGAAGCCGTCAACCACTTGAAGTCGAACGTGTTGGTAAAAGAGAAGACAGCCACTGGATTATTAAGCTTATTGCCCGCGTGCGTGTCCATCTTGAGCCATTGTTTGTAGAGCATCGCCTCTAATGTGGGATGCCAAATGCCGTAGGTTGGATTCAGCGTCAGTCCTGCCTGAAAGGAGTTATAGCCGTTGATATTTTCCGGACGGGCAAGCGACTTTATTGGGTCGTTCTGATACGACTGCGTCATCGTGCAAATCTCATCGGAGATATGCGAATAAATCAGTTGCAGATTAACCCACTTCCATGAGAAAGCGTAAGTAAGATTGCGCGTTATAGATGGTGTGAGGAACGGATTTCCCGATTCGTATGTGTACTGGTTGTCGTACTGCACACCACTTCTGAGTTCGTTGTAGCTGGGACGATAGATGTCGGCTGCGTATGTCAGTTGCATCTGGGTTTTGCCTACGGGTAGCGAGAGGGCAAGCGACGGAAACCAGTTGCTGTATGTCTTACTCTGAAGGTCGATGCGAATCTCGTTTGTGTAATAATCAAAGTCGTTATACTCGTAGCGCAAACCAGCCTGCACAAAAAGCGCCCCGAAGGAGCGGGTGTAGTCTACGAAAGCCGAAGTCATCGACTCTTTCACTTTCTCGTTCTCATTACTCGTAACTTCCGGCACGATGGTGTATAGCATTCGACGATTAAGAGAAGAGTATTCGCCACCTACCGACAGTTCGCCCTTGAACAGTGGAAAACCAAGAACAAGTTTAGAAGCAACCAGCGAGTTGCGGTTGTTGCGGTAAGAGTCGGCTTGAGAGTTTTTTATCTGGTTGTCTTCACTGGTGACGCTCTCTTTTATAGTCATCCTATCCTTGTCACCATACCAATAGTAATCGGTATTGAAGTCTATTTTGAGTGCCCCTATCTTGCCTACATAATAGGCATTGGCAAGATATTTCGAGGTATGACCAGGAGAGAAATAGTCTCCACGAGATGTCTCCACGAGTTGATCATTGCAGTATGATATGGCTTGCTGTAGTCCCCTACCTTCTTTTCTTGCATAGCGGTCGTAACTGAAACTCGCGCCTATGGAGTTCTCATCGTCAAACATATAGCTGGCATTCAAGCGTGCATACGGATTGAGATTTGTATATTCTTGCGTTATCTTAGTATTCTGTAACCATGTATTGCTGGTGTAGGTATACTGCTGTATTCTCTTGTTGTCTGGTTGATGAGTGTATGCCCCATACAAAAAGCCGGTGATGTCGAAGCCGCCTTTACGATAGTTGCCTCGGAACGACTCGTAATAACTCATGCGCTTATCTTCATTGATGACAAAACTGGTGCTATTGTCAAAGCTGAAGCCCTCGCCTTGCGGTTTCTTGGTGGTGATGCGGATAACGCTCTTCACGCTGGCATCATAACGTGCACCAGGGTTGCTGATAACCTCAATGTTCTTGATGTCGGTGGGTTGCAAACGCTGCAACTCCATTTGGTCTTGCATCTTACGACCATTGATATAAATTTCTGGTGTTCCTCTGCCGAACACTTCTATATCTCCGTCTTTAGCCGACACGCTGGGGATGCGTGAAAGCAACTGCTCCATATTGGCAGTTTTCTCCAACACGCTACCTGATACCGTCGTCGTCATTCCTTCACCGCTCAACACCGTCTTGGGCAGTTGGCTTCTTACAACGATTTCGCCGAGCATCCAGGATTCTTCGCTTAATCGGATGACACCCATGTCTTCTCCACGACAATCTCGGAAAACTGTCGTATAACCAATTGATGAAACCTTAATGATTCCGTCATTGCAAGGAGAATCGATAACAAAGCTACCATCCTCGCCACTCACAGCCCCCTTGACAAAGGCCGAATCCCCACGAGTCAGAAGCACAACATTCACGAAAGCCAAAGGTTCTCCTTTAGTATTTTCAATCTTTCCCTTAATGCTCTGCGCCATTATCGGAGCAAAAGACATAAGCGATATAAGCGTCGCTATCATTACCTTAATCATAATCGCTATTTTTTATTTTTGCTACTAAACGGCTCATTTACTCTATAAAAAGGACGAGAACATTAGTTTGGGTATATACAAATAGCATACACCCAAGCTCATATTCTCTTATCGTTAGCATTGCTTGCGGCTGAGGGTGTGTCAAAACTAAAATATTTGGCAAATTGAATAGCAAACGGTTCTAATCGTAGGAGGCTACGGCATTCCTGCCGTAGCCATTAGTAACTGAAATACAACTGTTTGCAATGACTACGGCAAGAATGCCGTAGTCTCCCTACAGTTAGCCATTCATCACAATTCTATAGTTTTGACACACCCTCTACTTGATTATTACTTGAGGTGCAAGGTGTGACCCATACGGTCGCGCTTAGTCTTCAGATAGCGCTCGTTGTACTTGTTGGGTATCACTTCGATGGGCACGTTCTCCACAATCTCGAGTCCGTACGACTCCAGTCCTACGCGCTTTGTGGGATTGTTGGTGAGCAGGCGCATCTTGTGCACGCCGAGGTGGCGCAGCATCTGTGCTCCGCAACCATAGTCGCGCTCGTCGGGCTTGAAGCCGAGGTGCACGTTGGCATCCACGGTGTCGTAACCTTCCTCCTGCAGCTTGTATGCCTCAATCTTGTTCATGAGTCCGATGCCGCGACCTTCCTGCTGCATATAAACCACTACGCCCTTGCCTTCCTTCTCAATCATCTGCATAGCTGCGTGGAGCTGCTGTCCGCAGTCGCAGCGCTTCGAGCCGAGGATGTCGCCTGTAGCGCATGAAGAGTGTACACGTACGAGCACGGGCTCGTCCTCACGCCACTCGCCCTTCACGAGTGCCATGTGCTCCAATCCGTTGCTCTGCTGACGGAACGGCACGAGGCGGAAGTGTCCCCATTCTGTAGGCATGTCTACCTCCTCGCCCACTTCGATTATCGACTCCTTCTTGAGGCGGTAAGCGATGAGGTCCTTGATGGTGATGATGCGCAAGCCCCACTCCTCTGCCATCTTCTGCAGGTCGGGCATACGTGCCATTGTGCCGTCTTCGTTCATTATCTCCATGAGTGCGCCTGCCGGATATAGACCTGCCAGGCGGCAGAGATCGATGGCAGCCTCGGTGTGTCCGCAGCGGCGGAGCACGCCGTTGTCCTGTGCGTAGAGCGGATTGATATGTCCAGGGCGACCGAAGGTCTGTGGTGTAGACGCTGGGTCGGCGAGTGCTTTGATGGTGGCAGCACGGTCGTGTGTTGACACACCGGTGGTGCATCCCTCGAGTTTATCGATTGTAACGGTGAACGGTGTGCCGAGCATTGATGTGTTGTCGCTCACCTGATGTGGTAGGTCGAGTTCCTCACAACGCGAGAGGGTGATGGGGGCACAGAGCACGCCACGCGCGTTCTTCAACATAAAGTTCACCTTTTCAGGAGTTATCTTCTCGGCGGCGATGATGAGGTCGCCCTCATTCTCGCGGTCTTCGTCGTCAACCACGATTACGAACTGTCCGTCTTTAAAATCTTTTAGAGCATCTTCGATGCTGCTCAGTCTGAATTCTCCCATATTATTTATTTGTTGATGAGTGTTATTATTATTCGTTATCTTACTATTATTGTTTCTAAAATATCGCCATTAAGTATGTCGCTACCGATTGAGTATAGCGTTTATTCTGCCCATGATTATCTTGTTCTCGGTCTGCACCACCTTCAGGTCGCGCTGTAGACGCAAGCGGTAGCGCCACATGCGCATGTAGAGCACGAAGCCGAGCGGTACGACGATGGCTGCCACAATGTTCAGCCACTTGCGTTCGAAGGGGCGTGTGTGGGCGCGCTCCGACATCACGGGGTACATGCTCAGATGGTTGATGATAGTGCGGTCGCGCGAGTTGCTGAGGTCTTCTATTATCTGCTCCAGCTGTGGCACAATGCGCTCCATCACGTTGTCGGGTTCGTACTTAAAGAACACTTTCACCCAACTTGGTGCACGCTTCAAACGATGCGTGTGCGAGTACTCGACTATCTCGTTGTTCATCTGCTGCAATTGTGCCAAGTCGTCGGCGTAGTGCGGATCATTGATTACCACCTCCTTGCGATATATCGGACGCTTGATGCGCAGACCGAAGAAGCGACGGAAGATGTCGGCGTACAAGTCGGCATTGAACACAACGGAGTCGTTGGTTGCTTTATATGTAAAGAACACCGCCATCGGCACGAGCACAGCGGGAGCAAGACTCTTGCCGAACCATATCGTCCACATACCGCTTCGCGCCATTCGATAGCCCGAGTTGTCGAGTATGTAGTAGAGGATGAAGACGAGCACCGAAATGAGCACCGGCAGACCCAAACCGCCCTTGCGTATGATGGCTCCGAGCGGCGCACCGATAAAGAAAAAGATGAGACACGACAAGGCGAGCGTTATCTTTGCCACCCATTCTATCTCGTGCTGACGTATCAGGCGGTCGCCATCGCTGGTGATGAGCGACTTAAACTCGAGGTCGCTCTTGCGTGAGGCTACTCGGTTCAGGGCACAACTTATAGCGGTGCGCTTCTGTTGCGACGTGAGGTGAGCGTATGCTGTATCGACGTTATAGGCTGAGGTCGTAGCAAGTTGTAGGGCGCGAAGCGAGTCGTTCTCCGTAGCCGAAGCGAGTCGATAGAACGTGAGTCGATCGGCAGCGTAGTAGTTGTTGCCGATACTATCGTACACTTGCTTCAGCGAGTCCATATCGTGAACTATCTGCGTGAAACTCTTGCCACGTGCGTCGTTGGATATTGACGAACCATCGCTCACATTAAAGTCGGAATCAAAGTCGAGCACGATATGCTTCTGCACAAACGACTCGCGACGATAGGGCACCGAAGCGCTGCCTGCCAACTCCTGCGACTGCATATTCTCAAACCATTCGCCACTCCACAGCGTGAGCAGTAGGTGTTTCTTCTCGGCTGTCGACTGCAACATGCCCGAGTCGGCGAGTATTATCGCCTGGTCTTCGTACGACCCAGTCATGCGATAAATCATTATACCGTAAAGCTTACCCGTGTCCATATTCTTCTTCGACACGTAGAGGTTAGAGTTTGGTATGCCGTCGTAAAACACGCCTTCCGGTATTTCCAGTTCCGGACTCTTCTGCTTCATTGATATGAGCATCAAGGCGAGCTTGCGGTTGGCTTCCGGACCGATAGAGTTCTGAAAATAAATGGAGAGCACGCAGATAGCCACACTGATGGCTATGAGCGAACGAAACGCTTGCATGAGCGATATACCTGCAGCTTTTATAGCCGTCAGCTCTGAGCTTTCACCGAGATTTCCGAATGTTATAAGCGATGAAAGCAGAATGGCAAGCGGCATTGCTTGCGGCACAAGCATGAGTCCCATATGCCAAAAGAATTCGGCAAGCACGTCGACGGAGAGTCCCTTACCGATTAGCTCGTCGACATATTTCCACAGAAACTGCATCATCAGTACAAATTGACAGATGAAGAACGTTCCTATGAACAAAAGACCGAACTGCTTTGCAATGAAGATATCTAATTTCTTTATACGAAACATCGTGAGCGTTTTTACCTTATTATATATAGGTAGACTGTTCCACCAGTGCACTACATATAAGAGGTTAAGTATATGTATGCTTTTTTATGCTGCAAAATTAGCATAAATATTTCATATACTCCACGAAATTAAATGATTTTAGTATTTTTACACTGCCGAAGTAGCCCACTCCTACCCTACACGCCACACTTACGACGCAAACGCTCGAAGTTGCTCGTCCATATATCCTCGAGCCAGTCTTTATCGCCATCGTCTGTAAAATCGGTAACGCTGAGCATGTATCCACCCGTCAGACTACACTTTTCCATACGTATCTCAACATACGACCCGTCGGTTTCGTCGTCCCAACTCCAGCGTATGCGTCCGTATTTCTCAATCACGCTGACCGTTGCCATTCGTACTTCGTGGTGGCGGTGGGAATCACCCCATGCGCAGGTGAGTTGGTCGCCATCGAGCGTCACGCTATCGGCTATCCACTTCTGCAAGCCCGAATCGGTACCGATAAGCTGCCAAATGATATTCTTCGAGGTTGAGTTTAGGAGGTGTTCTACAGTGATTTTGTTTTTCTCCATAGTTGTTGTTTTAGTAGTTAAGCCATTAGGAAGGCCGGTATTTTTTGCAAAGATAGGGAAAAAGATAAAGAAAATGCACTTTATTGTGATTTTTTTTGCGAAAAGTTTTGGCGATTAACAAAAAAGCATTACCTTTGCACCCGCAATCAAGAACGATGGCGGGATAGCTCAGCTGGTTAGAGCGCATGATTCATAATCATGAGGTCCCCAGTTCAATCCTGGGTCCCGCTACAAAGAACGAGTTAAAGATTAGGTCTTTAACTCGTTTTTTTGTACATAAATCAATAAAAACATATTTAACACAACTTTTTCCGCATTTTTTCTACAATTTACACATTATATTATTGGTTTTTAGTACCTTTGCATTGATTTTGAAAAATTACACGCAAGACGGAATAACAAAGCCATACTGACGTTCGCACGTGTAACAACATCATACAACAACAAAGTAAAAAGGATAATCAACAATAATAAAAAGAAATCATGGCTGGAACAAAAAAAATCAAGACCGCGCTTATCTCCGTATTTCATAAGGATGGTCTCGACGAGCTCCTGAAGAAGCTCAACGAAGAAGGTGTTAAATTCCTCTCTACTGGTGGCACACAAGCATTCATCGAAAAGCTTGGCTACGAATGTCAGTCGGTAGAAAGCGTAACATCTTACCCATCAATCCTTGGTGGACGTGTCAAGACTCTGCACCCACGCATCTTCGGTGGCATCCTCGCTCGCCGCGACAATGAAGGCGACCGCCAGCAGATGGCTGAATACGCCATCCCCGAAATCGACCTCGTCATCGTCGACCTCTACCCATTCGAGCAGACTGTAGCAAGCGGTGCTTCCGATGCCGACATCATCGAAAAGATAGACATAGGCGGCATCTCACTCATCCGTGCTGGTGCTAAAAACTTCAACGACGTGGTCATCGTTCCGAGCAAGGCTGAATACAAGCTTCTCCTCGACATCCTCAACACTAATGGTGCTGAGACCTCTCTTGAGGAGCGCAAGATGTTCGCTGAGCGTGCGTTCGGCGTAAGCAGCCATTACGACACAGCCATCCACGCTTGGTTTGCAAAGTAAACTCAAAACTCATAATTCAAAACTCAATAAATGGGATTTTTTTCATTCAGACAGGAAATTGCGATGGACCTCGGCACTGCCAACACCATCATCATCTGCGACGATAAGATCGTTGTTGATGAGCCGTCGGTAGTGGCACTCGACCGTCGCACAGACAAAATGATTGCTGTCGGCTCGAAGGCAAAGATGATGTATGAGAAGACTCACGACAACATCCGAACCATTCGCCCACTCCGCGATGGAGTCATCGCCGACTTCTCAGCATGTGAACAGATGATGCGCGGACTCATCAAGATGGTACACTCTGGCAGCCGACTCTTCACCCCGTCACTGCGTATGGTTATCGGCGTTCCTTCAGGTTCTACCGAAGTGGAGTTGCGCGCCGTGCGCGACAGTGCTGAGCACGCCGACGGACGCGACGTGTACCTCATCTTCGAGCCGATGGCAGCTGCCATCGGCATCGGCATCGACGTGGAAGCACCAGAGGGCAACATGATTGTAGACATAGGTGGCGGCTCAACAGAGATTGCTGTAATCTCGCTCGGCGGCATCGTGTCGAACAACTCTATTCGCACTGCTGGCGACGACCTCACAGCCGACATTCAGGAGTACATGTCACGCCAGCACAACGTGAAGGTTTCGGAGCGTATGGCTGAGCGTATCAAAATACACGTCGGCTCGGCTCTCACTGAGCTTGGCGACGATGCACCGGAGGACTTCATCGTTCACGGACCGAACCGCATCACTGCGCTCCCTATGGAGGTGCCGGTATGCTATCAGGAGATAGCACACTGCCTCGACAAGACTGTCGCAAAGATCGAGAACGCTGTGCTCTCTGCTCTTGAGAACACACCGCCTGAACTCTATGCCGACATCGTGAAGAATGGTATCTATCTCAGTGGTGGCGGTGCCCTGCTGCGTGGTCTCGACAAGCGTTTGCAGGAGAAGATCAACATTCCGTTTCACATCGCCGAAGATCCGTTGCACAGCGTAGCAATCGGTGCGGGTGTGGCTCTGAAGAACATCGACCGCTTCTCATTCCTGATGAGATAGGCTAAAAGTAAAAGAGTAAAAAAGTAAAAAGATAAAAGAGTAAAACGCTCTTGACAGTAAATAACTTTTAAAGGTAAAAAGGTAAAAAAGTAAAAGAGTAAAAAGAGCAGGAAAGGTTATACGCCCTCTGCTTTTTACTTTTTTACTCTTTTACTTTTTTACTTTTCAATTATGCGCAACCTATTAGATTTCCTTTCACGCCATAACCACTGGTTCGTCTTCCTCTTGCTTGAGGTAGTGAGCCTCATACTGCTGTTCAAGTACAACAGCTATCAGGGCAGTGTGTGGTTTTCATCGGCTAATGCCGTAGCAGGCAAGATGTACGAATGGGACTCGTCCGTGAAGCAATACTTCGCCCTCACCGAAGTGAACCGCCAACTCACCGACCGCAACATATACCTCGAACGCGAAGTGGAGATGCTGCGCGAGCAGGTGAAGAAGTCAAACAACGACACTACCCTCGTCGAACGACTGCAACAGAACATCATGCGCGACTACGAGACCATACCGGCAAAGGTCGTCAGCTCGTCGCTCGACAAGGCTAACAACTTCATCACCATAGATAAAGGCAGTGCCGACGGCGTGCGCAAGGACATGGGCGTGGTGTGCGGACAGGGCATCGTGGGCATCGTCTATCTATGCAACGAACACTACTCGGTGGTTATCCCAGTGCTCAATGAGCAGTCGAACATCAGCTGCACTATACGCGGACGTGGCTACTTCGGCTACCTGCGTTGGCATGGTGGTTCGCCCGAAACGGCATACGTAGAGGACATACCACGCCATGCACACTTCCGACTGGGCGACTTCATCGTGACATCGGGCTACTCCTCGGTGTTTCCACCGGGCATCATCGTCGGACGCATCAAACATGTGTACAACTCCGAAAACGGACTCTCCTACCGTCTCAACATCGCTCTGTCGACCGACTTCTCACGTCTGCGCGACGTGAGCGTCATCAACGACCGCGAGATGGACAAGAAACTCGAATTACTGCGTGCTGCCGAAGACTCCATCAAGGCACGCCAATAAACATACAGAAGAAACAAATGAGCCTGAACTTCCTTAGAAACATAGTATTCATCATAGTGCTACTGCTCGCACAGACGCTGCTACTCAACCATATCAGCGTCTTCGGATGCGCCACACCGCTACTCTATGTCTACTTCGCACTGACCGTGCAACGCGGCGAAGCGAAGTGGGCTACGCTGCTTTGGTGCTTCTTCATGGGTCTATTGGTGGACATCTTCACCAACACACCAGGTGTAGCAGCTGCCTCAATGACGCTCGTGGGCTTCTTGCAACCCTACGTTGTCGAACTATTCGCGCCACGCGATAGTGCCGACGACCTCCGTCCGTCCCCCTTCACCTTCGGCTCAAGCAAATACACCAATTACACCATCATTCTCGTACTCATCTATTGCTTCACATTCTTCTCGCTCGAAGCCTTCAATCTGTATAACTGGGGACAATGGATTGCTTGCATCGTGGCAAGCACCATCATCACCGTTGTATTGATTTTGGTGATAGAGTATTTCAGAAGCAAAAGATAGAGCACAGCAGAAACTGTAAGTAGAGAACATTATTAGTAGTAATCGGTAACATCAGTAGTAGGAAATGAGCAATTATAACCTTGAGAAACGGCGCTACGTAATCGCTTTTGTGGCAACGGCTATTGTCGTTGTCTACATCGTGCGTCTCTTCACGCTGCAGCTGCTTAGCGACGACTACAAGAAGAACGCCGACTCCAACGCCTTCCTCAAGAAAATCGAATACCCTTCGCGTGGTGCCATCTACGACCGCAACGGCAGACTGCTCGTGTACAATCAGCCGGCTTACGACATTATGGTCGTGATGAACGAAGCAAAGGGACGCATCGACACGCTTGAGTTTTGCCACGCGCTTGGCATCACGAAAGAGTTCTTCATAAAGCGCATGAACGACATTAAGGACTACTCGAAGAACCCTGGCTACTCGCGCTTCACGCAGCAGCTCTTTATGAGTCAGCTCCCTTCGGAGGAGTTCAGCTTCTTCCAAGAAAAGATATTCCGCTTCCCTGGTTTCTACGTGCAGCAGCGCAGCATACGCCAATACCAATCGAAGGTGGGCGCGCATATCCTCGGCGACGTGGCTGAGGTGTCGCCCTACGACATTGAGGAGGATAGCTACTATCAGCCTGGCGACTACATCGGCAAACTCGGTGTGGAGAAGTCGTACGAGAAACAGTTGCGTGGCGAAAAAGGAGTGCAAATTCTGCTGCGCGACGCTCGCGGACGCATACAAGGCAAGTACATGGACGGCAAGTACGATCGCAAACCGATTGCCGGCAAAGACCTCACGCTCGCCATTGACGAGAAGCTACAAGCATTAGGCGAACGTCTCATGGAGGGCAAGATAGGCTCTATCGTGGCACTCGACCCACGCACGGGCGAGGTGCTCTGCATGGTGTCGGCTCCGAGCTACGACCCACGTATCATGGTGGGACGTGCGCGCGCTAAGAACCACCGCGCACTGGCTAAAGATGCGTGGAAGCCACTGCTCAACCGCTCCATAATGGGTATGTATCCGCCTGGTTCTACGTTCAAAACGTCGCAGGCTCTTACGTACATGACTGAAGGCATCATTACGCCAGGCACAGCATTCCCCTGCAACCACGGCTTCTACTATCGCGGTCTACACGTAGGCTGCCACTCACATGCCGCTCCTATTGCTCTTGTCGATGCCATCAGCACCTCGTGCAACTCCTACTTCTGTTGGGGACTTTACTACATGATTGGCAACCGCTCGAAATACAAGACTCCGTATAACGCCATGAACACGTGGCGCGACTATATGGTGTCGATGGGCTTCGGCTACAAGTTGGGCATCGACCTGCCTGGCGAGAAGCGCGGCATGATTCCGAACGCCGACTATTACGACCGCAACTATCGTGGCTCGTGGAACGGCCTGACTATCATCTCTATATCTATCGGCCAGGGCGAGGTGACGCTCACTCCGCTACAGATAGCCAACCTCGGTGCCACCATCGCCAACCGCGGCTACTACTACCGACCACACGTGGTGCGCAAGGTGCAAGGCGAACCGCTCGACACCATGTACACCCACCGCCACTACACAATGGCATCACGCCGAGCCTACGATTACGTGGTAGCAGGTATGCGCTCCTCAGCCATAAAGGGTACGTGTAAAGCTCTATCACGACTGCCGTTCGAGGCATGTGGCAAGACGGGTACGGCGCAGAACCACGGACGCGACCACTCCGTGTTCATGGGCTTCGCACCGATGAACAACCCGAAGATAGCTATCGCCGTGTACGTAGAGAACGGCGGATGGGGTGCCGACTTCGGTGTACCTATCGGCGGACTGATGATGGAACAGTATCTTACGGGCAAGCTATCGCCTGCTGCCGAGGCGCAAGCCGATGCCATGCAGGCACGACGCATTGGCTACGGTCCGAGATTCTCTCAAAAGTAAAAAAGTAAAAGAGTAAAAAAGTAAAAAGCTTAGGAAGGCTTAAAGAGGCTTAGAAAGGCTTAGGAAGGCTTAAAGAGGCTTAGAAAGGCTTATAAACTAAAAATAATGATAAACGACAAACCACAAAGCATTTGGTCGCAGGTCGACTGGCTGACCATTGGCCTGTACATAGCACTGATGCTCTTCGGATGGTTGAGCATCTGCGGTGCGAGCTACTCCTTCGGCGACAACGATCTGTTCTCGCTCGACACACGCTCGGGTATGCAGATTCTATGGATTGGCACGAGTATCTGTCTCGGTTTTGTCATACTGATGATGGACTCGCGCTTCTTCGACACGTTCTCGTTCATCATCTACGGTGTGCTGCTCCTGCTGCTCTTTGCCACCATCTTCAACCCTCACGACATCAAGGGTTCCCACTCGTGGCTCGTCATCGGACCGCTACGCTTGCAGCCTGCCGAGTTCGGCAAGTTCGCAACCGCACTTGCGCTCGCCAAACTGATGAGCACCTACGGCTATAACATACAACGCTGGAAGGACTTCGCTGCGGCTTGCGCCGTGGTGCTCGTGCCGATGCTCTGCATCGTGGGTCAGCGCGAGACCGGCTCTGCACTCGTCTATCTCACGTTCTTCCTCATGTTCTACCGCGAGGGAATGCCAGGCAGCATCCTCTTCACGGGCGTAGCGATGGTGGTCTACTTCGTCGTGGGCATTAAGTACGAGGGCATTATGCTCTTCGACACACCTACATCGGTGGGCAAGTTCGTGGTACTGCTGCTCGTACAACTGTTCGTAGCAGGCATGGTGTACAACTATGTGCACAACCGCAAGCACACCAATACAATCATCGGCTATAGTCTGGTGCTCACCACTATAGCCATTCTCTTCGACGTGTACGTCATTCCGTTCGACGTGACGTGGGTGCAGCTCGGTATGTGTCTTGCGCTGTTCCTCTATCTCCTCTACCACGGACTGCGTACGCGCCTTCCGCAATACTTCTTTATTCTGGCGTTCGCCATCGGTTCGGTGGTGTTCTTCTACTCTGCCGACTACGTGCTGAACAACGTGATGGAGCCTCATCAGCGTGTGCGCATCAACGTGTTGCTCGGACTCGACGAAGACCTTGCCGGTGCCGGCTACAACGTTCATCAGAGCGAGATAGCCATCGGCTCGGGCGGACTCAAAGGCAAAGGCTTTCTCAACGGCACGCAGACCAAGCTGAAGTTCGTGCCCGAACAAGACACCGACTTCATCTTCTGCACCGTGGGCGAGGAGGAGGGTTTCATCGGTTCGGCTGGCGTACTGCTGCTGTTCCTCGTCCTCATACTCCGACTGCTTGCGCTTGCCGAGCGACAACCATTCGCCTTTGGGCGCATATACGGCTACTGTGTGGCATCGGTGTTCCTCTTCCACGTGTTCATCAACGTGGGCATGGTGTTAGGCTTAACGCCTGTCATCGGTATCCCGCTACCATTCTTCAGCTACGGCGGATCGTCGCTATGGGGATTCACAATCCTGCTTTTCATATTCCTCAGTATAGACGCAAAGCGAAATATGCTCAAGGCTTAGTCGTCCTTTTTATTTAAAAGTAGAATGTCAGTGGTATCATAAATAAAGCGATATGCAAATCATTAGTTGGATTTACATATCGCTATTTATTTAATGCTTAGTGCTGGTTATTTTTGTAGGCTACGAAGTTTGGGATAATCTACACCCTCCTGAATAGTCCAGATCTTATCAAAGTCCCAACCTTGGAATGATGCCTGCTGTTTCATCTCCTTAGTGGTCAAAGCACCTTGTTTTCCAGAAATCTTTGTTTTCTCAGAGTCGTAGTAACTGTTTGTCTTATAGTAACTCAGAGGAAACACATCATCTGCACCAGATATCGTACCTGCGAAATAACAATTTTTAGCATAACCGCCAATGCCATAAGCCCCTGAATTATACGAGCCCTCAGCTTTCACGTTTGCGATGGAGTAGCAATTTTCAATAGACCATGACTCAGAGTAACCACCCAATATACCTCCAACATAACGATTGGTTGCTATTATGTTACCTGAAGAAGCACATTGACTAATAATGCTTGAATAGCCATTACTATCCCCAACAACACCTCCAACATATTGACCTCCACTGATATCACCAGTTACCATACAGTTTTCAATAATTCCATAGGATAAGTTTCCGCAAATACCTCCAACACGACTTCCTCCAGTTATACCTTTCTTGCTTATGTTTACGAAAAGGTTTGACACACTTGCTATTTTATCATCTGAGGAGCCTTGGATGTTTGCAAATAGTCCTACATTAGAAATCGAACTTAAGCTTATCCAAAGACCCTTTATGGTGTGCTTTTTGCCATCGAACTTACCTGTAAAATACTCAATTGGTCTCCAACCTGATGAGTTAGGATTAAGATAAGAAGAAAGGTCTATGTCTTTACTGAGCTCGAAGCAAGCACTTGGAAAATTGCGAACTTCGTCGAGTTGCGCTGCTGTAGCTATTATATAAGGCTCTGTTTCTGTACCATTACCTGCTTCAAACTTAGGATTGTCTGATTTCTTCTGCTTAACCGAAACACTCGTTGAACCTTCAGCGTTCTCAAATTCGATAATACCATTTCTTTCAGCATTTATAAAATTTGGGGTTGCGGTCACATTGAAGCCTTTCGATGTCGCTTGCACTTTACACCAGTCTGGGCATGACTTTACTGTAACATTTGTCGGGTTTACAAATGTTAGTTCTTTTGTCAGATCTTCATCAGCACCAAACTCTAAAGAACTTTCAGTGAACTTAGGAGCAAAGACAAATGGAGCCTGGCATTTTATGGTGTATCCAATAACACCGCCAGACGTCCCTGCAATCGCACTTACAACATATAGTCGAGCATAACTATAACTATACTGCTCATCACTATAATTATAATAATTTATACGTCTTACAACATATCCTTCACCAGGATTTACTGCAACATAACTATTCCATCCATCTTGTGGTATAGCGGTAACATTTCCCAAGCCTTTCATCTTGCCCAATGAAACGAATGAGCAACTAGAGCCTTCAAAATTATATGCACTATTGATTTTTATAGTACCAAAATCATTTATGGAGACACTCTTATCGTTATCATCTCCTACCATCATATTCAGAGTAATGGTTCCCTTAGGGTCAGGTATGTTCTTGTCAGGATTGATTACTACACCATCATCATTTCCAGCATCATCGTCTTTGCTACAAGACGAGAAGACAAGCGCACCGAATGCGACACACAATAGAAATAAGTAATTGTTAAAGAATTTAGTCATAGATAAATAAAAAAGCGTGTAACCGTCTGCAACTTGTTTTGTATCTGGTTACCGCCAAGTGACCTACTCTACAACAAGCACAAGACAGTTCACGCCTATGGCATGAACCTTTCATCTGCTTGTTCTCGTAGAGTGAATATTGGCGGTATTCGATACAAAAGAACAAGAGCTAAAAGCTCAATATTTTAAAAGTTAAAGAACGGAAACACAGAGTTTGATAATACGAGGAATTAATCCTCAGTTGTTAAATCTCTGTCGTGGCAATGATTCTAAACCACTAACCACTTACCGTTTTAGTTTGTTTGTCTTCTTTTTCTTGTTTCTGTTAATATTAAGTTAGACAATGTTATGTTTAAATAGCTGAGATAGACTCAGATTTGGTTACAAATTTAGTATGTTTTTAGGATATAAGCAAATTTGTATGACACAAAATGTTGTTTAACACTACATTTTAAGCATTCCTATGTAAATATCTTTAGTCGCCGACCACGACATATCTAATGTCCGCTCCCATGCCACACCAGTAGCCTGTTCCGCCCTTGATGTTGGAGCGGAAGCTCATAGCCGAGGCGAAGAACATGTTGCCGGCAGTGGTAAGGTTGCGCGTGTAGTCGTACCAGAAGTTGTACGAGGTGCGGTCGATGTGCGCAAGCTTCACTGCCACCGTATCGCCTATATTATAATAAGGTGTATATTCGCGCATGGTTATGTCGCGCCCTTTATACACCGGCACCTTCGATCCTGGCTGCAGCACCCTACTGTCGATGGTGCCGAGGTAGGCTGCAAGATACTGGCGCACGTCTCTGCCACCCACGCGCGTGAAGAGCTGGTAGTAGTTGGGCTCCGTGACTGAGCTGTTAAAGCGGAGGCTTATCTGGTAGAGCGTGTCCGACTGCGCACACTGCTCCACCATCAGCTCGTCGATGGGTTGCGGTCGGGGTATGGTTGTGGTGGCTGTAGCATAGTGGTTGTCGTACTCCACGGTGAGACGGTAGGTCTTGCCTGCCTCGCCACGGAAGTGGGACGTAGTATATATATAAGGTGGCATATATCCCTTCGTGTAGCGCCCGGTGAGCACTACGCTCCGGGTGCCGTCGCTCACTGTTACCTTCGCCCATTTCACTATGCAGCCCGACAGACTGTCCAACGGCTGATACTTGTTGCTTATGTTTATGTTCTTTGAAAGTATCACCACCGGAAATCCGTTGTCCTCTATCCATCCTTCTACAACAAGCTCATCGTTCTGCTCCGGCAGATAGTCGCCTGAGCAGGAGAGGAGTAAGGCTGAAAGCAATATGATTATGATGTTTTTCGTATTCATTGATGAGAGTTGTTAAGTATGAACCTGCGCCATGTCAGAACTTGCAGTAATAGCTCACGGACGGCATTACGGGCAGCACGAAGAACATCGGGCGGTAGGCGTATTCGTTTTTCTTGCTTATGCGCAGGCGATAGAACAACTCGTTCTTGTGCGCTGTAGCATTGCACACCGATAGGTTGAAGCCGTGCTCCGTGCCTCTGCGTGATGTCCACTTGTAGTTAGCGGAAAGGTCGAGGCGCACATAGTCGGCGTAGCGATTGGCGTTGTGCTTGCCATACTTAGCCACGATGTTGCCGTTCAGCATGTTCACCGACACGGGAGCCGTAAACGGCGTGCCCGATGCCCACACCAAGGTGGCACCAAACCCGAAGTGGCGCCACGGATTGTATGCTGCCACCACGTTAAGCTCGTGCGGACGCTCGTGACTGGCAGGATATGTGCCGCGCATAGTGCCTTGGCTGAAGGTGCGCCGCGCCCTTGTGTAGGTGTACGACATCCACCCCGTCAGTCGTCCGCTACTCTTCTGCAGCATTACGCTCGCACCGTAGTTCTCGCCATTGCCGCGCAACAGCGTCGAGTTGAGATCGTAGTTGGTGGCAACCACGTCAAGTATATTGCCGGCATACTCCGTCTGGTTATACAGTCGGCGATAGAAGAGGTCGGCAGATAGCAGCCAACGCCTGTCGGCTGTGGAAAGCGAACCGCCGAGCGTGGCACCATGTGCCCACTGTGGACGGTTGTCGGCATCGGCAGGCATCCAGAAGTTGGAGGGAAGTCCGGCATCGGAGAAGCCCGTAAGGTACATATACTGATGGCGCAGGAAGTAGCCGGCACGCAGCCTGATGCCACGGTTGTTGTCGTAGTGCACGAAAACAGAGGGGTCGGCAGCCGCAAACGTGCTACTGCCACTTCTGAACAGCGACCCTCTGATGCCTGCATCCACACTGAAGTATGTGCCCAACGGCAAGGCGTAATCGACGTACACCGCACCTTCCACCGCCGTCCGCCGCTTCTGCGAGGAGGCGTTCAGTCCATAGTCGCCATAGCTTTCAGCGGCTTGCGGCTGCACGCGGTGCACGGCAAACGCCCCACCCATCTTCCACTGCTGCCAGCGCAGGTCAGCGCGATAGCCCACGTCCGCAATAGCCGACGGCAGTTTGGCTTTCATCTCCTGCATCTCGAGTCGGAAGCGGTTGCTGTACGCCGTGGCGTAGACGGTATGGCGCATATGGAAACTGCCATTATCGTGCAACCAATGGAGCGCACCCATCACGTTTCCCCACCGCGCCTTCATCGTGGCGAGATAGTCTGAAGCCATGATCTTCGCATTGTCCGTACCGGCATAAGCATCGAAAGCCACTGCGTCGGTGTCGCTGAAGCGATGCACAAGCGTGAGGTTGGCATCGTAGAAGAAGTAGTTGATGTTGTTGTCGTCGGCACGCAGCCACCTGCTGTAGAGCAGATTGAGATAGGAGGCACGCAACGAGAAGGTGCAGTGGGTGCGACTGCCCAGACGTGTGCGCACCGTGGCTTGCGAGGAGATAAGCCCCACCGAAGCCTCGCCCTGCGTAGAATCGGGGGCTACGTAGAATGGCTCGAACGAGAGTGTGCCACCGATGCGTGCCGCATTGGCAGCACTCAGCGGTGTCTTCGCTACGTTCATCGTCTGATAGTGAGAGGCGTTGAACACAGAGAAGAATCCTAACAGATGCGAGGCGTTGTACACCGGCACACCGCCTATCTCCACCACGTTGTGCGTGTTGTCGCAGCCCTCGATGTTGATACCGCAACGAAACTCGGTGTTGGTCTGTATGCCGGGCAGCATCTGGGCGAAATGTATGGGGTCGGCGTTGCCCAATATCTTAGGCATGTCGAGCAGGTTCTGCATCTTCCACACAAGCATACCGTCGGCACGCTGTGCCATGCCCGACATGTTGCGCCGCGCACTCACCACTACGCTGTCAAGCGAAACGCTCCGCATACTATCCACTTCCTGCGCATGGCAGAAAGCGGATAGCATACAGAGCGTTGATATTAACAATAAATTCAGTCGCGAGTTGTTCATTTAAGCAATTGGTCGTAGTCGTCAAGCAGACTCTCGTACATACGTATCACCGACTTAAAGTTGCGCTCGCTGAAGAATGTTCCAAACGCACTGTTCGACGATCCGTCGTAGAAAACAATCACTGGTTCGTAACCCCATTCCTGCTTGCCAGCGTACTCGTAGTCGACAAAGGTGTCCATCATCACCGTTGCCTGCTTCACGTTGCTGTTGTCGTAGAAGAGGTTGATGTCGGCAAGACTGTTGGCTTTCTTTACGAACGACTTGAAAGCAGTCTCGTTTTCGTCCTGCTTATCAGCCATGTCGAGAGCATCACAGTACTGACGCACATCGCTGATGACACCCTGCATCTGCACCTTGCCGAGCACGTCGAGCTTCACAAACGCATTCTTGGCAGTAACACTTTCGGTGTCGTAATCGTTGCGGTTGAAGTTGTCCTTCGAGAAGGCATCCACGTTGCACGATGGCAGGCCTTTGATATCGCCCGACATAGCCACTGTTACAATCGACTTGCCGTTCTTCTTCACCGAAGCGGCAGCCACATTAAGTTTAGAGTTGCCGGCATAGCTCACCTTCGACGTGCTGAACACGTAGCCGTTGCTCAGCTCCACATCGGCAGAGATGTTGACATTGCCCTTCGCGATGTCGAACGTCTCACCCGATAAGCCCGAGAGAGCCACTTGCACGTTGGTGCGCACTAATGTTGTGTTGCCCTGGGTTAGTGTCACGACTATCTTCTCGGGCACACCGATGGTGCAATTGATGCGGTCGTAGTAATCCTTGGATGCGCCGGTGCTGTAGTCGTAGTCGCCCTTCTTCCATTCGTCCCAATCGCCTACGTACACCTTTGTCACCTTGCCCGATGTCTCGACCTTAAGCACGCAGTCCTCGCCATTCTTTCCGACGAACGCGAACTGAAGGTCTTTGAATGTACCTGCTTCCTTTGTCCACTTTGGACCGTAGGCAGAGAAGTGGCCGGTGAAGTTAGAGGCAAGCAGCAGACACTTATACTCGGTGTAGTAAGAGCTGCCATATCTATCTTCATCCTTATACGTCTTGCCCGTAGCCTTCAGCGCATCGTCCCAGCACTGACGTGCCCACTTGTCCACGCTGTCCCAGTTGTAGTTGTCGCCATACACATCGTCGATGTAGTTGGCGAGGTCGGTATAAGTGCTAAAGTCGGAAGCAGGCATCATGCCCAAAGCCTCCTTTGCCACTGTCTCCAGACGGGCTTTCTGCTGCGTAGGCGTAAGAGCTTCACTCGCGCTTGGCTCGCTTGGTTTCTCTGTACCAGGGTTCCTGAATGCATCATCATCGTCGTCATCACCACAAGCAGTGAAGGTGAGTGTACTTGCCAACAGCATGGTGGCAAACGTGCAGTTTCTTAACAGATAGTTCTTCATAATTGAGTCCTTTCTTTTGTTTAGTTTGTATAATTAATTAGTTAACGAGTTAATGGGGGACGAGTAGACAAGTATCTTGTCTACTCGAAGTAGAAGCTAAGCACTACCATCTTTGTACGTGCTTCCTTCACGCCATACGTGTACTTGAGCAGACTCTTGTCGCGCAGCTCCTTGGCGTGCTTTGTGTCGAGGGCGTTGCCTAAACCGTAGACGAACTTCAGCTCTGGGCGCAACTTGAAGTAGGGCAGATAGAAGTCGCAGCCCACGCCGAACTCCAGCGAGAGCGACGTGCGCTTCAGCTTCAGCGCGTCGGTGCTCTTGCCCGTGAGGTTGATCATCGGCGATACGCCTGCCATGAGATACGGGCGGTGGTTGTTGAAGCGTGGCGCAGCGAATATGATGTCGCCTGCCACAGCGATGTAAGCGGTCTTCATATCCTGGCGTTTCTCTTCGGGCTTACCACTCGCGCTCAGGTTCTTCAGGTCTTGGAACACTATGTGGCGCGTGCCGAAGTACATCATCGGTGCCACGCGCAACTGGAAATGTGTGGACAGACGTAGCTCGCCAAGCACTCCGACATTGATGCCGGGGTCCCAGCGACTTTGGTCGGCGGTGACGAGTGTCTCCTGCGTACCGTCCTCAGTGGTGATGGTCATCGGACCCGCCATACGCACCTCCATGTCCTGCACGTGCGTACCCACGACCACGCCGAAGTGGAATGGACGCAAGTCGGTGTACGGGCGGTTCTGCACGGTGCGCTCTTGTGCTGAGGCAGCGAGGCTGACGATACACATTATTATAATATATATGTATTTTCTCATCTATGGGTTGTTTCTATTCTTTCAATAGCTTTATGCCGACATCGCAGATACCGGGCAGTATCTCGCGCTTCATGTCGTGGCGCACCACTACGTGCAGCGAGTCGCCTTCCTGCAACTGCAGTTGGCGCACCTCAAACTGATACTGTCTGTAGCCGATGCCGTCGCCGAGCACTTTGCCTTGTTCGTCGGTGAGCTCGCAGCAGATGGTGTCGACAAGGACACGATGCGCTGGCATTATCTCTTGCTCCACAATCAGCGTGAGCGACGTGAACGGATAGCTATCCGTAGTGCGCACACCGAGCAGAGCGCGATAGGTGGCTGCCTCCTTCAACGGGCGGATGGCGAACGTAATGGTGTCGTTCTTCTCCCACCCAGAGAGGGCGGTGCTCTCGTATCGGTCGTAGATGGTGCGATGGTCGCACGCCGTTAGCAGCATGGCGACCAACGCAAGGGTCATTGCGGCTATCCGTAAGCTTATTGCTCTTTTCATAGCCACAATTCTAATGAGCATCCTTAGGGGGTGCAGCTGTCTCAGCTGCACCAACTGAGCTGTTGTTACCATTTGGTTGGTGCACTTGAGACAAGTGCACCCCCTGAGCAGCTGTCTCAGCTGCACCGACAGAGTTGTTGGTGCTACCATTTGGTTGGTGCACTTGAGACAAGTGTACCCCCTGGGTGGGTTCGCCCTCAGGACGGTTGTTGCGACGCTGCTGATTGTTACGACGCTGACCTTCGCCTTTTCTCGGTGCAGTTGAGACAACTGCACCCCCTTCGCTTTTTCTCGGTGCAGTTGAGACAACTGCACCCCCTTCGCCTTTTCTCGGTGCAGTTGAGACAACTGCACCCCCTTCGCCCTTTCTCGGTGCAGTTGAGCCGGGTGCACCCCCTTGGCGCTTTGCGGGTTTCTTCTTGCGCTTGCGTGCCTTGTCGAAGCGACTGATGTCGGCATCGGCGAGCAGGTCGCGAGGGCGTGTGTCCTGCTTCACCGTTCCGTCCTCGGTGAGCGACTCGGGCTTCTCGCCGCGCTTGTTCATCTCGATGATGGCACGGGCGCGCTCGGCTGTAATCTCCTCGAGGTTGGCAGCTATGCCCTTGTCGGTTGAGTAGACAACGGTGCCGGCGAGGATGTCCGACTTGAAGAGGTAGTAGTCGCTGTCGAGAGTCTGCAGCACTATGTCGCGTGCCGGCATCTTACGGCTTGCCTCCACGTAGTCGTCCACCTCGTAGTTGAGGCAGCACTTCAGTTTGGCGCACATGCCTGCGAGTTTCTGCGGATTGAGCGATATGTCCTGTATGCGTGCAGCGTTGGTGCTGACGCTCACGAAGTTCTTCATCCATGTGGCGCAGCAGAGCTCTCTGCCGCAGGGACCCGTACCGCCTATGCGTCCTGCCTCCTGGCGTGCGCCAATCTGCTTCATCTCGATGCGTACGTGGAAGGTGTCGGCAAGCACCTTGATGAGCTGACGGAAGTCGACGCGCTCGTCGGCGATGTAGTAGAATATCGCCTTGTTGCCGTCGCCCTGATACTCTACGTCGCCAATCTTCATCTGCAGACCGAGATCCTTGGCTATCTGGCGGCTCTGTATCATCGTGCCGTGTTCGCGGCTCTTTGCTTCGTTGTACTTGTCGATGTCCACGGGTTTGGCTATGCGGTAGACGCGCTTGATGTCGTCAGCCGACTTGAGGTTGGCTTTCTTCAGCTGCAGCTTCACCAGTCTGCCGGTGAGCGTAACGGTGCCTATGTCGTGACCTGGGCTTGCCTCTACCGCCACGATGTCGCCCTTGTGCAGGTCGATGTGGTTGACATTGTGGTAGTAACCCTTGCGCGTGTTCTTGAACTGCACCTCCACGAGGTCTGTGTCCTCGTCGTTGCCCGGTACGTCGTACAGCCAGTCGTAGGTGTTCAGCTGCATGTTCTGTCGTCCGCAAGCGTAGTGGTGCAATCCGCGGTCGGTGTCGCGCGTTATCTTGAATTGCATATCTTTGAAATCCTTCATTGCGATTTATGCTTGTTGTTTACGTGTTATGAGTATAATTGTTTGTAATGCTATGTCGAAGAACACCATCTTGGCGTTGGCGTTCTGTGATATGTCGCGTAGTGCACGCTCGAAGAGTTCGTTCAGCTCCATCACGTTGCGTTCGTTGATGAACGGTGCGAAGCGTGTGCAGAACTGCTCTTCCTTCGCTGTCATATAGTTGAGTTCGGGGTTGCGGAAGTTGTACATGAAGCTCTCGCGCACCATGCGGTTGAAGTAGACGATCATGCGTTTCTGCTTCTCGCGTCCGAAGGCGGCTACGCTCTCGCTCCACTTCTTCAGCTCCTTCACCTTCTTGCTGTAGGCGTAGCGCATGAGCATGGCGAAGAGGTCGAAGAAGAGGCTTGCCTCGTTGCCGGCGCGCAGCGAGTCGAGGGCTGCGGTCCACGAGCCGTTGGCTATGCGTGCTATGCGGTGCGCCGTGTCGGTGTCGATGCCGCGACGCTCGGTGAGTGCCTGCTCTATGGCTTCGTCGCTGATACGCTTGAAGTCGAAACGTTGTGTGCGACTGCGTATTGTCTCGAGCAACTTCTCGGGTTCCTCGCTGACGAGGATGAACACAGTCTGCTGCGGCGGCTCCTCGAGCAGCTTTAGTATCTTGTTAGCCGAGGTGACATTCATGCGCTCGGGCAGCCACATCACGCACACCTTGTATCCGCCCTGCGACGCTTTTATGCTCAAGCGGCGCGAGAGGCGGTCGCTCTCGGCTCCGGTGATGATGGCTTGCTGGTTCTCTGCGCCCATGGCGTCCATCCACTGTTCTATGCTGAAGTAGGCACCGTCGCTGAGCAGCTCGCGCCACTCCTGGGCGTAGTCGTCGCTCACGGGCTGATGGTCGGAACCCATCGTGGGCTTCTTTATCGTGGGGAAGCTGAAGTGGAGGTCGGGGTGCTGCCACTGGCGCAGCAGCTGACTGTCGCCCAACAGACGCGAGGCGAACGCAAGGGCAAGGGCTTTCTTGCCGCAGCCCATCGGACCGCAGAACAGCATGGCGTGGGGCACTCGGTGCTCCTCTATGAGTTTGACGAGCGACTGTTTCGCCTCGTCCTGACCTATTACTTCTTCAAATGTCATTTGCGCTATTGCGAGTTTTGAGTTTTGAACTACAACAGCCTCCTTGCCACTTCTCTTACGGAGTCGACAGCCGAGACGGTGTAGAAATGTATGTTGTTCACTCCTGCCTTGTAGAGCTGGCGACACTGCTCGGTCGACCACTCTATGCCGAGCTGGCGGGCGTCGTCGTCGGTCTTGCACTTCAGAGCCTCCACTGCCAGCTCCTGCGGGAAGTCGCAGCGGAACACGCGCGGCACTACCGTCAGCTGCGAAAGCTTTGCAAGCGGCTTGATGCCCGGCACGATCGGTATGGTGATGCCCATCTGGCGTGCCTTCTCCACGAAGCGGAAGTACTTCTGGTTGTCGTAGAACAGCTGCGTGACGGCGTAGTCGGCACCCATGTCTTGTTTCATCTTCAGATACTTCAGGTCGATGTCCATGTTCAGTGCCTCCTCGTGCTTCTCGGGGTAGCACGCCACACCGTAGTGGAACTTCTTGCCGGGGTTCTTTATCGGCGTGCCGTCGTTGAAGAAGCCGTCGTTGAAGCGGTTCACCTGCTCAATGAGGTCGGTGGTGTGGGCGTGTCCGCCAGGGGTGGGCACAAACTGGCTGTCGTCGCGTGCCTTGTCGCCACGCAGCAGCAGCACGTTCTCGATGCCGAGGAACTGCAAGTCGATCAGCTCGTACTCGATGTCATCGGCTGTGGCACCGCTGCATATCACGTGCGGTATGACCGGCACACCGAACTTGTTCTGTATGGCGGCAGCTATGGCCACCGTGCCCGGACGACGGCGCACACGAAGGCGCTCGTACTGGCCGTTGTCGAGCTCGCGATAGACGAACTCGCTGTGATGTGTGGTGATATTGATGTACGCCGGATCGAAATCGCGGAACTTCTCTATCGTAGAGAACAGACGCTCTGTTCCTGTGCCTTTCAACGGTGGTAACACCTCGAACGAGAAGTGCTTCTCGCCACCACCGGAGGTGAGTATATCTGAAATATTCATCTTATTATCCTTTCGTATCTTATTTACCACTACAAAGTTACGGAAAATCTTACATAAATTTGCTATTTTGATTAATAATTAATACATTTGCTTGTAAATCTAAATAATAAATAGGAGGGCATGGCATCCCTGCCATACCCACGCACCCTTTATAAAATGAATATGAACTTACATACAACCCTCGTTTCAAGCGCATTTTTCGCGTTCTGCTTAGCTGCCAGCAATGCCGCTGCGGCTAACAATTCAGCATCTCACCCCATCACCATCTCACCATCCCAACACCTCACCACCTCACCATCTCACCACCTCACCACCTCACCATCCACTCTCACCTCCCAACGCCCTGCGCCCGCTGAGCGTCTCTTCGTGTCGGACGCGGTGGAGAAGAAGATTCGCGAGATAAAGAAGCGCATCAAGGAGAACGCCTACTTAGCGTGGATGTTCGAGAACTGCTTCCCGAACACGCTCGACACCACCGTCCACTTCACCGATGCCGAGGACGGCAAGGAGGACACCTTCGTCTACACGGGCGACATACACGCCATGTGGCTGCGCGACTCGGCAGCGCAGGTGTGGCCCTACGTACAGCTTGCCAAGGGCGACCGCAAGTTGCAGAAGATGTTGCGCGGTGTGATACGCCGCCAGCTGAAGTGCATCAACATCGACCCCTACGCCAATGCGTTCAACCGCGAGCCCGAACCGAACGGCATGTGGGCTAACGATATGACCGACATGAAGCCCGAGCTGCACGAGCGCAAGTACGAGATCGACTCGCTCTGCTACCCCATACGCCTCGCCTACCACTACTGGCAGGTAACGGGCGACGCGTCGGTGTTCGGCGACGAGTGGCTGCAGGCGATGCGCAACATACTGCGCGTGTTCCGCGAGCAGCAGCGCAAGCAGGGGCTCGGCACCTATCGCTTCCAACGCGAGACGGAGGACCAGCTCGACACCGTATGCAACCACGGCTGGGGCAACCCCGTGAAGTCCTGCGGACTCATCGCCTCCGTCTTCCGCCCGTCCGACGACGCCTCGACATTCCTCTTCCTCGTGCCGTCTAACTTTATGGCGGTCAGTTCGCTGCGCAAGGCGGCGGAGATACTCAACAAGGTGAACGCCGACGCAACGCTCGCTGCCGACTGCACGGCGCTTGCCGACGAGGTGAGCACGGCTCTCAAGCAGTACGCCGTGGTCGACCATCCGAAGTATGGCAAGATTTACGCCTACGAGGTGGACGGCTTCGGCAACCGCTTCCTCATGGACGACGCCAACGTGCCGTCGCTGCTCGCCCTGCCCTATTTAGGCGACGTGGACGTGAACGACCCCGTATATCAGAACACGCGCCGCTTCGTCTGGAGCGACGACAACCCTTACTTCTTCCGCGGCAAGGCTGGCGAGGGCATCGGCAGTCCGCACGTGGGCTACGACATGGCGTGGCCTATGTCCATAATGATGCGTGCCTTCACGAGCACCGACGATGCCGAGATAGCGGAGTGTCTGCGCATGCTGCAGCGCACTGATGCCGGCACGGGATTCATCCACGAGTCGTTCAACGTGGACGATGCGCAGAAGTTCACGCGCGAGTGGTTCGCATGGCAAAACACACTCTTCGGCGAACTCATCATCAAGCTCGTGGACGAGGGCAAGACGGAGCTGCTGGTTAACGCCCGAAAGTAACTTCAGGGGGTGCACTTGTCTCAAGTGCACCAACCGAGCAAACTGTGCACCTACATAGCACAACCTAAACCAACAACACTAATAACGCTATCTGCTACGTTGGTGCACTTGAGACAAGTGCACCCCCTGAAAAGCCCCTCAAATTTCTTTCCTCACCCCCGTAACTTGCACACGACATTTTGACCACACCACTCCAACCAAAACTTGCATTCTGGAGATTTTACGAGCTCAATTTCCGCTTCTACACACTAAAAATCCACTTCAAAAACACAAAATTCGATGGTTTTCACAGCGAAAGCGGCACTTTTCCTGAGAGTAAGTGGCACTTTCACACGGTGAAAGTGCCACTTCTACCCAGTACTCGTGGGGGTAGTACTCCAGTTTTGTAGCGGTAGTACTCAGCGAGAGTGGCACAAAAGCTGCACACTTTCGCACGCACAGCCTCAACAAACTAAATATCAACCGCTTACCATTGCACACTTTTCACCTCTCAAAACTCGCAAAAAACCGACCAAAGGTTTTCTTTTTCATTTTTCGGGCACTCCTGAGCGGTAAAAATGACAAATATCATACCTGTGCAAACTGTATGCCATAGATTTTCCAAAGTAAAAGCTTTGCTTATTGAAGCAAAATCTATACATTTGCACTCGTGATACTTTAAATAATCAGCTTATGAAAGATGTACTGAAGAAAATGTTTGTCGCCATGCTGCTCTGCCTCGTGCAAACAGCCGTTTGCACAGCCGACACGTTCAAGGGAAAGATTGTGAACGCTGAGACGGGCGAGATTCTCATCGGAGCAACGGTGCGCAGCGAGATAAACCCACAGCCGGGTTGGTCGATGCAGAACTCGGCGGAGACCGACAGCACGGGCTGCTTCACGCTCGACTCCGAATGGGAGGGACGCATCATGATCACGTTCAGCATGATCGGCTACAAGAACTCGCGCAAGGTGGACTATGCGTACGGATCTGAGGTGAAAGACACCACCGACCTTGGCACCATCAGGCTGCAGCCTACGGCGCTCATGCTGCGGGAGGTAGAGGTGAAGGCGAAGGTGCCGCGCATAACGATGCGTGGCGACACCATCGTGTTCAACCCCGAGGCGTTCAAGCTGAAGGAGGGCGCGCGCCTCGACGAGCTTATCAAGAAACTGCCGGGCGTGCAGCGTCGCGACGGCAAGCTATACTGGAACGACAAGCCCATACGCCTGATGATGAACGGCAAGGACATGTTCGGCGGCGACCAAATCTTAGGGCAGTTGCCGGCTGACGTGGCTGACAAGCTGAAGGTGTACGACCGCAAGTCGGAGCTGGCAAGGCATACGGGCAACGACGAGGGCGAGGAGGACCATGTGCTCGACATCCAGGTGAAGCCGGGCTTCCTCGACAAGTGGTACGGCGACATCGAGGCACAATACCAGACCAAGAAACGCTACAGCGGGGCGCTCACCGCAAGCCGACTGAGCGACCAAGACCCGCACATGATATACGCCCAGGCCAACAACGCCAACCGCTACGTAGACAAGACGATTGGCTCTACCATGAACCGCAACATCGACGGCGACGGCAAGAGCCAGTACGGCTCGTACAACTATCAGCACAACTGGCAGACAAAGGGCACGCAGCAATACACAAGCAACCGCTTCAACATAAGCGCCAACATGGGACACAGCGACGGATGGAACAGCGGAAAGGCGTCGACCGAGACGTTCTTCCCGAACCAGGAGCACACGTTCGGCGTGAAAGATACCTACCGCTACAAGCACAACCTCAAGCCGCAGCTGGAGGCGAAGCTATTCGCCTACACCGACTCTGCCAACACCATCGACGTGAAGGTGAAAGCCTCATACGAGAAGGCTCGCAAATCGTACGAGGAGAAGTCGGCTTCGTACGGCTACCAGCCCGACCAGTTTGCCTACCACTCGCTGAAGGAGGCGCTCGGCGCAAAGCCCGGCGACGCGCTCTACGACCGACTCATCACACGCGACAGCGAGTACGAGTCGACCGAACAGCAGCAACGCGGACTCAACATCTCGTACATCTGGAAGCACTTCATCGGTAAGAAGGGTTCGTTCATGCTGGGGGGCTACACCAACCTGAGCGGAACGAACGAGGACACGCACACCAACCACGACGTGGAGTATCTGCGCGAACAGCGCAACGAGAAGCTGTGGCAGTTCTACGACCGCAGCGAACACAATCTGAATACACAGTTCGGCGCTTCGTTCGAATACTGGCTCGGCAAGAAGGTGTACTTCAACATATTCGACAACGTGAGATTAAGCCGCTCACACATCGCACGCAACTTCTTCAGCGACACCGACGAGCAGAACGTGGTGGGCGGCACGCCTACAACGGCTGACCCTGCGAACACAACGCGCAGACTGACGCACAAATGGACGAACGAGCTGACCGTGAAGTCGACCATCACGCCGGTGAAGGCACTGATGATAATGCCGAAGTTCAGCTGGAACTACAGTCGCGAAAAGACCGACTACCACTACGGACCGCTCGACACCACAGCCGTGCGCACAAGCAACACGTACGAGCCGTCTATCTTCCTGAAGTGGAAGATGAGCCGCGTGCGCAACATGGACATCGTCTTCGCATACAACACCACCGTGCCCGACCTGGTGAGCACGCTCGGCTACCGCAACACCATCGACCCGCTGCATATATACATGGGCAACCCGCTGCTGCGCAACTCGCACAGTCATACCACTACGTACAACTACCACCGCATGTGGCTGCGCAAGCAGATTGTGCTGGGCTTGACCGCTTCGTACAACAAGGACATCAACCCCGTGGCTACGCTCTACAGCTACAACTCGGCTACCGGCGTCTACACGTCGAAACCGATGAACGTGAAGGGCGGCGACATGTGGAAGTTCGGACTCAACTACGACCAGGGCATCGGCTTCTACTTCCGACTGATGAACAAGTTCGCATTAGAGACGGCGAAGTCGTACGGTTTCCTCACTATCGTCGACAACAACGCTGCCGACGCTCAGCCCGAACTGAACAAGCAGAAGCGGTTGGGCATAAACAACGACTTCGAGTTCTCGTACGAGACGGAGAAGTTGCAGCTCACGCTCTTCGACCGTCTGGAGAGCAACCGCTACCGCTACGACGATGCTTCGTACAACACCACACCGCTGTTCAACAGCGTAGGCATAAGCGCCAACCTGCATCTCGCTCCGTTCGAGGTGTTCGTGCAGCTGTCTGACGACTATTGTTCGGGCTACGCCACATCGGCTATGAACGGACACAAGCTCAAGTCGATGGCGTCCGTCAGCTGGAGCTTCTGCAAGAACAAGTGTATGCTGCGCCTGTTTGCCGACGACATCTTCAACAAGGACATCTGGTACGAAAGCGAATATTCAGCCTTCCAGCGTCAGGAGTACTCCACAAACTATATACACCACTATCTGAACCTGAGCTTCAGATACAGACTCGATGCGAAGGCAAAGAATGGCAAATCGACAACGATGGGCAGAAGAAGATAAACTGTTAGTACTGTAGGAGGGTATGGCATCTTGCCATACCCACGCAACCTGTAGGAGAGTACGGCATCTTGCCATACCCACGCAACCTGTAGGAGAGTACGGCGTTCCTCCACGCAACCCCCTGACAACAAAGCATAATAGCACTTCTACTTTCTGAACCTTTTCGACACAGCCGAATAGCCGCAGCGCTGGCAGAGCGGTTCAACAGCGTTGTGACTGGTGAAGCCGTCGTACAGAGCACGTGCTCTTGGCGAGGCGAGTATATCGACGAGGCTATGACGGAACAGATTGCCAAGCGCGACGTCGCCGTTATGGTCGAGACAGCACGGCACAACAGTGCCGTCGACGAGCACACCAATCTGATTGCGCAAGGCGTAGCAGAACACCTCCTGCTCGTCGTAAGTGGCGTGCTGAAGGTCGGGCCACTCGAACATGTTATCGTTCTCGATGTACAGCTTGTCGGCAAGTCGCCAGCCGTCGTGACGCTCCGTCCAAGGGCGCGGCACATGAAGCGCAAGCAGATTGAGAATATCGTCGTTCTGCCGGTTGTGCCCGCCCTCGTTCCATAGGCGCAGCACGACGATGCAACCACGGCGGGCGGCCTCTAACGAGAACGCCATCACCTCGTCGACGTACCCAGCAAGGTTCTCCTTAGCGTTGCCCTCGTGCGAGTGGAGCGAAATCTGAATCTTATGAGGCAGAGCATCCAGAAGGTCTGCACATCGCGAGAGCAGAGTGCCATTAGTGGTGATAATGGGTACAAAACCTTTGTGGCGAGCCATCAGCACAAACTGCGGCAGCAGCGGATGGAGGAACGGTTCGCCCATCAGATGGAAATACAGAAACTTCACCTTGCCCTCAAGTTGCGAGGTCAAAGCGTCGAATTCGTCCAACGTCAGCGTATGCTTCGCCCTCTCGGTCTTCGGGCAGAACACACAGCTGAGGTTACACACATTAGTTATTTCGAGATAGCATCTTGTTATCATATCGGTAGTTAGCTACATTGCATCATCTAAGCATTTCTAAAGTACTGTCACACATTTTCCCTTCGTAATACTTATCAAGAACCTTACGGAACAACCCTTCGCCCGTAGCTGTCCAAAACAAAGTCATCGACGACCTAAGTTTCATTGCGTCTACTTCTCCAAAGATTTGTCTTGCCGACAAACCGTCCAACAGAAGCAGAGCCTCCGTTATCTCTCGCAATCTGTCTCCGAGTACGGGGTGCAGCCAGTAAGCACGAGCCTCATCAGCACCAGCAATACCATAATAGTCAGCATTATAACTGTGCCCCAGCCCCTTCAATTGAGGAAAAACGAACCACATCCAATGGCTCCTTTTACGTCCGTTTCGAATCTCCTCAAGAGCCGTCTTATATTGTGAGTAAGAATCCTGAGCTGTAAGAAATCGCGATAAGTGGTATGTATCCATATCATTCATAATATTAAAAGAGTTGCACCATTATAACGCAGCTCCATATAAAACAATATTATTTCTTCATCAACATTCGTATTTTCCATCAAAGTTAGCACAAATTTATAATATACAAACAAGATTAGCCACAAAAGTTGTATGTCTTTTGATTCCTACATCAAACCACAACCCTTGCGCTCGGTGAGTACACTGAAATAGGTTGTATATCTTTTGATTCCTACATCAAACCACAACCAACCATGAAGCCGAGCGGTCGAAATAAGGTTGTATATCTTTTGATTCCTACATCAAACCACAACAGGTTACACGTATTACCTATGAGTGGTCTGTTGTATATCTTTTGATTCCTACATCAAACCACAACCCAAGGTATCTGGCGATGATATATTAACAGTTGTATATCTTTTGATTCCTACATCAAACCACAACCGAAGCCGCACAAGAAAGGTTCGACCTTGAGTTGTATATCTTTTGATTCCTACATCAAACCACAACTTGAACAACCAGTTCTTGAGTGTGACGGTAGTTGTATATCTTTTGATTTCTACATCAAACCACAACGCTTAATGAGCAGTTTCCGTTTCTTGTTGAGTTGTATATCTTTTGATTCCTACATCAAACCACAACGTGCGTGCGTTGACGTTGTAGATAGTTGGTTGTATATCTTTTGATTCCTACATCAAACCACAACTATATATATATGTTACAAGTTTCTGTTATGTTGTATATCTTTTGATTCCTACATCAAACCACAACTATGAACTTGTCCGAGTATAAAAGACGAGGGTTGTATATCTTTTGATTCCTACATCAAACCACAACTATTCCGTATAATAATTATATGAAACCTGAGTTGTATATCTTTTGATTCCTACATCAAACCACAACCAAAGCATGATAATGCCAATTTGTCGGCATGTTGTATATCTTTTGATTCCTACATCAAACCACAACTTTGTTAAGGATATGGAAGAACAAAGTAGTGTTGTATATCTTTTGATTCCTACATCAAACCACAACTGCCTTGTTTAAGAACTTCGGAGATTTCGGGTTGTATATCTTTTGATTCCTACATCAAACCACAACCAAGGGAGATAAAGACTTAACTTCGAGGTGTTGTATATCTTTTGATTCCTACATCAAACCACAACTGAAACGATATGCTCTGTTGATACGTGAGGTTGTATATCTTTTGATTCCTACATCAAACCACAACCCTTTTGAATCATTCCTTTCTCATATGCCGGTTGTATATCTTTTGATTCCTACATCAAACCACAACCTGTGCTGCTTCTTTTTCTACTGCTGCGAGGTTGTATATCTTTTGATTCCTACATCAAACCACAACTTGCATGATGAAATGAGCATGGATGAAATGGTTGTATATCTTTTGATTCCTACATCAAACCACAACGCGGAATAATACAGGCGTATCGGATCATCAGTTGTATATCTTTTGATTCCTACATCAAACCACAACCTTCATCCCATAAAGTTAAATGAAAGTTGAGTTGTATATCTTTTGATTCCTACATCAAACCACAACATACCGAGGGTAAGGGCGATATTCACGTGAGTTGTATATCTTTTGATTCCTACATCAAACCACAACCTTGGTTATGAAGCTACCCCACGTTCTGTTGTTGTATATCTTTTGATTCCTACATCAAACCACAACGTATTTTTTTATATATCTATACGAGCGCAGTTGTATATCTTTTGATTCCTACATCAAACCACAACTTTGTTTTAATCATCAGTGCTATCAATTCTGTTGTATATCTTTTGATTCCTACATCAAACCACAACTGGCAAGTCTGGGCACCTATCTTTGCGCTGGTTGTATATCTTTTGATTCCTACATCAAACCACAACGCAGCGATAAGCCTTCAGCACATCGTCTAGTTGTATATCTTTTGATTCCTACATCAAACCACAACCATCATCATCTACAATCGAAGCTACCATTGGTTGTATATCTTTTGATTCCTACATCAAACCACAACTGTTAGGTAATATTAAAGTTGGTACTGCTTGTTGTATATCTTTTGATTCCTACATCAAACCACAACTTCGTCTCTTCCGCTGAAAACATTGTGCCGTTGTATATCTTTTGATTCCTACATCAAACCACAACACCCCAATAAAAGGGGGTGGAGATGAATACGTTGTATATCTTTTGATTCCTACATCAAACCACAACGCTACGGATGGCGAGAATGTCGGTAAGTGGTTGTATATCTTTTGATTCCTACATCAAACCACAACCTCATCACGTTGTGTTGTGGTTATATGCAGTTGTATATCTTTTGATTCCTACATCAAACCACAACTATTCTACTCAATTAATAACTTATTCCCGAGTTGTATATCTTTTGATTCCTACATCAAACCACAACTGCAAAATCGTAATGCTTAACTCGTTGATTGTTGTATATCTTTTGATTCCTACATCAAACCACAACCCCTCCATCGCCTTATCTTTGTATCATAAAGTTGTATATCTTTTGATTCCTACATCAAACCACAACTCCTGCTCTATCATTGCGGACTTCGAGCAGTTGTATATCTTTTGATTCCTACATCAAACCACAACCGGGTTCAAAATTTATTTATAATTTTGCAGTTGTATATCTTTTGATTCCTACATCAAACCACAACCTGGGCGGTACTCTGTTTTGTCAGTTGTAGGTTGTATATCTTTTGATTCCTACATCAAACCACAACAAAACAAAGGCATATTCAAAACTTTTTCTGGTTGTATATCTTTTGATTCCTACATCAAACCACAACTGGCGGTTCGTGAGGATAGCTACAGCGCAAGTTGTATATCTTTTGATTCCTACATCAAACCACAACTCTGCAGATTTGTCAATGCCGACGCCACTAGTTGTATATCTTTTGATTCCTACATCAAACCACAACAGGTGTGCCATAGTCACGCACTTTCACTGGTTGTATATCTTTTGATTCCTACATCAAACCACAACTCGCCCTGTACGGATGTAATTATATAGCGGTTGTATATCTTTTGATTCCTACATCAAACCACAACCTATAACTATTAAATGTCAGAGAACCAATATTTTATAGTTCTTGCTTTGTTATAAGAAATCGTCGTGTAAGAATTATTACGCTACAAAAGTACTAAAAAAAATTCCAATTGAATTGGGGCACCTAAAATTTTCTGAGTGATTTTACTCTTTTTAATGCTCTTTGGTTTACCCCAAAAATTATAGATGTCCCCATATTGCTTATCAGTAACACTTAGTATGCTAACCTTTCCCGTTTCTGGCAATAATGCCTTCACTCTTCTCACATGCACATCCAAACTTTCTCTTGATGCACAATGCCGTATATAAACAGAAAACTGCATCATGGAAAAGCCGTCCTTTTCCAAATTCTTACGGAAAAGTGCAGCTGCTTTCATTTCTTTTTTGGTAGAAACCGGCAAATCGAAAAACACAAATAGCCACATAATATGATATGCATTAAGTCTGTATTCCGTCATAAGATAAAGGGAAGTGATATTTTCTTAATTTCACCAGCATAAAACTTAACAAGAGATGCTGTCGTAAAAGTCAATGCAATCTGTAGCGGACGCATTACCTTGCCTATTTTTACGTCACAGCTTAAAAGGCGCATTATCTCCATTTTGGAATCTTTGTTTAATTCCGTAATGCCATCTGCATAAAGATTAAAGACTATTGAATCCACATAAGGACGATAAGGCTCCATTACATCATCAGCAAGCGGAAAGGCATTGTATCTGCTTTTATGGAATATACCAAGATTAGGCAACAGCCCAGAACCAAGTAACGCTCGTGCTGTTGCTGCACGCAAAATTGAATATCCATAATTAAGCAGTACATTTGGCGAATCTCCGCACCTGTCACGTTTAAAGTCTTTACCGAACAGTTGGGTCCAATATATTTTTGCTGCAATGCCTTCCCTATTGTCGGTATCACCACTTTTCACGTTAGCGTAGAAAGGTTTAAGACTGCTACCGTTTTTACCAAACGTATCCAAGACTGCAGACTGGTTCTTTATCTTAGCTTCAATTATCTGTTTCCATGCTTGTTTTTTCATCGGTTCGCTAACAGCAATCTGAGACTTTATATTCTCAGATTGTGTAGTATTGGAATCTAAGCTTTGAAGCATTGCGGTAGGCATCATTTTATTGTCACATAAAATGACAGCAACATTATTCTTCACCAACTCGTTGAGCAACGGTAAAGTAATGTTTATCATTTGACTTTCCAGGACAACACACCCTATATCTTCTATAGGGCGCGTTACCTTGTCATCACTGTCTTTCCAAGAAATCACAAGTTGTGAATTCTTTAGCGAAAGACAAACCGGAGTTGAGAAGAATAAGGTAGTGTAAACAGAACTGTGTCACGGCTCTGATTTTTTATTCTTTCCCTCTTAT
>ERZ1027060.9-NODE-9-length-85208-cov-19.617782_pt1 | contig 85208 bp, 54 predicted proteins | sample MGYA00519424_ERZ1027060 | MGnify/ENA primary metagenome ERZ1027060 (study PRJEB26926, sample SAMN06164500) | human gut metagenome | biome: ENVO:00009003; feature: ENVO:2100002; material: ENVO:00002003 | host: Homo sapiens | place: USA | collected 2012 ... | reverse complement strand
GAGTATCGTCGGCAGCGTCAGATGTGTATAAGAGACAGGAGCAAGAATGCTCTTTTTACCTTTTTACTTTTTTACCTTTAAAAGGAATTTCCTGAGTTTCTCTACATCTTTCAGAGCAGGTTCGATTTCAAATTTCGAATTCAAATCGATACCGATACACTTCGGGTGCTGGAAGGCTTTCAGCCGTTCTACATCTTCCGGTCCGATACCGCCACTCAGGAGGAATGGGGTCTCGCCATCGTACTGCTGCAGAACTTGCCAATCAAACTGCTCACCACTTCCACCGACCGTCTTACATTTGGTGTCGAAAAGGAAGAGGTCAACAGCGCCTGCATACTCCTTATATTTCTGGATATCCTCGGCTGAGCTTACGCTGATAGCCTTGATGATCCTGATATTGGGTTTGATGTCGGGATCGATGGTAGCACGGAGATTCTCGATGGTTTCACGAGGTTCATTACCATGCAACTGGATGTAGTCGAGACGGTAATTATAGACACGTGTCACGATGTTCTGGGGCATATCATCCACAAAGACTCCCACCCTTGCCGGTTGCTTTTGAGTCTCAGCAGTCTTACGCGCCATCGCAAGTTCGATACGCTCTTCCGAGTAGTCTGGTATAATGCCAGCCTTGCTGCTGATCATCTGCACAAACCGTGGTGACTTCGGATAGAAGATGAATCCTATCATATCAACCCCGAGTTGGGATACCTCGCGAATGTTATCGGCATCACGCATACCACACACCTTAACCAACATTTTATCTGTATTCATTTCTCTTTCTTTTTTCTCGTTAGTATTTTCATCTGAACTCACCATTGATTTCCAGTTGCTTCAGAAAATCCGCAAGTCCTTGTCCCGGGTCAGCCTGTTTCATAAACTGCTCTCCCATCAGGAAGCCACGAAAACCGCCTTCCTCACGGAGCCTTTTGACAACTTCCGGATGGGAGATACCGCTTTCGCTGACTCTGCACACATCCTTCGGCAACTGCTCTGCCAGGCGGAAACTGTTTTCCACATCGGTAACAAACGCACCGAGATTGCGATTGTTGATGCCATACATATCAGGTTCGAGTTCTGCATATTCGAAATCCCGGTCGTTGTGCATCTCCAAGAGTACTTCCATTCCGAGTTGGTGCGCCATATCAAGAAGACGCTTACATTCCTCTTTCGTCAGACAGGCAGCTATCAGGAGTACGGCAGAAGCACCGCAATATCTCGCCTGCAGGAGTTGGTATTCCTCAATAACGAAGTTCTTATATAATATAGGTATATGAACCCCCACGTGGCGAGCCTCCTGTATAAACTCATCATAACCGCCGAAGTAGTCAATATCGGTAAGGATGCTGAGAGCAGAAGCTCCATTCTCCTGATAAGCCAACGGAATGATACTTGCCTTACCCTCCTCCTTGATCCATCCCTTGGACGGCGATTTTCTCTTAAACTCAGCGATGATACCCGTAGAGGACTCCATCAGTGCCTTGCGCATGCTGCCTCCAGGTACCAGTCCGTCATCCGCCTGCATCTTCTGTTCCGTCAGGGAAATCATCTGCCGAGGTTGGATGAAGCGCTTGCGCTGTTCTATCTCGATTCGCTTATGAGCGACAATCTCTTCTAAAATATCAGCCATATCCTACCTTTTTACTTTTTTACCTTTAAGAGCAAGAATGCTCTTTTTACCTTTTTACTTTTTACCTTTTTACCTTTAAAAAAGCCTTTAACTATTCAGTTCTACAAATTTCTTGAATGTAGCGAGTGCCTTGCCACTATCGATGCTCTCTCGTGCAATCTCCACGCATTCCTCAATACTCTTCTTTCCCTTCTCCATAACCTGAATACCGAAGGCGGCATTGGCAAGTACGATATTCTTCTGGGCAGGCAATGCACGGTTCTCAAGTACGGCATCAAAGATGTCCTTTGCCTCTTCCTCAGTAGCACCACCTCTAACTTCCTCAGGTTTAGCAATTTCAAAACCAAGATCCTGTGGCTTGAAGATGCGCTCATAATGATTGGTCGTTACCTTGAAATCACTGGTCAGGGAAATCTCATCGTAACCGTCGATGCTATTTACAATACCATAGTCGATACCTAATTTCTGATAAACCTGATTATAGAGTCGCATCTGGTCCAGGTTGGCAACACCGAGCAACTGGCATTTAGGCTGACTTGGATTAACCAGTGGACCGAGGAGATTGAATACGGTTGGGAATTGGAGTGCCTTACGGATAGGACCTACAAACTTCATTGCCTTGGCAAAGAGTTGGGCATGGAGATAGACGATACCAGCCTCATTGATAGAACGGTTCAACTTATCCAAATCATCAGTAAACTGCACTCCATGATTTTTGATGACATTTGAAGCACCGCTCACAGAAGTAGCCGCATAATTACCATGCTTGGCAACCTTATAACCAGCACCAGCAATGACGAAGCAAGCGGTAGTAGAAATATTGAAAGTATTCTTGCGGTCGCCACCTGTACCAACCACATCAATGTATCGGTCGCAATCTAAGATGGCAGGAACGCCGGTAGCCAAGATACCATCACGGAAACCCAACAGTTCATCTACGGTAACGCCTCTCATCTGTAAACCGGTAAGCAAAGCAGTAATTTGCTCCTCAGGGAACTCACTCTTGGTGATACCCACGATGATATTCTTGGTTTCCTCACGGGAAAGTTCCTCGTGATTCAACATTCTGTTCAAAATGTCCTTCATTTCCATAATTTATTCTCCTATATTTTTTTTATTTTCTATTCCCAATCCCCCATTCCTGAGGTAAAAATATGAAAAAAGGCCTGTCGTAAGTACGGCAGGCCTAAGTTATATCATGGATTCATATCCACGCACGGCTTATCGTCTCACGACTTTTTAAATCTTGAGATACGCCACCACCATGCTGTTGAAGATACGAATGTTGTCATCATATTGTTTATTTTTTAATTCAATTGCAAAAGTACACTTTTTCTATTAAACTACAAACTTTTTGGCGAAAAATTTTAGAATTTAACAGAAATAAGTAATTAAAAGCTACTTTTGGGAGTAAAATCAAGTGTTTAGAGGCACTATACATTATTATATATAATAAGGCAAGAGTCATGTTGATGAGAAAAAAAGATATTTCAAATGTAATAAAATAGAAAACCTTACGTTATACTAATAAAGATGAAGAAGCAAACTGAATCTTAGTATCATTATATTAACTATCATAACAGTAACGCCTATGAAGCAAGTTTTTACTTCCGAAGAAATGAGACCATCCAAAAGGACGATCAGCATTATCAAACAGATAGCATACACCTATCGAACGATCAAGAGGAATGGTAAGTACGAGGTGTACTGTCTTAACTAACGAACTCAAAATATGAAGACATTGGTATCACCATCTTTGCTTTCAGCCAATTTCCTGGATCTGAGAAGCGAAGTTGAAATGATTAATCAGAGTGAAGCCGACTGGCTCCACATGGACATCATGGATGGGGTATTCGTGCCCAATATCTCTTTTGGTTTTCCTGTTCTTGAAGCCGTAGCCAAGGTTTGCAAGAAACCTCTTGATGTGCATTTCATGATAGCACATCCGGAAGAATACATCGAGCAGACTGCCAAGATTGGTGCCATGATGATGAATGTACATTATGAAGCATGTACCCACCTGCACCGTACCATCCAGCAGATTCATGCAGCTGGCATGAAAGCGGGTGTCACGCTGAATCCATCTACTCCAGTCTGCGTACTGGAAGATATCATCTGCGATGTAGATATGGTACTGCTGATGAGTGTAAATCCTGGGTTCGGAGGGCAGAAGTTTATCGAGAACACCATCAAGAAGGTGGAAAGACTGAGAAAACTCATCAAGGAATCACACTCCAACGCCCTCATCGAAGTGGATGGTGGTGTACAGGCAGAAACTGCCCCACGCCTGGCAAAGGCTGGAGTTAACGTACTGGTAAGTGGAAGTTATGTGTTTAAGAGCACAGATCCTATTTCCACCATCCATGCCCTTAAAGAATTGAAACAGCCAGAGGATTAAACCTCTGGAAATAACATATCCAATACTAGTCTAACTGAAGATATACGTCATGCTTCTTAGCCATTCTGCGAAGATTGAGAAGAGCATAGCGCATTCTTCCAAGACTGGTATTGATACTTACACCTGTAGCCTCAGCGATTTCCTTGAATGAGAGTTGCTGATAGTAGCGCATATACACTACTTCACGCTGTAAAATAGGCAACTGATCCATCATCTTTCTGACATCTGAAAGAACCTGGATATTAATCAAATTAACTTCTGCATTTGTTTCCAACAAATCTTCACCACTGATATTAGACAGATCATTGTCGTCATTCGAGTCAACGACATACTTATAGCGCTGACCACGATACATATCCATCAAGACGTTATGGGCAATACGCAACAACCAACCTCCGAATTTTCCGTTTGCAGAATATTCGTGGTTCTGAAGTTTGCTTACCACCTTCAAAAACGTTTCCTGAAAGATGTCATTAGCCACCTCTTGATCACGCACAAAGAACATGATGTATGTAAACAACTTCACTTCATTGCGTGAAAGCAGTAAGTCAAAGGCACGATTGTTACCTTCGACATAAAGAAGGGCCAACTCCTCATCGGTCAAATCTTGTAGATTTCTCATTTCTTAATCCTTTTATTTTTAATTAAGTAAATGTCTAATCAATAGGCTATTTTATTTAAGAATTGCACAATATAAGTTAATTATCGTTGGCAAAGATAATAAATTTCTGAGAAACCACCAAAATTTTAACATAAAAAAAGGTTGGTTACAGGACGTAGCCAACCAGAAATGAATACTTTGAAGCAAACGTCTTCAAAGTATTACGGGTGCAAATATACGTCTTTTTCCGATTATCTCCAAACTTTTTTAAGGCAAAATCACTTTTTTAACATTGTGTGCGTGTACATTACAAAATAAAATCGTATCTTTGCAGTATCTTTATAAAAGATAAGGTTCTAAATCAAGCTAAATCAAAATTTAATATAAATCTACAAACAGAACAACAAGCATGAAACACTTAAAAACGTTGCTGCTTGCCTTACTTATCTTCCCTACCCTCGCTTTTGCATCGGGATGGAACGACCAGGAGTACAAGCAGATCGAACAAAGTATTCTAAAGCCTCAACTTCATGAGCGCCAGTTTGTCATCTCTTCTTTTGGTGCCAAGACCAATGCGTCTGCAGCCCAAAACCAGAAGGCTATCAACCGACTCATCTCTCTGGTATCCAGAAAAGGTGGCGGTAAGGTAATTGTACCGAAAGGAACCTGGAACACAGGTGCCATCGAAATGAAAAGTCATGTCAACCTCGTTCTCGAGGAAGGTGCGACGCTGAAATTCGCTTTCGATACCAATCTCTATCCACTCGTCCGTACCTCTTGGGAAGGTCTGGCTTGCTGGAACTATTCTCCATGCATCTATGGCTACAAGGTGACTGACATCGCCATCACGGGTAAGGGTACCATCGACGGTGGTGGTAACAACGAGACCTGGTGGCCTATGAATGGGCATCCACGTTTCGGTTATCAGGAAGGCATAACCAAGGAAGCACAGCGACTCGGCTCACGTGCCAAATTGCTGAAACAGGCTGAAGACGGTGTACCTTTCGACGAAAGAAAATTTGGTAAGGGACAAGGGCTGCGCCCACAGCTCGTCAACTTCGTACGTTCTGAGCGCATCCTCATCCAGGGTGTCAAGATGCTCAACTCTCCTTTCTGGGTTATCCATCCACTGCTCTCCAAGAACATCACCGTAGATGGTGTGACCATCTGGAATGAAGGACCTAATGGTGACGGATGCGACCCAGAGGCTTGCGAGAATGTGCTCATCCAGAACTGTATCTTCCATACCGGCGACGACTGTATTGCCATCAAGAGCGGACGCAACAATGATGGTCGTCTCTGGAACCAACCTTCCAAAAACATCATCATCCGCAACTGTAAGATGGAAGATGGACATGGCGGTGTAGTTATCGGAAGTGAAATCTCTGGCGGATGCGAGAATGTATATGCCGAAGATTGCGAAATGGACTCTCCTCACCTCGACCGCATCCTGCGCATCAAGACCAACAACTGCCGCGGTGGTGTCATCAAGAACATCAACATGCGCAACGTCACTGTGGGGCAATGTAAGGAAGCTGTCGTAAAGATCAACCTCGATTACGAGCCAAAGGAGATCTGCTATCGCGGTTTTGAACCAAGCGTATCTCAGGTGTATGTGGAAAATGTTACCTGCAAGAAGAGCAACTATGGTGTGCTCATCGTTGGTCGCGACCAGGTAGAGAATGTAACTGATATCACCGTCAAGAACTGTAAGTTTGATGGCGTCATCAAACAGCCTGTCAAGATTACCGGCAAGACCCGTGATGTGAAGTTCGACAATCTCCTCATCAACGGTTCCCTTGTTCTCAACAAGGAAGACCGTCCATACCAGGCATACAGCGAGTGGCTTACCCATAGCGAGATGAGCCGTGTGGCTCATCCATACCTGCTTGATTTCAGCAGCAAACCTAAGTGGAGCTACGTGATGGGGATCGAGATGGAAGGTATGCTCGACACCTATTTATATTATAAGGACAACAAGAGCACTTTCAAGGGCAAGGATGCTGAAGCCAACAATGAGGCTATCCTCAACTACCTGAAGGAATACCCTGCCAAGATGATTGACGAACAGGGCAATATCACTGGATACAAGTACGAGGATTTCAATCTCGACAATGTTCGCACGGCTAAATTCATCCTCCGTATGCACAACCTCTTCCCTTCTGAGGGTACCGACAAGGCACTGAAGACACTCTTCAAGCAGTTGCAGAAGCAACCCCGTACCAAGGAAGGTGTTTATTGGCACAAAGCTATCTATGCCAACCAGGTTTGGCTCGACGGTATCTTCATGGGCTTGCCTTTCTACTGCAACTATGCGGTGCAGACCATGAAACCAAAGAAGGCAAAGAAATACCTCGATGATGCCGTTGACCAGATGATCAAGACTGACAAGCGTACATACGATGAGAAGACTCAGCTCTGGAAACATGCTTGGGATGAGACGCATCAGCAGTTCTGGGCTGACAAGGAAAATGGAAAGAGCCAGCATACCTGGGCAAGAGCCTTGGGATGGTATGTGATGGCAATGACTGAATGTCTCGATGCAATGCCAGAGGACTATGCCCGCCGTGGTGAAGTGATCGAACTGCTCAACAAGGCGATGGCAAGTGTCGTGAAGTATCAGGACAAGAAAACCGGTGTATGGTATGATGTGATGGACGTAAAGGATCCTCGCAACTATCTGGAGAGTACTGCCAGCAGCATGTTTGCCTATGTACTCCTGAAGGGTTATCGCAAGGGTTACCTCGCAGAACAATATCGTGATGCCGGCATCAAGGCTTACAAGGGAATTTTGAAGGAATTCATCCAGGTGAACCCTGACAAGACCATCAGTCTGACCAAGTGCTGCAGTGTAAGCGGTCTCGGTCCTGGCGATGGTCCATACGTAAAGAAGCCAAACTACAAGCGTGACGGAAGCTTTGAATATTACATGAGCGAACCAATCCGTGACAATGACCCTAAGGGTGTAGGCCCATTTATCTGGGCAAGTTTGGAGATGGAACAGCAGGGACTAAAGGCAGAATAACTTGCTGATATAGAGCTACCTGAACACATAGGAGAGTTGTAATACACAGAAAATTTAGAAAATACTGAGGTGGAAAAGGACTTATTAATGTTCTTTTCCACCTTTTTTTGTGTTTTTTGGTATATTCATCAAATTTTAATACGTTTTTTGAAACAACCAATTCATATTTTTACTATCTTTGTACTGTGTTTAGGAATACAACCCATTCGATGTACTTACACAGCACCATGTGGGTGTTAGGACTTTCACAAGAGATAATCAACTATATTACTAATTTTAAATCTCAAAGTTTATGAAGAATTATTTACGCTATGCATTTATCGCCGTATTGGCATTTATCTGCAATGTCAGTTTTGCACAAACTGTTGTTACATTTACTGCAGAAACGGACAAAGGTAGTTTTGATGCAACTCAAACTGGTACAGGAGCAGGTGCTGACAAAATTACAAAAGCCGGAGTAACCATACAGACTAGCAATGGTGCTTTCGCAGCTACAGACTACAACACTAAAGCTGCACAATATCGCATTTATAAATCTGCAACATTCACTGTATCATCAACAGTAGGCAACATAACAAAAGTGGTCATTACCTGTACCACAAATGGTAGTGCAAAACATGGTCCTGGTTGCTTCACTGGTGACAATTACAAAGCCAGTACAGGAAAAGAGGGTACTTGGTCTGGTAATGCGGTCAAACTGACTCTTACTGCTTCAAACAATCAAGTTCGAGCAACGAAAGTAGAAGTTACAATTGGCGGTGAAACTGGCGGTGAAACTCCAACACCTCCTGCAGAAGAAACTAAAGCTGAAAATATTGCAGCATTCAAGGCTTTGGCAAGTGGAACAACTGCTACTTTAACTCTCAAGAATGCGCAAGTAGTTTACAAGAACGTTTACACAACAAAATCAGGTGCAACAAACACAGAGTACTATGTTCGCGATGCATCAGGTGCTATTCAGTTCTTCAATACAGATTTGGAATTAAATGTAAATCAGGTAATCAATGGTACAGTAGAGGTTACATACTCTCCTTTCAACGAGTTGCCTGAGGCTACAAAGACCGCAAATACATCTGCAGAAAAGTTAACTATTACAGACGGAGAAACCGCAGTTCCTACAAAGGTTACTGTAGCAGACCTCACATCAAATAAATATCTTTGCGATCTTGTAACAGTAGAGAATGCAAATATAATATCTGAAACTTCAGGAACTTATACTAATCAATATCTTACAAATGGTACTGATAAAGTTATGATTTACGACAAATTCAAAACCAAGACAAACATCACAGATGGTGAAGGTTTTGACGTAACTGGTATCTTTGTCACAGCTAAGTTGAGCGGTAACATCATTAAAGAATTTGCTCCTATCTCTGCTCCTGTACCAACAGGTATCAACAACATTACAACCGAGGCAACAGACGCTAATGCTCCTGCTTACAACCTCGCAGGTCAGAAGGTAGGTAAGGAATACAAGGGTGTCGTTATTAAGGCTGGCAAGAAGTTTATCCAGAAGTAAAAGTAAACAAAATAATCTGATAGGATACAATTCCATTCATCAGATCCCCTAACATCAAATCCCAGTTTTACGTTGTAACAGACGAGAAACTGGGATTTTTTATTCTCTACATTCAATCACTACCATTCACACTTCATCATAACGCATCACTCTCTCATCTTTTAAACTGATAATCCTATGTAAACTAATTTTTCCATAAACTGCATTTTTTATTGAAGCCGAATTTTTCTTCCCTGCCCAAGGAAAATTTATTGCGTGGGCAAGGAGAAATTATTGCTTGCCCACGCAAAAATGAAAGTGGGGTAAGGGTTGGAAAAACAGAAACGCTTGAAGAAAACTCATTTTGTCATAAAAATATATAAAAGAAAAGGAAAACTCCACTTATTACATATTTTATGCTTAACTTTGTCAAGATACAAGATATTAGTTTCAAAACAAATTATCAAATAAAAATCCCCTGCCAGCATATTGCCGACAGGGGGTAATTAAACTATATCCTTAAACCTATGATTAACCTTTTTACGCTTTCAAAAGGAAATTATTTATTAATGAACTTTTTACCATTCTTGATAACAATACCCTTAGCATCATTTGCAACTTTCTGACCTAAGAGATTGAATGTTGCGCCATCCTTAGAAGACTTTGGAGCTTGGATATCAGAAATGCCAGTAGTGCCAGCAGCCACGAATTCAAAACCATAGAAATTGATACTATTCACAGGATATGTGATAGCCACATCACCCTTCTTTACAGGTACAGAAATAACAGGAAAGACCTTTGTATCTTTTGCATTACCATCATCACCAACCATACCAACAGTAACTGCCTCAGATTCCAAAACTATCTTGTTAATCAATTCAGTACCATCCTGTGTCAATATAACATTACGGTCTGTAGCAGAAGAAGATCCTGTACGAGCATATACCTTAAGAGTACCATCTGAAGGCAAAGTAAGAGTCAAATTATTCTTAGATGAAGACTTACCACCAGATTTCAATCTTTTATCAAACTTCTTATAAGAATCAGCAGTTCCAAAGTACTGTGAATTCTCATCTACAGACATTTTATTTCCTGTATCAACAACTGTCAACACCAATCCATTTGCAGAGATAGTGGCTGGAACTTGACCTTTATCATAATTCGTATCGAACGACAAAGTCTGAGCGTTCATACTTGCTGCCATAGCGACAGCTGCAATAAGAGTAAAGAATTTCTTCATAATCGTTACGTTTTAAGTTTATTAATCTGTAATTTGTTTAAGTTTTAGCTTATTTTCGCTTGCAAAAGTAACACATTATCTGATAAAATAGAACAGAAAAGTAGAGAAATCTCACGCAAACGATTACGTGCGTTTCACCGGTATCTTACATACATATTACAGATATTTGTTGTATTTTTGCCTCAGAAATCTACTTAAGCAAACAAGTCGTAGTGGATTCATCATACTTGAAACAAACAAGTAAAACTATACAAGAATAAATATAAAACATTATAAATTTAAACCTAAAAGTAACAAACAATGAAAAGAAATCTACTGAGATTCGGACTATCTCTTATAGTTCTCCTTGTTTCGGTCGTTACAAAAGCAAGTGAAATTACCCTCACTTATTCTTTAGGAACGATTACTGCAGAAGGAACTCTTCCTGCAAACGCAACAGTAGAAGGTGGAAGTAGCTATACACTTCCTACGAACACCTCTCTTTACGTTGCTGGTAGTACATTAACAGGCTGGACAGATGGCACCAACACCTACAAGCCTGGTGAAACCATCACTGCCCCAAGCGCAAGCGCTACGCTGACTCCAGTCTTTACAGCCAACACCAAGTCGCTTGCTAACCGCACAGAGGCAACCACCCTCACCTATTACTTCGGTCACAAAAATGGTGCGCAGGATATCAACGTTGAGAAAAAGGCAGGTATCTTGGTAACTCAGGCGACTGTCGATGGTGAAAGCATTGATGTAAAGATTGACCTTGATGCCACAACCAAGGGAAAGTTCAATAACGTAGGTCGTAAAGACGAATGGGCACAGTTGAATGCAAACGGCATCATCACCATTCCTTCTTGCAAGGGTGCAACCATTGAAATGGCTGCATACGGCAATATCACAACGACAACAATTGACGGTCAGGCAGAATATACTTCAGGTAAAGTCATCAGCCAGACCATTGCGTCAAGTGCTGAAACTGTGAACATCGTCATTGGCGATGGTTCATACTATAGCTATTTGAAGATCACTCTTCCTGTCGTTGCAAGCAAACCTGCTGGCAAGACTTTCAACAACGAGGCTGCCAGCATCGTATTTACGATGAACGACCTCAGCAATGCAAGTGCCAACACAACAGCTCCATCAGATGCTTTCGGTTCCATCGCATTTGATTACGGAGCAAACTTATCTTTGAAAGGAATTCTCGAAATTACCAAGGCGGATGGTACCGCATCAGGTATCAAAGGTCTCAAAATTGGTAATGACTCTGGAAAGAAGGAAACAGAAATCAACTGGTTTGTTCGTCCTGCAGCAGGACTTACTTTCACCCCTACCAAGGTGAACGGTTATGTAAACCGCTGTGGTACGGATGTAGAAAACGGAATCGTTATCAGTGCCCATAAGGCAAACGGAGAAGTAGTAGCACTGGGCACCTATACCGCTTGGCGCCAAGGCAAGGCTTCTTCTTCTAAAACTTATGATCAAACCGCTATCCATCAGTTCGAAATCACACTGACTGCAGAGCAGCAGGCAGCCTTGGCTGGTACAGATGGCTTCTATCTGACATCTACTATCGGTGTAGCTTCTAACAAGCAGGCTGTTTTCGGCCCTGTTACTATCGAAGGCACCGTCAACGGAACACTCGTTGCTGTGAACAAATACAAACTCTCTGTCGTAACCAATCCTAAAGGCATCGCAGACGTTACCGTCTATCCTAAGTCTGACGAATATCAGGAGAACGACGAGGTAACACTGACTGCAGCCGATAAATTCGGTTATAATTTTGTCAACTGGACAGACAAGAATGGCACAGAACTTTCTACTGAAAGCAAATTCAAATATACTGTAACAGAAGACCAGACTCTCACTGCCAACTACATGAAGGTAAACACCTATGCGCTCGACGTAAACGTAGAAGGTGGAGCCAAGGACTATATGGTGACTCTCTCTCCTGCCCCAGAGATGGTAGATGGCAAGAAGATGTACGAGGAAGGTACAGAGGTAACTCTTACCGCAACAGGAAACGACATCATCTACTTCAACAACTGGAGCAATGGTGAGACAACAGCAGAAATCAAGACGACAATGAATGCAGACCAGACTTTCACTGCCACATTCTCATCTAAGGACTACATCGTGGCATGGGACTTCTATCAGGAAGGCAAGGAAGGTCGCACTGCCGACTTTGCTGCAGCCGACAATGACGCTGTACAGCTCGTACTCCGTGATGCAGAAGGCAACTCATACGGCTGGCTCGACAAGAGCAACACGGCTGGTGGTTACGAAGGCAAGAATGCAGCTGTCAACTGGACCAAGACTTCAACAAAGGCTTTAGGTGAAACATACTGGCAGACCAAGTTCAACGCCACAGCATTCACCGACATCAAGGTAAAGAGCAGCATGCTCTACAATTATAATGCTTACGAGACCTACAACGTAGAGTACTCTCTTGATGGCGAGAAATGGACCAAGGTTGGCGCCATCGCTATGCCAGGAGCCAAGGCATGGACTGCAGGCGAGTTCACTCTCCCTGCCGCTGCCAACAACCAGGCTGCAGTATTTGTTCGCTGGATTGCCGACAAGACTTCATCTGTCAAGGGAACAACAGGTACCAACGACGGTATCGCTCTCGCTCAGATTTATATCACAGGTACAGCCAAGCTCTTCAATGATGGCACAGCTCCTGAACTCAAGAGCCAGGTACCTGCAGTAGGTGCAACCAATGCTTCAGCCAATGGTAAGATTGTATTGACCTTCGATGAGAAAGTAAAACTGACTGAAAGCGCCAAGGCGACCCTCAATGGCCAGAATTTGACCGGTACCGTATCTGGCAAGACCATCACCTTTGCCTACAAGGGTTTGAGCTACGCTACAGAATATACCTTCGCTCTCGCAGCTGGTTCTGTAGCCGACTTGACAGACAATGCCATCCAGAGCGATATCACCTTCAACTTCACCACCAAGGAGAAGCCTGCAGTGACCAAGGCTCTCTATGATTTCATCGTACCAACAGACGGAACATTCACTGAAGCTCTCGCAGCAGCAGCCAAGCGTGCTGATACCAGCAAGCGTTTCCGCATCTTCATCAAGCAGGGCGACTATAAGATTCCTGCCAACCCGAACAGCATGGTGACTGGTACTGATGGCAAGCAGTATCCAAGTGCTACCACCTATATGAATACTCCTAATGTATCTATCATCGGTGAAAGCAATGAGACTACTTCAATTACCAATACCGTACCAGCAGTAGAAAGCAGCAATGGCTACAATATCGCCAACGTATTGGAAGGAATTGGACGTGGTGATGTATTGAGTTTGGAAAGCGGTGCGACAAACACTTACTTCCAGGACATCAAGATGTATAGCAGCATGGGCGACGGCAAGGGTCGTGACATCGTACTCAACGATAAGAGTAACAAGACTATCTGTAAGAACGTCAACCTCTGGGCTTATCAGGACACCTACGTATCCAACAATCAGAGGGGTCGCTTCTACTTCGAGGGTGGTATCCTGCGTGGCAACACCGACTACCTCTGCGGTAAGGGTGACGTATATTATAATAATGTAGATCTCCTGATGTGTGGCACAGGCTATCTCGCCGTACCTTCACAGCCTACCAAGTATGGTTATATCTTCAAGGATTGTACCATCAAGGACGGATCAACCGCAGGTATCAACGGCAAGTACAAGCTCGGTCGTCCTTGGGGCAAGGGCACTCCTATCGCTCTCTTCATCGACACCAAGATGGAAGTGATTCCTACAGCAGCAGGTTGGGACGAGATGAGCGGTGGTTATCCTAAGCGATTTGCTGAATACAACTCTACCACAGCTACAGGCACTGCAGTAGATCTGAGCGGAAGAAAGCAGGTTTATGATGCTTACGATGCAAAGGATGGAAACAACTATACTAACCGTCGCAACGAAACAGCTGAAAATCCTGTACTTACAGCAGAGGAAGCTGCATTCTATACTGTCGAAACCGTTATGGGCGGTGATGATGACTGGGATCCAACTGCTGCCACAGAACAGGCTTCTGCTCCAACAAATGTGAAGATTGCTGGTAACAACCTGACATGGGACAACAGCAACTATGCTCTTCTCTGGGCTGTATGCAAGAACTGCAAGGTAGTTGACTTCACCGTTGAACCTACATACGCCGTTGACGATGCTTCTGCAACATGGAGTGTTCGTGCAGCCAACGAGATGGGTGGTCTTGGCGAAGCTACAGTAGCAAGCACCAGCACGGGTATCGAGAGCATCGCAACTTCTGCCAATGTTTTGAGCACTAAGATCTACTCTGCCGACGGTGTACAGGTAAGCAAGTTGCAGAAAGGCATCAACATCATCGTAAAGACAATGACTGATGGCAGCAAGAAGACAAACAAGATTATCATCAAGTAATCCTGATTTGAAGATATTGCTTGAAAGCAACGTAAAATCATAGTTAATCCCCAACAAGAGGACATCGGAAGAAGTTCGATGGATTCTTGTTGGGGATTTTTATGTTAACGGGCACACTACACAGAAGCTATTTTTTGAAAGAACTTTGAAAACGTTTACGTTATTTTTTATATTAAAATGTATTGTCGGATAAACTAATATTCGTATATTTGCACAGAATTATACAATATTTCACTAATCTAACCAAAATAAATGTATGTCTGGTAATTCAAACAAAAAGAAAATTGCGTTAGCAGGTGCATTGATGTTCTGTGTAACGAGCATCTCAGCGCAGACCGTTAAGGGCGTTGTTACTGACAATACGGGCGAGCCTATTATCGGCGCATCTGTCATGGAGGTAGGTGTAGCAGGTAATGGTGGCGTGACCGACATTGATGGTAACTTTACCGTAAACTTGAAAGGCAAAGGTAACAAACTGAAGATTACTTACATCGGTATGAAATCTAAGGAAGTGAACGTTGCAGGTAAAACTAACATTACTGTAAAACTTGAAGACGAAGCAAACAGCTTGAATGACGTTGTCGTTATCGGTTACGGTACAGTAAGAAAGAAGGACCTTACTGGTTCTGTTTCTTCTATCAGCGATAAGCAGATTGCCAACATTCCAGTTTCTAACGTAAGCGAGGCGATGACCGGTAAGATGGCGGGTGTTAACATCACTACCACCGAAGGTTCACCAGATGCTGACGTGAAGATTCGTGTGCGTGGTGGTGGTTCTCTTTCTCAGGACAACTCTCCACTCTACATCGTTGACGGTTTCCCTGTAAGCTCTATCAGCGACATCGCTCCAAGCGAAATTCAGAGTATCGACGTATTGAAGGATGCTTCTTCTACAGCCATCTATGGTGCCCGAGGTGCTAATGGTGTTATCATCGTTACAACCAAGAGCGGTTCTGAGGGTAAGACTCAGGTAAACTTCAATGCATCTCTTGGCTACAAGAAGGTTACAAAGTTGATCAAGACTCTTGATCCTTATAACTTTGCATACTCTCTTTATGAAGTTGGTGCAACAAACTATGGTAACTACAGCGACCTCGATATCTGGAAGTCTGTAGAAGGTACAGACTATCAGGACGAAGTATTCGGTCGTACTGGTAACCAAAAGCAGTATAATGTAAGCGTTAGCGGTGGTACTAAGGATATCAAGTATAACATTGGCTTCTCTCATAACGACGAGAAGAGTATCATGCTTGGTTCTGGTTATGCAAAGAACAACGTTAACGCAAAACTCAACGCTAACTTAAACAAGTGGTTGTCACTCGACTTCAATGCTCGTATGGCATTCACCAAACTTGATGGTCTGAATGGTGGTGCTGACACAAATGAAAGCAACGCAGCCAACTCTATCGTTGCCAATACCGTAAAGTTCTGGTCAGTATATCCTCTTACAGATAGCGATGAGGACGAGGAGAACTCAACATCAGTAGAACGCAATCCTATCGAGCGTATTTATGATTCTTATAAGTATCAGGAGCGTTTCCAGCAGAACTACAACGTAGGTTTGAACTGGAAGCCTTTCAAGAATATCACCTTACGCTCAGAATTTGGTTATCGCTGGGATTACAACAATACCGATCAGGTTTGGGGTTCTAATGCCACAACCAATTCAAAGTACGGTTACAATGGTCAGCCACAAGCTGTGTTTACTAAGGTAAGCAAGAAGAACTGGCGCAATGCCAACACTATCACTTACGATAACAGCAAGCTTTTCGGAGGCCGTGACCATATCAACGTATTGTTGGGTCAGGAATGGAGCAGCAGCGAGCAGACTACAAGAAATGCCATATCTGTTGCTTACCCAGCATCTTTTGGTATTGATGACGTTTTGTCAAATACTGGTGCAGGTACTGCCCTTCCAAACGAAGGAACTATCGCTGCCGATGAGAACATCCTCTCATACTTCGGTCGTATCAATTATACATTGAATGATAAGTATCTGGCAACATTCACTATGCGTGCTGATGGCTCTAGTAAGTTTGGCAGCGGCAACCAGTGGGGCGTATTCCCATCTTTAGCTTTGGCATGGCGTATGACTGACGAATCATTCCTGAAAGGTGCTTCTAAGTGGCTCTCTAACTTGAAGGCTCGCTTGAGTTTCGGTACTGCCGGTAACAATCGTATCAATTCCGGTTTGATTTCTACCTTATACTCTATGGCTAGCAACACATCAAAGGCTCCATTTTTTGATGAGAATCGTGGTTCAATGTTGGAGCATGGAACTTATCTCTATAACCCTAACCTGAAGTGGGAAACAACTGTTACCCGTAACTTCGGTATCGACTATGGTTTCTTTAACGGACGTATCAGCGGTACTTTGGATTTCTACTGGAATACCACTAAGGACCTCTTGATGCAGACTTTGATTCCATCAAACACAGGTTATAGCTACCAGTTCCAGAACTTTGGTAAAACTTCTAACAAAGGTGTCGAGTTAGCACTCAATGCTGTCATCGTAGACAAGAAGAAGTTTGGTTTGAACTTCAACTTCAATGTTTCTTACAACAAGAACAAGATTGATGAGTTGAATCTTGAGAATCCATGGCAGAGCAGTAACTGGAGTGGTTCAACCATCTCTAAGTATGAAGACTTCCGTGTAGAACAGGGCGGCCGACTTGGTGAGCTCTGGGGTTACAAGATGAATGGTTACTATACAGTATACGACCCAGCTACAGGCACAGGCGACTTGGTTCTCAATGCTAAGGGTAAGTGGGAATTGGCTGATGGAGTAAAAGACAAGAGCAAGGACATCTTCGGCGGTACCTACTACCCTGGTGGTCCTAAGGTACAGTGCGACGAAAATGGTAATCCTATCAAGCAGCGTCTTGGAAATACCGTTCCTACAACAACTGGTGGTTTCGGTTTCGACGGTCACGTAGGCAACTTCGACTTCAATGTGTTCTTCAACTACTCTCTTGGCAACAAGATTGTAAACGGAACCAAGCTGGCTAACGCCTTCTATTCAGGTTCTAACAAGAAGTACAACCTTGTAGATGACTTTACCCTCGACAAACGTTACACATGGATTGACCCTAACAATGGTTTGAACCTTGGTAAGATTTCTACTTCAACCATCACAACATATGGTGGCACAGAAGAAGTTATGGCTCGCTTGAACGAGTTGAACCAAGGCAAGAGCATCTACAATCCAGCTGCCGTTACAGCCATGCAGTTGACAGATTATGCTGTAGAAGACGCTTCATTCCTGCGTTTGCAGAACGTAACTATTGGCTACACATTGCCAAAGACCTGGTTGAAGAACATCTTCATCAGCAACGTACGTATCTACTTCACCGGCTACAACTTGCTTTGCATGACAAGCTATAAGGGTTACGACCCTGAAGTTGACACAAGCAGCAAAAAGAATCCTATGACTCCAGGTATCGACTACGCAGCATACCCTAAGAGCCGTACATTTGTAGGTGGTATTAATGTAACATTCTAAAAAAGTAACAAAGAACATGAACAAGATATTTTCAAAAGTCTTGGTAGCTTTGGGAGCTGCAACATTGGTTTCTTGCTCAGACTTCCTTGATCAGAAGTCACCTTCTGAGTTGGAGAACTCTAATGTATATGGTTCTACCTACTACACAGGCTTACGAGTAAACAAGATATATGGCGGTTTGACTCAAGACCGTACATACTCTCAGGACCTCGCCATCGTATGGAACCTGAACAGCGACATCGAATTGGTGGATGGTCTTGGAAGTGACGCTACTAACGCTACAAGTGAGCGTGGTAACATGAACTACAATGCCGATCCAGGATGGTCTAAGATTGCTGGCGTGTGGGATGCACTCTATGGTGTTATTGAAGACGCAAACGACGTTGTTGATGGCGTAAATAACAGCGACCTGTACCAGAATGGTAGCAAGTCAGACAAAGCAACAATGGGACGCTATCTCGGTGAGGCTTTAACACTCCGTGCACAGTGCTATCTCGACCTGGTACGTTTCTTCGGTGACGTACCTTTCAAGGCAGAGTCATCAAAATCAGACCTTTCCAATGCATACCTTTATAAAATGGATCGCGACAGCATCCTTGACAGCTTAATGGTAAATCTTGATGAAGCCATCGAACTTTTGCCTTGGGCAGGTCAAGAAGGATACACTACAGAGCATGCAACCAAGGGTTATGCACATGGTCTCTTGGCACAGATTGCCTTGACACGTGCAGGATATGCTATCCGCGAAAAAGCGAAGGAAGGCTACGAGACTGCAACTTACACAGACGCAACCTACCCTACACAGCGTCCAGGTGCCGCTAAGTGTAAGGAACTGTATGAGATTGCACTCAAGCATCTCAGTGCTATCATCAAGAGTGGTTCACACAAATTGAATCCATCATTCGAAAATGAATGGTATCTCTTGAACCAGCTGACTCTCGACAAGACCTATCAGGAAAACCTCTTCGAGATACCTATGGGTAGCAATGTTACTGGTGAGTTGGGTTATACAGTTGGTGTACGCTTGAATGGCGTTACTACAGAATATGGTTATGGTAACTCTACTGGTAAATTGAAGTTGACAGCACCTCTCCTCTACTCTTACGACAAGGCAGACCAGCGTCGTGACGTTACAGTAGCAGCATTCGAGATTAAGCAGGATGGTAAGAAGACTGTAGAGAGCATGCTTGGCAACGCTCCATTTGGTCTTTACTGCGGCAAGTGGGATGCTCGCAAGATGAACGACAAGTGGTTGTCAGACAACTTGAAGGCAACAGCTAAGCACACCACAGGTATTAACCCTGTCGTGATGCGCTACTCTCAGATTCTGCTTTGGTACGCTGAGGTTATGAACGAGTTGGCTGGTCCTACAGGTCGTTATGATGGTGACGCAGGTATGACTGCACTTCAGGCTCTTGCAGAAGTTCACGACCGTGCTTTCAGCGACAAGGCTTTGGCAAACCACTACATCAACAACATTCCTAAAACCAAGGAAGGTCTGTTCGAAGCAATCGTACAGGAGAACGCTTGGGAGTTTGCTGGAGAAGGTTACCGCAAATGGGATTTGATTCGCTGGAATCTCTTGGCTCAGAAGATTCAGGAGTTCAAGGATACTTATATCCAGGACTTGACTGACAAGAAATATCAGGAGAAGATTTACTTCAACTATACAGATGACACAAAGACCAAGATTGACATGAGCAGTGTAACTTGGTATGGTCTCGCTGCAGACCAGTCTGAATCTGACTTCACTGGTAGTATAGATAGCTTTGGCAAGTCTAGCTTGACAAGCGGCAAGGATACTCAGGTAAACACTAACTTGCCTTCTATCAGCAGTGGTCTTGTAGGCGACAATGTACCTGTTAAGAACAGATACCTCATGCCTATTGCATCTACCACAATCTCTGCATCAAATGGTCATTTGTACAATTCTTATGGCTATAACGATTAGTACGAACTGTTAATAATAGAAATAAGATGAAAATAAAGAATATATTTGGAATGTCATTGGCCTTCTTGGCTATGACTCCAATGGTTTCTTGTACAGATAAGAACGACTGGGATGTTGACAGTGCTCACGACCGCTTGTTTGGTGTCAAGAGTTCTGCTTTGTCTGTTGACACAGATGACGACCAACCAACCAAGATTGCAGTCAACTTCTCTGCTTATGACAAGAACACAGAATACTACATCGTAGAGTTGAGCACAGACTCTCTTTATGATGACGTACCTATGGGAGGTGAGAACGCAAGAATCTTCGGTGAAGACAAAAGCATCACATCTGCTCCAGTTGACATTAACAACCTGGAAGAATACACCAAGTACTACATGCGTGTAAAAGCTATGTCTTCAACCAAGGCTGAATCAAAATGGGTATATTATAAGGATGGCGACTCTTTCCGTACTCCAGGTATCCTTCACGATGTTTTGGAGAAAGACCGCTTGGACGATAATATCCGCTTGACATGGATTCCAGGTTCTAACGTAACCACTCTTCGCTATACTTATAAGGATAGCGAGGGAGAAATCCAGACTGAGGACATCGCTCTGACAGATGCTGACCGCGAAGCTGGTGAGTATAAGATTACAGGTTTGAACTCAAATCGTTCATATACATTTAGCTTACTCAATGGAGAGAAAGTTCGTGGTTCCAAGACTGTGAAGACAGCCAAGGGATTACCATCTGCCGACTACATTGTAAAACTGAATGAAGCCCGTACTGTCATCACAAATGAGGACATCGAAGAGTGGGCTAATAAGGCATTCGAGAAGATGGAAGGTGCTTCTAATGTATCTATCACATTAGGTATCCCTGCTGGTAAGACTATCGACTTGGGTACTTCAGAAAAGGCAATCAGCATCCCAGAGGGTGTTTCTATCTCATTCTTCGGTAGAGCTGGTGAAAAGGCAACACTGAATGTAAAGAAGGCTGTATCTGTAGCAGGAAATCATGGTTACATCAGCTTTGAACACGTTAATATTGATGGACTTCAGAACACAGATGAAGGCATTTCAGGCTGCCAATATTTCATCAATGAAGATAAAGCTTGCGATATCGATTCTTTGGGATTCACAGAATGCAACATCAGCAACATGGAAAGAGCACTTGTTAACTTCAAGGCTTCTTCTGGTCAATCAGTAAACCAGCTTATCATTGACAATTGTATTTCAAATAATCATGGTACAGGTGGTTATGCATTCATTTGCATGAACAAGGGTATGGACAAGATTAACAACATCAAGTTTGTTAACTCTACATTCTCAAACATCAGTCTTGGAAAGAGTAGTGTCATCGATTTATCAAAGGCGAAATCTTCTACAACCATAGACATAAATGCATGTACTTTCTACAATGTAGTTGGCGCAGATGGCTATTTCATCAATGCAAAAGATGCAAAACAAGGAATTAAAATTAAGATGAATAAGACAATCCTTGCAAAGACAGCTAATCCAAATGCTAGAGGTATCCAAGCTTGGGACTTGGACGCTAACAAGAATGGTGTAGTAAAACCTGATGCAACAGCTACATACCAGACCACAGACTTCAGTTTCTACAAAAACTCTTTTGAAGTTAACAAACTTGAAGTAGCATCTGGCTCAGCGTTCAAAAATGCAGCCAATGGCGAATTCTATCTCAAAAACTCAATCTTGGAGAAGGAAAAGGTAGGTGACCCACGTTGGATTAAATAAATTCAATCAAACTATCATATTAAAGTGCAATGCCCACACCGGGCGTTGCACTTTTTTGTTTCTCTCTCCCTCTCCCCCACCACGCACAAAAACTTTTTTTGTTAACTTTCTTGGAAGTCACGAAAGAAAAGCGTATCTTTGCAGCGAAGTATTAAGCAAATAAGAAATGACAATGAACGGAGAAAACTATATAAGATTCGACTGGGCGATGAAACGTCTGCTGCGCAACAAAGCTAACTATGTTGTGCTTGAAGGATTTCTATCTTCATTGCTTGGGAAGAAATTTAAGATTCTCCGCTTTCTGGAAAGCGAAAGCAACCAAGAAGACGAATACGATAAATATAACCGAGCCGATATTCTGGCTGAAAGCGAAGATGGGCAATTATGCATCATTGAAGTACAAAATAGCCGTGAAGTAACCTATTACCACCGTATACGCTATGGTGCATCTAAGGCAATAACAGAGTATATTGGTTTGGTCAAACCATACGAAGCTGTCAGCAAGGTATATTCTATCTATATTGTGTATTTTAAACTGGGACAAGGCAAAGATTATGTTTACCATGGCAAAACCGAGTTCGTCGGTGAACATGAACCACATGATACACTTAAACTCTCCATCCGACAGAATGAGAAATTCTTTGGTATCAAAGATGATAAATTGGAGTTAAGGAAGAGTCCTGGTGACTTGTTCCCAGAGTACTACATACTACGTGTCAATGATTTTGACAAGGTAGCAACTACTCCGCTTGATGAATGGATTGAGTTTCTAAAAACAGGCTCTATCAGTTCAAAAGCCACTGCCGCAGGATTATCAGAAGCACGAGAACGTCTGCGTGTGGATTCACTCTCTCAAAAAGACAAACAAGCCTATTTCCGCCATTTAGAAGCAGTTAGGCACATGAAGAGCCTCTTCGATACCAGCCATGACGAGGGTTATCAAGATGGACTAACAGAAGGAAGAATTGAAGGAAGAGCTGAAAGAAGAGCAGAAGGAGAAAAAGAAAAGACCAAAGAAATCGCCCTCAAACTTCTTGCTTTAAATACACCAATAGACATCATTTCCCAATCTACAGGATTATCTATAGAGGAAATCAAAAAGTTAAATTCATAAACACATAGAAAGTGCAATGTTCGACTTGAGCGTTGCACTTTTTTTCTACTACGCAATCGTTTTCGTATTATTTTGAGATGATTATACCTTATATTATAAAGAATAGTTGTAATTTTGCCACAAATATAAATTTAGCCTAAATTACAATGAGAAAATCAATCATCAAAACTATCGTGCTTTCAGCACTCTTGGCTCTGCCAGGCATTGCCAAGTCCCAGACTTTTACTGGTATTACTTCTGAGCAAAAAGCCCAGAATACTCCTGAAGGATGGACAGCAGTTGAATTACCACAAATGCCAGCCATCACATCAGCAAATACGTTTAACATCAAAGACTATGGTGCATCTACATCGGCAGCAGATAACACCAAAGCTATTCAGAAAGCCCTGGATGCTGTTCCCACTACTGGCGGTATGGTCGTAATACCTACTGGTATATGGATGTTTGGCAGTACAGACCAGATGACAAGTACAACCGAGGTGCTCAGCATCAAGTCTAAGACAGTACTCCACCTTTGCGCTGGAGCCACCTTGAAGCTCGTAGAATACGGCAAGGCTCCAAATAATAAGACTGTATTCATTGGTTGCAAGAACAGAAAGCAAAATGATATCATTATTGAGGGTGAAGGCAAGACATCTATCATTGATGGACAAGGAACTCGATGGTGGAAGGCTCGCGATAACAAGGAGACTTTCAATCCAGGAGCGATGATCCGTTTCGAACAGGGTTCTCGTTTCATGGTTAGAAATATAAAAATTCAGAACACCCCAGGTGTAAATCTTACCATCAGCAATAGTGGTAAGGCAAGCCATGCAACTATCCATGATGTGACGATTTATAATCCTGCCTCAGATACAAAGACAGAACAGCCATCACACAACACAGACGGAATCTCTATCTGGGGGCACCATGTAAACATCTACGACTGCAACATCAGTACGGGTGATGACAACGTAGTTTGCGATGATAATGCCCAGTATGTACACGTCTGGAATTCTAAAATGGGTACAGGACATGGTGCATCATTTGGCAGTTTTACCAATAACATGCATGATATTATTTATGAGGACCTCACTTTCAAGAATACAGATAGTGGATTCCGCTTGAAATCACAACGTGATAGAAGTGGCGATGTATATAATCTCATTTTCCGTAATTGTACAATGACAGGAGTGAGAAACCCTATTTATATCGAAACTTGGTACGATCTGAGTACAAAGCCAATTCCATCTGAAGCCACAGCAGCAGAAGTAACCCCAAAGACACCAGCCTTCCGCGACATTCTTATTCAGAATGTGACATCTATAGGTACTCCATACAATACAAGTGCTAAGGGATATTTCCCTATCTACATCTATGGCTTACCGGAAAGCTATGTCAAGAACATAACCTTAGATAATGTTCAAGTAGAAGCCCAAAAAGGTATGTTCCTTGCATTTGTGGATGGTATAACATTTAAAAATGGTTGCAAGATTACAAATAGCAAGGATGGAAAGCTTATTGCTACCCAATATGAAGTAAAAAATCTCACAGGTGATTATACAGGTAGTTCAACTGTAGATCCAACTCCAGGAGAAGCAGAAAACGTTACCTATACTTTGGCAGCAAACACCTGCAATTTGTCAAATGGTTCAACAGAAACCACATGGAATTTCAACAATGGTTGTTCCATCACTTCCGGCAAAGGTTATGCCACAGCTAAAAGCAATACTATCAAGTATAGCAAAGGAGTAAAATTCACAATCAACTTACCAGAAAACGTAACAATTACTTCTGCTACATTTGCTGGTTATACTAACGAAGATAATAAGATCTGCTACTTGTCCGAATTAGATGGTGCCAATTATGCTTCTGACAAATACAGCTTTCCAAGCCGTACTACAACCACAAGCACAGACACCAGTTACGATATCACATTAGCTACACCTGCAACAGGAGTTATGACCTTTACTCCAAAGGATGCTCAAGCTGCATGGGTTATCACCCTCAAAGGAACAAAAAATAACACTAATGGTATCAAAGGTATTACATCTGATGTAAATATTAAGAATGACAACAACGTCTATGACCTCAGCGGTCGCCTGGTAATCAAGAACGCTTCTACAAGCGATTTGCAGGCTCTCAACAAGGGTATTTATATCCACAACAACAGAAAGTATATTGCAAAGTAACAAAACACAATATCACTCAAAAAACGTCCCCCAGCTAATCAATTTTGGCTGGGGGATTTTGTTTGAGAAAAACACTAAGAAAGTATCCTAAGAATAAAGAAAGCGAGCACCATCCCTCGATGATGCTCGCCCAAAACAAGTGTGTTTCTAACCAAAAATATCTATTAGTATCCTGGGTTCTGCCAGAAACCTGTCGTACTGTTCACCTCTGTGGTGAAGTTCTGAACAGCGTCAATCTCATTCTGTGGGATTGGACGATAGAGATAATGCTTGCTGACATCAGCCTTCAGGTTGTCGGCAGCCTGTGCATTATACTTCTGTACGTACTCGTAAAGCTTACCTGTACGCTTCAAATCAAACCAGCGCATCTGCTCACCGCAGAACTCTATTGCTCGCTCCTCAAGGATGGTATCGATGGTTGCATTACCACTCAAGGTATTATCCTTACCCTCGATAGCACGCGCCTGACGGAGCTGGTTGATAGTTGCCATGGCTGCACCACCATCACCGAGAGCCAACTGACATTCTGCCTTGATGAGATACATCTCTGGGATACGCATCACGATGGCATCACGGCTGGAGATGTCATGAGTTGGGTAGTTTGGATCATAAACATCATCCAAGAACTTCTTGATGCCAGGGAATGAGCACCAACCAGCAATCTTATACAGGTTGTAACGATCATCACCATAAACCTTAGAAGTCTTCACTGCAGCTTCTGTTGGCTTGGCTGTAGCCTCATCCATAGATGTGTAAACAGGGATGTCACCACCTGCCATAAACTGGATACGGTATCTGTTCTTTGCCCAAGCCTGCATAGCCTGACCCTCTGGAGAATCTCCATCCATTGGACAATAGTAAATAGCGGTATCCTGCAACTCTGGATAATTCTTTGAATTCTTAGCCAAATCAGGTGAAGCTATGTCATAGTGATCAAGCAAGGTTGCTTCTGAACGCTGATCGGTAGTCTTATGCTTCTCCAACAGGTTCCACAAGTGCAATGAAGGCAAGTAGCGGGTGAATCCACGTCCGTATGGAGAATAAGCTGCGCCACATTCTACATTCTTACCAGTTGATTTACTCTTGATGGTTGTCTTGCCAGCAGCTATACGCCAGAACACCTGTGTGTCTTTCTGACCATTGCCACCCAAGTCGTTAGCGCCATTGTTCCACATAGAAACAAACATCAACAACATGGCATTACCACCACGAGTATAACCCGTACGGGTAATCAAACTATTGTACTGCATTGGGCTACCACCTTCCAAACGATAACGGTAAGGAATGCAGTTAGCATTGGTCTTGATGTCCTGAGAATAGGTTACACCGAAGAGCGCCTCCTGATTGGTATTATAGCTCTCATTAGCCATCGTCCATACATGCTTGTAGTTATTGTCAAGACTTGCATAATCTCTTGCACCAATAACAGCCTCTGCATCTGCCTGAGCAGCTGTATAGAGAGCATTCTTGTCTTTACCATCATAATTGCCACCTTTGACGGTCTGACCTAACTGACCACCCAACCAAGATGCTGCATAAAGCAATACTCTTGATCTCAAAGCCTTAGCTGCCCAATAGTTGGCACGACCATCAGCCTTGGTCTTGTAACCTGCAGCCTCAAACTTAGCGATAGATTCATCCAAATCGTCCAATACCTTACCGAACACTTCATTCTCTGGCATTCTGGTAGGATTGAAATTCTGAGCTGTTACAGGTTCTGAATTATATGGGATAGCTCCCCAGGTGTTAACCATGTGGAAATAATAGAAAGCTCTCAGGAAAAGAGCCTCACCCAGATAACGATTCTTCAGATCCTCACTCAAGAAGTTTGCATCATTCACATACTTGATGGCATTGTTGCAGACATCTGTAGCACTATAGAAAAGTTCCCAATAGTTATCAAGACAAGGGTTATCTGCCACATTGTTTTCCAATGCTGCTGCATTGAAATTGTAGGAGCAAAGGCTCTTCTGCTTGTTATCATAACCATAATAGAAGAGGTCGGTACCCATTTCACTTAAACCTAAACCTGCTTCCTTACCATACCAGCCACGGGCAAAGGTGTAGCAGTTTGCTACAAGGCCTTCCAGACCAGCAGGAGTTTTATATGCCAAACCGGCAGTTTCACCCACTTTATTCTCTTCCTCCAGAAAATCAGAACAAGAGGTAAGTCCCAACATCATAGAAGATGCCGCTGCCATGAATAATATCTTTGTTTTCATAATTGATTCGATGTTTTTAGAATTCTACATTAAGACCGATTACAACCTGCTTCTGCATAGGGAAAGAGATGCTACCACCACGCTCTGGGTCGTAGTTGTCAATCTTACTCCATGTCATGAAGTTCTTCATTGAGCAATATACTCGAGCCTTATTCATACCGATAGTATGCAACCACTTAGCTGGCACATTATAAGAAAGGGTGATATCCTTAATCTTGAAGTAATCAGCCTTTTCGTATGTGAACGCAGACTTGTAAGTTGACCAGATCTTGCTGGAATTAGTATCCAAACCTGGGTTAGGGAATTTTGCATCGGTATTGGTTGGTGTCCAATAATCGATAGCATCACCCCAGTTGGCAGACTCAAAGTTCAACTGCTCATTCATTGCGTATGAAATATAACCGCCCAAACGAGCCATCAACTGTACTGAGAGTGAGAAGTCCTTATAGGTGAATGTATTGGTCATACCGAATACATGATTAGGATCCTGGTTGTAGAGTACACGGTCGTCAGAACTGATAGTACCATCACCATCCTTATCCAAAATCTTTGGAGAACCTGGTGTACCATAACCCTTTGTACTTGTGCAACCAGGTTTCTTGCCTTCATGTGCAGCCTTAAAGTCTTCTACATACTGGTCGAACTCACCAATACCCCACTCGCCGAGTACCTTGTAATCATAGAATGCGTTTACACGATTGCCTACGAACAAGCCCTTGGTACCAGATACATACTTATCAACACCACCTGTCAACTCAGTAATCTCATCCTTGAAATGAGAGTAAGACCAGTTGGCTGTCCAGTCGAAGTCCTTGGTACGAACGATATCTGTCATCAAAGAAATCTCAAGACCCTGTCCCTTTGTCTTACCGATATTGTCGATAACGGTAGGGAATGATGATGCAGGTGCTGTCTTATAGAACAACAAATCGTAGGTATGGTTCCAATAGTAATCAATGCTACCGCTGATACGTCCATCAAGGAAACCGAAGTCGAGACCAAGGTTGAATGATGAAGTCTTCTCCCATGTCAGGTTAGGATTACCCAACTGGCTTGGAATCTTACCAGATACATCTGTGTTGCCTAAATAGTAATAATAGGTATTGGCACTCAGTGATGTCAATGTAGAATAAGCATCAATAGCTGCATTACCGGAAATACCCCAAGAAGCACGAAGTTTCAAGTTGCTCAAAACTTTCTGGTCTTTCAACCAACTCTCCTCGATCATTCTCCAACCACCTGCTACAGATGGGAAGTAACCCCACTTGTGACCCTTTGCCAAAGTAGAAGAACCATCAGCACGAAGTGAAGCGGTCAACAGATACTTGCTGGCATAAGAATAGTTCAGACGACCAAAGAATGACAACATGGAAGTCTTGACGTAGGTAGAAGTTGTCACAGGAGAAAGGATCTTAGACAGATCATTGTAACCGCTCTCATAATAATGAGTAGCACCTGCATCACCGCCTACGGTAGAACTTTCTGTCACTGTCTGGGTCAACTCATGACCAAGCAATGCTGTCAAATCATGCTTCTCTGCTATCGTAGTATTGTAATTGATGGTATTATCCCATGTAATCGCAGTAGAGTTATTTCTGATCTGACGGATGTAGCTGGTAGAAGGAGACTGGTATCTCTGCTGACTCTGATAGTCCTGATACAAGCCATTGCGTGAGTCGCTTCTATCTACAGCAAACATAGAGCGTAAGTTCAGACCCTTCATAGGGGCAACCTCCACATAAGCATTGCCGAAGAAACGGGTTGACTCAGTATTATTCTGATAAGCATCCTTTACATCATCCAGCAATGGAGAACAGTGAGCTGCATACCAAGGGTTTGGAGTTGCATTGATGCTTCCATCTGTCAAATATGGATGAGTAATGGAGGTCATCTTCAATGCCTGGTTGTAAACACCGGAATTACGACGATTCCAGTTTTTGTAAGTAAAGAGTAAGCTGGATCCTACCTTCACAACCTTATTGATGCGATGGTCGATATTCACCTTACCATTATAGCGGCTCATCTGATCGTTCTTCATCAAACCACGGTCGTACATGGCACCCAAGGAAATATTGAAATTGGTCTTTTCACTACCACCTGCTACATTTACTTCATAGTTCTGAGAGGTACTGTTTTTCAAGAGCAAATCGCCCCAATCAGTATAGGAGCCATCATTATAAATATCGAATGTAGATGTACCATCATCCAGTTTATTGGTCAGTACACTTTCAGGAGTGATGCTACTGAGCACGGTATTGTAAGCCTCCAAAGTCTTGTCAGCACCTTTATACCAAGTTGCATAAGCACTCTTGTCTATCAGGCGCTGTACTTCCTTTGCACCGTACATAGAATTTGCAGCATTGGTAGCACTGTTGAAAGAGTTGTAGAAATTGAATCCTACTGAAGTCTTACCGGCCTTACCACGCTTAGTAGTAATGATGATAACACCATTGGCACCACGGGTACCATAGATAGCAGTAGAAGAAGCATCCTTCAATACCTCCATAGACTCAATATCTGATGGATTAAGGTCGAGCGTAGAACCATAAGCCACTCCATCCACAAGAATCAACGGATTATTGGAAGCCAACATAGAACGGGCACCACGAAGATTGATGCTTACGCCAGAACCAGACTCACCACTTGACTGCTGCAAGTCCATGCCAGGAATCTTAGCCTGCATCGCCTGCATCGCATTGGATGAAGCCACATTCTTAAGATCGTCAGACTTGATGGAAGCGACAGAACCTGTCAAATCACGTTTCTTCACTACGCCATAGCCGATGACAACCAATTCATCCAGAGAATTGTTATCTTCTTCCATCACGATATCGACGGAATTCTGGGCACCTACCTTTACCTTCTTTTCCTTGTAACCGATATAGGTAAATTTGAGAACTGTAGATGGATTAACTCCGTTAATAGAAAAGTTACCATCCAAATCGGTGACAGAACCTAAACCTGCCATTCCTTCAGGAACAACACTAACGCCAATCATTGGTTCGCCATTAGAATCCTTCACTGTACCCTTGATTGTTTTCTGTTGTGCAAAAGCACCAAAACAAACAGAGCCTAAAGCCAGTGCCATACTGACACGTTTCAGTTGTTGATACATAAACTTCTGTTTTAGGTTATTATTATTTCAAGTTTTTAAGCTGAACTTAATTTTGCTTTTATTCAGTTTTCATACAAACTCACCTTATTCATCACGACTTGGTTCCGTTATTATGAAGCGGCTCCTTAGTTATTATGTAGGTTTGTTATGCCGCAAAGATATGAAAAATTCTCAAAAGGTCAATGCATTTACATACACAAAATAACGTAAACGTTTACGAACAAGTGTATAAAAAAGCGCCCATCTTCCATCAGATGAAGCGCTTTTTATACGTTCATATTCAAAAAAAGTGTATCTTCTAAAAAAGTCAGAAGATACACTCTTGTTTTATATTTTTTTCTTCAGGGAATTCCTGAAGAATCTCATTCCTACTTATCAGTAGTTTTCTTGGCAGCAGGTTTTGCTGCTGTCTTGGCAGCTGCCTTCTTTGTAGCTGCCTTCTTTGTAGCAGTCTTGGCAGGCTTCTGTGCTTCACGCAGTTTCTCTACTTCCTTTTCTATCTTGTCCAACTTAGCCTGGAGACGAGTGATTTCCTTATCCTTCATCTCAATCTCCTCCTCCATATTGGTGACACTGGTCATGTAATTATCGAGCTGCTCATTGTCCATTTCTGGATGGAGAGAGTTTACTCGGTTGAGGAAGTCGCCAAGAATGTTCATGTAATTTGTGAAAGCATCAAATGGACTTGAATAGATACCACGGTCAAGACCCACATTACTTGGCTTAGTAGTCATGAAACGGAAGTTATTGCTTGCCTGCAAGTAATCCCAGTCCTGATTGATACGAGGATCGTTGGCAATACGTACACGGTCGGCTACACTATAGAGTTTGTTGAAAGCCTCACGCTGCATCTGATTTCCAAGCCATGGGCTGACATCACGCTCCTCATCCACCCAACTCAATGTATCAGGTACATTCAACTCGCCTACAGACTTCATCTTCTTGCAAATCTCTGAAGGTGTAGAGAAGGTGATGCCTTTCTGGCGTGCACATTCTGGCAATGCCTTGAAGAACTCGAGGATATTGCTGGACAATGGCTGGGCAATACCAAGTGCAGACAGTTCCATGAAGATATTGATAATCTGCTCTTCCTGTGGCAAAGCTGCTATCTCATTGATATAGGTATCAGCAAAAAGTGGATAACCCTCCCAACTACTATTATTGAAACGCAAAGAGATATCATCGCTCAAACGGATATCACGGAGCAAAAGCTTCAGATTTGGAGCTATCGGACAATGATAAACATAGTGTGGAGACTTCCAGCCCAATACATGCTTGGCACCTTCGGTCAACATACCTTCGAAGCCCATCTGAGAAGCCTGCAAACCAATATCATCGCTGTAAATGAGTGATGAATTGCGAAGCACAGTTGGCTCCTTACCGAAATATTCCTTGATCTTGGAAGCCTGACGCTTAACCTCCTTGGCAAAGCTATCCTCATTGACGAGAGAGGCAAGACCATGAGAATATGGCTCTGCGAGGAACTCTACACAACCGGTAGCGTTCAGTTCCTGCAATTTTTCCAATACCTGAGGAGCATGCATTTCCAACTGTTCCATGCCGACTCCTGAGAGTGAAAAGGCTACCTTGAAATACTTGTTACTCTGATGGATCATCTCCAACAGGGCATTGAGCGCTGGCATATATGACTTCTCAGCTATCTCGCTGATAGAACGCTCATTCTCGCAATCATCATAGTAATAATGATCAGTACCGATGTCGAAGAAGCGGTAGCGTTTCAGATGGGTAATCTGATGTATCTCGAAATATAAACAAATTGTCTTCATAATTTGAAACTTGATATTTGAACGTTTAACTTTATGACAAGCAAAGACAAAGAGTTCTTCGCTCTTCGTTCTTCACTCTTCACTTAACCTACTTCCATCCTAAGGTTTTAAGGTATAAGTCCCTGATGCGGGCACCCACCTTTTCCCAGGTAATCTGGTCAACTTCCTTCTTGCCCTCCACAGAAAGATAGTCGAAAAGACTCTCATTATGACAGATACTGTAGATGGCATCTGCAAGGGCATGAATATCCCAGTAATCTACCTTGATGCAGTTGGTAAGAATCTCACCGCAACCACTCTGCTTGGAAATGATGGTAGGTGTGCCACACTGCATAGCCTCCAAAGGAGAGATACCGAAAGGTTCACTCACAGAAGGCATGACATAGACATCGGAATCCTTCAGGCACTCATACACCTGCTTGCCACGCATGAAACCAGGGAAATGGAAACGATCGGCAATACCTCGCTCTGCTGCAAGATAAATCATCTGATCCATCATATCTCCCGAACCAGCCATGCAGAAACGCACATTACGGGTACGATGAAGCACCATATTGGCAGCCTCAACGAAATATTCCGGTCCCTTTTGCATGGTGAGACGACCCAAGAATGTAACCACCTTCTCCTTGCCCTTATGATCAGGACGAGGAATATCCTGCCACTCCTGCTTCAATGGATATACCGCATTGTGCATAGCAAAGCACTTGCGTGGATCCTGGTGATACTGATTGATGACCGTCTGTCGGGTCAACTCAGATACACACATGATACAGTCAGCATTGTCCATACCATCCTTCTCGATGGAATAAACGGTAGGGTTTACCTTACCACGGCTACGGTCGAAATCGGTAGCATGCACGTGAATGCACAATGGTTTACCACTCACCCTCTTGGCATGAATACCAGCAGGGAAAGTCAGCCAGTCGTGAGCATGGATAATATCAAATTCCTCACTTCGAGCTACCACACCGGCAATGATGCTATAGTTGTTGATCTCGTCGTGGAGATTGGATGGATAACCACCAGCAAAATCCATACATCCGAGGTCGTTGACATTCATATAGTTGAAGTCGGCATAGATATGATCGCGATAACGGAAATAGTCATCCGGATTCATAATATTGCCTACTCGCTGCTGTACGTAATCATGATTGACATCACGCCAGGCGATAGGCACACTATTCATGGCCACAATCTTACAAGCACTGCGGTCCTCATCACCGAAAGGATGAGGAAGACAGAGTATGGTTTCAATGTCACCCTGAGCATGCAAGCCCTGAGAAATACCAAAGTTAGCAGTAGCCAAACCACCAAATACATGAGGAGGATACTCCCATCCAAACATTAATACTTTCATATAGCAGTCCTCCTTATTAATATTGATACTTATCGAGTAATTCGAGTGCACGCAGAATCTCTGCCACATTCATGGCAAAGGAAATGGCACCACGTCCAGCAAATGGAGGGTTACCATCAAAGAGTTCGCTGATGGTACCGAGACAATGATAAGACATTTCATCTTCATATCCCACCATCTGGCGCTCAATGAAGCTCAATCGGGTTCTTCTGTAGAGTTTCAAACTTGCCTCCATATAGAAACCGCCGAGCCAAGGCCATGCAGTACCTTGATGATATGCATAATCTCGCTGACTCTGAGGACCTACATAGACAGGATTATAACCGCCACTCTTAGGAGAAAGAGAGCGCAATCCCTTAGGGGTCAGGAGTTCACGTGTACAGATATCGAGCACTTTCTTCTTCTGGTCTTGAGAAAGAGGAGAATAGTCGAAAGCGACTGGGAAAATCATATTAGGTCGAACACTCCAATCGATCATGTTACCATCTACATAGTCATAGAGATAACCATACTCATTGAGGAAAGTATCGAGGAAAGACTGCTTGGTCTTCTCTGCCAATTCCAGAAGATGCTGTTGTCTCTCTTGCTTGCCATCCAGTTCACAGAGAGCAGCACAGAAGCACAATGCATTGTACCACAACGCATTGAATTCCACAATATAGCCACTTCTTGGAACTACTGGTTTTCCATTGGCAGTAGAGTTCATCCATGTTACGGCCTTATCCTTTCCATTAGAATAAAGGAGTCCGTTAGGATGCAATTCCAGATTAGGATGGTGATTGCCTTCGATAAAGAGCATGACACTCTTGATGAACTTACCATATTTCTTCAGACATTCCTCCTTGCTGGTTTCCTTAGCATACTGCTGAAGAGCCCAGATTGCCCAGAGAGGAACATCCGGCTGTTCCAATTCGGTAATATTCACCGTGATATCCTTTCCTTCCATGAATTCCTGATATCCCTTCATGGCAGTCTTCATCACCAGTTCAAAGTAGTCATTTTCCTCTATAGAGAGGGTAAGACCCGGCAAAGAGATAAATGTATCTCGCGCACGGCACTTGAACCAAGGATAACCAGCCAGAATGTATCGGTCATCATTTTTCTCACGACGGTGGAACTGATGGGCAGCATTGACAAGACAATGGAAGAAATTGTCACGAGGGGCTCTTTCTGCCACTTCCTTATCAAAAAGTTTCTTCAATGTACCGGTCTTGATTTCAGATGTAGATGCAGCAAAGACTATGCTCTCACCTTTCTTGATTGGCATCTCAAAATAACCAGGTACATAAAGGTCCTCATTGGAAGCATAGCCACGCTCCTGCTCCTTAGGATACTCCACACCACGATACCAGTCTGGGGCAAAAACAAACTCATTCTTCTTGGAGAACTGCATATAAAGGTCTGGATAACCTGCATACATACAAGTCTTGATACCATTATCCACTGCTGAATACTCACGGGATGCTGTTCCATTCTCATGGGTAAACTGACGCACGCTTCTGAATGCCAAGAATGGACGGAAACGCAAGGTGGTAGCTGAATGACAATCCACCATGGTGTATCTGATCAAGATGCGATCTTCATAATGCTGAAAAACGACCTCTTTCTTTAAGATGACACCACCTACACGGTAAAGCGTTGTTGGCACCTTATCGCAATCAAACTCACGAATGTATTTATGACCCATCGGGCTAAAGTTGTTGCCTTGATACTTGTGCAATCCGAGATTGAATTCAGCGCCATGCTGAATGACTGTAGGATCGAGAGAACTCAGCAATACATGATTGTCGCCATCCAGTTCTGGAATAGGGACAACCAGCAAACCGTGATACTTTCGAGTATTACAATCAACAATCGTAGAGCACGAATAAGCACCCGAGCGGTTGGTTCTAAGCAACTCCTTCGGCAATGACTCCTGTAGGTTGGTCATCAGGGCCTTTTCGAATTTTAGATAACTCATAGATCTATATTAAGGTTTTTAATATTTTTTGTTGACTTTATTGCATCCAAAGGTAAGGAAAAAAAGCGAAACGACAAAGTTTTTTGGCAAAGAATTTAAGAAAATCGCTATATTTAATGTTTTATAAGCTTTTAAAGGGCAAATATTCCCCGTTTTTAAGTCACTTAGATGAATACACACAGTTTTGTGTAGCCCCTTTACAACAATCGCACAATCGAAAAAAGGTGCACAGGAACTTGTATTCCGATACACCTTATTATTCTTAAAACCTTATTATTCTTGAAATAAGATCAATCTGACTACTGCGGTATCAGGAAGTTGATTACTTCCTGCTCCACCGTGATGCGGTAAGGCCCAACTGGCGTCTTCATCAATCGACCATCTACACCAATCATCGCATGAGAAGAATCCTCTACCACCACCTCTCTCGTGCGATAGGGATGCACACTTTTATGATTGAGGAATTTACCTTTGACGAAAAGATAAAAGCCTTCAAAGAGCTGGGTCATACCTGGATGATGAACAACAGAGACATCCAGAAGACCATTGTAAGGCACCGCATTAGGAGTCTGTCCATATCCCGATGCATTTCCTACACACATGGTCATCACCCTACGCTTGATGACATCTGAATTGATGCGGATATGCATCTTATAGTCTAATCGCTGGAAAATCATCAACACGAATGAGAAGAGGAACGACAGGGTGCGGGAACCGAATACATGATGGGTCTTGCGACGCAGATTCATGATAGCAGCTATCAGACCGACATTCACGCAATTGAGAAAATAGCGGTGACAGTTTTCCCCCTTCTTGTTCTGATAACGGATACAACCTAAATCTATCTTACGCACACGATGCTGCTGGAGCCATTTGATAGTCTGTTCATAATCACTATCATCAAATCCCCAGAAATGAGCAAAGTCATTCATCAGTCCATTAGGAATAATACCCAGCGCAATCTGGTTTCTTACGGAAGCATCTACCTGCATCAGACAGTTTACTGCATCATTCAATGCAGAATCTCCACCCACAATAACGATTGTCTTATAGCCATTGTTGATAAACATCTTAACCAGACGCTCTACACTTTTCTGATTCTCGCTTTGCACGAAATCATAGTCCACATGAAGTTGGCGCAAAACTTTCTCTATCTTAGTCCAGCGCGCACTGCTCCTCCATCCTCCTCGAGGACAATAGAGCAAGCCCCATTTATTTTCATTTACAGCCACGTCGATTATTCTCCTATAATAATATTCTCTATATTAATAAATAATGTATATACGATTAGAAATCCATCTATTACTTATCCAAATATCTATCAATCATATAAATTGCTACTGATTAGATTTCATCAGTTCAAGAACCTGCTCTACCTTCTGCTCCATCGGCTGAAGTGCATCTATCCAATGAATGGTAAAACCCCTGCGCTCCATACCACGGAACCAGGTCATCTGCCTTTTGGCAAACTGATGAATGGCGATTTCCAATCCTCTCAGCATCTCCTCATAAGAAGTTTTTCCTATCACATATTCTGTGATAAACTTGTATTCCAACCCGTAATACAACAGGTTCTCTGCAGGAATACCACGATCGAGGAGTCCCTTGATTTCCTCTACCATCCCATTCTCCAGACGCTGTTTCAGACGGCGGGTGATTTTATCACGGCGGGCATCACGGTCGATACTTACTCCTATCACCAAAGAATCAACCGCAGGCAATTCCCGCTCTGGCATCGGATGTTCGAGATTGTAAGTTTCAATCTCAATCGCACGGATGGCGCGCTGCGCAGTATCTACATCTGTGCGATTGTGCATATTAGAACCATTCTTCGCCTTCAAATCCACCAACATATCTGTCAGTTCTTCCAGCGTTTTACCTTCGAGGGAACTACGAAGAGCAGGATTTTGAGGAACTGGTGAAAGATGATAACCTTTCAAGACAGACTCGATATAGAGTCCGGTACCTCCACAGAGTATCGGAAGTACGCCACGCTGAGTAATGTCCTGATAGGCATCATAGAAGTCCTGCTGATATTGGAAGAGATTATACTTGGTACCGGCATCACAGATGTCTATCAGATGATAAGGAATCAGTTTACCCCCTACCGTATAATCCTCAAGATCTTTTCCCGTACCAATATCCATGCCCCGATAGACCTGGCGACTATCGGCACTGATAATCTCAGCCCCATGCGTATCGCCACCCCAAATGGAAGAATCCATGCCATTGATATGCGAGGCAAGTGCAGCGGCAAGACTAGTCTTTCCACTGGCAGTAGGACCCAATATGGTAATCATAGAATGTTTCATGGCGCAAAGATACAAATTTTTCCGATACAGACAAACAAAGAAATAAAAAAAATGGGAAAACAAGGCAAGAAAAGGAGAATCAGTATGCCTTTATGCTATAAAACTTCAAGCCATTAGACAAAAAAATAAATAATAAAAAAGCCTGGCATTTTACAATGCCAGGCTATATATATTGTCGTAAATCGCTTCAGCGGTATTACTTCAACTCAGCGAGGTACTTGATAGTACGAACCATCTGAGAAGTATAAGAGTTCTCATTGTCGTACCAAGAAACTACCTGTACCTGATATGTGTCGTCGTCGATCTTGCTAACCATTGTCTGAGTAGCATCGAAGAGAGAACCGAAACGCATACCGATGATATCAGAAGAAACGATAGGATCCTCGTTGTAACCGAAGCTTTCGTTAGAAGCAGCCTTCATTGCAGCGTTGATACCCTCAACTGTAACGTCCTTACCCTTAACAACAGCTACGAGGATAGTTGTAGAACCTGTTGGAGTAGGAACACGCTGTGCAGAACCGATCAACTTACCGTTCAACTCAGGGATTACAAGACCGATAGCCTTAGCAGCACCTGTTGAGTTAGGAACGATGTTCTGAGCACCTGCACGAGAACGACGGAGGTCGCCCTTACGCTGAGGACCGTCGAGAATCATCTGGTCACCTGTGTAAGCGTGGATTGTTGACATGATACCTGACTGGATAGCTGCGTACTTGTTCAAAGTGTCAGCCATTGGAGCCAAGCAGTTTGTTGTACAAGAAGCTGCAGAGATAACAGTATCAGCTGGAGTCAAAGTCTTGTGGTTTGTGTTGTAAACGATAGTAGGGAGATCGTTACCTGCAGGAGCAGAGATAACTACCTTCTTAGCACCTGCTGTAAGGTGAGCAGAAGCCTTCTCCTTAGATGTATAGAAACCTGTGCACTCAAGTACTACGTCAACACCAAGCTCACCCCAAGGAAGCTCAGCTGCGTTAGGCTTAGCGTAGATAGTGATCTCCTTACCATCAACGATGATAGAGTTGTCTGTTGCCTCTACAGTGTGCTTGCCCTCGCCATACTTACCAGCGAAGCCACCCTGTGCTGTATCATACTTAAGAAGGTGAGCCAACATTTTTGGAGATGTAAGGTCATTGATTGCAACTACCTCATAACCATCTGCCTCAAACATCTGACGGAAAGCCAGACGACCGATACGGCCGAAGCCGTTAATAGCAACTTTTGTCATTTTTTAATATTTTAATTAATGGTTGAAAATAAATCTTACTTTCAAGCTCCACAGTACTTGCCAATGAACTGAAACATTCAAAAAGCAATACTTTTGAGCATTTTTTTCTTTATCGAGCGCAAAGTTAATAATTATTTTCTAATTTTGCAGCCAATAGAGGTATTAAATTATTTAAAAAATCGCTATATAATTTCACTGGGCTATATACATTATATATAATAAGCGCAGTTTGCTATATACACTTTGCAAAATAAGATAGTTAGAAACAAGAAACATACAATCGGACATTAGGAATTAAACAATTAACAAACAAAAGTCATGGGAAAGATACTAAATGAGTTCAAGGCATTCGCCGTAAAGGGTAATGCGGTCGATATGGCTGTAGGTGTAATTATCGGCGGTGCATTCGGAAAGATTGTTACTTCTATCGTTAATGATATCATCATGCCTCCTATCGGATGGCTCATCGGTGGTGTCAACTTCAGCGACTTGAAGTTTGAGCTGCCTGCAGTAGATCTCGGCATGGAAACGATGAAACCTGCTACCATCAATTACGGTGCATTCATACAAACCATCATCGACTTCACCATTATCGCCTTCTGTGTGTTCCTCCTCGTGAAGGGCATAAACAAACTGGCAAACCTAAAAAAGAAGGAAGAGGATACTAAGCCAGAACCCACACCTGAAGAACCGAAGCCAACCAAGGAAGAATTGCTGCTCACAGAGATTCGCGACTTGTTAAAAGAAAAGAGATAAGTCAACGTACCAAAGATTAAAAACGCACTGACAAACAATACGTTACAACACATATCGCTTATCTTAAAAGCATAAAAGAACGCTGACAAGACATTACTTGCCAGCGTTCTTTTTGTTTATATATATAGAAGAGTTTGTGTTGGTCAAATCTAAGTTTAACTCTATTGTTGTCGATGCAAAATTAATCATAAATTACGCAATACACAACCCCACTTTTGTCGATATGGGCACAAACGTCTTCAATTATAGCATAAGTGTACAAAAATAGTGATTAAACTGCTTAAAAACAATTATTCAGTGAGTACTATTTTTACTACTTAGTGAGCATAACCTTGCGTGTCACGGTCTCACCCGCCACAACAGCCTTCACCACATACATGCCTGCAGGCACACCATTGAGCGAAACGGTGTCACCCTTTGCCTTTGCTACTACTGCTCCTGTAGCCGACACGAGCTCTACCGATTCTACGTTCTCGCCTGTCACGGTGAGTTCGTTCTCACCCTGGTGCATTTCGATACGTCCTACAGTGTTCTCGTTGATGCCAGCAACTGCGATGAGGAACTTGGTCACGCCACCTTTCACGCTCTTCGACTTCACGGTGTAGTAGACATCAACGCGGATGGTGTGCTGCTGCTTGTCATCAGTTCCGAAATCGTGAGTGAATGTTGTCTCAGTCACTTTCTCTGTATTCTTCTTCGCATTGTCGATATAGACATCGTAACCATCGATAGGCAGTACTTTAGGCTGCGCAGTCTCGAGTACAAGACCAATCATCCAGTTAGCAGAGACACCAGTAGATGTGATCGAACTCCACGACTCGCCATCAAGCGTATAGATATCCGAGTAGCCTTCCATCGGCGCATTGCTATCCAAAGCGATAGCAGGCTTGTTCGGCACAACATCGTAGCAGTCGACAGCCAAGCGATAAGAAGCTCCGTTCTCTACCACGATAGGTGCTGAAAGTTCCACTTCGTTCCACTTACCCACAGTGTAGTCCTCCACAGCTGTCTCGTTGATTATCTCGTCATCCTTATACACGTATATTGTGTATGTTGCATCTGTAAGCGGATAGAAACGCGCCTTCTTCATCACGTAGCCTGTGCGTCCACGGAATGTCTTCGACGGATATACCGCGCCAACCATCAAGCCGTAGTTGTTGTCGGCAGGTGCGGTGACGCTCTGGCTTGATGGCGAACCTGAGCAATACTGCACTTTAACAACATCGCGGTCGAGCGGCTGCTGCCATGTAGCCTTTACAGCCGAAGCCGAAACAGGAGCTACTTCCACTCCACTTACAGCCTGAAGCTGACTGTCGTCGGGTGTCACATCGAGCTGAGCGATGGTCTGCTCCGACTCAACGCCGTTAGCATACACTGCACTCACACCAAGCGCATGTGTACCCTTCTCCACCGAAGCAACGGTGAATGTCTTCGCGTCAGACGAACCGACCTTCTTGCCGTCTACATATATATTATAGCTTGCTACATTGTCTTTCGTGAGGTCGGCACCCGCTGGTGCTACCGTAGCATCAATAGCCCATGAAGCGGCATAGAGGACATTTTCCGACTCCATGATGTCGCCAATCGATTCAAAATCGTCGTCAGTAGTAACGCGCAGCAAGTCAGACTTACCCCTCACTGCATGAACATTGTCGAGAGCCGAGATGCGCTTCGATGCTGTTGTCACAGCCACCTCTACAGACACGAGCAGTTCGTTTGCTGGCACGTCCTGCGGTGTGGTGAGCGTAACGACATTGCGCTCGCCATAGTTCAACTGTTGCGTGACGGGCTGTGTGTAGAACTTCTGAAGCTTGCCGGCTGCATCACGAGTGTAGAGATTGATTGTCCAACCGCCCTGAGCCTCCATCGGATAGAAGCCTACGGAGGTGAGCTTCTGTCCCTTGTATGCACTGAGTGTTACTGCATCAAAAGCAATGGCTGTCTCGTAGCTGAGGTTAGCGTACGACAGACCGAAGGTCTCAAGCTGCGCATCGTCTGGAGCGAAGTAGGTGAGCTGTCCGAAGTTGGTAGCTGGGTTGTTCCACTCCAAGAAAACAGAATTGTAGCCGTGCTGCTGCGCAAAGAAGCCTGTCGGCTTAGAGACTTTCTGTGCTTGCACGGTAATGGTAGCTGTCTCGCTGTCAGCCGACTCAACATCGCCGTACACTGCCGTAACCTGATACTCGTGTTCGCCTACCGGCACACCAGCATCTACGAATCCTTCAGCGGTAACAACATCGCTGCTCACCTTGTTGCCGTCGCGATACACCTTGTATCCGGTTATGCCGGTGGCTGCAACGTTCGGCTTCCATGTAATCTTCACCGAGTTGAGACCAGACAACTGCTGAGCCTTAATGCTCACCGGAGGCATGGCCGAGAACATCGGACTGCCGAACTTCACAATCATCGACTGCGACGAAATGGCATAGTTGCCGTCCGAATCCTTGTTGTCGTTGTAGAAGAGGAAGCCCATGATGTAATCGTTTACCGACACGGAAGTGGCGCGAGTCACGTTGTAAAGGGTTTCGCCTTCCGAATCCTTCGGCGAGTCTGGATTGACGAAAACATGATAGTCGGCGAGGTTCACGCCTTTTTCCTTCAGATACTTGTATGCAAAGGTGCCCTTTCCGTTCTGGTATATATAACCCAAATTGTTGTCCTCGCACATCACGGTGCCTTTATCGCTGATGTCGAAGAAGTCGAGGTCATCTTTAGTACCTGCAGGAAGTATTGCACTCTTATTGCCCGTCTCCATGTCATATATTGCCCATGCACCGTGTATTTTGTCTGCTCCGCCTGCCTCTTCGTCGGTCTGCCAACCACCAAAGTAAAGCAATTTCTTACCGTTGGGCGAGAACTTCTTGCCCACGCAGAACGGCGACTGCTGGTCGGAGAGTGTTGTAAAGTTGCCGTCGGGTCCCCAGAAACAAGCCTGGCGGTTCTTGTTCATAACCCAACCAGTCACGTATTGTCCGTCGGGCGATATAGCGTAAGGCATTGCTATCTTCTTGTTCTCTTTCAACTGGCGGAATATCTTACCGTCCTTCCACACATATCCCGAGTAGTTGCTGCCTACAGCCACGTTACCAGTGATATAATGTCCGTCGGGCGATATGCCAGCTGCGCCACTACTGTTCACTGCGTCGGACGGCATTTCAAGGCGGTTCCAGCGGTTGTTGCTCCAATAGCCGGCGAGCTGTATCGACGCTCCGTTCTTCTTGAAGCTATTGTCGGTGTACACACCTACCACAATACCATCGTTAGAAACGCCATACGCCTGCGATGGCGACGAGGGGTTGAGCAGGTCAATCTCACCGCTCTCAAGGTTCCAACGGAAGCCGTATGCTTCATTGCTGGCATCGTAGTACATGCCACAAGCCCACTTACCATTAGGTGAGGCTGCCATAATGTTATAGTCGGAGGGTGTGACCATCACGAATGGTGCGGTCTGTGCGAAAGCTGCGCCACTGAAAAGTAGCGATGCAAGTAATGCTTTTGTCTTCATTTATTATCTATTATGGTTATATTCATAGTGAAGGGAGCGTAGCAAGTTTAGAGGCACGCTCCCTTTGGTTTCAAAATATGAGTTTTTATCTCTTTACGTTGTACTTGTAGAGGTTCTGCTTGCCCCCCTTCTCTATACATATTATATATATAGAAGCAGGAAGTTGTGCGAGGTTTACGCTACTTACGTTCTGCTTAGCATACACCTTTGCGCCAGCTGCAGAGTAAACAGATACGTTTGCAGCATCGCTGAGCTGAACAAGATTATGTGCGAAGGTAGCCTTCACTGCACCGTCTACAGACACAGCGTCCACTCCGTCAGGGACCTCAATATCTGTAATCTTCACGGTGATGGAGTTAGAGTAAGCCTTACCATATTTATAGCTTGTGATAACATAAAGCTCTACCTCATCGTCCATAATCTGCACCTTTGCAGTATTCACTGTCGGATCCTTTGTCTCTACGTCAGCCAAGCCTTTACCTACGAAAGCCAGGCTATTCTTTACGAAACCAAGTTCTTCAAGATTTTCAGGGTTCTTCCATTCAAGGTTGGCGTAGTATTCAACCATCGGACTCACAATAGAACCAACTCTCTTCACTTCACCACTTACAAACTTAAGATCGGTAACGGCAGGAAGCTCCTTTGCGAGAGCCACATTCACGTCCATCGGAGTTGTGCTGTAGTAGCCCACCCACTCTGAGTCGGCAGTAGGGGTTGCTATCTCGCCGTTTGTGAGGGCGAACAACGGCTGAACGAAGTAAGTGTATGTGCTATTCTTCAGCTCCTTGTCCTGGTATGTGCACTGCTTGGTTGCAGGGTTCATAACGTCGGATAGTTCGAGAGTGTCGAGAGCCACACAGTCACGATATACAACAAACTTACAACCGTGTACGAGTCCTGCCTGCGGAGTGGTAAACTGAAGGTTGATGGTATTCTTGAGTGTCTTGTCGGGTGTTGCCGAGAGCAGCATCATTGATGTTGCGTCTTTCAATCCGCTGAAGTTACGATAGGTATTGCGCACGGTAAGACCCCATTTGCTCCATTGCTCCTTAGTGGCATTATAAGAGTAGTCGCTGACATCCATAAGGTTCATATTTCCACCCACCGGAACATACTCGGTCTTCGTATCTGGTATTTCAGTACCTTTACTATCGTAGCGATACTTCATATGAAGCGTGAGCACGCCGTCGGTATATGTCCATACCTCGCGCTGCTTTGGCTTCTTCACTTCGCCAGACACGGTGTACTGATATTCTTCTATCTTATTGCCGTCGGCATCGTATTTCAGGTCGGCTTCAAACTCATAGTACTTTCCGGTAGAAGAATAATGAGTAGCTCTACCCTCTTCGTAACTATAGGTTATCTCCTGTGCAAGTTTCTTTGTCTGCTTGCTGTAAGACGTAACCTTAGCCAACGTACCATCGTCGTTGTACGTGTACTCGTTGATGCGCATTGATGTGGTGTCGGTAGTCAGTCTGCCCTGAGCATCGTAGGTATAGCTCTCGCAGTTGTATGTCTTATGGAAAGCGAAATCGCCGTCATCATAGTCGCCCCACTGATACGAGTCCTTGTTTGTCATCTTGCCATCAGCATCAAAGACAGACTTAATGATGTTGGTCAACGAGAACTCGTCAGAATAGCCTTCGTTGGTATATTTACGACCAAAGGTTGAACTGCCTACCAGCTTGTTGTCGGTGTTGTAGTAATAATACTCGCGCTTCGAGTCAAGATCTTCGGGCACATCACCCATCTGACTACCAAGCGTAACCGACTTTACCAAGAAGCGATTCTGGGTTTCTACGTTCTGTGCAAAAGACTGTGTTGACGAGCCAAGCATCATCGCCAGGGCTGCAACCGAATAAAGTAAACGTCTTTCCATAATACTGTGTTTTTATTGATTATTAATTATTTCGTTGACAAGCTGACGAGCTGACGAATTGATATGTCCACTTGTCTACTACTTGCAAAGATAATATTAATTTTTTAAAGCCAAGACTATTTATATCTATTTTCTACGAAATTGTTGCGTATATTTGCAAAAAACCGTACATTTGCAAGCAATAAGTGGTATGACACCTATAATATAATACTTTTACCACCCACTTTTTAAAAAGAACGTAACTAACAAATAAATAATAAACAAAAATATATAACATGAGAAAAATCTTACTCAGTATCGCTTCCCTACTGATTTTCGCAGGAAGCATCAACGCCACAAACATTGGCTACTCGAAAGACGACATTGATAAATTGAACACATTCCGCCTCGGCAGCAGCCATAAGCAGGGCCAAGCAATACGCTTCAGCCACGCCAAGTTGCAAGCTCTTAAGGGCAAGACAATCGACTTTGCAGAGTTTGTAGTAGGCAGCAAGAATACGACAGACAACAAAATAAACGTATTCCTCGCCACCACACTCACCGGCACACCGATTGCCGAGGGTACACTGGAGGTAAAGAGATCACTCACAAAGGTAAAATGGACACTCGACAAGCCATACACTATCACTGGCGAAGAGGAGTGTCTGTACATCGGCTACACAGCTGAAATTGGCACAACATACAACCTTCTCATATCGGACAAATCGTACGACATTGAGGGCTGCAACTTTGCATACAACAATGGCACATGGGTTGACACCTACGGCATGGACCGTGGTAGCGCGCTCATCTTCGTTAATGCGGAGAATGCGGACGACTACACCGACGTAATCGTAGGTCGCAGCAAATTTGACGGATATTATAAAGCTGGCGAAGAATGTAAACTCACGCCATGCTTCGTCAACACAGGCACAACCACAATCAACAGTTTCGATGCCATCATTGATGTTGATGGCAAGACAACCACAAAACACTTCGCCGACCTCAACATCGAGCCGAAGGAGGGCTACAGCTTCGACCTCACAGACTTAGACACAAGCAAAGAGGGCAAGCGAGACATCAACGTCACTATAGCCAACGTGAACGGAGCTAACAAGGAGGGTGACACTTCCGACAACAGCCTTACTGCGTCACTTTTCTTCTATCCGAAGAACATGGAACGCTCACTGCTGCTCGAATCATTCACAAGTCAGACCTGTTCACAATGCTTTAGAGGTCATCTGAATATCGCAGATGCCATCAAGACTTCAAAACAAGACATCATTGAAGTAGCCCACCACAGTGGCTACGACCCCGACATATTCACGATGCAAGAAGACATTAATTACCTGTTCTTCTACCCAGGAAGTGGAGGTACGTTCGCTCCTGCAGCTATGGTAAACCGCCACACTTACGCCAATATTAGTTCATCACCAATCGTACAAGCGACATCTACAAACAATGTTCTCTCTACCATCTATAATGCAGCGACAACAAAGCCGTACGTCTCATTCAACCTCGAAACAAAATTGAACGAGAGCACACGCGAGCTGAAAGTTAAGGTGCAGATACTGGCACACACCGATGCGCCTTCAAAGCAGTCTATCTTCAACCTCTTCCTCGTACAGGACGGCATAATTGCATCACAAACAAATGCTGGAGACAACTATACTCACAACCACACATTCCGCGGAACGGTGACTGGCAACGCATGGGGTCTGCTCGTTAATGACGTGAAGGCTGGACAGATGTTCACATGGGAGAAGACCATCACCATACCCAACAGCATCCACTCGAGCTATTATACCGACGAGACTAAGAACAACATCAAGGCTGTGCTTGAGGACATGAGTGTAGTAGCCTATATGGGTTCGTTCGACCAGAACGACAACACCAAGCATACTATCTATAACTGCTGCAAGGCACGTCTCGGCGAATCGTACAAGCAGGGTGGTTTCAATGTAACTACAGCCATCAACGAGCCCGAAGCAGAACAGAGTCTGAACATCTTCGTAAACAATGGTAAGGTGTGCGTAGATGGCGACTACAGCCGTCTGTCTGTATATAACCTCGCAGGTGCGCAGGTGGAGAACGCCGCTCTTGCCAAGGGTGTATACATCGTGAAGGTTGTAGCTGGTAGCAAGCAGACCACAAAGAAAATACTGGTGAGATAGACCGTATTACACATAATAAAACAAGGTGTATCATGCGCAAGCCATACATATATATAATAGGTGCATCTATGCTGCTCGCGCCCACCTCCATGTGGGCGCAAGCAGCCTTGTCGCCGCGTACTGCCGTAGCGCTTTCAAACACAAACGAGCAGAAGGCGCACCACTCAAAGCTCAAAGCCCAGAACCCAAATCTCAAGACTCTATACGTAACCATCGACCCAGCACGCACATCGTGGCAGGCACTGGGGCTGACACCGGTTGCTCTGCACGCCAACACCGCAACGGTGCGCCTCTCAACCGACGCACTTCAGCAGTTGGCTAAGCAGGAGGGTGTAAAGTACATACAGCTGACATCGGGCGCAAGCCAGATGCTCAACCTCGCACGCCAGGAGGCTGGCACCGACCAAATACACAAGGGCACCTCGCTGCCGCAGACTTACACCGGCGAGGGCGTAGTGGTGGGCGTGGTTGATGCCGGCTTCGACTACATGCACGCTGCGTTCCGCCGTCCCGACGACGGACAGTTGCGCATAAAACGTGTTTGGGAGCAAGGCACCCAAACGCTCGACGGTGCTACTGCACCAACGAAGTACGGCTACGGCATCGAACTGAACACGCCAGAGCTGATTGAGAAGGCGCAGGGCGACAGCGACACCAACTCGCACGGTACGCACGTGGCAGCCATTGCTGCCGGCAGCGACGCATACAAGGAGGGGGCTTACGTGGGCAACGCGCCCGACGCGGACATCGTGCTCGTGGCACTCGACCTCAACGAGAGCACCAACGCCGATATCAGCAACGCCGTGCAGTACATCTTCGACTATGCCGACGAGGTGGGCAAACCGTGTGTCGTGAACCTCAGTTTGGGCAATCAGGACGGACCACACGACGGCACTTCGACGTTCGACACCATGACCGATGCCATGCAGGGACCTGGCCGTCTCATCGTGGGTGCTGCAGGCAATCACCGCACCGACGCGTTCCATATTGACCATACATTCGCCTCTACAGCTGACGCTCCGCTGCGCACATTCGCGAAATACAAAGTTGCGCCGTCCAACTCTGCCTCGGGTGGCACAATAGAGATATGGGGCGAGAAGGGCACCGATTTCACCGTAGACATCGCAGCCTTCAGCACGGTAAACAAGAAGGATGCAGTATCGACTACGGTCTACCCTGCCGAGGGACTGACGGAGACATCGTTCGGCAAGTACGCCACGGGCACATGGAAGGTGGCATCGGAGGTTAGTCCGCTCAACGGCAAACCGCACGTGGTGCTCACATCCGCACTCACCGGAATCCGCAACAACTACGCCATAGCACTCACCATCACGCCGAAGACAGCGGGCAGAGTGAACATCTGGTCGGACAACACGTACCTCGCACTGGAGTCGCGCGACATGGAGGGCTTCTCGGCTCCCGATGCCGCTTCGTCTACGCTCTGCGAGATTGGCGGAACGGGCAAGCGCATCCTCACCGTCGGCTCGTACACCACGCGCAATGAGTACACCACGAACAGCGGACAACAGGCTACGCTGCAGGAGACCATAGGCGACCTCAGCTCGTTCTCGAGCTACGGACCAACAGTCGACGGACGCATGAAGCCGAACATCACTGCGCCTGGTTGCTTCATAATCTCGGCGGTGTCGAACAACGACGCATCTGGCAATCTGATGTACGCTGAGTACAACGAGAACTTCGGTCGCTACAACCAATATGGCTACATGCAGGGCACATCGATGGCATCGCCATTCGTGGCAGGCATCGTGGCTACATGGCTGCAGGCTTATCCGCAGCTTACGCCCGAACAGCTGCACGAGATTGTGCAGGCTACGGCTCGCAAGGACAACTTCACCGCTACGGCACCCGACAGCAACTGGGGATACGGCAAGATTAACGCGCTCGACGGACTGCGCCAGTGCATCGAGAAGCAAACAGCGGGCTGCGAGCGCATCGACATGCCGTTCGATGGCACGGTACGCATCGCCGACGGCAACATTCTCTTGGGCTTCGCACGCAATACAAAGGCTACGCTGAGCCTCACAAGCATGACGGGCAGCACGGTCTTCACCAAAGAACTCGGCAACCGCTGTGCCGGCGAGACACTATCCATCCCTATGCCGCAGTTGGCTAAGGGCGTATATCTGCTCAGCGTAAAGACAACTTCTGCTACGAAGACCTTCAAGTTTGTCTTGCAATAATCGCATACTTTGCCATCGTCACCCGAACGGAATCCAATCGGACGGCGGACGCAATCCAATCGGACAGCGGACGCAATCCGATCAGACAGCGGACGGTTGACGATGGCTTTTGTCTACATAAAAGTGTGGAATAGTTCTACATTTGTTCCACACTTTTCCACATTTCACCAAACCATACCAACGCGCCCAAACAAACAGTAACAACTGATATTCAACCACTTACGCAAAACCGCACTTTTTCTGGCACACCGATTGCATTTTATTTAGTGAACGACGCAACGAACAACAGTTCGAAACAGAGTTCCACAGATAAACGCAATATTAACAATTTAAAATTTAAAGCATATGAAGAAGTTAGTTTTTGTAGCTCTCGCAGCTTTCGTAACAGTATCAGTAAGCAACGTATTTGCAGGTAGCTCTAAGGCAGAGCTTGGTTTGGGAATGCCGGTCGACACAACCGTTGTGGAGACTCCCGACACTCCGGTAGTAGACGACCAGCAGACAGAAGCAATGTTCTCTGACTCTACCGACTCTGTCGACCCTGCTGCACAGCTCTTCTCAAACGTAGTGCTCTCTGACTCTACCGACACTGACACTACAGGTACAGAAGCACCGGCTGTAGTGTAAAGAAGAGAAGAGAAGGTAATGATTTCAGACATAAAACAACACTAAATCCTTTTTTAGCCTGCATCGTTCTTGTGCGAACAAGAATGGTGCAGGCTTTTTTCGTAAAATAAAACAAGAGATTTTGCGTTATAATATATAAGAATAAGATATTACAGCACATATATGTTCAGCACCAGAATAAAAATACTTGTAGGATACGCCTTGCTCGCCGTCGTGTTGGTGTCAGCCACATGGATGGTTTACGACAACACACGTTCGTTGTCTGCCGTCAACGAGGCATCGGAGCGGCTGATGGCTCGCCGCGACATTGTCGACTCGCTCGTGTTCACGATGCTCGAGACCGCCAATGCCGAACGCTCTATACTGCTCGGCGATGCCGGCAAGTGGCAGCGCTTCGACGAGGCTCTTAGCAGTTCGGCTGCCAACGCCATGAGGTTGCGCCCACTGCTTATGGACACGCTGAAACAGCAACGCCTCGACTCGCTCATTACGCTGCTAAAGGCGAAACGCGAAAACACGCTGCTCGTTATGAAGGAACTGAACAACGACTGCCGCGATATCTACTACAACAACAAGTTAGAGGCACTGCATAGCGGACGCGACTCTATAGTTATCAGTCCGCAGACGAAGGAACACCACGAACAACACGAGACGGTGTATGAGGTAGTGAAGACGAAGCGTGGCTTCTTCCGACGCTTAGGCGATGCCTTCCGCAAGCAGCACACCGACACCGTGAGTACCACCCGACTGACGCATCAGCCGTCTACCGCCACCATAAACCACCGTCTGAACATTGCCGACTCTGTGGCTAACGTACTCGCGGAGATACACAGCGAGCAACAACGCGCAAGCGACAGGAAGCAGAATGCCATCAGCTCGCGCAACAGGCAGTTGCAGCGAGTAAGCATTCAGCTGACGAAGCGCACATGGCTACTGATTGAGGATATACAGAGCGATGAGCACAACGCACTGCAGCGTGTTGTGGGCAAAGCGATGAGTTCGCGGCGTGCAATGATTGTGAGGATAGCGGTGTTGGGTCTGCTCGCCATCCTCTCGGCGGCGATACTCGTAGTGTACATTCTGCGCGACATAAAGCGCGAACGCCGCGACCGCCAGCGCATCATCGAGGCGAAAGCGGAAACGGAGCGCATCATGCAGCAGCGTGAGCGGCTGCTGCTCACCATAACGCATGACATCAAGGCTCCGACTGCGTCTATAGCCGGCTTCATCGACTTGCTCAGCGAATACGTCGACCAACCGAAGGCGGTGGGATATCTGCAGAACATATCGGGCTCGGCGAAACATCTGCTGCAATTAGTGTCGGCACTGCTCGACTATCACAAGCTGGAGAGCGGCAAGGCGGAACGCCACGAGGTGAGCTTCGCACCGGCTGTGCTCATCAGCGAGTGTGTGGCGCAGATGCAGCCATTAGCTATGGAAAAGAAGCTGAAGTTGGCAACTGATGTGCAGGTGACGGAGTCGATGCTCTGCCGATCGGACGCATTCCGCATCAAACAGATTGTGAACAACCTTGTGGGCAACGCCATCAAATACACCGACAAGGGCGAGGTACGTGTCGGCGTGAGCATCGCGAACCGACAACTCAGCATCAGCGTGAAGGACACGGGATGCGGCATGACGCCCGACGAACTGCAAACGGTGTTCAACGCTTTCACACGTCTGCCTGACGCACAAGGTAAGGAGGGCGTGGGACTCGGACTGACCATCACGCGCGAGATTGTGACGCTGCTCGGAGGCAACATCCGAGTGCAGTCGACAAAGGGTAAGGGCTCGACATTCACCGTGAGTCTGCCCGTGAAGATTGTCACCAATCAGGGGGTGCACCAACAAAGCAAGCAAACCCAGGGGGTGCACTTGTCTCAAGTGCACCAACAAAGCAATCAACAAGTACATCAACAAAGTCAACGTGACAGTTTGATTGGTGCACTTGAGACAAGTGCACCCCCTAAAAACAACTGCATGATTGGTGCACTTGAGACAAGTGCACCCCCTAAAGACAAATCTCAACACCCCACTCTGTCCGTGGTGATAGTAGACGACGACCGCCTGCAGGGTCAGCTCCTCACGGAGATGCTGCAACGCATCGAGGGCATCAGCTTCAACACCACCACGACCATACACGCCAGCGAGGCAATAGCCATTGCCACGGAGTCGGCTCCCAACATCGTGTTCACCGACATAGAGATGCCGGAGATGAACGGTTGCGAGATTATGCGACGCATACGCAATAACGCCGAAGTTCAGCAACGATCATGCACTACGAAGTTCGTGGCGATGACAGCGCACGAGCAGAGCATCATGCCACAGCTACGCAGCGACGGCTTCGATGCCTGTCTGTTCAAGCCGTTCTCGGTGCAGACACTCGCCGCCACAATCTGCCAACTCACGGGCGTAGCAGTAAGAGTATCCGAGAATTCAAAACTCAAAACCGCAGGCGAAACCGAGAATAATTCAAAACTCAAAATTCAAAATTCTTGCTCTGGCAAGCGTCTCTACGAGCCGAGCGCAAAACTCCGAACCGCCCTTTTCCCCTTCACCGATGGTGACCCAGAAGTAGAACGACAAATCATAGGCGACATACGCAAGTCGATAGAGGAATATTTAGAGATGATTGGCGACGGTTCAGACCCGGAGCGCATTGCGAAAGCGGTACACAAAGCGATGCCACTGCTCGAAATGCTCGAACCTGGCAAGAACGAATGGCTCGCCCCCCTCCAGGGGGTGCACTTGTCTCAAGTGCACCAACAGAGCAAACAACAAGCACACCAACAAAGTAAACACGACAGCTTGGTTGGTGCACTTGAGACAAGTGCACCCCCTAACAATCAACAAGTACACCAACAAACTCAAAATGACAACTTGGTTGGTGCACTTGAGACAAGTGCACCCCCTAACAATCAACAAGTGCATCAACAAAGTGCACCCCCTAACGACCAAGAACGCGAAAGATTGACAAAACAACTGATAGAGAAACTCAAGAATATACTATGCAACATATACTGATTGTAGAAGACGACATTGCGTTCGGCACAATGCTACAGACATGGCTGCGCCGAAAGGGATTTGAGGTAGAGAAAGCGACATCGGTAGGTGCTGCCGTGAAACTGCTGACTGAAACCTTCGGCAAAGAGGTAGACCTTGTACTCTCCGACCTCCGTCTACCCGACCACGACGGGCTTCGACTGCTCGCATGGATGCACGAACACGACATCAATGTGCCGTTCATCGTGATGACAAATTATGCGGAGGTGCAGAACGCAGTGCTCGCCATGAAGTCGGGTGCTGCCGACTATATCGCAAAGCCAGTGCAGCCAGACATCTTGCTGCAGAAGATTAAGGATGCGATGGAGCAGAACGCTCAGCAAAGCAATGCAACAACTCAAAACTCTACAACTCAAAATGCGCCAACGGCGCACAATTCAAAATTCAAAACTCAAAGCGCAAAACTCACTGCCCCCCGCCACATAGAGGGAAAGAGCGAAGCCTCGCGCCAGCTATATAGCTACGTGGAGTTGGTGGCTCCCACACCTATGTCGGTGCTCATCCTCGGTGCATCGGGAACGGGTAAGGAGTACGTGGCTCACCGTATTCACGACCTCAGCGCACGCGCCGACCGCCCATTCTTCGCACTCGACTGTGGGGCGATACCACGCGACGTGGCTGCATCGGAGTTCTTCGGACACAAGAAGGGAGCCTTCACAGGTGCCGATACCGATAAACGGGGAGCCTTCGAGATGGCTAACGGTGGAACGCTGTTCCTTGACGAGGTGGGCAACTTGAGCTACGAAGTGCAGGTGCAACTGCTGCGTGCGCTGCAGGAGCGTCGCATCCGCCCCGTTGGCGGAACGCAGGAGATACCTATCGACATACGACTGGTGTGCGCCACAAACGAGAACCTTGAGGAGGCTGTGGGCGAAGGACGGTTCCGCGAAGACCTCTACCACCGCATCAACGAGTTCACCATCTACATGCCAAAACTCTCGGAGCGCGGCAGCGACCTCTTCCTCTTTGCCGACCTCTTCATACACCATGCCAATGAGGAACTAAACCGAACGGTGGAGGGCTTCGACTCTGCCGCAGCAGAACTGCTCGCCTCTCATTCATGGCCCGGCAACCTGCGCGAGCTGAACAACGTGGTGAAGCGTGCGGTGCTGCTCACACGCGGCAATAAGATAACCACCGTCGAACTGACGCAGGCGATGGGACAGATACGCACCGACAACGTCCTGCAACTACACGACGAAGACACGGAACGTCAACGCATCATTACCGCTCTGCAACAGACCAACGGCAACAAGGCAAAGGCTGCCCGCCTGTTAGGCATCGACCGCAAGACGATATATAACAAAATAGAGAAGTTGGGGATTTAAAGATATGGACAGAGTAAAATGTTATTAAAAAAAATCTGCCATATCTATCAGCACAGCCATAACTCTCACATTACGAGCACAATAAAGGCTGACAGATTTGCCTTTTAAGAGCTAAATCTGTCAGCCTATCTATCAGGAAAAAATTATTTCTACTCTATCAGGAACGGTTTACTCCCACTCAATTGTTGATGGTGGCTTAGACGAGATGTCGTAGCATACGCGGTTCACACCACGCACCTTATTAATAATCTCGTTAGAAACCTTAGCCATGAAGTCGTAAGGCAGGTGAGCCCAGTCGGCAGTCATAGCGTCGGTAGAGGTTACGGCACGGAGAGCAACAGGGTGCTCATATGTGCGCTCGTCGCCCATTACACCTACAGAGCGTACTGTAGAGAGGAGCACTGTGCCTGCCTGCCAAATCTGGTCGTAGAGCGATACCTCAATCTCGCCGTCGTGCATGTCGGCAGGAACACCGGCAGCAAGCACGCGACGTGCGTCCTCGCCAGAGAGCTTTGTCTTGTACCCGCGCAGACCGCGGATATAGATATCGTCGGCATCCTGGAGGATGCGTACCTTCTCGGGAGTGATGTCGCCAAGGATGCGCACAGCCAAGCCTGGACCTGGGAACGGGTGGCGTGTGATGAGATGCTCGGGCATACCCATTGAGCGACCTACACGGCGAACCTCGTCCTTGAAGAGCCACTTGAGCGGCTCGCAGAGCTTGAGGTTCATCTCCTTAGGCAGACCACCTACGTTGTGGTGGCTCTTGATTACCTTGCCCGTGATGTTGAGCGACTCAATGCGGTCGGGGTAGATAGTGCCCTGTGCGAGCCACTTTGCGCCGGTCTGCTTCTTAGCCTCAGCGTTGAACACCTCAACGAAGTCGCGACCGATAATCTTGCGCTTCTGCTCGGGGTCGGTAACGCCAGCAAGGTCTGAGAAGAACTTCTCGCTTGCGTCTACGCCGATAACGTTCAAGCCCAAGCACTTGTAGTCTTCCATAACGTCGCGGAACTCGTTCTTGCGGAGCATACCGTGGTCGACGAAGATACATGTGAGGTTGCTGCCGATAGCCTTGTTGAGGAGCACGGCTGCTACGCTTGAGTCGACACCGCCCGAGAGTCCGAGGATTACCTTGTCATCGCCGAGCTGCGCCTTGAGCTCAGCTACAGTTGTCTCTACGAACGAGTCGGCACTCCAGTCCTGACGGCTTCCGCAGATGTCTACCACGAAGTTCTTCAGGAGCTGTGTGCCCTGCAGCGAGTGGAACACCTCTGGGTGGAACTGCACTGCCCACACCGGCTGCTTTGTAGAAGCGTAAGCGGCATACTTAACGTTGGCTGTAGAAGCGATGCACTTAAAGTCTTCGGGGATGGCGGTGATGGTGTCGCCGTGGCTCATCCACACCTGCGAGTTCTCAACGAAGCCCTTGAACAAGGGGTTCTCAGCGTCGAAGTGCTCGAGGTTGGCACGTCCGTACTCGCGAGAGTCGGCTGCCTCCACCTTTCCGCCGCCAGCATAAGAGATGTACTGTGCGCCGTAGCAGATGCCAAGCACTGGGATGCGTCCTACAAACTGGCTAAGGTCTACCTTGAATGCCTCCTTGTCGTGAACCGAGAAGGGACTTCCGCTGAGGATGACACCGATGACAGAGGGGTCGTCCTTCGGGAACTTGTTGTAGGGCATAATCTCGCAGAAGGTATCAAGCTCGCGCACACGGCGGCCGATGAGCTGCGTGGTCTGCGAACCGAAATCGAGAATAATTATCTTCTGTTGCATTACTTTGGTTGGTTTTATTGTTTGTATTTGATGTTTCTTTTTTCTAAGGCTTTTTACTTTTTTACCCTTTTACTTTTTTACTTTTAACAGGAACTCCTCCGCTTGCGCCAGCGTGTCGAGCTTGCCGATGTCCATCAGCTGCAGATTGTCCTTTGCGAAGCCTTCGATGCGGTGCGTGGCGCAAGTCTGCAGATAGAAGTCGATTATGCTGAAGCGGTCGGGGAACTGATTCATTAAAGGAATCATTCGTGGCGAGAGGGCGTGTATGCCAGCGAAGGCATACATACGGCAAGCCTTAGGGTCGAGGTCGGGGTACGGACTCTTCACTTCGCCCGTGGCGATATTGGTCCAACCGACAAGGCGCATCGTGTCGTCGAAGAGCAGGTAGCGTTGCGTCTTACGCTGACTAACGAGGAGCAAAGCATCGGGAACATCTGCCGCTGCTCCTACTAAAGCATCGGGAGCATCCGCCGTTACATTTGCCAAACCGTCAGTCTTGAGCAATCCGCCGGCACGCTGATAGAAGTGGCGCAGGTCTACATTGCTCAGGATGTCCACATTATGTATTAGTATCGGGGCATCGGGAGCGAAGAGTGGCGCGGCATGTTTTATGCCACCGCCCGTTTCGAGCAGTCCGGCAGATTCGTCGGAGATGCGTATGTCGAGCCCGAAGTTGTCGTTTTCTTTAAGATAGTCGATTATCTGCTGCGCAAAGTGGTGTACGTTGACAACAATGCGGTCAACGCCTGCCACTGATAGATTATGTATTACGCGCTTCAGGAGCGGCTCACCACCAACGCTCACCAACGCCTTTGGCATAGTGTCGGTGAGCGGTTTAAGGCGTGTGCCCAATCCTGCCGCGAATATCATTGCTTGCATCATAGATGTCGTTATAAATATGTTGCCTACAAAATTACTCAAAATCCGTCAAACACCAAAAGGAATGTAGCATAAATCTACAGAAGTGTCTGCTCTATGCCTTGCTCTCTGTGACAGATGTGCACCTCTATTCCGAACTTCTCGTGCAGATGTTCTGCAAGGTGCTGCGCCGAGTAGACACTGCGGTGTTGTCCGCCGGTGCAACCGAAGGAGAACATAAGGTCGGTGAAGCCACGGTCGATGTAACGCTGCACGTGAGCATCGGCGAGTTTGTAGACACTATTGAGGAAGGTGAGTATCTCGCCGTCGTCCTCGAGGAAGCGTATCACGGGCTCATCAAGTCCGGTGAGCTTCTTGTACGGTTCATAGCGTCCGGGGTTGTGCGTCGAACGACAGTCGAACACGTATCCGCCGCCATTACCCGACTCGTCGGCTGGTATGCCCTTGCGGAACGAGAAACTGAACACGCGCACGCGCAGCGGACCCTTGCCGTCGTACTTGGAGAACGTAGCAGGTCCGTCCTGAGGATGCGCCTCGTAGACGTTCTTGTCGGTGGTCTTGTATCCATCGGCACGCGATACTGCCGGCTCTTCGATGTGAGCGTAGCGTGGCATCTCGGTGAGTCGGCGCAACATGTCCATCATGTACGGATAGGGGAACACCTGCTCACCTAATTTCAGCAGCGCACGCAGGTTGTCCATAGCCGGCGGTATGGAGTCGAGGAAGTGCTTCTTGCGCTCGAAATAGCCGCGGAAGCCGTATGCGCCGAGCACCTGCAACGTGCGGAAGAGCACGAAAAGGCTCAAGCGGTTGACGAAGTGGCGCAGCGAGGGTACCTCGGTGTACTGCTGCAGAGCGTCGTAGTATTCGGCTACGAGCTCGCGGCGCAGCTTGTCGCTATAGCGTGCCGATGCCTGCCAGAGGAACGAGGCGAGGTCATAGTAGTACGGACCGCGTCGACCGCCCTGAAAGTCGATGAACTGCGGATTGCCGTCGGCATCGAGCATAACGTTGCGCGCCTGGAAGTCGCGGTAGAGGAACGAGTCGATATTCTCCGACGTGAGATCCTTGGCGAAGAGGCGGAAGTTTGCCTCGAGCTTCAGTTCGTGGAAGTCGAGCCCCGAAGGCTTCAGGAAGCAATACTTGAAGTAGTTGAGGTCGAAGAGCACGCTGTCCTCGTCGAACTCGGGCTGCGGATAGCAGTTCTGCCAGTCGAGTCCGCGTGCTCCGCGTATCTGTATGTTCGGCAATTGGCGTATTGTGGCTTTCAGCAGCTGCTTCTCGCGCTGATTGTATCTGCCGCCAGCCTCGCGACCGCCACGTATTGCATCGAAGAGCGACGTAGAGCCAAGGTCGGTCTGCAAGTAGCGCAGTCCGTCGTCGCTCTGTGCGAGTATGTGCGGCACTGGCAACTGGCGCTGCTCGAAGTGCTCGGCGAGATAGATAAAGGCGTGGTTCTCGTCGCGGCTGGTGCCTATGACACCAATAACGGTCGTGCCGTCCTCAGCCGTGAAGCGGTAGTACTGACGGTTGCTGCCTGCTCCGGCGAGCTGCTCGGTGCTGACGGGTTCTGCCCCACTCCATTCTGTATATAGTTTAATGAGTTTCTCCATCTTCTTGTTCTTCTTGCTTCTTTTTTCCGTAATACTGCTCGTCCTTCTTCTTCACCCAAGCCGTGAGGTAGGCATCGAGGGCATAGAGCAGCAAGCCCACACCTATGGTCATTGACCATGAGCGTGAGAGTATGTATGTGCCCACTACGATAATGATGCAGCAGACTATTATCTTTGGTTCAAATGAACGTTTCATTTTCTTTGTTCAATGCTAAGTTATGGTGATACGCATCGGTCGATGCAGACATCCGCATCGGTCGACGCAGACATCCGCAACGGTCGACGCGAGTCAGAATAGTAATACTTACAACCCTAAACGGTAAGCCACACTGAACGTGAAGACACTATTCTTTGACGATTTGAAGCCGTCAATGTTCTGGAACTGCGTAAGTCCGATGTTGTAGCGTGCGTCGATGATTACGTTAGAGAACTCGTAGCTCACTCCGACGGGAATAGCGAAGTTTACTTTTGTAAGCGTAGAGTTCATGTCGTACTTCACGTGTTCGGGTTTCTCGTACTTCACGTCGTCTTTCGTCATCGTGTACTGCTGCTCGGTGTACTTCATCTTGCCCGATATTGGGAAGCCTATCTGCACACCGGCTTTAACGGCGAAGCCCGTGCCGAGGTAGGCGTTGAGCATCAGGGGCACGTTGATGTAATGGAGCTGCGTGCTCCAGTCGCTGTAGCCGGTGCCTTTGTACACGCCTTCCGTCACCTGCACCTTGTAGCCGTTGTTGCCGTACTTGGCGCCTTGCTGCACGTACTGCGCACCGATAGTGGCAGAGAGGTTTGGCATGAACTGCCAGTCGATGTCGACACCTGCCATCAGGCCTGCCTTGTAGCGTGCCGAGTAAGTCATGTTGTCGCCGACTCCACCGGCTATATACATTTTGTCGCCGGGCAGATTGGCGAGCGCCACGCCCACACGTGGCAGCACGGACACGGTGCCGACCTTCGGTTGCGCCATTGTCGGCAGTACGCCTGCGGCAAGACCCAACAATATAGTTCTTTTCTTCATTTCTTTCCTGTTCGTTTACGTTTTCACTTCTGAATAATAAACGCCGAATAGCCACTATTATTGTGTTCCGTTGCGCTGTTTGGCAGAATTGTCGTCAGCCCACCACGTTTAAACTTTTATCAGCCCACCACGAGCGAGAAGCGCAATCCCAACGCTGAGGCTATCTGCAGGAACGTAGACATCTGCATGTCGCTGTTGCCACGCTCTATAGTAGATATGTACTCGCGCTTCTTGCCAATCTTGTCGGCAAGCTGCTGCTGCGTAAGCTTCTGGCGCTTGCGCTCTTCTTTCAGCAACTCGGCATAGTACCACGCCTTGGCGCGCGCCTCGAAAGCATCGCGCGAAGGGGTGCCGGGTGCGCCGTATTCCTTTTCAAGTACTTCATCTGCTGTGTGAAGTCTTGCCAACTTCTCTTCATTAAGTCTTATCATAAACTACATATGACCTTTCGTATCTTTTCTATTCCCATGCCGCAAATGTAACAAATTAATTCCATACAAGCAAACGTTTGATACAAAAAAGGTGTCCCATGACTTCACAGTCTTGGAACACCCGTCGTTGTATATATTTCGATACAAGAAATTAGTCTTTGTTGCTGCGCTTGCGGCTGAGATGATCGAGGATGACCTTGCGCATACGCATACTCTTCGGAGTAACCTCCACGAGCTCGTCGCCCTTGATATACTCGAGACACTCCTCAAGACTCATCACCACCTTCGGTATCACACGCGCCTTCTCGTCAGAGCCACTGGCGCGAACGTTGGTGAGCTGCTTTGCCTTCGTAACGTTGATTACGAGGTCGTTGTCGTGAACGTGCTCGCCCACTACCTGACCTGCGTACACTTCCTCACCTGGATCGATGAAGAACTTGCCGCGGTCTTGCAGCTTGTCGATAGAGTAAGCATAGGCTGTGCCGGTCTCGAGCGCAATCATCGAACCGTTCATACGGCGTGTGATTTCGCCCTTGTACGGCTGGTACTCCTTGAAGCGGTGAGCCATGATTGCCTCGCCTTGGCTCGCTGTGAGCACGTTGGTGCGCAGACCGATGATACCGCGCGACGGTATGTCGAACTCGATATCTACGCGGTCGCCGAGGGTCTGCATTGATGTCATCTCGCCCTTGCGGCGTGTCACCATATCAATCATCTTGCTCGAGAACTCCTCAGGCACGTTGATTGTCAGTTCCTCGATAGGCTCGCACTTCACGCCGTCAATTTCCTTGTAGATTACCTGCGGCTGACCTACCTGAAGCTCGTAACCCTCGCGACGCATTGTCTCGATGAGCACAGAGAGGTGGAGCACACCGCGTCCGCTTACGATCCACTTGTCGGTGGTGTCCTCGAACGGACGCACACGCAACGCAAGGTTCTTCTCAAGCTCCTTCTGCAAGCGGTCGTTGATGTGGCGTGATGTTACGAACTTGCCTTCCTTACCAAAGAACGGCGAGTCGTTGATGGTGAAGAGCATACTCATGGTAGGCTCGTCGATAGCGATAGGAGGCAGCGGCTCGGGGTTCTCGAAGTCGCAGATGGTGTCACCAATCTCAAAACGCTCCAAGCCTACGATGGCGCAGATGTCGCCAGAGTGAACCTCGTCTACCTTCTTCTGTCCCATTCCCTCGAACACGTGTATTTCCTTGATGCGTGTCTTCTCCTGAGTGCCGTCGCGGTGAGAGATGGTTATGTTCATGCCTTCCTTGAGCGTGCCGCGGTGAACGCGACCTACGGCGATACGACCGGTATAGCTCGAGTAGTCGAGCGAGGTGATAAGCATCTGCGGAGTGCCCTCAAGCACCTTCGGCGCAGGTATCACCTCTACAATCTTGTCGAGCAGATAGTCGATATTGTCTGTCGGGGCGTTGTAGTCCTCAGCCATCCAGCCGTTCTTTGCCGAACCGTAAACGACGGGGAAGTCGAGCTGGTCTTCGGTAGCGTTGAGTGAGAACATGAGGTCGAACACCATTTCGTACACTTCCTCAGGGCGACAGTTGGGCTTGTCAACCTTGTTCACAACAACAATCGGCTTCAGACCGATCTGAAGCGCCTTCTGCAGCACGAAGCGTGTCTGCGGCATAGGACCTTCGAATGCGTCAACGAGCAGAATACAACCGTCTGCCATGTTGAGCACGCGCTCTACCTCGCCACCGAAATCGGAGTGACCCGGGGTGTCAATAATATTGATTTTTGTGCCTTTCCAGTTGATTGAAACGTTCTTGGAAAGGATGGTTATTCCTCGTTCGCGTTCCAGGTCGTTGGAATCCAATACCTGGCCACTGTTATCCTGGCCGTCACGGAATAGTTTGCCCGCCAACATCATCTTGTCGACAAGCGTGGTCTTTCCATGGTCGACATGGGCGATAATCGCAATGTTTCTAATATCTTGCATTTTATATACCTTAAAAAACTTCTGCAAAGTTACTACTTTTTTTTCAGACAAATGTATAAGCAGCGGCGTTTTTGAACTATTAACGTAAATAGTTCGGAACCAAACAACTAAAAAAACAAGCACCGCCACAGATGCAACAAAAAAAATCCCGTGCATTCGGTCGAATACACGGGATCTGTTTCCTTGTGCGAATTACTTACGGAGGCCGAGAGCCTTGATGATTGCACGGTAGCGATTGATGTCGCGGTCGTACAGATAGTTAAGCAATGCGCGGCGCTTTCCTACCAACTGTGTCAAAGAACGTGCGGTAGTATAATCTTTACGGTTCTTCTTAAGATGTTCCGTCAAATGGGAAATACGGTATGAGAACAATGCTATCTGGCTCTCAGCTGAACCAGTATCAGTGTTAGACTTTCCGTACTGTCCAAAGATCTCTTGTTTTTTTGCCTGATCTAAATACATAGACTTTTAAAAATTAAATTGTTATTTGTGCAAAATGCGGGTGCAAAGGTACGACTTTTTATTGAAAGTCAGACCATTTGCACTCGCATTTAGTATAAACGTTAACTATTTTTTACAAATTACTTCACTACGACCTTCTTACCATTCTGGATGTAGAGTCCCTGCTTAACGTCCTTCAGACTGTTACCTACGTACTTGCCATCGATGGTGTAGACGCGATTGTTAGTCTTAACGCCGTTCACAACAACAGAGTCAACGCCTGCTGCAGGGTCGCCTACATAGACTGTGTTAGACACGTTCGACTCGCCGTTTGCATAAACTACGATTACGTTGTACTTGTGGTTGCCTGCGCCGTAGCCATTATCATCGGTATACTTTTCGTCAGTCCAAGTGGTTGTCTTGCCGTCGAGTTTCTTCACGAGAACACCATCACGGTAAACATTGTAACCCATTACGCGCAAACCACCAGCACGATATGTTACGTCGTCAACGCAGAGACGGTCGGGTTCAAAGTTGTAAGATGTCAGCGAACCTGTGCTTGTGTGCACGATAGCGAAATACTTGGCACCCTCAGGAAGGGCGATATCATACTTTGTCCACTTGTAAACAGCCTCATAAGAGTCCTTATTGAGCTTAATGAACGAGTTGGCGTTTGTGTCGTCCTCCGAGTAGTAGATGTCGAATGTCTCCGGACCAGAGTTCGGATTCTGCTCACCACGGTTTACTTCATCGCCAGGAGCGTTCACCCAGAACGAGATGGTCTGCTCCTCGCCTGAGAGTTCCGGTGTGATGAGCCAGTTGTTGGTCGGTGTGCCGGTATCGATTGTTGTACCAGTAGACATCATCGACTGCTTGCCTGAATGAGGCGCGAAGATTTCAGCAAACTGCTGCATATAGGTGGCTGCAAGACCGCTCACCTGCCACGGGTTGAACACGATGTAAGCCTGTGCTACGCCTGAGTTCGGGTGCTGAATACCACCGAATGTGTAAACCGTACCCTTGTCGCCGTCGTAGAGTGTCCAGTCGCCAACGCGTGCTATTGACCATGGTGTGTACGACTCGAAGTCGTCTGTCACCTTGACACCGTCTACATCCATTGCCGACCATGTGAGCACACCCTTATCGGTAGCAGCGAGGTCGTTGATAGCAGGAAGCGGAGATGACACTACTTCAACTGTATAGTCAATCGACTTATTGTTAGCCTGGAACATATCTGCAGCCCACTCTACTTCGCCTCTCACGGTGAATTTACCGACATGGAGCTTCGGTGTGTATGCAAACTCGTATGTAGCTACTGCGTTAGGCTCAAGATCCTCACCTTCTTCAGTTTCAAACTTCTTTCCGTCGATAAAGAGGTGCACCTTGTAACCGCTTGCTTTTGCTGTACCGAGGTTCGTAACCTTCACATTCAGCTGAGCAGCCTTACCACTCTGCACGTGTGCAGGTGCATCAATATCGGCAGCGAGATTGTTTTCGATAGCATCGTAGATTTTGATGTTATCAATCATTATGCTGGTTGACAAGCCCTCGGCGTAGAAATAAGGACGGATGTAACCATTCTTAACACCGACAGTAGACATCGACTTAAGATCCATAGCTACAGAGCGCCAACCCATTTTGCCACTAAGCGTACTATAATCTACAGTTCCGACCTCTACCATTTCCTGACCATTGCGGTTCACCTTTACGGTTATCTTGCCGTCAGTACCTGGATATGCATAGTACCAGAACACAATCTGCGGATTACCCGCATTGGCGATGTCTACCTTCGGACCCTGGATGCAAGCCAAAGTGCTGCCTGTTGACGGGTTGAAAACGAGCGAGCCTGCGTCCTCATCCTGCGCATCCTCTGAAAGACCGAACTTGCCCGCACAGTTGGCATCAATCACCCACGGACCCTTCTGAAGACTCTTGTTAGCGAACGATTCGTAGTAAGGTATCTCGTGTGCCTGACCGATGATGAACGCCTCGCGTCCAGCATCGCTGACTACAGCCGTGTCTGATGTCGGGCTGTCTACGTATGTGTAGATTGCATACTGTACAGCACTCTGAGCACCGTCGTAGTTAACATCTTCTACAACACACTTAGTAGTTGTAAGACCTTGCTCCACCGGCTGAAGATAACCGTAATAAAGTGTGTTTACAGTATACTCTGCAGTCTTCGGATCTACATAACCGCCGTGCATACCTACTTCAGAAACGGGGTCCCATGTGATGGTTGCCTTACCGTTGAGGTGATCGTAGATCTTGATGTTCTGCGGAGGAAGCGGACGGTCGTAACCTACATACGCCTTCTTTACAACTTCATCACTACGCAAGTCGTTAGCTGTAGAGATAACGCTATATGTATGCTCGCCTGTAACGACTTCATCGTCCGTCCACTCGATTTTCGTGCCAAGCGCAGGAGCGTCATAGTTCTTCACCTGCACGTAGTCGCGATAGAGCTGAACGCGTGTAAGACCTGAGAGTGCATTGCCAGCATAGTCGGTAGACGGTGTTGTGAACGACACCTTTGCCGACACGGCTCCCTTAGCACCAACCTCTACATTGAGGTCGTTTACTGCTGCCGGGCGCACTGCCAAGGCAGCCTGAGCAAACACCTTCACCGGAAGGAGAAGGAGATAAGCGCGCTGGTTGCTGGTGCAATGGAATGCTACGCGATACTTGCCGGTTGTAGGAGCAATGAACTCGCCTTCTACTGGTGTAGCGCCACCTCCGCCGTATGTAGCCGAAATGGTGTAGTCGCATATCACCTTGTATGTTGTGGGGTCGTCGCCTGTGCCTATAGCCACAGCCAACTTCTGAGAACCGCCCATAGCCTTGAAGCCACCGGTCTCAACCTTGTATGTCTTGCCTGCCTCGAATGCCAAGTACGGGCTGACGAGCCAGTCGTCGGCATCCTGCTTCTGCGCTGTGCCGATATAACTGATGAAGCTACCGGGCACATCATTACTGAATCCCCAAGTGATGCCGTCGTTGTTCTTGTCCTCAACGGTCCACTCCTTATTAACTAATACTTTCTGATCGTTCCACAGACATGAATACGGGACGTCATACGGACCACCTGTTGACGGGGTCTGCGCCTTCATAGCTGACGGAGCCAACGTAGTGGCTGCCAACATTGCCGAGAATAATACTTGAAGCGTTTTTCTCATAATCGTATTGTTTTTAGTTATTTATCTAATTAATTTTACTCTCTATAATTATATCTTATTTAAATATGGGGGTGCTATTGCATAGCAACCTGTACACCCCCATGTTTTTAGTTTACAATATAGGATTGGTAGTAGTTTTACTTATTAACGTATTTCTTGCCATCGCGTATCACGATACCCTTTGTATCAGGAGCTACGCGCTGTCCGCTGAGGTTGTATGTTTTGCCGTCGCGAGCCACGTTCACTGTTACGCCGTTGATGCCGGTTGTAGCATCGCCCTGCAGAACCTCGATAGGATATGTCGACTTGCAGGTCTTGCCTTGCACGTGGAGCTCGCACTTACGTCCGCTCACGCCCTCCGGCAACGGGTCGCATACCACCTTGAGCACGGTGATGTCGTATTCAGCCCATGTCTTTGTGTCTGGAGTAATAGACTTCACCCAGTCGGCATCGCAAGTTACGGTGTAGTTGGGGTCGTTGTTGGCGTCGAACCAGCTGTCGTTAGTCTTGATAGCCGGACCGTCGAAGACCAAATCGCCAGGAATGAGTGTCTTGCCGCTTGTGCCGTCATTGTCCATCTTCACAACGCCGTAGTTCTCCTCACGGCCGTTGATGACGTAGTACATCGGGTTGCAGTAGTCGTACTTAGCAGAGAACGACACCTTCAGAGCAACGTCCTTATAGAGGCTGAAGAACGCAGGACTGCCATCCTTCTTCCAAATACCTACGGCTGAGTCGAAGTCATTATAATAATAAGGTAACTCGCTAATCTCAAAACCGCAGTCGATGCCTTCCTTGTCGAGTCCGTCGATTACTACATAGAACGGCTGATCGATAACGAAGCGTTCTGCCTTGCCTTCAGCGTTCTTCTTTGTAAACACGAGTGTGAAGGCGTTGTAACTTGTGTTATCGTCGTACGGGATACTGCCTACGTCGATAGTCTCAGGCTCTGTAGCTGTGAGCTCATAGAGAATCTTTTCGCCAGGAATGCGTTTGCCGTCCTGCTCTATCACGTCGTGAATCTGCATACGTAGCTCCTTGCCCTTTGCTACAGGATAATAACCCTTAGAGATAACCGGAATGAAGATATCTTCTACAACCAGCGGAGCCATCGGTTTGTCAAAATATTGATAAACGCCGGTAGCTGTGTACTTAGCATCGCCCTGCGTGAATGTACCCGAACCATAAACATATTTGTTGTCCATACCTCCGAAGAACACTTCGCTCACCTGGTCCATTGTGTAAGAAAGCGGAGCCACGCGGCGGTTGTCCTGATCGATGCCGGAATACAAGCGCGGATAATAGAACTTCAAAGCCAATGATTCGTGTTTGCCAGGATCGCCGGGGTTGCCGAAGTAAGGATTCTCCGAAGCAAGCAGGAACGAGTCGGTATTGCAAACAAGGGTCGGAAGAGCATCGCGACCGTCAAACAAGCTCTTCATTGTAAAGTCGCCATTTGCGCCGATATTATAATAATAATCTGTCTTGCTTGAGCAATCGTTAACAGTTACATCGCCGTAATAGTCGAATGTGTTCTGATGCCAAACATAGGCATCTGAGCCCTGCTTCTTGAACTTTACGTCGTAAGCACCCGGAACATACATATACACTGTTCCCCAAATCTGACCTTTCTTGTCAGAAGCCTGGAACAATGCACCTTCAGGACGCAAGTAATAGTTGCTTTTCTTCTCTGCGCGCAGCTTTGAAGGCTGAGCCTGTGCGTCAAGTGTAGGCACGAGATGCTTGCCGAACTGGCGTGCACTAAACGGAACGCCCTCAACGAATGGTTGTGCGTTGGCAGCTGTTGTAGCCATAACAAGAGCCGCAGTCAAAAGTAAAGATTTCTTCATACTCAATTATTTAGATTATTAATATATGCGAAGATTATTTTGCAAATATACGGATTATGAAGTTTTTCGCCAAACAAAAGTTATTTTATTTTATTATTTTATTTACGAATTAACGCTTTCCATCTTCGAACGCCATACATAACAAAACGCGAAACTTACGCCTGTACGTCTATAGAAGACGCCACCGAAAGCGCAACAACAGTTGTTGCGCCTTCGGTGGCGTACAAGTTGCAGGGACGGTACGTTGACCATGTTTCCGTCCCTGCATATATCTTCAACTCCCAATCGAGAGTATTTCGCGAAGCGGTTTCATCACGAACTCGCGCTCCTGCATGTGCGGATGCGGCAGCGTGAGGTCGTCAGAGTCAAGATGTACGTCGTCGTACATCAGTATATCTATGTCGATAGGGCGGTCGTGATACTGCCCATTCACCGACTTCTGTGTTCTGCCCAACTCACGTTCTATTTGCTTTGTAGCCATTAACAATTGCTCTGGCGACAACGTAGTGAGCAGACGCACACACATATTCAGAAACTTATTGGTCGATTCAAATCCCCAAGGCTCTGTCTCGATGAACGACGACTGGCGGTCGACGCTGCCTGCACGTTCGTTGAGCAAGCCGACGGCGCGACGCATCGTAGCTTTGCGGTCGCCGAGATTGGAGCCGAGAGAGAGGTACACGGTGTGCATACTCTGCGCTTAATCGTTTACGATGAGCAATGCGTCGCCATAAGAACCAAACTTGAAGCCGTGCTTCACAGCGAGGTTGTACGCCTCCATCACGAGGTCATAGCCGCCGAAGGCGCAGGTCTCCATGAGGAGTGTCGAGTACGGATGATAGAAGTTAGAGATCATCGAGTCGGCAAGTCCGAAGTCATACGGTGGGAAGATGAACTTATTGGTCCAGCCATCGTACTCCTTCAGCATACCGTCGGTGCCAACGGCTGTCTCCGTAGCCTTCACCACGCTTGTACCCACAGCACACACATGGTGTCCGGCACGCTTTGTGTCGTTCACCAACTTGCAGCAGTCGGCATCGACGCGCATCTGCTCCGAGTCCATCTTGTGCTTTGTGAGGTCCTCCACCTCTATGTCGTGGAAGTTGCCCAATCCGCAGTGGAGCGTAATGTATGCGAAGTTGATGCCACGTATCTCCATGCGCTTCATCAGCTCGCGCGAGAAGTGCAAGCCGGTAGCAGGAGCCGTGACCGCACCCTCGTGTTTAGCAAAGATGCACTGGAAGTCGTCGAAGTCGTCCTCTGTGCTGCGTTTATCGGGACGGCGGTCTACGATGTAGCGTGGCAGCGGAGCCTCGCCCAGACCGTAGAGCTCGCGCTTGAACTCGTCGTGCGGACAGTCGTAGAGGAAGCGCAGTGTGCGTCCGCGACTGGTTGTGTTGTCGATTACCTCAGCCACCATTGTGCCTGAATCGTCGAAGAACAGCTTGTTGCCGATACGTATCTTGCGAGCCGGTTCTACGAGCACGTCCCACAGACGCATTTCTTCGTTGAGCTCGCGCAGCAGGAACACCTCTATCTTTGCATCGGTCTTCTCCTTTGTGCCATAGAGGCGCGCCGGGAACACCTTTGTATCGTTGAAGATGAATGTGTCGTGCTCGCCGAAGTAGTCGAGCACGTTGCGGAAGTCGAGGTATTCGCCCTCGATAGGGTTGCCTTTGTCATCTTTCTTGTACATCTCGATGGTCTGCGACTTTTTGTGCAACACCATCAGTCGGCACTCGTCGCGACGTGTGATGCGGAAGGTTTCCTTCTCGCCGTTGTCGTTTTCAAACTCGCGATAAATGCTATGCGGATAAAGAGCTATCAGCTCTTCGGGTAGTTTAAACTTAAACTGTGATAACTTCATAGTAGTTGTTTATTTATTCATCTTCATTGGTTTCTATTGTCTGATTGGCAAGCCACTCCTCAAAGCCGTCAAGCTCAATGCAGTTCTCCACGCGCTGCTCGCCGGAGCGTGTACGGCAGAGTGCTGTGAGGTAGCCGCCCGAGTCGAGTGCGCGACCGATGTCGCGTGCCAAGGCGCGTATGTATGTACCCTTGCCACAGACCACACGTAAAGACATCTGCATTGTTTCGGGGTCGAACGCCGTGAGTTCTATCTCGTCGATGTGTATCTGCTTCGGCTGCAGCTCCACGTCCTTACCCTTTCGGCGCAGGTCGTAGGAGCGTTGTCCGCTCACCTTGCACGCCGAGAATGTCGGTGGCACCTGCTCTATATCGCCCACAAACTGCTTCAATACTTCTTCGATGCGCTCGCGTGTGATGCCGTCTGTGGGGTAAGTGGCGTTCACGGGATGCTCCATGTCGTAGCTGGGCGTGGTGGCTCCGAGCTGAATGGTGGCTGTGTATTCCTTGCCGTGCATCTGGAACTCCTCAATGCGCTTCGTGAACTTGCCGGTGCAGAGCACGAGCACGCCAGTGGCAAGAGGGTCGAGTGTTCCGGCATGACCTATCTTTAGTTTCTTCACCCCGAGGCGTACACAGATGCGCTTGCGCACTATTGCCAAGGCACAGAAGCTGGTCATGCCAAGGGGTTTGTTTATGGCGATGACTTCGCCTTTGGTGAAATTCATTGTCTTCTTCTTTTATAGTAATGAGCAAGCTATCGTAACGGCTCCTGCTATTGCGCAGTAGACACCGAACCACACGAGTTTGCCTCGCTTCACGATGTTTATCATCCACTTGCAGGCGATGCATCCGCTTACGAAGGCTGCCACGAAGCCCACGATGAGGGGCAGTGTCTCTATATCGCCGAACGCTTCTTCGCCCTTAACCGCCTTGAGCACGTCGAGGAGTGCCTCGCCGAGGATGGGCGGGATGACCATGAGGAACGAGAACTGTGCGAGTTTCTCCTTCTTATTGCCGAGCAAGATGCCGGTGGCAATGGTGGAACCAGAGCGTGAGAGACCGGGCAGCACGGCTGCTGCCTGCGCCAAGCCGATGATGAAGGCATCCTTCATCGAGATATTCTCGCGCTGACGTGGCTTAGCGAAGTAGGAGAAGGTGAGCAACACTGCTGTCAGGAGCAGGCAACAGCCCACGATGAGCAGACCCGAACCAAATATCGCCTCCACATAGTCCTTAAAGAACACGCCTACAATGCCTACTGGTATCATCGAGACAACGATGTTGAGGAAGTACTTCGTCTCGGCGTTCATCTCGAACTTGAAGAGTCCCTTGAGTATCCAGTCTATTTCCTTCCACAGTATCACGAGCGTACTGAGCACGGTCGCCACGTGCACCATGACGGTGAACGTGAGGTTGTCCTCACCCTGCACGCCGAAGAGTGCCGAGCCGATTGCGAGGTGTCCACTACTACTTACGGGCAAATATTCTGTGAGTCCCTGAATGATGCCAAGGACTAAGGCTTGTAACCAATCCATTTGTTTAATTATTAATTTTTAATTATTAATTATTAATTTGAGGGTGATTTCTGGGGGTGCAGTTGTCTCTTAGGGGGTGCAGTTGTCTTTCAGGGGGTGCAGTTGTCTCAACTGCACCAACATAGTGGCAGGTGCATTCTGTTGGTGCCTTCAACTTTGTTGGTGCAGTTGAGACAACTGCACCCCCTAACTGCACCCCCTGAAGAGTTATTCGTCTTTTGGCTTCTTGATTATCGCATAGATAATAGAGATGAAGCCGAGGAAGCACACAGCAGGTGCTACCTTCACGCGACGCACACTAAAGATGTCGTTATCGAAAACATGCTCGTCGCTTCCGCCACCGCTCATGAGTATAAAACCGAGGATGACAATCAACATTCCGACTACCATCAGAATGAAGTTAATCTTGCCAAATGCGTAATTTCTTTTATCCACTTTGTCTTTATTTTAAATTGAATGAATATATTCTATCAAATAGTGTCTATATGTATAAGTAATGTCAACATCTCAACATCTCACCATCTCAACATGTCTCACCACCTCAACATCTCACCACCTCAACTATATTTTATACAAATCGCCTGCCTTCATGCGCAGGAACTTGTTCACCGATATTATCGAACAGATAGCTGTGATGAAGATGCCGAACACCACCACCGTACCGGCAGTGATAGCGAGCACCTCCCATGTGATGAGGTCGAGCACCTGCGGCTCGTACATGAACAGTGCGTACACTCCGCCTCCCAACACGCAGCAGGCAATGAGCGCAGCGAGCAAGCCGAGCAACACATAGTGGCGCACGAACGGCGCACGGATGAAGCCCCACGATGCACCTACGAGCTTCATCGTGTGTATGGAGAAGCGACGGGCGTAGATGCTTAGGCGCACGGTGTTGTTGATAAGCGAGAACGACACTATCGTGAGCAACACGGCGAGTGCTAAGAGCACGATGCTTATCTTCGCTATATTGGCATTGACACTGTCGATGAGGTCTTTCTGATACTTCACCTCGCTCACCTTCGGGTAGGCTTTCAGCTCCTTAGAGATAAACTTCAGCGAGTCGCTGTTAGCATAGTCGGACGTTAGAGTCACCTCCACCGACGACAGGAAAGGGTTTGCCTCGGCAAACTCACGCGGGTCGGTTCCCAATTCTTTTATTCCTTCGCGCAGGGCCTGCTCCTTACTGATATACTGGAGCGTGTGGATGTAGGGGCGAGCCTTTAGCTTGGTGCAGAACTGCTGCGCCTCGCCAGAGGTCATATCGTCTTGAAGCATCATCGTAACCACGATGTTCTGCTTCACGTAAGCAGAAAGATTACGAGCGGTGCACACTGCGAACACCACCAAACCTAACAGGACAAGCACCATTGCGGTGCTAATGCACAACGTTACCGCCTGCAATCCGTGACGACTGCGGGTCTTCTTATTTTTCTTTCTCATTCCGAAAAGGCTATATTATACCAAATTTCTTGCAAAATAACAAAAAAATATCCGTTCAAAAGAGGGATTAACGTCAATTAACACCATACGTACATCATAAACAAAACAATCTGTCTACCTTTGATGTGAACAAAAAGCACACATCATGGCAACAATTCTCTATCCTTCGCCAATCGTCGGACCGATACACAGCCGACGTCTTGGCATATCGCTCGGTGTGAACGTCAACCCGAGCGACGGAAAGATTTGCACGTTCGACTGTATCTACTGCGAGGTGGGCTACAACTGCACGCGCCGCCCTACCCTGCCTCGTCCTTCACGCGAGCTTATTGCGGAGCGTCTGGAGGCGAAACTGAAGGAGATGCACACGGCAGGTTCGAAACTCGACGTGATCACTTTCTCGGGCAATGGTGAGCCGACCACGCATCCCGACTTCCTCCATATCATCGAGGATACGATACGTCTGCGCAATGCTTATTACCCCGAGGCTAAAGTGTCGGTGCTCACCAACTCCACGCTGGCGCACCGCCCCGACGTGCACCGCGCCCTACTCCTCGCAGACAACAACATCATGAAGCTCGACACGGTCGACCCTGCATATATAAATAAGGTAGACCGCCCTACGCAACCATCGTACAACGTTGAGAATATCGTCAAGGAGATGGCATCGTTCAATGGACACTGCATAGTGCAAACCATATTCATGCACGGCACGGACGACAACGGTGAGAGCGTAGACAACACCTCCGACGGCTTCATATCCGCATGGCTTCAAACTCTGCGTCGCATCCGACCAAGCGCAGTGATGATATATACCATCGACCGCGAAACACCCTGCCCTACACTAAGTAAGGCTACGCACGAGGAACTCGACGGCATTCGCGACCGCGTAATAGCCGAAGGTTTCCCCTGCAGTGTCGGTTATTAGCATCCGCATCGGTCGACGCAGACATACGCATCGGTCGACGCAGACATACGCATCGGTCGATGCAGACATCCGCAACGGTCGACGCAGACATCCGCAACGGTCGACGCAGACATCCGCAACGACCGACGCGGATGCTTTTCTCACCACCTCACCACCTCACCATCTCACCATCTATAAACAACAACGGCAAGGTTGACATCCCGTCGACCTTGCCGCTTTCATTGAAATAACAACACTAATATATAAAAGGTATGAAATATATGTGTGGTGTTTTGATGTTACAAATGTTCTGAACCAGCCCTGAAGCCGTAGAGACTTACAGCTTGCTGATGATGCCCAGCTTAGTGCTCTCAAGGAACTTCACGATAGCCGTTATCTCCTTGCCAGCAGGCACCTGCTCCTTCACCTGGTTGATTGCGTCGAACACGCTTGTCTGTCCGTGGAACACGAGGCGGTAAGCGTTAGCGATATGGTTGATTACCTTCTCGCTTGTGCCCGATGACTTCAGCAGCGACTCATTCACACCGGCGTAGCGCACGGGGTTGTCAGTAGCCACGATGAACGGAGGCACATCCTTCGAGATGCGTACACCGCCCGTCACCATCGACGCACCACCGATGCGCACATTCGAGTTGACAATGACACCAGAAGAGAAGATCACGGCACTGTGAACCTCACAGTCGCCTGCCACCTTCGTACCGTAGCCGAACGTAACGTAGTCGTCCACCTTCGTGTCGTGCGAGATGTGCACACCCTCCATAAAGAAGTTGCGGTTGCCGATGCGTGTCTCGCCGTCGGTGTATGTGGCGCGGTTCACAACCACGTTCTCGCGGAAGATGTTCTCGTCGCCGATGACGAGGCGTGTAGCCTCACCCTTATGGTTGAAGTCCTGCGGCTCTGCACCGAGCACTGTGTTCTGATAAACCTTGTTGCCACGACCCATCACGGTGCCGCGCATGATGCTCACGTAAGGATAGATTATGCAGTCGTCGCCAATCACTACGTCGTCCTCGATGTAGGCGAACGGATAGATCGTAACGTTCTTGCCAATCTTAGCACCCGGAGCTATATATGCTTTTTCACTAATCATTATTCTAAGTTTTGAGTTTTAATATCTTCCTCCACCAAGCGCATAGTAGAGGTTAACCACAGCCTGCATCTTGTAGAAGTCGTCCTGCACCTTTGAGAGCTCTGCATTGAGCAGGCTCTGCTGCGCGGTGATCACTTCCAGGTATGTAGCCGAGCCGTCGTTGAAGAGCATCTGGTTGTACTCCACGTTCTTTTTCAGACTCTCCACCTGCTTAGCCTCCAGTGCGCTCTTCTCTGCCGATGAGTTGTAGAGCACGAGGGCGTTGCTCACCTCCGAGCCGGCTGAGAGCACTGCGTTCTGCCATGTGTTGAAAGCCTGCTCCTGCTTTGACTTAGCCACCTTCAAGCCAGCCACGAGCTGACCGTGAGCGAAGATAGGCTGCACGAGTGAGCCTACTGCCGAGAGCAGCCACTTGCCAGGGTTCACGATGCCCATACCGCCTGAGTTTGTGAAGGCACCCGTTGCCGAGATTGTGATGCTCGGGTAGAATCGTGAGCGAGCGGTGTTCACGTCGTAGAAGCACTGCGCGAGCGACATCTCTGCATAGTGAACGTCAGGACGGTTGGCGAGCAGCTGCAAGCCGATGCCGGTAGAGAACTCCGACGGCAGCGACTGTCCATCGAAGGTGCCGCGCTGTATGCTCTGCGCCTGCTGACCGAGCAGCAGAGAGAGCGAGTTCTCCGTCTCGCGAATCTGACGCTTCAGTTCCGTTGCCTGAGCCTTAACCGAATACATGTTAGCCTCAGCACTCTGCACGCTTGTCTCCTTCACGCGTCCGAGCTCCTTCTGAATCTTCATGATGTTCCAAGTCTCCTCTGTGAGCTTCGCCATGTCGTCCACCACCTGCAGCTGCTTGTCGAGCATGAGCAGCGTGTAGTACAAGTTGGCAATGTTCGAGATGACCTTTGTCTGCACTACGAGCTGATAGTCCTTCGTGGCGAGCAGTGCCATCTGTGCCGAACGCTTCTGGTTGAGAAGGTTGCCGAAGAGGTCGATGTTCCACGATGCGGTGATAGGCAGCGAGTAGGTCTTCGTAGCGGGGTTGCCGTCCCAAGAAGCTATTGTGCCTTGCGGCGAGAAGGTGAAGCCGGGCACGAAGGCGAGCTTAGCCACAATGAGCTGGTCCTCCACCATCTTCACGTTGAGCGCGGCGTTGAGCATGTTGGTATTGTTCTGCAAGCCAAGCTCGATGAGCGACTGCAGCTGCGGGTCGGTGAACACGGTGCGCCAAGCGAGATTGCCGAAGCTTGTGGTGTCGCTTACTGCGAGTGTGTCGCTGTTGCTCTGCACGTCGCGCACGAGGCCCGTGGTGTTCACCTCCGGACGCTCGTACTTATTATATATTCCGCAGCTGGTCATCAGCAATGCGCCAGCGGCGAGAAGCATTAACTTTTTCATGTTCATCTGTCTTATTTTGAAGTCTTTTCAATCTGATCCTGCAGCGCACCTGCCACGTACGGGTTGGTGTACTGGCGTATCTCGGTGTCTACATCTGCTGTGTCGTTCTCGAACTCGATAGGCTTAATCTTCTCCTGCAGTGTCTGGAAGATGAAGAACAACGCCGGCACTATCATAATCTGGCAGAGCATACCGATGAGCATACCGCCTACGGCTGCCGCACCGAGTGTCATGTTACCGTTGTAGCCTACGCCCCACGGCATGAGCAACGGCAACAGACCGATAATCATAGCCAACGAGGTCATAAGGATAGGACGCAGACGGGCTGAAGCACCGAGCACTGCCGACCAAGAGATAGCCATACCTGTCAGGCGGCGTTCGAGGGCGAACTGCACGATAAGGATGGCGTTCTTAGCGAGAAGACCCATAAGCATGATGAGCGCAATCTGCATGTAGATGTCGTTGTTCTTACCAAACATATTGGTGAAGAGGAAGGCTCCTGCCAAACCGAACGGGATGGAGAGGATTACGGACAACGGCAGAACATACGACTCGTACTGTGCCGAGAGGATGAGGTAAACGAAGGTCAAGCAGAGCACGAACACGATAGCTGTAGAGTTTGACGACTCCTGCTCGGTACGTGTCAAGCCCGAGAACTCGTAGGTGTAGCCTGCCGGAAGCGAGGTCTTAGCCACCTCTGCCATAGCGTTGATAGCGTCGCCCGTTGAGTAGCCCTCAGCTGCTGATGCGTTCACGTTGATTGAGGTGAAGAGGTTGAAGCGGTCAATCTCCTGCGGACCATACACACGACTGAGGTTCACGTACTCCTTGATAGGAGCCATCTCGCCTGCCGAGGTGCGCACGTAGATGTTGTCCAGACTCTTCAGGTCTGCACGATTCTGCGGTGCCGACTGGATATATACACGGTAGAGCTTACCGTAGGCGTTGAAGTTAGAAGCGTACATACCGCCGTAGTAGCCCTGCATTGTGGTGAGCACTGTCGATGGGTCGATGCCGCTCTGCTTACACTTAGCCACGTCAACATCAATCTTGTACTGTGGGTACTTTGTGTTGTACGAGGTCATGGCGTTCGAAATCTCCGGACGCTTGTTGAGCTCAGCTATATACTTCTGTGTGATGTCGAAGAACTTGTTCACATCGCCACCAGTGCGGTCCTGCATTGAGAAGGTCATACCGTTGGTTTCAGAGAAGCCCTGCACCATAGGCGGCTGGAAGGCGAGGATCTGCGCACCCTTGATGGCTGCGGTCTGCTTGTATATCATACCGAGCACCATTGTAGAGCCGAGGTTGTGTACGCCGATGTACTTCAGCGGTCCTTCTGCCTTCTGACGCTCCTCGAAGCTCTTCAGCTTGATGATGAATGTACCCTGGTTAGAGCCCTGACCGGCGATGAAGTTGTAGCCCGTGATACGCATACGGCTGGCGATAGCCGGGTTGGTAGCGAGCATACGGTCTACCTGGTCCATCACCTCGTTGGTCTTCTTCATAGAGGTGCCCGGAGGTGTTGACACTGTACAGAACACGGTACCAGTATCTTCGTCAGGCACAAGACCTGTCTTTGTCGTACCCATGAGCACAGCCATTGCAGCGATAGCCACTACCACTGTGCCGATAGCGATGAACGGACGCTCTACGAGGCGGCGCACACCCTTAGTGTACTTCTCCTGCACCTTACCATAAGCGGCGTTGAACGATGCATGGAAGCGGTCTACCATCGACATCTTGCGCTCCTTGCCTTCCTCGTCCTTCGGCTTCAGTAAGATAGCACAAAGGGCTGGCGAAAGGGTCAAGGCGTTAAGTGCCGAGATGATAATAGAGATAGCCATGGTGATACCGAACTCGCGGTAGAACGCACCTGACGTACCACCCATGAACGACACCGGAATGAACACCGAAGCCATAACGAGGGTGATTGAGATAATGGCACCCGAAATCTCGTTCATGGCGTCGATTGACGCGAGCTTAGCCGACTTGTAGCCGAGGTCGAGCTTGGCATGTACTGCCTCGACGACCACGATGGCATCGTCGACCACAATGGCGATGGCAAGCACGAGGGCGGCAAGCGTAAGCAGGTTGAGCGAGAAGCCGAACGCATATAGGAAGAAGAATGTACCGATCAACGACACGGGTACCGCAATCAACGGGATGAGCGTAGAGCGAGTATCCTGCAAGAAGATGTACACCACGATGAACACGAGGATGAACGCCTCGCAGAGTGTCTTGATAAGGTCTTCGATTGAGGCGAAGAGGAACTCCGTCACGTCCTGCATGATGTCGAAGTGGATGCCTGGAGGCATTGCTGCTTCCTGCTCCTTGAGGAGCTTCTTGATGTTTGTGGCAATCTCGGTAGCGTTAGAGCCGGCGGTCTGTGTCACCATCATTGTTACTGACGGCTTGCCGTTGTTCTTCGACTCTACGGTGTATGACAGCGCACCCATCTCCACGCGGGCTACGTCCTTAACGCGGATGGTCTGTCCGTCCTTTGTCGACTTGATAATCATGTCGCCGAACTCCTCTGGCGTCTGCAGACGACCTCTGTAGCGGAAGGTGTACTGGTACTGGTTGTCAGACTGCTCGCCCACCGAACCTGGCGCAGCCTCTATGTTCTGCTGTGCAAGTACGCCGGTGAGGTCGGTCGGAATCAAGCCGTAGCTCTTCATCTTCACTGGGTCGATCCAGAGGCGCATGGTGTAGTCTTTCTGCGAGAAGCACTGGCACTCACCCACACCGTTCACACGCTTGATAGCCGGAACGACGTTGATGTTGGCATAGTTGGTGAGGAACTCGTCGTCGTAGCGGTCGTCATCGGCTGTAAGACCGAAGAGGATAACGGTTGACGACTGGCGCTTCATCACCGTCACACCAGCCTTGGTTACCTCGGCTGGCAGCAACGCTGATGCCTGCGACACGCGGTTCTGCACGTTGACCTGACACATATCAGGGTCCATACCTTGCTTAAAGAATACGGTGATTGAAGCCGAACCGTCGTTGGTGGCAGAAGATGTCATGTAGGTCATGCCCTCCACACCGTTGATCGACTCCTCAAGTGGTGCGAGCACCGAGTTGAGCACGGTCTGTGAGTTGGCACCGGTATAGGCTGCACGCACCATGATGGTAGGCGGCGCCATGTTCGGGTACTGCTCAATAGGCAGCGACACCAAACCTAACACACCCAGGATGACCACCAGGATAGAAATCACGGTGGAGAGTACCGGGCGTAGGATAAATCTATCTAATTTCATTTGTTTAAAATTTAGGAGTTAGAAAGTTAAGAATACTGGAGTTAAGCCATATGTCAAGCTTCTTAATATGTGCTATTGGCTCAACTTCTGAGCTCTTAACTTCTGAATTCTTTATTTTCCGAATGCTTTCTTCAGCTTACCAAGGTCGCCCTGAGCCTCGCCGAGCTGCTCTGTCTTCTTCAGCTTCTCAGCATACTGAGCCTCTGTGAGCGGCTTGATATCCATACCGTCCTGCAGCGAAGACACGCCGTTCACCACGAAGCGGTCGCCTACGCTAAGACCTGAAGTGACGATGTAGTTCTTGCCGTCGTTCTGCGGGTTGACAGTAACCGGTGTGTACTTCACCTTGTTGTCCTTGCCTACAACATATACGAAGTACTTGTCCTGCACCTGAACCACAGCGTCCTGCGGGATAATAACAGCCGAAGAGGCTACGTGAGGCACAACGATAGAGCCTGACGCACCGCTCTTGAGCACGTGCTCAGGATTGGGGAAGTCGGCACGCATCGACACGGTGCCGGTTGTTGGGTCGATAACGCCGCTCACGGCTGCCACCTTGCCCGGGTGCTCGTAGATAGAGCCGTCGGCGAGCTGCAGCTTCACTGCCGGATAGTTCTCAACGGCAGCGTGTACACCACCCTGTGTCTTGCTCATCTCCAGGAGGTCTTTCTCGGTCATAGAGAAGTAGACCTGCATTGTAGAGTTGTTAGACACGGTTGTGAGGGGCTGCTGCGACGAAGCGCTTACGAGGGCACCTACGCGGTAAGGCAGGTCGCCTACAACGCCGTTAGATGGAGAGGTCACGAAGCAGAAGTTGAGGTTCTGCTTAGCCGATACGTATGCTGCCTCTGCCTGAGCGAGCTGGGCTGCTGCGCTCTCCATTGCGTTCTTTGTCGACTGCAACTCGTACGAACCGATAACGTTGTTCTTGAAGAGTTTCTGCGAGTTGTTGTATGTGAGGGTTGCGGTGTTGAGCTGTGCCTTAGCGGCGTTCACTGATGCCCTTGCCTGACGTACAGCTGCGGCGTATGTCACGTTGTCGATGACGAACAGCAGCTGACCAGCCTTAACCGACTGACCTTCCTTCACGCAAAGCTTTGTGATGAAGCCAGACACTTTCGGGCGAATCTCCACGTCCTGCACACCTTTGATAGATGCCGGATAGGTGGTCTGCAAATTTGCGTCCTGACCCTGAACTGTGCGCACAGCGTATTCGTTGTCGCCGAAGTTAGGCTTTCCGCCACTCTTTCCGCCACCACATGAGGCGAGCACTGCAGCTAAGGCTGCAACCAATAAAATCTTTGTTTTTTTCATACCTATTTCTAATAAGTAACTGTTCAAAATTAATTTTACAAATATGAATAATTCACGAATAAGTTCGTACCCACAGAGGCCAAGGCCCTGTTCGTACAATAGAAAAGCGAGTCCGTAGTCTCGTAATCTATCGGTCTTATCCATTTGCCCTTAAGTATACGCCAAAGAATCTCGGCAGGATTAAGTTCTGGAGAATAAGGTGGAAGATAGACGAGGAACAATCCTCTATTCTCCCAAATTTTCCTCAGTTCTTTCACCTTCCGATTTCTATGAACAGAAGCATTGTCCAAGACAATTACAGTCTTCTTCGTGATATTGAAAGAGAATCTGTCAAGATAGTCCACAATCTTGTCTGCGTTGATGGACTCTTTTGTGGTAAAGCCTTTATATTGGTTCCTTTTGGTAATCATACCAAAGATATTAAGCCGGGCAGCTTTCTCGGATGGGATGTAAACATCCTCATTCTTGAATTGCCAGCCATATGGAACATATCCATTTGTACAGACATGGCTTTCGTCGGCATAATATAGCACAAGTTCCCCTTTGGAATCAAGTTCTTCAAGTTCTTGCAACTTCTCTTTCTTGTATGCGTAGAGCTGCGGTGAGGGTTTGCCCCTTGGGCGTTTTCTTATACGCTTATATCTTGCACCAATGTTTCTAAAAAACGTTTGAAGGTAATGTCACTGGCTTCTTTGCCAGTCGCATTCTGCCATGCCTCACGTGCTTTAGACACGCTTTGACGGTCTTCCTCAATTGCCTTGCGGACTGCTTCTTCATCAGAACAATCCATAATAGGCTTTCGACCCTGACCAGGACGTGTCTCCAAGCCTTTGATGCCATTTTCTTCATAACGTTTTACCCATGCGTAGACAGTAGGTACAGTCACCTCAAGCATTTCTGCTATTTTGGGAGCTGATTTACCTTCTGACTTCAGCAATATGGATTTGCATCTGATACGAAAACTATGAGTAGGGCCATTATGATAGCCTTTCTCTAATTTGAGGCGATCAACCTCTGATAATTCAAGTACTTTTATTGGTTTCATAATTCTACTTTTTCTATAAAACGGAAAATGAACCATATTAGTACTGATATATATAAATAATTTAGATCACTTACTTAGACAATAAATTTAAATTTTTATGATTGTATAAAAATACCATTTGCAAAATTAAAGGGTTATTAATGAATAGATGTTTTTTTTTGCTAATTTATGTTAAACAATTGCATTTTTATACACAAAACTAATCTAATACACCTATTAGTATAAAATAAACATAATAAAGCCATACTTTTTACCACACGATATAAAAACCAAACAACCACAGAATAACCAGTTATCCACAATTCACACAACCTGTTGATAACTCTGTAACAGACTGATTCACAAATCTTATTTATCAACAGACATGTGTATAGCTACGTTAGTTAGTAGGTACAGGAGTACTTACAGGCGTTTACAGGAGTGTAGCGAGATGGAAAAAAGGCGTGTACGGGAGAGCAGTGTTATACACGAGAGGGCAGCGTGATTGCGCACAGGAGGGTAGCGGGGTTGTGCGCAGGAGGGTAGCGTGGCTATGGCAGGATGCCATAGCCTCCTAAATTAGCAAGTTATCCACAATTATCAACAACCTGTTGATAACTACGTAACTAACTAACAGCTAATGTAATGTTATCCACAAACACGTTGATAACTATGTTTAATAAACACTTTCACACTCCGAAACATCATGTTTTGTTATCGGATTCCGTCCGCCGTCCAATCAGATTCCGTACGCCACCCGATCGGATTCCGTACGCCACCCAATCAGATTCCGTACGCTATCCGATGAAATTAGCTACAGTTATAAACAACATTAGCTATAGTTATACCCAACATTAGCGATACTACAACCCAACATCAGCAACACTCTTACACCGCATCAACTGTAGTAATCCCCGTCAGCAATAGGTATGCTATAGCATGATAACACCATGTACATTGTTGATAATGTGGATAATATAGGTAACCAACTGATACACAACAACAAGTTATTAACACCTGTTGTTAAGAAAGCTGTGGAAAGATAGTGCTGAGACAGCGAATTGATATAGTTAACAAGTTCATTCGCACCATAAAACGACCGTGTCAACATAAAAACAACGCTTCACCTGTTGATATTGTTAATAACCTATATAAAACACTGAAAACCAACAGGTAGTTATTAACACACCTGTTAATAACTGTGTTAATAGGAGGGTATGGCATCCCTGCCATACCCACGCAGCCGTATTGATGGTTACGTGCAGTCACACTGCCTTATTGATAGCAAATTGCGTGGGTATGGCAAGGATGCCATACCCTCCTATGTCTTCATTTCGAGTTTTAACACACACCTCCTGTTATTATTCACAAACCTGTTGATAACCTGTTGATAACTTACTAACAACACTGTTAACAACTTAGCGGTTATCAACAGGCGGACAGGCAGAGTAGGGTGGATGTGGATAACTGTGTGCGTTATCAAATTAATATTCTAAAGTTTTCCACAGGTTTTTAAGAGAAAAAGATATAAACTTATTAACTTTGCAGGTGTAATAGCACTTTTGTGTATAACTAACATATATAACTCATTTTCAAAGAGAAAATATTAACACAACCTGTTGATAATGATGTCTTACAGGTTTATAACGAAATAACCAAAGAAACAGGTAGAAAGTTTTCAACGTACTAACAGTATATCATACTCATAATCTTTTTCTTTTCTTTAAAAATAAAAAGAAATAGATATATAAAGAGATGTTGGTAAGTAGTCTACTCGTTAAGTCTGTCTACTTGTTTACTCGTCAACTAAAAAAATATATGAACAACGATTGGAAAGAGAAGGGTTACATCGACGAAGCGGTTGATGAATCCGTTGACTTGAAAAAAGAAATACGTCGCTTGTGTGAAGAGAAGGATGCCGTTGTGCTCGCTCATTATTATACGGTGGGTGAGGTGCAGGAGGTGGCTGACTTCATTGGCGACTCGCTGGCATTGGCTCGTAAGGCTGCGAAGACCGATGCGAAGATTATCGTGATGTGTGGTGTGCACTTCATGGCTGAGACCTGCAAGCTGCTCTCGCCGGAGAAGAAGGTGTTGTGTCCGGACCTCACTGCCGGCTGTTCGCTTGCCGACTCGTGCAAGGCGGAGGACCTGAAGGCGTTCAAGGAGCAGCATCCTGGCTATAAGGTGGTGAGCTACGTGAATACGACGGCTGCGGTGAAGGCACTCACAGACGTGGTGGTCACCTCGGGCAACGCGAAGAAGGTGGTGGACAGTCTGCCAAAGGACGAGAAGCTCATCTTCGGTCCCGACTATAACTTAGGCAACTATATAAATAGTGTTACGGGTCGCGATATGCTGCTGTGGAACGGCGGATGCCATGTGCATGAGAAGTTCTCGGTAGAGGCTATCGTGAAATTGAAGGCTGAGCACCCGGAGGCTGTGGTGATGGCTCACCTGGAGTGTAAGGCACCGGTGCTGGCTGTGGCTGACGTGAAGGGTTCTACGGCTACGATGCTCGATTATGCTAAGGAACATAAGGAGACGAAGGAATACATCATAGCTACCGAGGCTGGCATCCTGCACGAGTTGCAGCGCAACTGTCCCGACGTGACGTTCTATCCGGTTCCGCCGGAGGTGTCTGAGGGTGGGGTAGGCTGCTCTTGCAACGAGTGCGAGTATATGAAGAAGAATACGTTGCTGAAGATATACAATACGCTGCGCTACGAGCTTCCGGAGGTGACTGTGGACGAATCTATCGCCAAGGATGCCGTTAAGCCAATAGAGCGAATGCTTGAGCTTTCCTAAGGAGTGGTTCCCACTGAATTGTAGGAGGGTATGGCATCCCTGCCATACCCACGCACCCTGCTACAGCAATGTTCTCCCACAGATTTCACGGATTTACATAGATGGTTAGGCTGCGTAGTGGGCTCCCACAGAATTCACAGAATTCACAGAAGTTTATTGCAGAGAAGGAACTCCCACAGAATTCACAGAATTCACAGAAGTTTATTGCTGAGAAGGAATTCCCACAGATTTGTAGGAGGGTATGGCATCCTTGCCATACCCACGCACCCTGCTACAGTAATGTTCTCCCACAGATTTCACGGATTTACACAGAAGTCTATTGCTGAGAAGGAACTCCCACAGAGAACTCTCAGGGGGTGCACTTGTCTCAAGTGCACCAATCAATAATAGGTTGTTAATAGGTTGTTAATAGGTTGGTGCACTTGAGACAAGTGCACCCCCTGGAAGGCGGAAGTTTATTGCTGAGAAGAAACTCCCACAGATTTCACAGATTTACACAGATGTAAGCAAAATGTTCTGTGAATTCCGTGAATTCTGTGGGAGTAAATATCTGTGTAAATCTGTGAAATCTGTGGGATAATATTCTCTGCCAGTCTGTTCTGTGAATTCCGTGAATTCTGTGGGAGTAAATATCTGTGTAAATCTGTGAA